>Ga0136631_10000004_pt1 | contig 57400 bp, 65 predicted proteins | sample AntDrymUQ6012206_2_FD_104655 | JGI IMG/M metagenome (GOLD analysis project Ga0136631, IMG submission 104655) | Polar desert sand microbial communities from Dry Valleys, Antarctica - metaG UQ601 (22.06) | ecosystem: Environmental > Terrestrial > Soil > Desert | place: Antarctica: Dry Valley... | reverse complement strand
CTTCGATGTGTTGCCCCCTCTGTTGCCCCCCTAGTGGTTGCGGGGGCGACCAGATCGCGCAACCCCGCATGCGTCCTGATGGGCCGTGAAGGATTCGAACCTTCGACCTTGGGATTAAGAGTCCCCTGCTCTACCAACTGAGCTAACGGCCCGCGGCGGGCAGTGTAGCCCCGCGTTTACGGCTTCAGGCCGGTGCAGCCGCGGAGCGAGCGCCACGACGTGAGCTCGCTCCTCCGGGAGGATCCCGTCAGCGGGTGCGGTACGCCATCGACGATCCGCGCAGGCGCCCAGCGGTACGAGACGATCCGGCGGCCGTTCACCGTGACGAGCAGAACGCCGGTCTGGGTGGAGAGCTCGCTGGTTCCGTACCAGACGAAGTTTCCAAGGCCATAGCCGACGAGCGTCTTGCCCATCCGACCCGCTCCCTGGACCCGGTGAGCATGGCCGCCGACCACGACGTCGGCGCCTGCGGCGACGAGCTGGCGCGCCAGCGTGCGCTGATCCTGCGACGGGCATTGCTGAAGCTCGATGCCCCAATGGAGAAAGACCACGACGGTGTCCGACGTCTTCCGAGCTGCGCGTACCTCCTGCAGCAGCCGCGGGACGTCCTTCGCCGATGCGAGCCCGGGCTTGCCCGGCCCGGCCGTCCAGGCGGAGATGAGCTCGTCGTCGAGCACCTGCGTCGCGCCGATCACCGAGATTCGCTGTCCGTTGATCGTGCGCCGGAACGGCCGGTACGCCTGCTTCGCGTCGAGGCCGATACCGACGACCGGAAACCCGTAGCGCTTCGCTGCGATGAGCGACTCGCGGAGGCCTGCCTCGCCGAAGTCGAGGCCGTGATTGTTGGCCATCGACGCCACGTCGATCCCTCCACCGCGGAGCGCCTCGAACGCACTCGGGGGGGTACGGAACACGAATGCCTTCGCCGTCGGGGATCCGCCGGTCGTCACGGCGGTCTCGAGGTTCACGACCGACAGATCGGCCTGTCGAAAGACCGGCTCGATCGAATCGAGCACGCCGGCGGCATCGGCTGCCAGTTTCGATGCGAGCACGCCTTCGAAGTGCACGTCCCCGCCGAACGCGAGGACGACGGGCTTGCCTTCGGGCTTTGCGTCCACGCGAGGGAGCTGATCCGTCCGCGGCGCCGCCTCATCACCGGCACTCAGCATGGCGCCGGCGAGCACCGCAACCGTCAGTCCGGAGGCGACGACAGCGAGAGAGAGCTTTGCGAACCGCGGCACGAGATCACGATAGCCAGCGGTCGACGACGAATCGCCAAGGGCCGGGCGTGGGGTCCCGACCCTTGGCGAGCTTCGACGAGCGGCTACTTGGAGAGGTTCTTCTGCTTCGCGATCGCGCCGGCGAGCAGATCGCCTGTCATGAACATGTGCGCGTAGGCGTCCTGGTACAGGCTTGCGGCCTTCGCGTACTGCTTGTTGGAGTAGGCGTCGATCTGTCCCTTGAGCTCGAGGACGTGGATGAGCAGGTCGGCCTGCACGGCCTTCGGCGGAAGACCCGTAGCGCCGCCGAGCAGCTTGCCGTGCTCGACCGTATAGCGCTTCAGGTTCGCGACGGCCTTGTTCTGGCCGGCCTTGTCCTTCTTGGCGAGCGCGACCGTGTAGTCGACGAAGAAGCCGATGTGGGCGCGCCACTGGAACTTGCCGTCGAGGAACGCCTTGCCTGCGGGCGCGCCGTAGACGGCCGCGATCGACTTCGAGAGGGCGACCGAGTTGCGGTCGAGTGCCTTGACGGTCGACGGGAATGCGGGCGAGCCGATGACGCCGAGGTTCGTCGCGTTCATCGCCAGAACCGCGTGCTCGCCGAGCTGACGCCCGAGCAGTGCGCGCAGGTCGGACTGCGTCAGACCCTGCGACTGCGACGCGCGCGAGGAGTGGTCGTGGGGCACTGCAGCCCGCGTGGGAGTCGACGAGCCGGCTGTGGCCGACACGACGCCGAACACGAGCACGGCGAGCGCCGCGACGAGGGATGTGAGTGCTGTTGCCTTGCGCTTCATGCGTAGGTCCTCCTAGTGGTGGGATCGATGAGCGACGCTGATTCGCGGACTGCGCCGCGACGGTTCGGCCCTCCGACCGTCGGTGTGTTGGAGTAGGCTCGGATCCGGTGCGCAAGGGGATCGTGCAGCTGGTCGCGATCGGCGTCGTGATCGGCGTTGCCGTCACGCTCGTCGCGGTCCTCTTCCAGTGGCTCCCGGAGTCAGCGAGCGAAGAATTCGACCGGATTCAGGACCTCTACTGGTTCGCGACGTGGATGTCCGTCGTCATCTTCGCCGTCGTCGCAGCCGTGGTCGTCTTCTCGGTCTGGAAGTGGCGCGTGCCATCCGACGACGACTCCGAAGGCCCGCCGATCCACGGCCACACCGGCCTCGAGATCGCCTGGACCGCAATCCCCGCGATTCTCGTGATCGCACTCGGAATCGTCAGCGCCGTCGTGATGTCCGAGAACGGGAACGCGAAGGCGAACGCGCTCCAGGTCACAGCGATCGGTCAGCAGTTCGCCTGGAGGTTCGAGTACCCGGACCAGGGTGACTTCCAGACGGGTGAGCTCGTCTTGCCCGTTGGCCAGCAAGCGCAGTTCACGATGGAGGCAGTCGACGTGATCCACTCCTTCTGGGTGCCGAACTTCGGCCAGAAGATGGACGCCGTTCCCGGGATCGAGACGACGATTCTCGTCACCCCGAAACGGACGGGTGAGTTCGCCGTCATCTGTACAGAGCTCTGCGGGCTCGGCCACGCGACCATGCGGGCGAAGGCGCGCGTCGTGACGCAGGCCGAGTTCGACGCCTGGATCGAGGAGCAGCGCGCGTGACCGCGACGCACCACGACTCGAGTCACCAGGAGTTCCCCGCGCACTTCGAGCCCCCGCACGGCTCGACGTGGAAGGCGTTCTTCGGCCCCGGTCTCATCCGTGGCGCGTGGATGGCCGTCGCTGGGTTCGGCATCGGCGCGCTTCTCGTCATGGCCCTGCGGGCCTGGTGGGGCTGGGATCCGCTCTGGATCACCGAGGTGATCCTGGTCGTCGGAGGAATGGTGCTTGCGCCGCTCGGGTTCCTCGCCGGGATCGGCTCGTTCGACTACTGGCTCCACTACATCTCGGGTCGACCGACCGAGCCGGAGGACCACTCGGGTCACGGCGCGCGAACGTGGAAGGACTACTTCCGCGTCAACACCGACCACAAGGTCATCGGGATCCAGTATCTCGTCACGACGTTCGTCTTCTTCACCATCGGCGGGCTCATGGCGATGTTCTTCCGCGCCGAGCTCGCGCAGCCGGGCCTCCAGTTCGTCGACTCGCAGACCTTCTACGGGCTCGTCTCGGTGCACGCGACGCTGATGATCTTCCTGTTCATCATCCCGGCATTCGCCGGCCTCGCGAACTTCGCCGTGCCGCTGATGCTCGGCGCGCCGGACATGGCGTTCCCGCGCCTGAATGCGCTCTCGTTCTGGCTCCTGCCGATCGCCGGACTCATGTTCGTCGCGAGCTTTCTCGCACCCGGCGGCGCCTTCGGCGCCGGCTGGACGGGCTACGCGCCGCTCGCCGAGGGACAGCCGCTCGGCCAGACGTTCTTCAACATGGGCGTCCAGTGGGCGGGGGCGTCGTCGATCATGACGGCCCTCAACTTCCTGGTGACGATCATCACGATGCGGGCGCCGGGAATGACGTTCTGGCGCATGCCGCTCCTCGTCTGGGCGAACTTCACAACGTCGCTGCTCGTCGTGCTGGCGACGCCGTTCATCGCCGGCTCCCAGTTCTTCGTGATGTTCGACCGGATCATGCACACGAGCTTCTTCGTGCCCGAGGGCGGCGGCTACGTGCTCGGCTACCAGCACATCTTCTGGTTCTACAGCCACCCGGCCGTCTACATCATGATGTTGCCCGGGTTCGGGATCGTCTCCGAGGTCATCTCGTCGATGTCACGCAAGCCGATCTTCGGCTACCGGCTGATGGCGTTATCGCTGCTCGGGATCCTCGTGCTCGGTTTCTCCGTTTGGGCGCACCACATGTTCGTCGCGGGCATGGCCGACTGGCTGCGCGTCCCGATGATGATCACGACGCTGCTGATCGCGATTCCGACTGGGATCAAGGTGTTCTCGTGGATCGCCACGCTCTGGCGCGGCCGGATCCACCTGACGACGCCGATGCTGTTCGCGCTCGGGTTCGTGACGATGTTCGTCATCGGCGGGCTCTCGGGGATCTACCTCGGGTCGGTGCCGATCGACATCGCCGCCTCGGACACGTACTTCATCGTCGCGCACATCCACTACGTGCTCTTCGGCGGGTCGGTGTTCACGATTTTCGCGGGTGTCTACTACTGGTTCCCGAAGATGACCGGCCGCATGTACTCGGAGACGCTCGGGAAGTGGCACTTCTGGCTGACGTTCGTCAGCTTCAATGCGACCTTCTTCCCGATGCACTACGTCGGCCTGCGCGGCATGCCACGCCGGGTCTTCGACTACGAGGAGGCGTTCGGTGATCTCAACCTGTTCATCTCCATCGCATCCTTCGTCCTCGGGGCCTCGTTCGTCCTGTTCGTCTACAACATGATCGTCAGCTGGCAGCGCGGGCCGATCGCCGAGGCGAATCCGTGGCACGCGCGCACGCTCGAGTGGCAGGTCTCCTCGCCGCCTCCGATCTTCAACTTCGACGAGATCCCGCAAGTCGTCGGCGGCCCGTACGAGTACGGCGTCCCCGGCGCCCGGCACGCGATTCTGAACCCCGGCAAGGAGGCTCAGCGCGAGGCGGAGGAGGTGCACGCGTGACGGACGACACGACCGCGTCCGTCCTCGTCGTCGCGAACGAGACGCTGGTCGGCTCGGAGCTGGTCGCTGCGCTCCGCCGCCGCGCCGACGAGGGCGCGATCCGCGTGTCCGTCGTGGCGCCCGTCACGCAGCCACGGGAGGGCTACGTCGTCTACCGCGACTCGCGCCGCGCCGCCGCAGGGCGCCGGCTCGACCGTGCTCTCGCGGCGCTTCGCCTCGCGGGCATTCCGGCGCACGGCGGCGTCTTCGACGAGCCGCTCGCTGCCGTGAAAGACGCCCTCGGGTCGGAGGACGTCGACGAGATCGTTGTGTGCACGCATCCGGAGACGAGGTCGGGCTGGCTGCGGAAGAACCTCGTGGACGAGATTCGCAAGGTGGCGGGCGATCGCCCCGTCGAGCACGTCGTGTCGGACGTCACCGGCCGAGCGGGTGCGAACGTCCTCGTCGTCGCGAACGAGACCGTGCTCGGGGAGCAGCTTCTCGACCGGATCCGGCAGCGCGCCAGCGAGAGCCCGGTGAGCTTCCTCATCGTGTGTCCGCAGAGCGACCGGACGCGCGGCGACCATCCCGACGCAGAACGGCGCCTCCGCGCCGCGCTTGCGATCCTCCGCTCGGAAGGGGCCGACGTCCACGGCCAGATTGCGCACCCGGATCCGTTCATCGCGACCATGGAGGCGGTCGAGGACGAGCGAATCGACGAGATCATCGTGTCGACGTTCCCGGGCGAGCGTTCGGGCTGGCTGCGACGAGACCTCGTCGGCCGGCTTCGCGCCCAGACCGGGCTGCCCGTGCAGCACGTCGTGGTCGAGGAGCTCGTGGGGGCTGGTGTATGACCGCGCACGCCGAGCCGCTCCACGGCCACGACGACCACCACGGCCCCCCGCCGGCGAACCAGAGCTCCCGTGTCGATCCGAGGACGCTCGGGATGCTCCTCTTCATCGGGTCGGAGATCATGCTCTTCGGCTCGTTCTTCGCCGCGTACTTCTTCGTGCGCGTCGTCAACCCGGGAGCGCCGGATCACTGGCCGCCCGAGCCGTACCACTTCCCCGTGTTCGTGGCCGGCGTCAACACCGCGATCCTCGTGACCTCGAGCTTTACCATGCACTGGGCGCTGCAGTGCATCAAGCGCGGCGAGCGCACCGGGTTCCTCGCTGGAATGGTGCTCACGTTCCTCATGGGCTTCGCGTTCCTGCTCACGCAGGTCGTCGAGTATCTGAACGTCGGCTTCAACACGGGCGACGGTGCATTCGCATCCGTCTTCTTCGGCCTCACGGGGCTCCACGGCGCGCACGTCGCCGTCGGCCTCAGCCTGCTGCTCGTGGTGATCATCCGCGGATTCCGAGGCCACTACTCGCCGGAGCACCATCACGGCGTGGAGCTTCCCGGCATCTACTGGCACTTCGTCGACGTCATGTGGATCGTCGTGTACGCGATGGTCTACCTGGTCTAGCGACATGGCCGCCTCGGAACACGCGATCGCGGCCCCGAAGGGGACGCCTTCAGGGATCTTGGCGCGCTCGGGATCCGCTTCTGCGGATCCCGAGCTTGCGCGAGGCTGATGGAAAGCCCGTTTCGGAGCGAGGCTGCGGCTTTCCGCTTTCTGCTGATCACGATCGGCGCCTTCGCGCTCATCGTGATCATGGCCGCGATCTCGACCGCGCTTGGCTTTCTGACGTTCCTCGGCCTGTCGGCCGCTGCGGTCGCCGTGTACGTGCGCCAGCGCGGCCCGGCTCCCGATCGCGAGCACGTCGCGACGCTCGGTGGGACGGACGAACGCCGAGTCCTGGTCGTCGCCAACGAGACGGTCCAGGGCGAGGAGCTCCTGAGCACGATCAGCACGCTCGCGCTGATCGAGCGCACGCAGTTCCTCGTCGTGTGCCCCGCGCTCAACTCTCGCTTGAAGACGTTCACCTCGGACGAGGATCCGGCGCGCGCGGCGGCGCGCGCGAGGCTCGACGTGACTCTTGCGCGTCTCGCGTCGGTCGGGATCGAGGCAAGCGGCGAGGTCGGCGACGGCGACCCCCTCGTCGCTGTCGACGATGCGATGCGAACGTTCGGCCCGAACGAGATCGTCATCTCGACGCACCCGCCGGGCAAGTCGAACTGGCTCGAGCGCGGCATCGTCGAGTCCGTGCGCGCGCGCTACGACGTGCCGGTGACGCACGTGGTGGTCGAGCTCGCCGCCGAGACCGGCGACTAGGCAGGTGCTAGTTGCCGGCGGCGCCGGCGACGTAGTCCGAGACGGCTTTGATCTGATCCGCGTCCAGGGAGTCCTTGAACGACGGCATCGCGCCCTGGCCGTTCGTCACCCGGTCGACGACGAGCTCCGTCGACGGCCTCGACTCGTCCAGGTTCGGCCCGACCGCGCCTGACGTATCCGCATCGGAGAGCGTGTGGCACGAGCCACAGTTCGCCGTGAAGATCGACTTCCCGTCCGTTGGACGCTCCGCCGTGATGCCTGTCCCGGCGACCGCGCCGACGTACACCGAGATGTCGGCGATCGCCTGATCCCGATCCTCGACGCAGAATGCGTCTCCCTCGACGTCGTCGCAGAGCGGCAGCGTCTGATCCGGTCCTGGCATTCCCGGCGCCTCCGTCACTGGGTCCTCGATCGGGTACCGGATCTGGCTCGCGACGACCTGCGTGAACGTCGCCGACGTCATTCCGACCTCGCGCGCCTGTGCGAACGCATCGTCGAGGTTCGGCCCGATCGTGCTGGTGGTTCCCGCGTCGGCGAGCGCGTGGCAGCCGCCGCATGATTGGACGAGGAGGTCCTTCCCTGCTCCCTGGCTGCCCTCGCTCGTGTAGCCACCCGTGCCGCATCCTGACAACGCGAGTGCGAGCGCTCCGGCGCACGCGACGGCGACGAGTACGACGGGCCTCACGAGGGCCGAGTCTAGCCGTGTGCTGCTAGCCGGTTTGCCCGAACTGCTTGTACTGCTTGAGGATCTTGCGAACCTCGGGTGCGGTCGGGTCGTCTGGCGCGAGCTTCAGGAACGCTTCGTACGCCGCGATCACGGTCGCGGTGTCATTGGCTGACTGCGCGGCTTGGGCGAGCTCGAGCTGGACGGTGGGGTCGGTCGGCTGGATCTCGGTGATCTTGCGATACGCCTCGACCGCTTGCGCGGAGGCGACCTGGATCTCCGACGCGGCAGCAGAGATCTCGCGCTCGTACGACGTGCTGACGGCGTTCGTGATGGGGTCGGGCGAGAGCGGGCTGCCGCCGAGCTGGAAGATCGTGTCCCGGACGGTCCCGGGAGCGAGGTAGTCGGAGCGCACCTGATAGATCTGCGCGCGCTCCTGCGCGGTCGACGCCTTCTGCAGGTATAGCGCTGCGAGCTCGCGCAGGGCGTCCGTGTCCTTCGGCTTGAGCGCGATGTAGCTTCCCATCGCCTCGACGGCCTGGTCGATGTCGCCCTCGGCTTGGTACGCGGTGGCCAGATCCCTGAACGCCTGGGCGTCCTTCGGGTTGTCGAGCACCTTCTGCTCGGAGTCGGAGATCGACGGGACACCCGTTCCACCCGCTGCATCGCGGAACACGTCGCCGACGCCGACGCCGCCGGCCCCGACGCCGAACCCGACAAAGCCGAGCCCGAACGCGAGGGCGAGGAACAGAAACATCCACTTCGCATGCCTGCGAAGCCTCGGGAAGAACATGGTGTCTTCGATTACGACGTCGGGTCTGCGTGCTGCAGCAGCCGGTTTCGTGCGCTGCGCGCTGCGTCGGTCAGCTCGAGCCATGTCTTCCCTCCCTTCTCATACCGCGGTTTGCCGGACACGAGAGTAGCGATGACGCCGTGAGGGGATCCGCCGAGCACTGCCCCCGTAACAGGATCTTCCCACGGGATGAACGACGTGTCGGACAGCGAGAGAACGGTCAGGTCGGCTCTCTTGCCAGGCACGAGCGAGCCGACCGCGTCGTCGAGCCCGAGCGCGCGGGCTCCGCCGAGTGTCGCGAGCTCGAGTGCGTCGCGCGTCGTCAGTGCATCGGGGCGTCCTTCGCGCGCGCGCGCACCGACGATCGCAGCGCGCATCTCGTCGAACATGTCGAAGGACGGCGTCGATGCCGGGCTGTCCGTGGCGATGCACACGCGAATGCCCGCGTCTCGAAGTTGCGTGAGCGGCGCGACGCCACAGCCGAGGATCCCGTTTGAACGTGGACAGTGCGCGACCGCGACGTCGTGCTCCGCGAGCAGCGCGATCTCCTCCTCGTCGGCTTTGACGCAATGGGCGGCGATCACGTTCGAGTCGAGCAGTCCCGCCTCTGCGAGCGCGCGGATACCCGTCGTCCCGGGCGGTGGGACGAGCATCTCCGCGAACGACTCCCACGCGCCGGTGCCGGTGCGGAGGAACTCCGTCTCGGCGTCGCTCTCGGCGAGGTGCGTCGCGACCGGAAGCCCGAGACCGGCGCACGCGTCGTACAGCTCGATCGTGCAGGTGTACGGCGCGTGAGGCGAGATCCCGAGCCGGACGTCGTCGGAGAGCGCGCCGGAGATCCGCTCACGGGTCGGCTCGAACCGCTCGCGGATGGGCTCGTCGGTGGCGCCGAAGACCTCGAGGTAGATGGTTCCCCGAAGACCGAGGTCCGCGCATGCCGTTGCGGCCGCGCCGCTGAAGCTGCAGTCTCCGACCGTCGTGACTCCCGAGCGCAGGCAGTTCAGCGCGCCCAGTCGCGCGATCGCCTCCATGTCCTCGAGGTCGATCCGCTGCTTGCGCTGGACGTGCAGGCCGATCCAGTCCGCGAACCCGAGCCCGTCCCCGAACCCTGCGTAGACCTCGTACTCGAGGTGCGTGTGGGCGTTGACGAAGCCCGGGAGGATCACCGCCTCCTCGTAGTGGACCGAATCGCCGAGGTCGTCGCGCAGCCCGACCGCGGCGATCGTGCCCGTCTTGTCGTCGATGTCGACCGCACCGTCGCGGATGGGTGGCCCTTCGACGGGAACCACCCAGTCGGCCGAGAGAACCGTCACAGGGCGCCGGTCTCGGCGTACTCCTCGTCCCAGCTGCGGTCCCAGCGGCGTTCCATGAGCACGGAGATCCAGATCGACATCTCGAACAGGATGAGGAGCGGCACGAGCTCGAACGCGAGCGAGACGGGATCGACCGTCGGCAGGAGGATCGCGAAGCAGAGCAGCCCGACGAACGCGATCTTGCGGTTCTTGCGCAGCCGATCCGAGGTCAGCACACGCAGTCGCACGAGTCCCAGGATGAAGATCGGCATGAGGAACGCGAGACCGCCCGCCAGCAGGGTCATGGCGGCGAAGGTGTAGTAGTAGCTCGCGCGGATCTGGATGTCGTACAGCTCGGCGTCGTACGAGGTGAGGAAGTCCAAGGCGCGCGGGAGAACGATCGTGTACATGAACGCCACGCCGGCGACGAAGAGCACAGTCCCCATGGCGACGAGCACGAGGACGACGCGCTCGAAGTGCGGTTGAACTGCTGGGGCGAAGAACGCCCATGCCTGCCAGAGGAGAACCGGCAGGCAGAACGCGAGCGCCGCGATGAAGCTGACCTTGACCGACGTGGTGAACGGCTCCGTCACACCGAGCGTGACGAGCCGCCTGTCGTCGGGAAGCGGCGCGGTGAGCCACTCCATGATGTGCTCGTGGAACGCGAACGTGATGATGAAGATCGGGATGATCGCGAAGAGCGCGACCACCAACCGGGAGCGGAGCTCCTCGAGGTGCTCGACGAGCGTTGCCTCTTCGCCGTGGTCGAGACGGCGCGGCATCCACCGACGGAGCACGAGGTGGGTCTCCTAGCTGACGGTTTCCCGCTCGGCCCGGGCTTCCGTCTCGTCCGAATGGGCATGGGGCTCGGACGTGGCGGACGGAAGCTCGACGCGCGTCGGGGTCGGCGTGGTCGTCGAGACCGTTTCATCCATTCCCGACACCGAGTCCTTGAACTCGCGCATCCCCTTGCCGAGCGAGCGTCCCATCTCGGGCAGGCGCTTCGCGCCGAAGACGAGCAGGAGCACGACCAGCAGAATGAGGAGCTCAGGTAGCGAGATACCGAACGGCATGGAGACACCTTACCACCGGCTCGTGGTTCTCAAACAGGCGCACCGGCCGTCTCGCTTTTCGTACGCGAGTGTGTTTACCCATTTCAGGCGTCGGGTATCGGCGGCAGGTGAGATTTGCCTCAATCGGCAGGTGAGATTGGCCTCAAGCAGCTCAATACAGGAGGAGTAGTAGATGAACGCGCTTTCATTGCTGGAGGAGTTCGATCGCGACGGCGCGATCGCAGAGACGAGCGAGGCTGCACAGCAGATCGTCGACTCGCGAAGTAGCTTTCTACGCAAGGCCGGCCTCGGCGCGGGTGTCCTTCTGGGCGCTTCCGCGTTCGCCGGAGCCATGCCCCGCGTTGCGAGTGGAGCAACTCCGAAGAGCGACGTCGCGATCCTGAACTTTGCGCTCACGCTCGAGTATCTCGAGGCGGCCTTCTACACCGAGGCCGTCGCAAAGGGCCGCTTCAAGGGTGAGCTGGGGAGCTTTGCCCGGATCGTCAAGGCGCACGAGGTGGCACACGTCAAGTTCCTCGAAGGCGCACTGGGCTCGGCCGCCGTCGCGAAGCCGAAGTTCGACTTCAAGGGGACGACCACGAGCAAGGCGCAATTCAAGGCAACTGCACAGGTGCTCGAAGACACGGGCGTTGCCGCCTATCTCGGACAGGTTGGCCTGATCAAGTCGAAGGCGATCCTGGTAGCCGCCGGTTCGATCCTGCCGATCGAGGCACGACACGCCGGCTGGATTCGCAGCATCAACGGCGTCAGCGGTGCTCCCAAGGCATTCGAGGGCGCAAAGACGAAGGCCCAGATTCTCGCCGCCGTCGGCGGCACGGGCTTCATCGTCGGCTAGCACAGACGCGGAATCGCGACAGTCGGCGCTCTCACGAGCCCGGCTGTCGCGATTGTTGCCGATCCTTACCTTTGGCGCGCCATTGGCGCAGAACTGGTACTAGGCCAGGTCCGAGCGAGTGTTCGGGCGGCGAGACACCAGGGCCAACTCACCGCGTCGCCCCCCTTCCGCTGCTCTGGTCTCGAACACGGCGGGTACTATGCGGGACGCGGGTAGCTCGTCCTCCCGCTCACTCTCAGAAAGGCTCTTTTTCCGCATGGCTCAGCTCGAGATCAGGAATCTGCACGTCGCTCTGGAGGATGGCACCGAGATCGTCAAGGGTGTCGACCTCGAGGTCGATCTCGGAGAGAAGCACGCCATCATGGGCCCCAACGGCTCCGGGAAGTCGACGCTTGCGTACGCACTCATGGGCCATCCCGCGTACGAGGTCACCGAGGGCCAGATCCTGTTCGACGGCGAGGACCTGACCGAGCTCGGCGCGGACGAGCGCGCGCAGCGCGGCCTCTTCCTCGCCTTCCAGTACCCGCACGCGATCCCCGGCGTCACCGTGACGAGCTTCCTGCGGAGCGCGATCAACGCGAACCGCAAGGCTGCGAGCGGAGGGGAGGAGGACCCTGTTCCGATTCCCGAGTTCCGCACCAACCTGCTTGCGGCCATGGAGGAGCTCAAGGTTCCGCGCGAGCTCGCGTCGAGGTACCTCAACGACGGGTTCTCTGGCGGCGAGAAGAAGCGTGTCGAGATCCTGCAGATGGCGATGTTGAAGCCGAAGATCGCGGTGCTCGACGAGACCGACTCGGGCCTCGACATCGATGCGCTCAGGATTGTCGCGAACGGCGTGAACAAGCTCGTCGGTCCCGAGACGGGCGCGCTCGTGATCACGCACTATCAGCGCATCCTCGACTACATCACACCGGACTTCGTGCACGTCTTCGTCGGCGGACGTATCGTGGCCGACGGCGGCCCGGAGCTCGCTCACAAGCTCGAGGCCGAGGGCTACGAGGCATTCATCCCGGCCGGCGTTGGAGGTGGCGAATGAGTAGTACGCACGAGACCGAGGTCGTCCGCGGAATCCGCTCCGAGTACAAGTACGGATTCTCGAACCCCGACGCAGCGAAGGACTACTTCTTCAAGTCGGGGAGAGGCATCTCCCACGAGGTCGTCGAGGCCATTGCGGAGCACAAGAACGAGCCTGACTGGATGCGCCAATTCCGCCACCGCTCGCTCGACTACTTCTTCGCGCGCCCGATGCCGAACTGGGGCGCCGATCTCTCGGGTATCGACTTCGAGAACATCTACTACTACATCAAGCCGACCGAGAAGCAGGCCGACTCCTGGGAGGACCTGCCGGCCGAGATCCTCGACACGTGGGACAAGCTCGGGATCCCCGAGGCGGAGAAGAAGTACCTCGCCGGCGTCGGCGCGCAGTACGAGTCCGAGGTCGTGTACCACAAGCTCCAGGCCGACCTCGAGGCGAAGGGCGTGATCTTCCTCGACATGGACACCGCGCTCCGTGAGCACGAGGACATCGTCAAGCAGCACATGGGCACGATCATCCCGCAGAACGACAACAAGTTCGCGGCGCTCAACTCCGCGGTCTGGTCGGGCGGGTCGTTCATCTACGTGCCGCCGGGAGTGCGGATCGAGATGCCGCTCCAGGCCTACTTCCGCATCAACGCGGAGAACATGGGCCAGTTCGAGCGCACGCTGATCATCGTCGACGAGGACGCATACGTGCACTACGTCGAGGGCTGCACGGCGCCGATCTACTCCTCCGACTCGCTCCACTCCGCCGTCGTCGAGATCATCGTGAGGAAGGGCGGCCGGTGCCGCTACACGACCATCCAGAACTGGTCGAACAACGTCTACAACCTCGTCACGAAGCGCGCTATCGCCTACGAGGGCGCGACCATGGAATGGGTCGACGGGAACCTCGGCTCGAAGGTGACGATGAAGTATCCGGCGATATGGCTGATGGGGGAGCGCGCGCACGGCGAGGTGCTCTCGATCGCATTCGGCGGCAAGGGGCAGCACCAGGACGCGGGTGGCAAGGTCGTCCACGTCGCGCCGCGAACGTCTTCGGTCATCACGTCGAAGTCGATCTCGAAGGACGGCGGTCGCGCCGGCTACCGCGGGCTCCTGCAGGTGGCGAAGGGCGCAGTCGGCTCGAAGTCGAAGGTCGTCTGCGACGCGCTCATCCTGGACGACGAGTCGCGCTCGGACACGTATCCGTACATCCAGGTGGACGAGTCGGATGTCGACCTCGGGCACGAGGCGACGGTGTCGAAGATCGGCGAGGAGCAGCTCTTCTACCTCATGAGCCGCGGGCTCTCCGAGGCCGAGGCGAGTGCGATGATCGTCTCCGGGTTCGTCGAGCCGATCACGAAGGAGCTTCCGCTCGAGTACGCGGTCGAGATGAACCGCCTGATCCAGCTCCAGATGGAGGGCTCTGTTGGCTGATCGGAATCGGCAAGCCGATTCTGATGTGTTGGCTAACCCGGTGACCGGCGTCGACTTCGTGGGGGTGCCGTCGACGGACTGGAAGCGGACGCGAGCGTTCTACGTCGAGACGCTCGGGCTGCGGCCCGACTCGACCGGGGACGCCGAGTTCTGGGTCGGTGAGACGTGTTTCGGGATTTACGAGCCTGCGACCTACGGAATCGAGTTCGCGCCGCAGAAGAACGCGCACATTGCGCTTTCGGTCGACGACGTCGCAGCCGCTCGGTCCGAGCTCGAGACGAAAGGCGTGGAGTTTTCCGGCGAGACGTTCGACACCGGCGTCTGCCACATGGCGTTCTTCCAGGATCCCGACGGCAACGACCTCATGCTTCACCATCGCTACGCACCCCGTGATTGACGTCGAGCGCGTCGACTACGTCCGTATCCCGGTGACGGACATGGAGAGTGCGAACCGCTTCTACGGCGAGGTGTTGGGACTCAAGCGAAATCCGAGCTCGCCCGGCGAGGACTGGGTCGAGTACGAGGCCGGCAACGTCACGCTTGCGGTCATGACGCCGCACACGCACGATTACGAGTTCGCGCCGTTGCCGCCCACGACGATCGCGCTGCGTGTTCCCGACGTCGCGAAAGCGAAGGCGAAGCTGGCGGCCGCAGGCCTCGAGGTCGACGAGATGTGGGACTCCGGGGTCTGTCACGGTGCGGGAGTCAGCGATCCCGCCGGCAACCGCATCCTCTTGCACCGCCGCTACTCGCCGTACCCAGACGGGACGACCCCGTGATGCAGGTCGAGCACGTCGACTTCGTCACGGTGCCGACGCGCGATGTCGCACGCGCCGTGAGCTTCTACCGCGATGTGCTCGGCCTCCCCGAGAGCGAGTTCTCGGAGGGCGAGGTCGAAGCCCCGAACGTGACGCTCGGCTTCTGGAAGCCGGAGAAAGACGGCGAGCCGTTCGTCCCGAACGAGAACGGCATCGCGCTTCGAGTCGCTGACGTCGCAGTTGCGGTCGAGGAGCTCCGCAGTGCAGGCGCGGAGGTCATCGGACTCGAGGACACGGGCGTCTGTCACATGGGCTTCGTCAAGGATCCGGACGGCAACGTCCTTATCCTCCACCGTCGCTACGCCCCGAAGGTGCGTCGTGGCGAGGGCTAAGCACCTCGAGCGCTACCAGGCGCTCCCGCTGCCGACCACAAAGGACGAGCACTGGCGGTTCACGGACCTCAAGGGCTTCGACCCCGACGCGTGGACGGCGAACGGTGCGACCGAGATTGCGTCACCGCCGACGATGCTCGACCTCGACGCAGCAGGCGTCGCGTATGTCGGCGAGGCGGGCATCGAGATCGTCTCGGCACCCGAAGGCATCCGGTTCGAGGTGCTGCCCGAGGATCACGAGCTGCTCTATTCGCTCGTCGGCTTCGACGAGAAGTTCGCGGCGCACAACGCGGCGATGTGGACGAACGGGCTGCTCGTGCACGTGCCGCGCGGTGTCGTCCTCGAGAAGCCTCTCTACGTGCGCATCGCGAACTCGGTCGAGGGCGGCTCGCTCTTCTGGCGTCTGCTCGTCGTCGCCGAGCCCGAAAGCCGCTTCACGCTGATCGAGGAGTGCGCGTCGTCGACGCCGGATCTCGTCGCGTATACGAACGCGGCCGTGGAGATCGTCGTGCAGCAGGCGGCGAAGGTCGAGTACGTGTCCGTGCAGAACCTCTCGCGCGGCACGTGGCACTTCGCCTCGCACCATGCGCGCGTCGAGCGTGACGCCGAGCTCGACTGGGTCACCGGCGGGTTCGGGTCAGCCAAGGGGAAGATCCGGATCCAGAACGACCTCGCGGGACAGGGTGCGACCTCGCGTGTCACCGGCGCGTACTTCGCGGACGGCACGCAGCATCTCGACTACGACACGTTCCAGGAGCACATCGCGCCGTCGACGACGTCGGACTTCGCCTTCAAGGGCGCACTCCGGGACACCGCACGCGTGGTCTGGCGCGGGATGATCCGCGTCGAGGAGGGTGCCCAGAAGACGAACGCGTACCAGGAGAACCGCAACCTTCTGCTGTCGAAGTCGGCGCACGCCGACTCGATACCGGGCCTCGAGATCATGGCCAACGACGTGCGCTGCACGCATGGCGCCACCCTCGGCCAGGTCGACCGCGAGCAGCTCTTCTACCTGATGGCACGCGGGCTCTCGCGCGCCGAGGCGGAGCGGCTGATCGTGCGCGGGTTCTTCCAGGATGTGCTCGACCGCGTCGAGCTCGAGCCGGTGCGTGACGCGCTCGCGGCAGCGCTCGAAGCGCGCATCCCGCAGGCCTAGTGGTGCCTGCACCACCAGCGCCGATCCGGCATCATCGTTCGATGACGCACGTCGACGTGCCGCGGCTCCGGGGTGTCTTTCACCTGTATGCCTTCATCGCGTCGGTCGTCGCGGGGACGCTGCTCGTCGTTCTCGCGGACGGGTATCTCGAGCGCTTCGCAGTGTGGGTGTACGCTGTCGCACTCGCCGCGATGTTCGGTGCGAGCGCGCTCTACCACCGCTTTCCATGGCGCAGCGCGTCGGCCCGCCTTCGTGCCCGGCGGCTCGACCACGCGATGATCTTCGTCTTCATCGCGGGGACGTACACGGCATTCGCGCTCGTCGCATTCGACGGGACTGCCCGACTCGTCGGCCTCGCGACGGTCTGGATCGGAGCGGCACTCGGGATCGGGCTGAACCTCGTGTGGATCGACGCGCCGCGCTGGCTCACGGCGGTTGCCTACCTCGGCGTCGGCTGGGTCGGCCTCATCCTCATTCCGCAGCTCTTTCCTGCACTCGGGGTGGCTGCGGCAGTGCTCGTCATCATCGGCGGCGCGCTTTATAGCGTCGGAGCGTTGACCTATGCCACCACGTGGCCCAACCCGTTCCCGCGGACGTTCGGATTCCACGAGATCTTCCATCTCCTCGTGGTAGCAGCTGCAGTGACACAGTTCATCGCCTTGTCACTCGTCGTCCTCTGACCGGCAGCTACCCTCGGCATATGGAGCCGAAGACCGAACTCACCGACGAGGAGTGGCGGGCACGTCTCACGCCCGAGCAGTACGAGATCCTGCGGCGCAAAGGCACGGAGCGTGCGTTCACCGGTGCGTACTGGGACGAGCACGGGGATGGCAGCTACCGCTGTGCCGGCTGTGGTGCGGAGCTCTTCCGCTCTGAGACGAAGTTCGAGTCGGGCAGTGGCTGGCCGAGCTTCTACGAGCCGACGACGCTCGACAGTGTCGTCACCGAGACCGATACGAGCTATGGGATGTCGCGCACCGAAGTGATGTGCGCGACATGTGGCGGCCACCTCGGCCATGTGTTCGACGACGGTCCCAACCCGACGGGGTTGCGCTACTGCATCAACTCGTGCGCGCTCGATCTCGAGCGAACTGCCTGACACCGTCTTAGGCGTAGGCTTCCGGCGTGAGACTCCGCTGTCAAATGCACGGCAAGCGGCCGCGTCAGCGGACGCCTTCAGGGACTCTCGCGAGCGAGAGCCCGCGACTAGCGGGATGTCGCTCTGCGGAAGAGTGATGGACGAGCTCGGACTCTTTCCGCTCGGCATCGTCCTGCTCCCCACCGAGCAGCTTCCGCTCCACATCTTCGAGGAGCGGTACAAGGAGCTCGTCGACGAGTGCCTCGAGGAGGACGGAGAGTTCGGTCTCGTCTATGCCGACGACGACGGCCTTCGCGACCTCGGGACGCGGGCACGCGTCGTCGAGGTGCTCACGCGCTTCGAGGACGGCAGGCTCAACATCCTCGTCGAGGGCGGCGACCGATTCCGGCTCGTCGAGCTGACCGACGGCAGGTCCTTCAGCACCGGCCTGGTCACGCCGATCGAGGACGTCGACGACTCGGCCGAGACGGCTGCGGTCGACGAGGCGCTTCGTCTGTTCGGGCTGCTCCGCGAGGTCACCGAGAGCGAGGTTGACGTACCCGAGCGCGAGCTGCCGGAACTCTCCTTCGCTCTGGCCGGAAAGGTCGAGCTTCCGGCAGACGACAAGCTCGGGCTCCTCGGCGAGACGTCCGAGCGTCTGCGTATAGAGCTCGTGCAGGAGCTCCTGGCGAACGCTGTCCTTACGGCGCAGCGCGTGCGCCGCGCGGCCGAGCGCGCTTCGACCAACGGCAAGGTCGATCTCGGGTGAGCCGCTGCCTCGGCGGTACGATGGCGATGTGGCCGTAACGGCAGAGACGAAGCTCGATGCGCATCGTCTGCGCGCCGACTTCGCCGTGTTCGACGAGCTCGTGAACGGCCGGTCGGTGGCGTTCCTCGACTCGGCCGCGTCGACGCAGAAGCCCCGCCAGGTGCTCGACGAGATGCGCGACTTCTACGAGCACTCGTACGCGAACGTCCATCGCGGCGTATACCGGCTCGCCGAGCGTGCGACGACGGGCTACGAGACGGCTCGCGGCAAGGTCGCCGGCTTCGTCAACGCGCCGTCGGAGCGCGAGGTCATCTTCACGCGGAGCGCGACCGAGGCGCTGAATCTGGTCGCGTACGCATGGGGGCTCGACAACCTCGGCCCCGGCGACGTCGTCGTCGTCACGGATCTTGAGCACCATTCGAGCTTCGTCCCGTGGCAGTACGTCGCGGGGCGCACGGGAGCTGCGTTCAAGGCGATCCCGATCGACGAGTCCGGCGAGCTGCAGCTCGCCGCGCTGGACGAGATCGAGCGCGCGGGCAAGGTGAAGATCGTCGCCTCGAATCTCGTCTCCAACACGCTCGGGACGGTCAACCCGGTGCGCGAGCTTGCAGCCTGGGCGCACGAGCGCGACGCGATCATGGTCGTCGACGCCGCGCAGGCGGCTCCGCATCGACCCATCGACGTGCAGGCGCTCGACTGCGAGTTCCTCGCGATCTCCTCGCACAAGATGTGCGGGCCGAGCGGAATCGGCGCGCTCTGGGGGCGGAAGGAGCTGCTCGAGTCGATGGCGCCCTTCAACCTCGGCGGCGAGATGATCCGCTCGGTCTCGATGGAGCGGACGACCTGGAACGAGCTCCCCTACAAGTTCGAGGCGGGAACACCGGCGATCGCGGAGGCCGTGGGCTTCGGCGCCGCCGTCGACTACGTGCTCGACGCCGGCCTGGGTGCCATCGAGCAACACGAGCGCGATCTCGTCGAGTACACGCTGGAGCGGCTCGGTGAGGTTCCGTGGATCACGACGTACGGTCCGGCGCCGGAACGCCGTGCGGGCATCGTGTCGCTGAACGTCGACGGCGTTCATCCGCACGACGTCGCGCAAGTGCTCGACTGGGAGGGCGTCGCAGTGCGCGCCGGCCACCACTGCACGCAGCCGCTTATGGCCAAGCTCGGCGTCGCGGCGACCGTGCGCGCGAGCTTCTACCTGTACTCGATTCCCGAGGAGGTCGATCGCCTCGTGGACGGCCTGCACAAGGCCAAGACGTCGCTGGGGTAACCGTGTCGGAATTCGACCAGCTCTACCGCGAGCTCATTCTCGATCACTACAAGAACCCGCGAAATCACGGACTCCTAGATCCCGCAGACGCGCAGGCGGAGGGTCAGAACCCGCTGTGCGGCGACGAGATCTTCGTGTCGGTGCGACTCAGTGATGGCGACGTCATCGAGGAGGTCGGCTTCGACGGCCGCGGGTGTGCGATCAGCCAGGCGGCGACGTCGATGCTGAGCGACCTCGTCAAGGGGCGCACGGCCGCAGACGTCGCAACGATGCCGACGCAGGAACTTCTCGACGAGCTGGGCATCCCGCTGACACCGGTCCGCCTCAAGTGCGCCATTCTCGGCCTCGGCGTGCTCAAGCTCGCGCTGCACAAGGCGCGGGGCACGCCTCTCCCCGAGGAGTGGGGTACTTCGAGCCGCGACCTCGTTCTCGAATGACGTGGCCGAAGTCGAGGTAGCAGCGCTCGAGGAGTTTCCGCCGGGCGCGATGAAGCTCGTCGAATGTGGCTCGCTGACGATAGGCGTCTACAACTGCGCCGGGAAGCTCCATGCGATCGAGGATCGCTGCTCGCACGACGACGGGCCGCTCTGCGAAGGCGACTGGGAGCCGGAGGCGTGCGTGGTCGTCTGCCCGCGCCACGGTTCCCGCTTCGACCTCGAGAGCGGCATCCCGATGTCGCTCCCCGCCTTCGCAGCGGTGGCGATCTACCCGGTGTCCGTTCGCGACGACGGAGTGGTGGTCGTCGAGGTTCTGGATGCTTGACGAGCGCGTTCGGGCCGTGCTCGCGCGGCTCGAAGAGGAGGATGCCGCCGAGCGCGAGGCCGGCCTGCCGGCGACGCAGCGCTCGCGCCAGATCGCGCCCACGACAGGGCGCTTCCTGTTCGCCCTTGCGGCGTCTCAAGCAGGCGTCGAGGTGCTCGAGATCGGCGGTTCGCGCGGCTACTCGTCCATCTGGCTCGCGGCAGGTGCGCGTGTCCTCGGCGGGCGTCTCGTGTCGCTCGAGCACGATCCGGCCAAGTGCGAGGCATGGCGCACCAACATCGTGGACGCCGGCCTGGACGAGTGGGCCGAGCTCGTCGAAGGCGACGCGAACGCGACGCTCGCTGCGACAGAGGACACGTTCGATCTGGTCTTCCTCGACGCCGAGAAGGACGACTACGAGGCGCTCTATGCGCTCGCGCGTCCGTTGCTCGAGCCGGGCGGTCTCGTTGTTGCCGACAACGTCCTCTCGCACCTCGAGACGCTCGGGGCCTACTCCGCCGCGCGTCAGGCCGATCCGTCGCTCTCGAGCGTCACGGTCACGCTCGACCGAGGCCTCGAGCTGTCGGTCGTTCTCGGGCCGGCGCCCTGAGCAGAGCTCCGCTTTCCTCCATCCGCTCGCAGCGCGTATGCTGCCGCTACCGCGGAAAGGAGGTGGTCCGGCTTGAGCGATGACAGTACGGGCAGTGGAGGTACCGGCGGGTAGAGGCGTGTCCCCGGGACCACCGGGAACCGTCTAGCCAGCGTAGGGGGCTCGCGACTCGCGCCGTGCGTCGTCTCTTCCCAGAGGCACGCGCCGGAAGCGCCTCTACCAAATCCAACGCTGGTATCCGTTTCGAGGGGCCGCGGAGACGCGGCCTCTCGGGCTTTTCTGGCGCAAGACCGGAAACCGGCTAGCGCCGGATTTCCGGTCGCGCAGATCCCTGAAGGCGTCGCTTCGCGGCCGCGTCCCAGCGACCGACGGAACCTTCCCGCCACTTCAGCAGCGACCGTAAGAGGCGCGGCCTCGTGGACGAGCGCTGCGAGGTGGGTGCGGAGGCGCTCGGCGACCAGAGGGCTTGCGAGCGTTCCCGACTCGTCGAACGCCTCGTACGCACGAGGGAGCGGAAAGTCGCCGGCAACGACGCGGGCACCGGCGATTCCGAGAACCCGCCGCAGGTCCTGCTGCGCCCAGATCGCGGGTCAACGCCAGTTCCGACGTAGCTGCCCTTGAGCGCGAGTGGCTCGCCTTCGACGACGAGCTCGTCCCCTCGCGATTCGACAGCCGTCGACTCGAAGCGAAGCTCGGGATACCGATCGGCATCGAAGAAATTGGGCGCCTGCAACCTCGCCGAGCGCGTGCTGCTGACCGCGTCGGGCGTCACGCGGCTCTTCGATGGGCTCGAGCGGGGCGGCCGCGTAGAGCGCGGCTCGTGCGACGGCGATCGACGTGTCGTGTACGCAGTGCTTACCGATTTCCGGCCTGGCGAAGTTGCGCGAGGCGTTCGAAACGCACGTCCCTCAGGTCGAGGCGTTCCTGGCGTCACGCTTCGACGACGGCGAGCTCGCCGATCTGCGTGCGTATCTTGGCCGCCTCGTCGAGGGGCGACGCCGCCGGCGACTGCGGGCCTCCCGCGGACCTGTAGAGCTCTAGGACTCGCGGAAGTTCTGCCAGTAGCGGCTCGGGGTCGGTCCGCGTTGTCCCTGGTACTTCGAGCCGATCCCCTCGGAGCCGTACGGTCGCTCGGCGGGCTCCGTGAGCTGGACGAACGAGATCTGGCCGATCTTCATCCCCGCATAGATCGTGATCGGGAGGTTCGCCACGTTCGACAGCTCGAGCGTTACATGCCCGTCCCAGCCGGGGTCGATGAAGCCTGCAGTCGAGTGGATGAGGAGCCCGAGCCTCCCCAATGAGCTCTTGCCCTCGAGCCTGGCGACGAGGTCGTCGGGGAGCGTGACGCGCTCGAGCGTCGAGCCCAGGACGAACTCGCCGGGGTGGAGGATGAACGCCTCGTCGCCGGCGACCTCGACGAGCTCCGTGAGGTCCTCCTGCTGCGCCTTCACGTCGATGAACGGGTACCGGGAGTTGCGGAACACCCGGAAGTAACGGTCGACGCGCACGTCCAGGCTCGACGGCTGCATGAGCGCCGGTTCGTACGGATCGATGCCGATTCGCCCCTCGTCGAGGAGGCGGCGGATAGTGCGATCGGAGAGAACCACGCGGCGATTCTACGAGGGCTGCGGTAAGGTCCACGCCCCGGTGTCGATGCTCTACCCACCCATCGACCCGAACGAGCGCTTTCGCGAGCGTCGGGCTGCGGTACGGCGAAGGAAGCGCCTTCGGGGTAGCGCTGCGGTCGGAAGCGTTCTCGTGGGGGTACTGCTGCTCGGCATGGGGGCACAATTCGTCGGTAGCGACTCGAGTACGGAGTCCGTGACGGACCTCGCGACGCTTGCGGCGACCCCGAGCAGCGGGCCCAGGACGCTGCCCATCGAGCTCCGCGGGGTGCACGTGACGATGGGTCTCGCGTCCCTCCCAGGGAAGTTCGACGAGTACCTCGAGCTCGAGCGCGACGGCCTTACTGCGGTCGAGCTCGACGTGAAGGACGAGAACGGCGAGATCGGCTTCATCACACGGTCGGTGCCACTTGCGGTCTCGATTGGTGCAGCGCGCGACTACTACGACGCGCGCGACGCCGTGAGGAAAGCGCACGACCGCGGTGTCTACGTGATCGGGCGGATCGTCGTCTTCGAGGATCCGGTGCTCTCCCGTGCGCGACCCGATTTCGCGATCCAGCGCACCGATGGCTCCGTGTGGCGCGACGCGGCAGGGCTCGGCTGGACGAACCCGTACGACCGGCGCGTGTGGAAGTACAACGTGGACGTCGCGATTGCCGCCGCCCGAGCCGGCTTCGACGAGGTCATGTTCGACTACGTCCGCTTTCCCTCCGACGGAGATGTGGCCGGCGCCGTCTACGGACGCAAGGGCTCCCTCGAGAAGCGCGAGGCTGTTCCGGCGTTCCTGCGCTACGCGAAGAGCCGTCTCGAGCCGTTCGGGGTAAGGATCTCGGCCGCGGTCTTCGGGCTCTCCGGAGCTCGCGACCTCGGGATCGGCCAGCTACCGCGCCAGATGGCGCCTCACCTCGACACCGTCTACGCGATGACGTATCCGTCACTGTTCGGTGCAGGCGAGCTCGGTCTCGAGGATCCCAGCCGGGCGCCGGGCGCAACGGTTTCGCGTGCGCTTCGTCGGTTCGAGCTGACGCTCCGCGACCGCGACGTTCTCGTGGTGCCGTGGGTGCAGGACTTCAGCTTCTCCGTCCCGTACGAGCTCGACGAGGTGCAGGCCCAGATCGACGCGGCGCGCCTCTCCGGTGCGAAGGGCTACATGCTGTGGAACGCCGAGGGCTTATACACGGACGGCGCTCTCTTGCCGCCCTCCTAACTATGGCGCCAGTCGCTCGCGGCGCCAGCCCATCCCGGTGCGGGTGTAGCGGACACGCTCGTGGAGGCGGTCGTCGCGGTGAACCCAGAGCTCGACCGTGTCAGGGATGAGCCGGTAGCCACCCCAGAACGGCGGCAGCGGAACCCCGACACCTGCGAATCGCTCCTCGACGCCGGAGACGAGGGCTTCGAGCTCGGATCGACTCTCGAGCGGCTGCGACTGGGGCGACGCCCAGGCGGCGAGCTGGCTACCTCGCGGGCGCGTGTTCCAGTACGCGGTCGACTCCTCCGCCGACAGCTCGACGACGCCGCCCTCGACGCGCACCTGCCGGCCAAGCTCCCACCAGTGGATTGCGACCGCGGCGCGCGGGTTGCGGCGGAGGTCCTCACCTTTGCGCGAGGTGCGGTTCGTGAAGAACGTGAGCCCATGCTCGTCCAGTCCGCGCAGGAGCACGACGCGTGCCGACGGCTGCCCGTCGGGCGTCGCGGTGGCGAGCGTCATGGCCTGCTGCTCGCCGACGAGGACACGTGCCTCGTCGAGCCACGCACGGAGCTGCGCGATCGGATCCTCGGCGAATGCGTGATCGCTCACTGGGCGACAGGATGCTTCACGGACGCGTCGGACGGATAGGCTGCCGCGCGTGGCAGCCACCCGCGTGATCGAGATCCGGACGGAGATTCCGGGCCCGCGGACCCGGGAGATCCTCGAGCGCGAGCGTCTGGCGGTCGCCGGCCCGCTCATAGTCCACGAGCCGATTGTCGCCGACCGTGCACGCGGATCGACTATCACCGACGTCGACGGCAATACCTTCGTCGACTTCGTCGGAGGGGTCGGCGTAGTGAACGTCGGGCACAACCACCCGCGCGTCGTCGAGGCGATCTCCGAGCAGGTCGATCGCTTCCTGCACACCGACTTCACCGTTGTCCCGTACGAGCGTTACGTGGAGCTTGCCGAGCGGCTGGGCGCGCTGGCTCCCATCGGCGGCGAGACACGCGCCGCGTTCTTCAACGCGGGTGCCGAAGCGGTCGAGAACGCCGTCAAGCTCGCACGCCTCTATACGAAGAGGCAGGCCGTCATCGCGTTCGAAGGCGCGTTCCACGGCCGCACGTGGATGGCGATGACCATGACGTCCAAGACGCACCCGTACAAGAAGGGACTCGGGCCGTTCGCGCCCGAGGTCTATCGCGCGCCGTATCCGAACGCCTATCGCGGACCCGACGCTTCGACCGCGCTTGCGGCGCTCGAGCGCCTGTTCACTACGTCCGTCGAGGCGGATCACGTCGCTGCCATCGTGTTCGAGCCACAGCAGGGCGAGGGCGGATTCCTACCTGCGCCTGCGGCGTTCGTCGAGGGCCTGCGCGCAATCTGTGACTGGCACGGGATCGTGCTCGTGGCGGATGAGGTGCAGACCGGGTTCGGTCGCACCGGACGGATGTTCGCGATGGAGCACTTCGACGTCGAGCCGGACCTCATGATCGTCGCGAAGTCGATCGCCGGCGGCCTGCCGCTGTCAGGCGTGATCGGCCGGGCAAAGATCATGGACGATCCGCACCCGGGCGCGATCGGCGGGACGTTCATCGGCAATCCGGTCGCTCTGGCGGCCGCGTGCGCTGTGCTCGACGTCTTCGAGGAGGAGCAGCTCGTCGAGCGCGCGCAGCTCCTCGGCGAGGCGATTCGAGTGCGGATGCTCGATTGGCAGTCGCGCTGGCCCCGGATCGGAGACGTTCGCGGGATGGGCGCGATGTTGGCGATCGAGCTCGTTCGTGACCCCTCCACGAAGGAGCCCGCGCCGGAGCTCGTCGAAGCCGTGATCGGCGAGGCATTGCAGCGTGGGTTGTTGCTCCTCAAGGCCGGAGTCGACGGAAACTGCATTCGTGTGCTCTGTCCGCTGACGACCTCGGACGCTGAGCTCGACGACGGCCTCCGCGCCTGGGAAGAGGCGCTCGCGGCCGTCCTCGGGTAGCGCGCGCTCTCCCGCTCGGCAAGACTCCGGTTCGTGCGCACCGGGGAAGAGCGCAAGCTCGTCACCGTCCTGTTCGCCGACCTCGTCGGATCGACCGCGTTCGCCGGTGACCGCGATCCAGAACGAGTGCGGGTACAGCTCGAGCGGTTCTACGACGCGATGCGGGCCGAGATCGAACTCACCGGCGGCACGGTCGAGAAGTTCGCCGGCGATGCCGTGATGGCGGTGTTCGGCGCGCCCGCCGCGCTCGAGGATCACGCCGAGCGCGCGCTGCACGCGGCGCTCGCGATGCAAGAGCGGATGCGCCAGCTGTTCTCCGGTGCGCTCGAACTCCGCGTCGGAGTCAACACGGGCGACGTCGTCGTCGGCGCAGCTCGTGCGGGAAGCTCGTTCGTCACGGGTGACGCCGTGAACGTCGCCGATCGGCTGGAGAAGGCGGCAGAACCGGGCGAGGTGCTCGCGGGCGAGCGGACAGCCGCGGCCGCTGCGGGCGCGTTCGCCTTCTCGGCTCCGCGCACAATCGAGGCGAAGGGCAAGTCGGGCGGCGTGGCGGCGTACAGCGTCGAGCGTGCGTTGCGGACGATGCGGCCACGGGGCGTGAGCGGCCTGCGCCGCGTCTTCGTCGGTCGCGACAACGAGATCGAGCTCCTGCGCGCGACATACCGGCGGGCCGCGGCGCAGTCCGATCCGCACCTCGTAACGATCGTCGGTGAGCCGGGCGTCGGAAAGTCGCACCTCGTGCGCGAGCTCTGGGATGCGCTGGCGACGGAGGAGCCGGCTCCTGCGAGTCGCACCGGCAGGTGCCTCGCCTACGGCGCAGGAAATCACCTACCGGCCGCTCGGCGAGATGGTGCGCGAGCACTTCGCGCTCCGCGAGGGAGCTCCGACGGAGGAAGCGCGCGGCGGAGCTCGAACGGGACGGGTTGCGCCTCGCGGGCGAGGGGTACGAGACGTACCTGAGTGGCGCGAAGCTTCGGATCGCGCTCCAACGCGACGACCGCGTCTCGGTCGAGTCCCTCGTCGAGCTGCCGGTCGAGCGTGCGCTCGTCTGGGGGCCGGGGATCTTCGCTGCGCGGCTTGACGCCTTCATCGCGCTCGGACGGCACGATCAGATCGAGCGTGAAGCGCCGGAGCTGGCCCAGCCGAGTACAACCGTGGAGCCGTTCGCCTTGCGTGCACTCGGCGTCGCCCGGGGCGACGACGAGCTCTTGAACCGGGCGGACGAGCGCTTCGCCGGTCTCGGCCTCGAATGGCATCGGGCGCAACCGAGCGCCTGCTTGCCGGTCTTGGCTGATCGCCTGCGACCGCGAAGCGGGCGCCTTCAGGGGTTCTCGCGCGACCGGAGACTCCGCGCTAGCGGATCTCCGGTCTTGCGCACGACTAATAGACGAGCCGCGCCTTGCGCTCGTGCCGCTCGAGCGCAAGCGCGATGAGGCGGTCGAGGAGCTCCGCGTAGGAGATCCCGGCCGCCTCGAAGAGCTTCGCGTACACGCTCGTCGACGTGAAGCCCGGGATCGTGTTGATCTCGTTGACGATGACCTCGCCGCCCGGGCGCACGAAGAAGTCGATACGGGCCATCCCCTCGCACTCCGTGGCGACGAACGAGTCGACAGCGAGCTGTCGCACGCGCTCGTCCGACTCCGCGGAGATGCGCGCGGGGATGACGAGATCCATGCCACCCTCGTCGTACTTCGCCGAGTAGTCGTACCAGTCGGCGTGCGCGACGATCTCGCCGACGACGGACGCGATCGGGCCGCGGTTGCCGAGCACTCCGCATTCGACCTCGACGCCGTCGACGCCCTCCTCGATCAGAACCTTGTCGTCATGTCTGCGCGCGAGCTCGACGGCGGCGGGGAGCTCCTCGTCGCTGCGCACCTTCGAGATGCCGACCGAGGATCCGAGGCGCGCGGGCTTCACGAACACCGGGTAGTCGAAGTCGTGTGCGGGCTCGTCTCCTTCGCGGAGCGTGACGTTGCGCGCAACGGGGATCCCACGGTCGCGGAGAACCGCCTTGAAGAGGTCCTTGTCCATGCACAGGGCCGACGCGGCGACGCCCGCGCCGACGTAGGGCACGCCGGCGAGCTCGAGCAGGCCCTGCACCGTGCCGTCCTCCCCGAACGGGCCGTGCAGGATCGGCAGCACGACGTCGACCTGGCCGAGCGTGGCCGCCGGCGCTGAGTGCGCTACGACCGGAAGCGTCTCGCTGGCCGTCGGGGTCAGACCCGTAGGGTCTGACCCCTCACCTACCGCCGCGGGGGTCTGACCCCACGGGTCTGACCCCAGAGCTTCGACGCCGCTCGCGAGTTCCCACCGGCCGCCCTTGTCGATCTCGACGACGACGGTCTCGTAGCGCTCGGGATCGAGCGCGGCGACGACAGACCGGGCCGATGCGATCGAGATCTCGTGCTCGCTCGAACGACCGCCCGCGAGCACAGCCACGCGAACGCGTGAGCTCACGGCGTGGTCGTTGTCGTTTCGGTCTCGACGAAGCGCCCGACGAAAAGGGTGACGATCGTGTTTGGCTCCGCTTGCGACCCGCCGACCGGATCCTGCGCGTTCACGATGCCGTCCTGCGCGAAGTCGTCAGTGTCCTCGTAGACGATGCGGAAGCGGAAGCCGGCGGCCTGCAGTGTCGTCTGTGCGATCGCGACGTCCTGTGCGGTGACGTCCGGGACAGCCGAGGTCGACGGGCCTCTCGAGACGGAGACCGTCACCGTCGAACCGCGCGACCCCTCCGATCCGCCGCTCGGCGTCTGGCGCGTGACGATTCCGGCCGCCTGGTCGGAGTCCTCGTCGATGCGCGAGACGACGAACCCTGCACGCTGCAGCTCGGACGCCGCCTGGTCGTACGGGAGACCGACGACGTTCGGGACGTTGATCGGTCTCGGCCCTTTGGACACGTTGATGCGCACCTGCGTCCCCTCGACGACGACCGTTCCTGCACCGAGCGACTGCGCCGTGACCGTGCCCTCGGTACGGTCGGAGTTGACCTCGACGACCTGCGCGACAAGCCCTGCGCGAGTGAGCTCGGCAACGGCGTCCTCCGCCGCTTGACCGACGACGCTCGGGACGGTGACCTCAGGTTTCCCGGAGGAGACATCGATGCGTACGACCGTCTCCTCGTCGACGCGGGTTCCCTCGGTCGGATTCTGCGCAAAGACGACGCCTTCCTCGACGTCCGAGTTCGACACGCGGCGTAGCTGCGGCGTGAGACCCTCTTCCTCGATGCGCTGAACCGCAAGAGCCGCCTGGATGCCGACGACGTACGGGACGGCCACGGTCTCGCTCCCCTGGAACTGATCCTTGATCGGCTGGTAGAGGAACCAGCCGCCGATGAGGAGCGCAAGCAGCGCGCCGATTCCGAGAAGCCATGGCCAGATCGGCCTCGAGCGATCGGGCGGCTCGTACTGCGGTGCTTGGGCGCGCCTGACTACCTGCGTCGCTGCGGTGGCATCGATCGCACGCTCACCGGAGAGCACCATGGTCGCCGCCTCGGCGGTCTCTGCCGCCACGCGGCCGCCACGCGCGACCGTCTCGAGGTCCGCGTCCATGGCGGCGGCGGACTGGTAGCGATCAGCGGGCTCCTTCGCGAGCGCTCGCACGACCACGAGATCGAGGTCGGCGGGGACGTCGGGCCGCAGCTCGGACGGCACCGGCGGGGTCTCCGAGAGGTGCTTCATCGCGATCTCGACCGGGCTGTCGCCGGTGAAGGGAACCTCCCCCGTGAGCAGCTCGAAGAGGGCGATGCCCGCGGAGTAGAGGTCGGAGGTCTGGTCGACCGGCGCGCCGCGCGCCTGCTCCGGCGAGAGATAGTGCGCGGTGCCGATGATCGCGCCCTCCTCGGTCATCTGGCTCGCGCCCGCGCGTGCGATCCCGAAGTCCGTCACCTTGACGACGCCCTCGGAGTCGACGATGACGTTGTGCGGCTTGATGTCGCGGTGGACGACGCCGTTGCGGTGGGCGTAGCGCAGCGCGGCGAGGATCTGGCGGGTGTAGGCGATGGCCACCGGCACCGGGCAGAGACCGCGCGAGCGGATCAGCTCCTTGAGCGTGCGCCCCTCGACGTACTCCATGACGATGTAGTAGGAGCCGTCGGCCTCGCCCCGGTCGAAGATCGAGACGATGTTCGGGTGCGAGAGGCCGGCTGCGTGGGTCGCCTCGCGGCGGAAGCGCTCGACGAACTGCTCGTCGTTCGCGTAGCGCGCGTGGAGCATCTTGACAGCGACCCTGCGTCCGAGCTCCTGGTCTTCGGCGAGGTAGACGTCGGCCATGCCGCCACCGCCGAGCTTGCGTGACATGCGGTAGCGCCCTGCGAAGAGGGATCCGGAGAGTGTGTCCTGGGTCGTCATCAGTCCATTCAGTCCAAAATCGTCCTAGAGGTTAGGGATTCTCCGTGCCCTGCAGGATTGCCTGCATGACCTCGCGGGCGATCGGGGCTGCGGTCGAGCCTCCGGTGCCGCTCTGGTTCTGCAGGACGACCGCGATGGCGAGCTCTGGAGGGCGTTCCTCGTCGGTGCCGGCGAACGCGATGAACCACGTGATGTTGGAGCCGGGGACGCCCGTCTCACCCGTTCCCGTCTTGCCGCCGATGGAGGTGCCGGAGATCTGCGCCGCAGTCCCGGTGCCGCGCTCGACGCCGAGCCGCATCATGTCTCGGACCGCGTCGGCGGTCTCCTTGCTGACGGCCTGGCGGATGAGTCGCGGCCGCTGGCGGTCGACCACCTTCCCGCCGGGCGCAACGATGCGATCCACGACGTGGGGCTCCATGAGCCGTCCGCCGACACCGATCGCACCCGCGACCATCGCGTTCTGAAGAGCTGTGATGAGCATCCGCTCCTGGCCGAACGCCATCCGTCCCGCGTCGACGTTCGCGTCCACGCGCGGGTAGAAGAGCTTGTCGTTCCGGTACAGGCCGCTCACGAGCCGCTCGTCGGCCGGTGTCTCGAGCGGCGGCCGCTCGTAGAAGCCGAAGCGCTTGGCCGTGTCGAGGATCGCCTTTGCGCCGAGCCGCTTTCCGATGTTGCAGAACACCGAGTTCACCGAGTACGCAAGTGCGCTCGTGAGGTCGATCGTTCCGAATGGGCGCGACGTGTCGAAGTTGTTCACGCGCTTGCCGTAGACGGTGCAGTAGCCCGGGTCCACGAACGTCGACTCCGGCGTGTACTTCTTCGACTCGAGCGCTGCGGCCGCGGTGACGACCTTGAAGGTCGAGCCCGGCACGTACAGCCCTGCGCTCGCGCGGTTGAGCAGCGGTGCGGCAGGCGTGCAGTCCGCCGTGATTTGCTCGATCTGGCCGAAGCTCTCCTCGACGAGGTTCGGATCGAAGCCGGGCGACGACGCCATCACGAGCAACTTCCCGGTGCGTGGATCGAGCGCGACGACCGCGCCGCAGTTCGTCCCGAGGGCCTCGTTCGCGACCTCCTGCGCGCCGAGGTCGAGCGTCGTCACAACGTCGTTCCCCCGCACGGGCTTGCCGCGCAGCTCGTCGAGCGTCTTGTCGAAGACTGTCGACAGGCTCGAGTTCGACGCGGTCAGGTAGTCGTTGAGCGAGCGCTCGAGGCCCGTGCGCGAGCGCGCAACCGTCGAGTAGCCGACGACGTGAGCGGCGAGCGGTCCGTACGGATACCGGCGGAAGAACAGCGTCCGGCCCTCGACCTCGCGCTCGCGGTTGCGGGCGAGTCGCCTGCGGGGCTCGAACGAGAAGATGAGCCCGCGGTCGACCGAGAACTCCGCGACGCGCCTGATCGAGTTGTCCTGGCGTGCCGCGAGGCCGGCCGATGCCCACGTCTGCCAGTACGTCGTCATGACGACGAGCACGGCCACGAGCCCGAGCGCGACGTACGTGAGGCGGACGATCTGTCCGTTCATCGCGGGGTATTCGCCCGGCTCGAGACGAGCAGGAGCAGCGCGAGCAGAATGAAGTTCGCGATGATGCTCGTGCCGCCGTACGACACGAACGGCAGCGTAATCCCGGTCAACGGCACGACGCGCAGGACGCCGCCGACGATGATGAACGTCTGCAGCGCGAAGCCGAACGTGAGTCCCGCGGCGAGGAGCTTCGAGAAGCCGTCGTCGGCCTGGAGCGCGACGCGCATGCCACGGACGACGAAGAGCATGAAGACGAGGAGCAGTGCGGCGGCTCCGATCAGTCCGAGCTCCTGCGCGATCGCCGAGAAGATGAAGTCGGTGCGGAGGTATGGGATCAGCTGCGAGCCGTCGACCGACGTGAACGTCCCCTGGCCGAGCCCGGTGCCTCCGAAGCCCCCGTTCGCGATCGAGTAGAGGCTCTTCACGAGCTGGTACGAGGCGCAGTCCTGCCGCAGCTCGAGCTCGCCGTTGAGAGAGCAGTAGACGCGCTCGTCCGTCCACGGTTGCAGCCAGATGGTGATCCGATCCTGCACGTGGTCGATCGCGTTGTAGAGGATCGCTGCGCCCCCGACGAAGAGCGCGAGCCCCGCGGCGACGAAGAGGGCCCGCCCCGTCGCGACGTAGAGCATCGCGAGGAAGATCCCGAAGTTGAGCAGCGCGCTCCCGAGGTCGTTCGTCACGAGGATGATCAGCATCGCCGCGCCCCAGATCGCGAGTAGCGGTCCGATGTCCTTCAGCTGCCAGCGGGCGAGCGACTCGCGCTTCTCGCGCAGGTAGCCGGCGAGGAACAGGATCAGAAAGATCTTCGCGAGCTCGCCCGGCTGGAACTGGATCACGCCGAGATCGACCCACAGCCGCGCGCCGTTGACGGTCTCCCCGATCCCGGGAACGGAGGGGAGGAGCAGCAGCGCGATGGCAGCGACGCCGAAGAGATAGCGGTACGACTCGAGCACCCGGTAGTCGTGGCGGAGCCAGATCAGCGTCGCGGCGAGAGCGCCGACGCCGACGGCGACCCAGACCGCCTGCCGCCCTCCGTCGTCGGAGTCGAGCCGGTAGATCGTCGTCACGCCGAACGCGGTCAGCACCGCGGTGAGCGGGAGCAGCGCCCCGTCGGCGTACGGGACGGTGCGCCGGACGACGACGTGTGCGACGACGTACAGGCCGAGGAAGAGCGCTCCCCAGATGACGACGTCAGGCGACAGCTCCGCGTCCCGCGCGAGCGTGACCGTTGCGAGCGCCACGCTGGCGATGAGACCGGCGAGGACGAGCCCGAAGAGCTCGCGCCGCCGCGCGTTCACCGACTGATGCCCCAGTACAGGACGAGGACGCCTACGACCACGACGAGCCCGATGAGCGCCAGCGCCGTGAGCCGGCCACCCGGGCCGGCACCATGCGTACTGACCTCGGCGGTTGATCCTTCAGACGGGGTCTGACCCATGTTCTCCAGGTCTGACCCCGCTCCGATGGTTTCCGGGTCTGACCCCGCGTCCGACCCCGCGTTCGGCGCCGCCACTGGCAACGGCTCCGGCTCGCCGTCGACGAGCTCGAAGAGAACGACCGTGATGTTGTCCTCGCCGCCGTGTGCATTCGCCGCGGCAACGAGCGCCTCGCCGGCGGCCTGCGGGTCTCGATCGGCGCCCTCGATCGCGGCTGCGATCTCGCTGTCTCCGAGCATCACGGACAGGCCGTCCGAGCAGAGCAGGAAGAGATCGCCGATCTCGCCGGGCACCGTCTGCACCTCGACCTCGACGGCCGGGTCGGTGCCGAGCGCGCGCGTGATCGCGGAGCGCTGCGGGTGCCGCTCCGCCTCTTCAGGCGTCAACACGCCGCTCTGCACGAGCTCCGCGACGAGAGAGTGATCCGTCGACAGCTGCTGAAAGGAGTTGCCGCGGAGCAGGTACGCGCGCGAGTCGCCCACGTGGCCGATCGTGACCGTGCCTTCCGCCGCGTCGACGAGCGCGGCCGTGACCGTCGTGCCCATCCCGGCAGTCGCGGGATCGGCGAGCGAGCGCTCCCAGATTCGGGAGTTCGCCTTCTCGATGAGCGAGGTCACCGCTACTTCGCCCAGCGCGTCGGTGGGCGCCTCCTCGAGAGCCGCCGCCGCGAGTCGTGCTGCAATCTCGCCTGCACGCGCACCGCCCATTCCGTCCGCGACGGCGAAGAGCGGTGGCCGCCGGACGAGCATGTCCTCGTTCCGCATGCGCCGCCGGCCCGTGTCGGTGACGCCGGCGCTGCGCCCGATCCTCACGCCTGCACCTGCAGCTCGGTCTCGCCGATCCGGATGACGTCCCCGGCCTTCGCGAGCTGTGCCTTCTTCAGCCTCGTGCCGTTGACGAACGTGCCGTTGGTCGAGCCGAGATCGTCGACCCATGCCCCGTTCGGCCGCGGCTCGATGCGTGCGTGTCTCGACGATGCGAACTCATCGTGCTCGATGCGGATGCCGCTCGTCGCGTCACGACCGACGACGGTCGGACCGGCGACCTCGATCGTCCGTCCCTGGCCGAGCTCCGAGCTCGCCAGGACGAGGAGTCGCGTCGGAGGCAGCCCGTGCTCGGCCCGCAGCGCGTTGGCTTCCGCTGCACCCAGGATGATGCTCTCCTGGGGTGCCTGCGTCATCCCCCTGGTCGCCGAGCGCATCACGAAGAGGATGAACGCATACAGAAGCACGAGAAACGCGATCTTCCCGATCAGGAGCGTCTCGTCGGTCTCCAGCGCGAGGAATGTCACGACGGCAGCGAGCGCCCGAACACGACCTCCGTCGAGCCGAGCACGATGCGGTCGCCGTCGCGCACGCGCATGCGATCGACGCGCTTGCCGTTGACCTCCACGCCGTTGGTCGATCCCAGGTCGACGATCCAGTAGCCCGCGCCTTCCTGACGGAGCTCTGCGTGGCGACGCGAGACGTTGACGTCGGACACGCGCACGTCGGCTTCCCGCGAGCGACCGAGGACGACGCTCGCCTTCGTGACCTCGTGCTTCCGGCCGGCGACCGTGAGCGTGACGACCTCACGCTGCGGCTCCGGCAGCGGCGTGTCCGGAGCGACCGGCCCAACCGCGGCGGGCGCCTTGTAGATCATCGTGTGGGCGGGCTCGTCCAGGGGGAGTGACGGCAGAAGCTCCGGCTCCGGTGATCCTTCCCCGGCGACGAGGCGCGTGGCGATACCGAACTCGCCGACCGCGAGGTCGTCGTCGACCTCGACCAGCACACGGGGGGTATCGAGCAGCGCGTAGCGCTCCCGTCGTGCATGCTCGGCCAGGTACTCCTGGAGCTCCCCGACGAGCGCCTCCTCGTACCCCTCGAACTGCTTGCGGTCGTCGGCAGACAGGTAGACGGTGTACTCGTTCGGGACGTAGACCTTGGAGACGGAGACGCTGCGGTGGTCGTCCATCTCCTTGACGAGCTTCCGCGCGAGCTCGATCGGCTGCACGTGCGAGCGAAAGGCACGCCCGAACACGCCTTCGAAGAGGCCCTCGATCTTCGATTCGATGGTGCGCAGGACAGCCATGAGCGTAGGTCGCGGACGAGTGTAGTGGTCGCCTCGGTACGTTTGGTCAGGCGCGGCGCGGCGCAGCCGCGACGAGGCCGAATCCGGCCCACGCGAGCATGACGGCGATCGTGCTCGCGATTCCGGCTCCCGCGAGGACGGACGCGGCAGAAACCGCGAAGCCGATTGCTGCGATACCGAAAGGCGCACGCCGGCGAGCCCACGGGACGAGCGCGGCGGCGGCACCGACGAAGATCGCGCCGGCGAGCACGACCGGCTCGTGCGCGAGCCAGCTCCAGACGGCTGCTGCAGCTGAGCCGACGGAGTCGAGCGGGCCGACGTCCAGCGTCGGTGGGTCGCCTCCGGCGATCGGCAGTTGGTCGCCCGCTACGCCGGCGAGAAGCACCGTCGAGAGCACGGCGAGGACGCCGTGGGCGGCTCGCCGAGCCGTGTTTCGCACGGGAACGAGGGCGAGCGGCACGAGCGGCAGGAGCCCGACGGTGGCGAGCGCCGGCCCGGCGACGAACCAGAGGCCGTGGCGCGCGTCACGCCAGTTCACCGCGAGCCAGCCGACGGCGAAGATGGCGTACACCGCAGCGACCGCAACGGCGACGTTCCCGAGCGGGAAGATCGGGATGGCCAGGGCGAGCCCGAGCCCGAGCCGTGGATCGAGCCAGCAGGCGAGGCCGGTCGCGATCACGAGGAGCGCGACGAGCTCAGGTGGCCAGAACGGGAGGAACGTCGCGCCGAGGGCCGCAGTGACGACGCCCAACACGACCGGGAGCACGCGGCGCGCATGGAGGCGAGCCGGGGCGACGGACTCCTCTACCTCGACCCGGCGCTTGTCGCGCGGTACACGACCCTCCGGCCTCCGCGCGGCGTTGCGCAGCTCCGCGGCCAGATCGGATGCGTTGGGACGTCGATTCGGGTCGATCGCGAGCGCCGCGTCCACAGCGGCCACGAGACGGCGGGGCAGTCCGCGCCGCTGCGAGGCGAGCGGAGGCGCACCCGCCTGGATGGACTGCGCGACCTCCTGGATCGGCATCCCCCAGAACGGGTGCCGGTCGGCGAGGGTCTCCCAGAGAAGGACGCCGACGGACCAGACGTCGCTCTCGGGGCTCGCATCGGCGCCGGCGAGGCGCTCGGGGGCGATGTAGGCGAGCGTTCCAGGCACGTCGCCGACGGCGGTCAGCGTGTCCGCGCCGTCGAACTGTGCGAGCCCGAAGTCGAGCAGCCGCACGGCGATCTCGTCGCGATCCTCGAGGAGGATGTTTGCGGGCTTGACGTCGCGGTGCACGATCCCGGCGCGGTGCGCGTGCGCGAGCGCGTCGAGCACCTGCGCGGCTGCGGTGATCGCGTCTTGATCCGAGAGCACGCCCGAGCGGATCGCGTCGCGCATCGTGCGCCCGGGCACGTACTCGTACGCGATGTAGACGTGTCCCGAGTCGTGGCCGACGTCGTAGGCGCGCACGCAGCGGTCGTGGCGCAGGCGGCGGGCGGCGAGCGCCTCGCGCTCGGCGCGTGCGGCGGCCTTGCCTTCGCGCGGGATGATCTTGAGCGCGACGTCGAGGCCGTTCTGCTCGTCGAGCGCGAGCCACACCGAGCCCGAGCCGCCGGTTCCGAGCGGTCGCATGGGCCGGTAGCGCCCGAGCACGAGCTCCTGAGTGGACGGGACGGCCGCGACGGAGGACACCGGTAGACACTCTTAGCCGTGGCGGGTCCGACTCCTTGCGGACGCGGGAAGCTCCGGTGAAGCGTCTAGAGTGGCGTGGCGGCGCATGAGTACGCGCGACGAAGACATCCTGGATTTCGACTTCTTCGAAGAGGAAGACGCACCGGCCTGGGAGGAGCCCGAGGGCTTCGAGCCGGTGCCTCCGACCGAGCGCGCACGACGCGGCGGTGGGGGCTCTCGCTTCGGGGGCTCGCGCAACCTCACGCCGCTCCTGCGCCTGATCGGGCTTATCGCGCTGGCGATCCTCGTCGTCGTCCTGCTCGTCGTCTGGGTCGAAGGCTGCACCGCGGATGCGAAGCGCGACCGGAACGAGACGTACCTCGCCGAGATCGGCGCGATCGGCAACGCGTCTGCGCGGCTCGGGCAGCAGGTGAGCGTTCTCCTCACAACGCCCGGGCTCAACCAGGAGGACCTCGACGCGAAGCTCGGCGGCTATGCGCAGACGGCCGACAACCAGGTGCAACGAGCGGAGGATCTCAACGCGCCCGGGCCCATGGTCGGGCCGAACACGGGCGCCGTCGAGTCGCTGCGCTACCGCGCGAACGGCCTGCGTGGTCTGCAGACCGCGTTCAAGGACACCGTGGACGAGACTGACGCGAGCGTGGCCGGCGAGGCGCTCCTGGCCCAGACGCAACGTCTCCTCGCGAGCGACATCATCTGGACGGACTCGTTCCAGGAGCCGGCCGCAGCGGTTCTCCAGGACGAGGGGATCGAAGGCCTCGACGTTCCGTCCTCCCAGTTCGTCACCGGCGACGACCTCGTGACCCAGAGCTCGCTCGCGGCGATCTGGCAGCGCGTTCAGGGTGCCTCGACGGGCGGGACGCCCACGGGCCTGCACGGCAATCAGATCTCGTCCGTCAAGGCGCTTCCGAGCGGCCAGCTGCTCTCGACGACGACCGAGACGACCATCAAGGTGACCGACGAGCTCGCGTTCGAGGTCGGCATCACGGATTCGGGCGAGAGCCAGGAGGTCCGCGTCAAGATCACGCTGACGATCCCCAAGCAGCCCGATCCGATCGTGAAGACGGCGATCATCCCGATCATCGACGCGGGCGAGACGAAGACGGTGACGTTCCAGATCGGTGCGCTCGTGCCGTTCGGAGAGCAGACGACTGTGAAGGTGGACGTCGACCCCGTTCCGGGCGAGACGAACACGTCCAACAACTCGTTCGAGTACCCCGTCATCTTCACGCTGTGACCGCGTCGCTCGCGGTCGCGATAGCAGCCTGCGTGGCGGCGGGGATCGCGCTCGTCGTCGCGCTCGTCCTCTGGCGGCGCACCGCCCGACTCGCGGCGACGCAGTTGGTCGTGCTCGGAGAGGCCTCCGGCGATCTCCTCGAGTTCGCGGTCTCGCTCCAGGGGCGGATCGACGACCTCTACCGTGCGGTCGACGAGGTGGCCGCCGGGTTGTCGCGGGTGGATCGGCGGGTCGACGGCGCCGTTTCGAACACCGCGGTCGTGCGCTACGACGCGTACGAGGGGACGGGCGGGCAGCAGTCCGCGTCCGTCGCGCTCCTCGACGCCACGCGAACCGGAACAGTCGTCACGGCGATCCAGGGGCGCGACTACGCACGGATCTACGTCAAGGACCTCGACCGGGGGCGCTCCTCGGTCGCGCTCTCGCCCGAGGAGCAGGAGGCCGTCGACCGCGCGATGGCCCGCTAGGAGGTTCTCGTAGGGGCGAGGCTCGCCTCGCCCCTACGCCGCCGCGGCGGCCTTCTCGAGACCGGGGAGATAGCGGCGCCACACGTCGGGGACGTGCTCGGTCGCCAGGCGGATGAACAGCACCGGAGTCGGAGGTCGCGGCGGCGCGTGCAGAGACATCGACGTCTCCTCGAGCAGCCGGTCGCCCTTGCGATGGTTGCAGGGCGCGCACGACGTGACGACGTTCTCCCACACCGATGTGCCACCGCGCGAGCGCGGGATGACGTGGTCGAGCGTGAGCCGGTTGCCCTCGGTGCCGCAGTAGACGCACTTCCAGCCGTCGCGGGCGAACAGGACGCGGCGGGAGATCCGCTTCGTCACGCCACGTGGCACGCGGACGTACGTCACGAGCCTGATGACGTGCGGGCGCGTGAAGTTCGACGTCGACGTCCGCAGCGGCCGCCCGTGGCTCTCCAGCACCTCCGCCTTGCCCTTCCATACGAGCACGTGCGCGCGACGGACCGAGCACACGTTCAATGGCTCGTAGCTCGCATTCAGGACGAGGACGCGCTCCACCGCGCGCGCAATGTAGCACCCTCTCCACCGCTCACTTAGGCGGAGTGAATGCATTATACGCGATCTATATGCATAATACGTGTCATGCCGAGTGTGACGATCGTAGGCGTCAGGGTACGCCGGTCAGGAGACGCTCGATTGCGTGCTCGCGCATCCCGCGCTCGAGCTGTACCCGCTCGGCTCGGATTCGCTCGCGGGCCAGCCGGCCGGGCCGCTCGATCCTCGTCTCGGCCGCAACGGCTGGAGCCGCGCTCGCGCCGATCGCCTCCGAGATCGAACCGACCGGTGTCGTCGTCGACGCGAAGTCGGGGATGACCGGGCGCTCGAGAGCGGCCTCCTCGTTCTCACGGCTGGGGAGAACGTCGTCCGGCTCGCGCCTCCGCTCACCGTCGCAGCAGGCGAAGTCGACGAGGCTCTCCAGATTCTCGATCGCATATTCTGCTAGCGTGGCGCATACTATGAACCGACGCGAGCGACAGAGCACCATCCTCGACCTCGTGCGCGAGCGGGCGCTCTCCACCCAGGCCGAAGTCGCTTCCGCGCTGAAGGACAGCGGCTTCGAGGTCGTCCAGACGACGGTCTCGCGCGATATCGCGGACCTCGGCCTCGTGAAGGTGCGCGCTCCGAGCGGCCGGCTGATCTATGCGCCACCGGGAAGCACCGACGGCGACCGCCTGCGCGCGCTGGGAGCTGCGCTGCGCCGGTACGCGATCACGGTCGAGGCGGCCGGGACGCTCGTCGTCGTGACGACCCCCTCCGGGTACGCGAACGCGCTCGCCCAGGCCGTCGACGAGGCGGGTCATCCGGCGATCGCGGGGACGATCGCCGGCGACAACACGATCTTCGTCGCCGCGCGCGACGGCATCTCGGCGCAGTCGCTCCGCGAGGAGCTGTCCGGTTACCTCCTCCAGGGCGCGGCATGAGCGGGACTGCCGTCGTCGCCTACTCGGGCGGTCTCGACACGAGCTGCATCCTCGCGTGGCTGAAGGAGGAGTGGTACGGCTTCGACGAGGTCGTCGCCGTGCTCGTCGACGTCGGGCAGGAGTTCGACCTCGAGGAGTCGATCACCCGGGCGAATGCGGCTGGCGCCGACGACGTGCTCCTCATCGATCGGAAGAACGCGTTCGCCGACGAGTAGTGCGCGCGGGCGATCCTCACCAACGCGCTCTACGAAGGGAAGTACCCGCTCGTCTCCGCGCTCTCACGGCCGGTGATCGCACAGGCGGTCGCGGAGATTGCGCTTGAGATCGGCGCGGAGGCAGTCGTGCACGGCTGTACCGGCAAAGGAAACGTCCAGCTCCGCTTCGAGCTTGCTTTCAAGGCGCACTACCCCGGCGTGAAGGTGATCGCGCCGCTGCGCGATCGCATCTGGACGCGCGACGAGGAGATCGAGTATGCGACTGCGAAGGGCATCCCGGTCGTGCAGACCGTCTCGTCGCCGTTCTCGATCGACGAGAATTTCTTCGGGCGTGCGATCGAGGCGGGTGTACTCGAGGATCCGTGGGCAGGGCCGCCGGAGGAGCCGTACGCGCTCACCTCCGACCCCGCGCGCTCGCCTGCGCCGATCGAGATCGTCGTCGGCTTCGAGAAGGGCATTCCTGTGTCGCTCGACGGCGAGGAGCTCTCGCTGGCGGATCTCATCGCGCAGGCGACCTCCGAGTTCGGCTTCGTCCGACTTCCCGAGTCGGCTGCGACTGGCTCGTCGATGATGCCGCAGAAGCTGAACCCCGACGTCGCGGAGCTCGTGCGCGGCAAGGCTGGGACTGCGATCGGTCGGCTCACGGGTCTTCTGGCGACCGTGAAGGGCCTGCCGCTCGCGTACGACCGCGACCTGCAGGAGGACAAGGCGCCCGTGTTCTCGACGCGACGTGAGACGCGGCTGGCACTCGAGGCACTGACCGTGCTCGTCAGCGGGCTCGAGGTCGACCGCGAGCGGATGGCGAAGGCTGCGTCAGACCCGCTCCTGCTCGCGACCGATGCCGCGGAGGAGCTCGTACGCGAGGGCGTCCCGTTTCGCGACGCTCACGAGCAGGTCGCCGAGAGCGTGCGCGACGGCTCGTTCAAGAAGCCCCGAAAGGGTGCGAAGCGCGCGTCACCTGGCCCGGGCGGCATACATGAGGCCCTGGAAGAAGCGCGCCACCGCTTCGTCGACAACCTCTGACGAGGCGTTACGCCAGCAGGGTGTCGTCCGCACCGAAATCGTGAGGCAACACCGACGACGCCGATCGAGCTCGGGAAGAGGAGTGAGCGAACGCTGGTCACGACTTGCGTTCTCCCCATTAGGATCGACTTTCCATGACCCATGAGAAACGCGTCGAGATTCGCTGGAGCGACGTGGACGCGTACACGCACGTCAACAACGCCGTCTACGCGACGTACCTCGAGGAGTGTCGCGACGAGTGGGTCGCCCACACACTCGGCGACGCGGGCGACTCGTGGGATCTCGTTCTCGCACGCGTCGCGATCGACTTCCGACGCGAGCTTCGTCTCGAGGACGAGGAGGTCGTTGTCTCGTGCTCCCTCGAACGGATCGGTAACTCGAGCCTCACGCTGCGCGAGCAGATCCGCACGCGTGACGGTGGGCTCGCGGCCGAGGCGGAGGCCGTCCTCGTCGCCCGCGACCGCAAGCTCGGCCGGTCGCGGCCGCTGAGCGAGGCAGAGCGGGAAGCTTTCGAGCGCGCGCTGCAGGCTGCCGCGTCATGATCGTGCCCGAGCTTCGCATCCAGGAGGTGCGCAATGGCTGAGAGGAAACCTGCAAAGAAGGGCACGCAGAAGTCCGCCAAGTCCTCCCAGGGATTCACGGCAGCGGAACGGGCCGCGATGAGGGAGCGCGCTCAGGAGTTGAAGGCGGAAGCACGCAAGGCGGACGGTGAGAAAGCCCTGCTCGCGAAGATCGCGGAGATGTCGGAGCCGGATCGGGTCATGGCCGAGCGGCTCCATGCGATCGTCAAGGCCAGCGCGCCCGACCTGGCGCCGAAGACCTGGTACGGGATGCCCGCGTATGCCAGGGACGGCAAGGTCGTGTGCTTCTTCAAAAGCGCGGACAAGTTCGACTCGAGGTACGCGACGTTCGGCTTCAACGACACGGCGAATCTCGACGAGGGCGCCATGTGGCCGACCTCCTTCGCGCTGAAGAGGCTGACCGCCGCCGACGAGAAGTTGATCGCCAAGCTCGTGAAGCAAGCGGTGAGCTGAGCCCAGCTCTTGAGTCTCCGCTCCTGTCGGGACGCGACAAGCAAGGCCAAGAGGCGGCCTAACGCCGGCGCCTAACCGAGCCGGGTCGTGTGACGAGACGCCGCCCCGGCGGCGTACTCGGTTCGTCACCCATCAAGCGGAGGTTCTCTCGATGAAACGCCTGCTTCTCCTCACTGCCGCCGGGCTCACCGTCGTCGCGCTCGCCGGCGCCGTCGGCCTTCCCGACCTCGCCGGCGCGCAAGACGCCGCTCCCGCGGAGGACTCGATCACGGTCGCCGGCGTCGGGTCCGTCGACGCGGTGCCGAACGAGGCCCAGATGTCCTTCGGCGCCGAGACCCGTCGGCCGACCGCTCAGGCGGCCGTTGCCGCGAACGCCGACGCGATGCGCAAGATCCTGAACGCGCTTCGCCAGGCGGGCGGGCGCGAGCTCGCCACTCAGTGGGTCAGCGTCTATCCGTACACGGACGAAACGGGAACCGTGAACGGCTACGCAGCCTCGAACAGCGTCTCGGCCGTGAGCGACGTCGACGATGCACCGGGGCTGATCGACGCGGCGGCCGAGGCGGGTGCGAATCAGATCTCCGGGCCGGGCCTGAGCTCGTCCAACGCGGAGGCGCTGTACCGCCAAGCACTCGCGAAGGCTGTCGCCGACGCACGGCTCAACGCCGAGGCGCTGGCGAAGGCAGCCGGCCGCTCGCTCGGGCCGATCACCACGATCGTCGAAGGCGGCGCCTCCCCGCCCATCCCGCTCTATCGCGAGGCCGCTCAGGCTGCGGACTCGTCGACACCGATCGTTCCTGGCGAGCAGGAGACCTCCGCAACCGTCAGCGTCACCTTCTCGCTCCGCTGAGTTACCTGCGCAAGACCGGAACTCCGCTAGCGCGGAGTTCCGGTCGCGCGGAGATCCCTGAAGGCCAGCTTCCGCGGCCGCATGTGTGCGAAGGAGGGGCGGCGCCGCCGTCTGGCCGGCGGCGCCCCGCGACTGGCGTCGCGCCCTCAGTTTCCCGTCGCTCGAATGCACTCGTAGTAGGGGATGCGAGCGCTGAGCACGTACGGATCGCCGGACGGTCCGCACGGCTGTCCGGCGTAGAGGTCGGCGCGGATGAAGTGCACCTTGGAGTCGTAGTTCCCGTCGAGATCGAATCTGACGAGCGTGTACTTCGGCGGCGGATTCGGGTTGCCCGGGAACGGGCGGCCGACGCCGGGGTTGGCACAGATGGTGACGGGCGGGCCTACCGGGGCCTGGAAGCAGGTCCAGCCGGCGTCTGCAAGCTTCGCCGGTGTCAGGCCTTCCGATGCGGCGGCAGGAGTCGTCAGGCCGGGCGCAACTGCTGCGGTCGCCGCGACGACCAAGGCCGTAGCGAGGAGTCGCCCGATCGTCAGCGACGTGGGGTGCTGACCGGTCATGGAATTCCCTCCTTTGCGGGTTACCTGGGTTGGCTACCGAACTCGCTTGACCGTGACCGCGAACGAAGCCGTCGTGCTGTTCGCGCTCGTGTCGACCGCAGTGCACGTGACGCGGGTCTTGCCGAGCGGGAAGCGACTTCCGGATCGCGGGGTGCAGGACACGGGCACAGATGCGTCCTTGTCGTCCTGAGCCGTCACCGCGAACACGACGCGAGCCTTCTTTGCACCCTTCTTCGCCTTGACGACTCTCGCCGTGGTACCCGAGAGCGTGGGAGCGGTCGTATCGAATTCGAGGCCCGGAACGCTAAGCGTTCCCTTCCATCGCTCCTGGCCGTAACGACCGGTCGCCGTCGCCTCTCCGAGGACCCGCTCGAGTGTCCCGCTACCTGATGCCCCGACATAGCCGCCGGTGCCACCGACGACCGTGAAGGCTTGTGTCTGTGTCCGGATGGAGTCACTGTCGACACACGGCCCCTCAGCGACGGCGACGACGATCTCTCCCTTGCCGGCGACGGGAAGGCGAATGGTGTAGCTGGCGGCCCATCCCATGTCGTCCGAGCACTTGGGTCCGCCGCTGTCGACCAGGAAGTCGTATCTGCCGTTGACCACGCCGAGACCGGGGAACAGACCCCCGATCGTTCGGGCGGCGCAGTCATCCAAGCCGGGCGGGGCCGGACACTCGCCGATCCTCGAGTTCAGCGTGAGTGTCGCGCCCAGGTTCAATGAGCCGGTTGCCCGCTGAGTACCCGAGACTGCCGCCGCGGCTGTTCCGGCTCCCAGGAGGGCGAGCCCGAGCACGAATGTGACGATGTGACGACGCTGCATGATCCCTACTCCTCTCTCTCGACTGACGGGCAACGCTGCTGCGGGCCCGCACGCAAGCTCCCACCTGTCGGTCGACGCGCGGATCAGCCGCGGTGGAGTACCGGTTGAGGGCGGTGGTACCGTCGTCGCGTCGCCGTGGCTAGCTCTCTCGAATTCCGGATTCTCGGGCCGCTCGAGGTTCGGCGCGGCTCGACGACGCTGCAGCTCGGGTCGGCAAAGCAGCGCGCCTTGCTCGGCGTGCTGCTGTTGCACCCGAACGAGGCCGTCTCGACTGCGCGGCTCGTCGACGAGCTGTGGGGTGAGAAGCCGCCGGCGACGGCCGAGAAGCTCGTCCAGGGCTACGTGCACGCCCTGCGAAAGCAGCTCGGGGACGGCGTACTCGAGACCAGGGCTCCGGGATACCGGATCACAGTCGACGCCGACTCCCTGGATCTCGCGGCGTTCGAGAAGCTGACCAGCACGGCTCGCTCTGCTCGGCTGCCCGAATCCGTCGAGGCTCGCAGGCAGGCACTCGCCCTCTGGCGCGGCACGCCGCTGGCTGACGTCGTCCTCGAAGGCCCCGAGCGGCACACGGTGACGCGGGTCGGCGAGCTTCGCTTGACGACGCAGATCGAGCAGATCGACGCTGAGCTGGCGCTCGGCCGGCACGCGCAGCTGATCGGCGAGCTGGAGGCGCTGAGCGTCGCCCATCCGTACCAGGAGAAGCTCGCCGGCCAGTTGATGCTCGCGCTCTACCGATCAGGGCGCCAGGCCGACGCGCTCGAGCTCTATCGGACGATCCGCGCGCGGCTCGACGACGAGCTTGGCCTAGAGCCGAGTCAGGAGCTGCGGGATATCGAGAGCGCGATCCTTCGCCACGACCCCTCGCTCGCGGTCGCTCCAGCAGTGGAGAGCTCGTTGACTCGCGTTGAGCAGGTCGATGCGCTCGAGCCGGCCGCGCCTTCGGCCAGGCGCTCCCGCGGACGGCTCGTCGCTGCGCTCGCCGCATCCGCGCTTGCGGTGGGCACGTACCTCGCGGCCGACTTCCTTCGCGGCGAGCCGGCGCCGCTGACCGTCCCCCCGAACTCGGTTGCGGTCATCGACACGGCGTCGAACCGCGTGGAGCGTGTCATCCCCGTCGGGATTCGACCAGGCGATCTGGCGTACGGCGACGGTGCAGTCTGGGTTGCGAATCTTGACGACCACTCCCTCAGCCGGATCGATCCCGAGACCAAGACGGTAGTGCGGAACGTTCAGCTCCCGGCTACGCCCGACGGCGTCTCCGTCGGGGCGGGAGCGGTCTGGGTCGTCAACGGCCGGCTCGGAACGCTCTATCGCATCGATCCAGCGTTCGACCGCGTGTCGGACGGTCTTCGGCTCGGAGAGCGGGCGGTCACCTTTACGGAGGCCGGTGTCGCGGTCAGCCAGGGCACGGTGTGGGCGGCGTTCGGCGACTCGACGCTCGCGCGCGTGGAGACGTCACCACTCCGGGAAGCGGGCCTGGCGGTCGCCGGCGAGGGCCCCGCGGACGTCGTGGTCGCCTTCGGCTCGGTGTGGGTCTCGAGCTCGGGCGATTCGACGGTGCAGCGCTTCAGCCCGCTTACCTTTCAGGAAGGCGACGTCGGCGAGCTCACGGTCGGCAGGCGGCCGACGGGCATGGCCGCCGGAGAGGACTCCCTCTGGGTGGCGTGCACCGAGGACGACTACGTTGCCCGGCTCGAGGTGAGCTCGGGCTTCGAATCCGCCCGAACCATCTCCGTCGGCGACGGTCCGCGAGCGATCGCGACGGGTGAGGACTCCGTGTGGGTCGCGAATGCCACGGACGGGACGGTCTCGCGTATCGACCCCGCGACGAATCAAGTGGTGGCGACGATCGCAGTCGGCAACGCGCCCTCGGGAATCGCGGTCGTCGACGGGGCGGTCTGGGTAGCGGTGCAGGCGCCGTGACGGCGCCGCTCAACTCTCGAGGCAGGCGACGGCCAGGTCTAGAGCGGGTCGCAAGACGATGCACCCCACTCGATCGGAGACGAACGTGATTTCGGTGATGACGCTGATCGCGGCGAGCGGCGCCTCCGTACGGGCGAGGAACGCGTCGAGCTCGGCATACGCTCGGGCCCGTCCTCGTGCTTGCAGCGTGCGGGCCGCCCGCCGGAGCTCGCGGCTGGCGATCCGTGAGCGGTAGCCCGTGAGCGTTCGACCGTCCAGGAACTGACTCTCGAGCAGCTGATTCAGATACCCGTGCGGCTCGGGGATGTTGGGCGTCCAGACGACGAGCGCGAGGTCCCACTCCTCGCCCCGCGCGGCGAGCTTCTCGAGATAGGCCGCCGACGAGATATGGAGCGGGATCGGCCGGATGTCGAGTTCGAGTCCGATGCGCGCGAGCTGCTGCGCCACGAGCTGTGCGACCTGCACTGCGGGCAGGGCGTTCGTCGTGTAGAAGACCGCCTTAGCTCTGCGCAGATTGCCGCGGGCAAGCGCGCGCGCTCGAGGCACATCGGCGCCCTCGAGCGGATAGACGTTCGCGTCGCGGAAGCCGGGAATCCCGTATGGCAGGTGCTGGTCGGTGGGCCGACCTGCGCTCGGCCCACCTGTAGCGGTCACCAGGGCTTGGCGATTGAGCGCGAAGTTGATCGCCTGGCGGAGCTTCGGATTGTTCCGAAAGAGCGGTCGCGATGCGTTGAATGCCAGCATGCGCAGCGTGAGGCCGGGCTCGACGAAGAACCGGTCCTTGCCGATGCCGTGCTTTGCGGCCAACCCGAGTGCGGGATCCATGAAGATCGGAGCGAGACTGTGCCCCCAGTCGGCCTCGTTCCTGTCGATCCGACGAATCATGTCCTGCGGCAGACCTCCCCGGAGATCGACGTCGAAACCGTCGAGGTGCACCTTCCGGGCGCCCCCGTAGTGCTCGTTTCGCCGAATGACGACGCGCTCGCCCGGCCGGTACTCCTGGACGAAGTACGGGCCGGCCGACGGGAAGGCTCCGACGCCTTCGCCACTCGAAGGGAGGTTCGGCGGGACGGCGCAGAAGAACGGCATCGCGGTGCGCGCCGGGAAATCGGGTGCGGGCTTCGTGAAGCGGACGACGAGCGTGTTCCCGTTGGCCACGACCCCCTGCAGGCTCGCGCGCCGCCCTTCCAGCACGTCCTTCGCGCCCACGATGTCCTGGACGTGCCGTGCCCCCGGCGAGAGGATGAACGGCTGCAGCAGGCGCTCGATCGCATGCGCGAACGCGTTTGCACGGACGGGAGCGCCGTTGCTGAAGCGAAAACCCTTGCGCAGCGTGAACGTGTACGTCTTGAAGTCGCTCGAGACGCGGTAGCCGGCAGCCACCTCGGGCTGCAGCCGGTACGCGGCCGGGACGGGCCTGTCCGGGTAGGTCATGAGCCGCGCGCACGTCGCGTCGAGCAGTGCCCAGCCCGGCTGCGTGAAGGACAGTGCTGGGTCGACGTGGTCGAGCCCGGCCTGGGGCGTGAAGCTGATTTGCATGATCCCGCCCTCCTGCCCACGTGCGCTCGAGCCGGTCTGAACGAGCGCCAGTGCGCAGCCTGCCAGGGCAAGCCCCAAGACGATCGGGTGACGGATCGCGGATGCCACGCGCGTGGAGAAGCGTAGAGCGCTCTCGGAAGGATCACCAGTCACGCCGGGATCGTCCGGGTCGACGGTTGAGGCGGGGTGGACGTCAGGTTGAGGCCATGACACGTGGGTGTCTCCGCGATGATTGGGCCGTGTCCGAGCTGATCGATCGCAGCGCTCGCGTTTCGACGCTCGAGCTCTTCTTCGACCTCGTCTTCGTCTTCACGATCACGCAGCTGACGGCGGTGCTCGTGAACGGCAACGGCGCCGCAGGTGCCCTGCAGGTCGTCGTCATGCTCGCGGTGATCTGGTGGATGTACGACGGGTATGCCTGGCTGACGAACGCGATCGCGACCGATCTGCTGCGGTTTCGGCTCCTACTGCTCGGCGGGATGGGCGGATTCCTCGTCGTCGCGCTCGCCGTTCCGAACGCATACGCGGGAAAGGGACTTGCGTTCGGGATCGCCTACGCGATCGTCGTGGTTCTCCACGCCGGCATGTACGTGAAGGGGACGTCGGTGTCGGAGGTCACGGCGATCCTCCGGCTCGTTCCGTTCAATCTCACCGCTGCCGCGCTCGTGCTCGTCGGGGGTGTTGCGGGCGGTGGGCTGCAAGACGTCCTCTGGGCCGGCGCGGCGCTTCTCCTGTGGTTCACCCCCTGGTTCACGAGCACCGAAGGCTTCGTCATCGCCGCGGAGCACTTCTGCGAGCGGCACGGTCTCGTGATCATCGTGGCGCTCGGCGAGTCGATAGTCGTCATCGGCGCGGCCGCGACCGGAGTTCCACTCGATCTCCGGCTCGCGCTCGTCGCGCTCCTCGCCCTCGGGCTGGCGGCGTCGCTGTGGTGGATGTACTTCCGCGACGAGGACGGCGTCGAGCACGCCATGGTTTCGACGGACGAGGCGCGGCGGCCACGGGTCGCGCTGATCGCCTTCGGCTACTGGCATTACGGGCTTCTCCTCGGCGTCGTCGCGATCGCGGCCGGAATGAAGAAGGCCATAGGCGACCCGTACGACCCGCTCGCCGGGTGGATCGGCGTCGAGCTCGGAGTGGGCGTTGCGCTCTTCGTCGCCTGCACGGTCGGGTTCCGGACGACGCTCGGCCTGGGTGTGAGCCGCGCGCGCCTCGTCGCAGCCGCTGCGGCGCTCGCGACGATTCCACTCGGAACCGAGTGGTCTGCGGCCGCACAGCTGGCCGCACTGACGCTGATCGTCGTCGCGGCACTCGTCACCGAGGCCCGCGCGGATCACGAAATAGACTTCCTGCATGTCGACGGTCGCACGGACTGACGCCCTCGACTCGCTCGAGGCGACGCGTCCTGTCATCGAGCGGATCTCCACGGAGGTCTGGAACCTCGCCGAGCGCAGCCTCGAAGAGTTTCGCTCCGCGGAAGTGCACGTACGCGAGCTCGAGACTGCCGGGTTCACGGTGGAGACGGGCACGTCGGGCTTCGGGACAGCCTTCGTCGCCGAGCGCCGCTTCGGCGACGGTCCCGTCGTCGGGCTCCTTTCTGAGTACGACGCGCTGCCGGGGCTCGGGAACGAAGCGGTGGCGAGACAGCAGCCCCGCGCAGACGGGAACACGAACGGGCACGGCTGCGGCCACAACCTTCTCGGCGCCGCACTCACAGGCGCTGCGATCGCGTCGGCCGAGGTGCTCGCCGCGAACGACCTTCCCGGCACGGTGCGGGTATATGGCTGCGCTGCCGAGGAGGCGGAGGGCGCGAAGGTCTACATGGCGCGCGACGGGCTCTTCGACGACGTCGACGCGTGTCTCCACTGGCACCCGTGGTCGGTCGCCGCCGTGATGAACATGCGCCTCGCCGCGGCCAACGCCATCCGGATCGCCTTCCATGGCAGGACGGCGCACGCGGGCATGGAGCCGTGGAGCGGGCGCAGCGCTCTCGACGGGCTCGAGCTCACGGCTCACGGCTTGAACCTCATGCGCGAGCACGTGGAGCCGACCGCTCGCATCCACTACATCTACGAGGCGGGCGGCGACGCGCCGAACGTCGTTCCGGACTACGCGCGCATGCTCCTGCTCGTCCGAGACATCGATCGTCCGCACGTGGTCGCGACGACAGAGTGGGTGCGCCAGATCGCCGAGGGCGCGGCGCTCGCGACCCAGACGAGGGCAGAGGTCGAGGTCTTCTTCGGCATGCACGACCTCCTTCCGAACGGCCCGCTCGCCAATCGCATGCAAGAGCACCTGACGCGCGTCGGGGCTCCGGACTGGACGGAGGAGGAGCAGGCGTTCGCACGCGAGTGCCAGGCGAACATGGACTTGCCGGAGCTGGGGCTCTCCGGCGACGTCGTCCCGATGCAGCCCGAGGTTGCGATCGGCGGCTCCTCGGACGTTGCCGACGTGAGCTGGAACGTGCCGACGATGGGCGTCGTCATGCCGACGGCTCCGATCGGCGTGAGCATGCACACATGGCCCGTCACGGCCTGCGGTGGCACCTCGATCGGGCTCAAGGGAGCAATCGGAGCGGCTCAGGTACTCGCGCTGACGGCGCTCGACGTCGTCACCGACGCGGAGCTCCGCAGTGCGGCGCGCGCAGACTTCGACCGCCGCACCGAGGGATTCGAGTACGTCTCGCCGATCTCGCCCGACCAGACGGGTCCTCGCGGGTATCGGCTGCCTGCGCAGGCGCCGTAATCTCCCGGACGCGTCCCATTCGGCCGTCTGGCGCTGCCGCAGCTGCCCATGCACGCTGTCGCCGTGGAAGAGCGCGAGTATCGAGAGGAGGACTCCAAGCTACTCTTCGAGGTGCTCTTCGACATCAAGGCGCTGCGCGCAACTCGTCCAATAAGTGGTAGGTGGTGATGACGATGGCGGAGAAGAAGAGGAAGCGACTGACGAACCGTGAGTTCTGGGAGAAGTACGGGCCTCGGTTCGAGGAGACGGATCGGAAGCTGCTCGAGCGCATTGCGTATTACGAGCGCCGGATCGCCGAGCGGAAGGCCCACGAGGCGGCAGAGAGCGAGCCGGACGCCGCGTAGTTGACCTCGTCCAGCGCGGTCGCTATCGTGGCCGAGCTGTGAAGCTCCTCGCGCGTATCTGAGATACCGGTTGCCGTGGCCCACCGGTGGCTCCTTTGAGATTTCTCGAAGGAGCCAGGGCCGAGCACTGGCTTGCACGTTTCTCGCTACGCAGTTTCCCGAAGGAGCAACAGATGATCGACGCACAAGAAGCAGTCATGGAGGCCGTCCCTCGTCGACTCGAGGCGGCCGTCGAGGTGCACGAGCTCCGCAAGGACTTCGTGCTTCGCGACCGCAAGAAGGGCCGCTTCGGCAAGCGGACCCGCGTCGCCCTCGACGGCGTCACGTTCTCGATGGAGCGGGGCGAGACCGTCGCGATCCTCGGCCAGAACGGCTCGGGGAAGTCGACGCTCGTCCGCCTGCTCTCGACGCTCCTCCTGCCTGACGGGGGCTCGGCGAAGATCCTCGGCCACGACGTCGTCTCCGAGCATCGCGCGGTGCGCCGGGTCGTGAACCGCGTCTCGGTCGAGGCGTCGTTCTTCAAGAAGATGTCGGCCTCCGAGAACCTGAGCTACGCGGCGCGCTTCTATGGCATGACGTCGAGCCAGACGCGCGAGAAGATCCCCGCGATCCTCGGGCGCGTGGGCTTCCCGTCCGACCGCCGTGACGAGCCGATGGAGAACCTCTCTCGCGGGATGCAGCAGAAGGTTGCGCTCGCGCGTGCTCTGCTCACTTCACCCGTCGTGCTCCTGCTCGACGAGCCGACGACGGGCCTCGATCCCCGGTCGAAGCTCGAGGTGCAGGACTTCATCCGCGAGATCCGGACCTCGCACGACTCGACGATCCTCCTCTGCACGCACGATCTGGCCGAGGCCGAGGTGCTCGCCGAGCGCGTTGGGATTCTCGACCGCGGGAAGCTGCTCCTCCTCGAGACCGCGGACGAGATCAAGCAGCGGTACGAGGCGACGACGCTCGAGGAGGCCTTCTTTGCGGCGACGGGCCGCGAGTTCGAGGCCGAGGTGGACGAGGACGACGATCGGGAGGTGATGGCATGAGAGCCCTCATAGGAACGATGCGGGCGGAGCTCGTGGGTGCCGGCGGTGTCGTCGAGCGCAACGCCTACCTCACCAAGCGCTACATCTGGTGGGACGTCGCCTGGTTCGTCTGGACGGTCGCGAACACCCTCACGATCGTCTTCATCGCGAAGGGCATCGAGGCAACCGGCGGCTCGCTCGACGTCAACGCGACGATGACGACGCTGCTCATCGGCGCCGTCGTCTGGGCGTACCTCGGGATCCTCTTCGAGTTCTTGATGGAGACAGTCGCGTGGGAGCGCTGGGAAGGGACGATCGAGTACACGTTCATGGCGCCGCTCTCTCGTGCGATGCACCTGGCGGGCCAGGGCGTGTTCGCGATTCTCTATGGGCTCGTGCGGGCGACGTTCCTGTTCGTCATCTGTGCGTTCCTGTTCTTCGACCTGTCGATCCCGGACGCGAAGTACTTCGCGGCGTTCGTAGTCCTCCTCGTCGCCTCGGTCTCGTTCATCGGGATCGGGATGATGATGTCGGTCCTGCCGCTCATCTCCCCGGAGAAGGGGACGCAGCTCGGGTTCGTCGCGCAGGGGACCCTGCTCGTCGTGTCCGGCGTCTACTACCCGGTCGAAGTGCTGCCGCAGTGGATGCAGGCGATCGCGACGATCTCTCCGGCGACGTACGCGCTCGACGGCATCCGCGAGGCGATCATCGACGGTCAGGGACTGACGGCGATGTGGGACGAGCTGTGGCCGCTCATGATCATCGGCGTCGTCTCGATCCCGCTCGGGCTGTGGGTGTTCGCGCGAGGCGAGCAGTACGCGAAGAAGCACGGGAAGCTCAAGAGGTCCGGATGACGGAGGCTGCCGTACGGGTCGACGGCCTGCTCAAGGTCTTCGACGTTCCCGAGCGCGACGAAGGCCTGAAGGCCGCGACGAAGAGCCTCGTCAGGCGCAAGACGCGTGAGGTGCGAGCCGTCGACGGCATCTCGTTCGAGATCGCGCCGGGCGAGATCGTCGGGTTCCTCGGCCCCAACGGTGCAGGCAAGACGACGACGCTCAAGATGCTGTCCGGCCTGCTCTACGTCAGCGGTGGCGAGGCGCGCGTGCTCGGTCACGTGCCGTCCAAGCGCGAACGCGACTTCCTGCGCCGGATCTCGCTCGTCATGGGGAACCGGAACCAGCTGCAGTGGGACCTTCCCGCGCTCGACTCGTTCGAGCTGAACCGCTCCATCTACCAGATCCCGCGCCCGGACTTCCTCGCCCTGCGCGACGAGCTGATCGAGCTGCTCGAGGTGGCCGACCTCGTGCGCAAGCCCGTGCGTCAGCTGTCGCTCGGCGAGCGCATGAAGGTCGAGATCGTCGGCTCGCTCCTCCATCGACCGCAGGTGCTCTTCCTCGACGAGCCGACGATCGGCCTCGACGTGACGATGCAGAAGCGCATTCGCGAGTTCATCGCGCAGTACCGGCGCCGGCACGGCGCGACCGTGATGCTGACGAGCCACTACATGGCCGACGTCGAGGCTCTCTGTGAGCGCGTTATCGTCATTCACCACGGCCGGATCCTGTTCGACGGAGATCTGGCTGCGCTCGCCGGCACGGTCGCTGCGTGGAAGACGATCGCCGTAGTGCTCGAGAACGGTGCAGGCGATCTCTCCGAGTATGGGGAGGTGATCCACCGGGACGGCGATCTCGTCACTCTGCGTGTCGCGAAGTCCGACACTGCGCGCGTGACTGCGCGACTGCTCGCCGAGCAGGAAGTACTCGACCTCAACGTCGAGGATCCGCCGATCGAGGACGTCATCGAGCTCGTTTTCGCGCGCGAAGCAGTGGAATGACGGTCACGCCCGCCACGCAGGAGCTCCGCAAGGAGAGTCGCCTCCGCTCGCTCGCCGACTTCTACGTGACGACGATGCGGACGGAGATCCAGACGCAGTTCCAGTACCGCGCGGCGACGTACATGTACCTGCTCGGCATGGTGGCCGAGCCGATCATCTACCTCGTCGTCTGGTCGACGATCGCGGACTCCTCCGGCGGCGAGGTGAACGGGCTCACGGCGGGAGATTTCGCCGCGTACTACATCGTCTGGACGCTCGTACGGACGATGAACATCGTCTTCACCCCCTACGGCTGGGAGTGGAGGATCCGTAACGGCGAGCTCTCGGGACAGCTCCTGCGGCCGCTCCACCCCATCCACTACGACGTCGCCCAGTTCGCCGGCGGGAAGATCCCGTGGCTTTTCTACTACCTGCCGATCGCGGTCATCTTGACCCTGGTCTTCGAGCCGACGTTCGACGTGCGGCCTGCCGAGATCGCGGTGTTCGCGATTGCGATCTGGGGCGCGTACCTCATCCGCACGTTCAACCAGACGGCGCTCGGGCTTGTCTGCTTCTGGACGACACGCGTCGGCGCGCTGTTCTCGCTGTACATCGTCCTCGAGCTGTTGCTCTCCGGGCGACTCGTGCCGCTGACGCTCATGCCCGACTGGGTGCAAACGCTCGCATGGTTCCTGCCCTTCCGCTGGACGTTCTACTTCCCGATCGAGACTCTCGTCGGCGACCTGACGAACGCGGAGCTCCTCGCGGGGCTCGGAATGCAGCTCTTCTGGACGCTCGTCGGCATCGCGATGTTCTCGCTCGTGTGGCGCTTCGCGATCCGGCGATACACGGCGGTGGGGAACTGAGATGACGACGCTTCGCGTAGCGCTGCTCCACCTCCGCGTCGGAGTGATGAACGACCTGCAGTACCGGGTCAACTTCGCCCTGCAGGTCCTGCAGTCGATCCTCGCGGTCGGCGTCGGGCTCATCGTCTTCCAGCTCGTGTTCTCGCATACGACCAATCTGAACGGCTGGACGCACTCCGAGCTCCTTGCGATCCTCGGAGTCCAGTCCGTGATGGCGGGCGTGGTCCATGCGGTGATCCAGCCGAACATGATGCGGCTCTCCGAAGAGGTGCAGGACGGCAAGCTCGACCACGCTTTGACGAAGCCCGTCGACGCCCAGATGCTGATCAGCGTCCGTCAGGTGCAGCTCTGGCAGGCGGTGGACATCCCGATCGGCGCGGTGATCATCGGCTTCGCGCTGGCGCGGCTCGGCGGCAACGTCGGCGTGCTCGACGCGCTCGCCTTCGCCGTCGCGCTCGTGTTCGGAGCGGTGCTCCTCTACTGCTTCTGGCTCGTCCTTGCGACCGGGTCGTTCTGGATCGTGCGCATGTGGTTCCTCCCGGAGCTCTTCGAGGGCATCTTCCAGACGGGACGCTTTCCTGTCGGCATCTACCCGGACTGGCTGCGTTTCGGGATCACGTTCCTCGTACCGATCGCGTTCGCGATCACCGTGCCGGCAGAAGCCGTGACCTCGCGGCTCGACTGGCAGACGCTGCTCTTCGCTGCCGTCTTCACCGTCGTCGCGTTCGCGTTCTCGCGGTGGTTCTGGCGCTTCGGTCTGCGGCACTACACCGGCGCGTCGGCATGACGTCGGGCACCGCGCAGACGTGGCACTACGGTCTCGTCGCGCGCTGGTGGGCAGAGTTCAATCTCGACGGTCCCGAGATCGCTTTCTTCCGGCCGTTCGTCGAGGCCGGCCAGCCGGCGCTCGACGCAGCATGCGGGACGGGCCGGCTGCTCGTGCCGTACCTCCACGCTGGTCTCGACGTCGACGGCTGCGACATCTCGCCGGACATGCTCTCGCTCGCACGTAAGCGTGCGCTGCGCGAAGGCCTCTCGCTTCCGAATCTCCATGCGCAGGCAATGCATGAGCTCGATCTCCCGCGCCGCTATCGCACGATCATCGTCTGTGGCGGCTTCGGGCTCGGCGGCAACCGTGAGCACGACATCGGCGGGCTGCGGCGGATCTTCGAACACCTCGAGCCCGGCGGGACGCTGTTGCTGGACAACGAGGTTCCCTACGCAGACGCGCATCTGTGGAAGTACTGGTTGGAGGGTGAGCGAGAAGCGCTGCCACGACCATGGCGCGAAGAAGGAGACCGCCGTACCGGGTCGGACGGGACGGAGTACGAGCTCCGCTCACGCCTCGTCGCATTCGATCCGCTCCTTCAGCGTGTGACGTTTGAGATGAAGGCGGCGATCTAGCGCGACGGCGAGCGAGTGGTGGAAGAGGATCACGTGCTTCGAATGACGACGTACTTCACTCACGAGATCGAGCTCTTGCTCGCAGCTACGGGCTTCGTCGACCTCGAGCTCCGGGCCGGGTACGAGGACTTTCCGCCGAGCGCTGACGACGACTTCGTGGTCTTCATCGCGAAGAAGCCGACTGGCGAAAGCTGACCTCAGCGCCTGCTAGAGTCCCGCGATCTGTGTGAGGCGATGTGGCCTCGGGCGGCTTTGCCGTCCGGGGCTTTTTCCATTTCAAGGGAGGTTTCATGGCACGACCGAGGACACAGGCGCCCAAGCGGACGACGCGGAGCACGATGGTCAAGAGCAAGGACCGCGCGACGTCGCCGGTCGCGGCGCGGCGCGCGGTGCTCAAGCGCATCAAGGACGAGGGCGTCGAGCACATCCTCTTCTGGTTCACCGATCTCGAAGGGCATCTCAAGTCGTTCGCCGTCACGCCTTCGGAGATGAGCGAGGCGTTGAACGACGGGATGGGCTTCGACGGCTCCTCGATCACCGGTTTCAACGCGATCGAAGAGTCCGACATGGTCGCGATTCCGGACCCCGCGAGCTTCCAGCTCATGCCGCGACCGGAGGACGAGCACGGCAGCCTCATCGGCGCGAACGTCGCGCGCATGATCTGCGACGTCGTGACACCGGACGGAGCGCCCTACGAGGGCGACCCGCGCTACATCCTTCGCAAGGCGCTCGACCGGATGAAGGGCATGGGCTTCGACGCGTTCAACGTCGGCCCCGAGCTCGAGTACTTCCTCTTCGAGGACGACAAGGGCACCGAGACGATCGACGAGGGCGGCTACTTCGCGATGACCGCGCAGGACGCCGCAACGGAAGTTCGCAACGACACGATCCACGCGCTCGAGGCTGTCGGCATCCCGATCGAGTACCACCACCACGAGGTCGGGCCCTCGCAGCACGAGATCGACATGCGCTACGCCGACGCGCTCGCGATGGCGGACTACACCGTCACGTACCGGCTGATCGTGAAGGAGGTCGCCGCGTGGCACGGCTACTACGCGACCTTCATGCCGAAGCCCCTCTTCGGCGAGAACGGCTCCGGGATGCACACGCACATGTCGCTCTTCAAAGGCGCGCGCAACCAGTTCTTCGACCGGCGCGACGAGTACCACCTGTCCAGGGTCGCGAAGAGCTTCATCGCCGGCCAGCTCGTGCACGCGCGCGAGATGTCCGCGGTCTTCGCGCAGTGGGTGAACTCGTACAAGCGGCTCGTGCCGGGCTACGAGGCGCCGGTGTACGTCGCGTGGTCGCAGCGCAACCGCTCGGCGCTGATCCGCATCCCGCTCTACAAGCCGGG
>Ga0136631_10000003_pt1 | contig 58277 bp, 58 predicted proteins | sample AntDrymUQ6012206_2_FD_104655 | JGI IMG/M metagenome (GOLD analysis project Ga0136631, IMG submission 104655) | Polar desert sand microbial communities from Dry Valleys, Antarctica - metaG UQ601 (22.06) | ecosystem: Environmental > Terrestrial > Soil > Desert | place: Antarctica: Dry Valley... | reverse complement strand
TGCGCCGGGTCGCCCAGCGCATCGGCGCCGCGCCCATGGAGCTGCTGCCACAGCGCCGCCATGCCGACTGGAACCAGGCCGCGATGGAGCTGGGCGCGACGATCTGCACGGCGCGCGCGCCGTCGTGCGACTCCTGCCCCGCGGCGCCGTGGTGCGCGTCGAGCGGTCGCGTGGCGGTCACGCCGCGTGCCGCCCGTGAGCGGGCGCAGCGCTTCGAGGAGACCGACCGCTGGCTGCGCGGCCGGATCGTCGCCGCGCTTGCCGCGCGTGAGCCCCTCCCGGCCGGCATCGAGCCCGCGCGGCTGGAGCGGATCGTGGCAGGCCTGGAGCGCGACGGGCTCGTCGAGCGCGACGGGTCGGGGTTGGGGCTGCCGGGCCAGCCGCGCTAGGGTCTGCTCGCCCACGTCCCAGCTGCCACCCACGGAGGCATCCGTTGGCCCTCGACCGTCAGTCCATCGAGAAGCGAGACTTCCCCATCGGCCGTCGCGGCTACGAGCCGGCGGCCGTCGACGCCCATCTGGCCGCGATCGCTCGCGAGGTCGATGCGCTCAAGCGCGCCCGTGCCTCGGCTCCGCCGTCGGGCGACTTCGCTCCCGGCCGGGAGTCGCTCGCCACGGTCGCCAGCGCCCAGGTGCAGGCGATCGTCGAGGCGGCGGAGTCCAGCGCGGCCGCGATCGAACGCGACGCGCGCGAGCACGCCGCGCAGACGGCCCAGGACGCCGCCCGCGAGGCCCAGCGCACGCGCGACGAGGCGATCGAGCGCTCGCAGGAGCACGTCGGCAAGGTCCACGAGGCGGCCGCCCTCATGATGCAGCGCGTCGACGCGATGGAAAGTGAGCTCAGCGCGCTCGTCGAGGCGCTGCGAACCGGCGCCAACCGCCTGAACGCCGACCTCTCGCTGCTGTCGGGCAACATGAGTGAGCTGTACGAGGCGGCCGGCCAGCCCGTAACAGAGGCCGAGCCGCCACGCATCCTCGAAGAGGTCGTAAGCGCCGAGGAGGCGGAGGTCGTGGCGGCCGTGATCGAGGAGGAGCCCGAGCCCGAGCCCGGCGAGACGGGCGCGGCCGCCGAGGCCGGTGCCGACGACGACGTCGAGGGAGCGCGCCTCATCGCGCTCAACATGGCCCTCGACGGCCAGTCCCGCGCGGAGACCGACAAGTACCTCGCAGAGAACTTCGACCTCAGCGACCGCGGGGCGCTGCTCGACGAGGTCTACGCGACCGTCGACAGCTAGACCGGCGCGGGCCCTCCCGCGTCATCTCGACGAGCTGCGGCTGGCCGCACCGGGTCCGCCCATGAGTGGCAAGTCTGCAGACTCCGTCCGGACCGCCTCCGCAGTCTTAAAAACGTAGTGAAAGGCAGAGATCCGACGGAGAAACGACGGATTCGGATTGACAGCGCACCTGATTCTGGAGGAACCTCGCACTCCATAGTGCGGGTTGCCGCAGAAGAGGCCTAGGAGTGATGTAAGGACGACTCCTCCTGACTTTCTGCGGTCCGCCAAAATCTACCCATTGCTATTGGGGGGTTACCTCATGTATCGGTGTGCTGTAGCCGACCGCGGTCGGCTGCGCTTGTTTCACCTGTCAGCCGCATTCCTGGCGGCAATCGCCTGTATGGCCGTTCTTGCCAGCTCGGCGCTGGCCGACGTCACGGAGGTCTCGGGGGGTGCGTTCGGCGAGTCCGTTGACGTCACGACACTTCTTAACGCACACGTGACGTCGGGGCCGCTCCCTTCCGTCACACTTCCGTCTACCGGAGGGGGACCGTTCACGAACAGCGTCCTGAGCGCTAACGTGTCCAACCTGCTGACGGCGGGCGTGCTGAACGTGAGCACGGAGGGCGGAAATCTCGGAACCCATCAGGGGTTTGCGACGAGCTCGGCCAGCGTCGCCGACGTCAACGCCTTGTCGGGGCTCATCACCGCCCAGGTGGTGGCGAGCAAATGCACCTCCAACGGCGACGGCTCGACCGGATCGAGCACGCTGACCACCGTCAGAGTGCTGGGGGCTCTCGTTGCGGTCAACCCGGCGCCGAACACGGCGATCAACCTGCCGGGAGTCGGCTCGGTCACGCTGAACGAGCAGATCAGGCCGACCAACGGTGCGGGTGACACGAGCATCATCGTGCGGGCCATCCACGTCCGGCTCAACGGGGCTCTCGGTAACGGCGACATCATCATCTCGGAGTCGCGCTGCGGCGCGAAGGGCCCGGACGTGGTCCCGGTCGCTCCGATCGGGCTGCTCGGCGTCACCGCCGTACTCGGCCTCGGATTCGCCGGCATGCAGTGGAAGAAGCGCCGGAACAACCCGTCCGTCGCCGCCTCCACCCACTAGGCGCCCGATCCTCAGCGCAACCGAACGGAGTCAGCGATGAACATTCTGGCCATCGGAGCCCATCCCGACGATGTCGAGTTGGGCTGTGGCGCGACCCTCGCCGCTCACACGGCGCGCGGAGACAGCGTCGCTCTGCTGATCATGACCACGGGTGAGCAGGGGCCGCAGGCGGGGTGCTCTCGAGTGCGCGAGCAGGAAGACGCTGCCGAGGTGCTCGGAGCACGCCTGTTCTGGGGCAACTTCCGCGACGGCGCGGTGCCGGAGGAGCGCGAGACCGTCGAGCTCATCGACGCGGTGTTGGGTGAGGTGCAGGCGGATCTCATCTATACCCACTCCCTGGAGGACACCCACCAGGACCATCGGGTGACCGCCCGCATGAGCCTCTCGGCCGGGAGGCGCACATCGCGTGTCCTGACCTACGAGGCGCCGACGTCGCGGGCCTTCGTCCCGTCTCTGTTCGTCAACGTGGAGGGCTTCATGAACAAGAAGCTCGAGGCCCTTCGCGCGCACCACTCGCAGGTGCTGAAGAACAGGCTGGTGGACCTCGAGGCGATCGAAGCCCAGGCGCGGTACCGTGGCTTCCAGGCCCGTATGCGCTGCGCCGAGGCCTTCGGCGTCCAGCGGTTCGCCTGGGATCTGTTCCCGGCCGACCCCCGGGCCGACAGCGCAGACCGGCTGTTGGCAGCGATCGGGGGTGATGTCCTGTAGAGCACGCGCGGCGCCGGGCGCCGCGCCTGCCGGTGGCGGACCGTCCTCAGGGGACGGTCCGCCACTACATCAGATGCGACATCGAGGAGGTGGCAAGGATGCGGCTCATGGGCCGGCGAGGACATAACGAGCAGGACGACGCCAGCGCGGGGGGCACGCCGTGGGTCCTGATCGCCCTGCCCGGCCTGGCACTCACGTCGGTGGGCATGATCGGCGTCGGCGGCACGATCACCGTCGTGGGGATCGGCCTGCAGGTCGTGTTCATCGCGTTCTTCGCGCGCCACCTCGCCTTTGCGATTTCCGCCCTGCGCACGGCTCCCCAGGACCTCGAGGCCGGGATCGTCGATACAGGCTTTCGCCCCTCGGTCGCGGTCATCGTCGCGTGCAAGAACGAGGAGCAGGTCATCAGCAAGCTCGTTGCGAGCCTGCTCGCGCTCGACTACCCGGCGGGGCTGCTGCACTTGATCGTCGTCAACGACGGTTCCACCGACCGCACGGGTGAGATTCTCACCTCGCTCTCACGAGAGCACCCCGGTCTCACCTGCCTGCACCGGGGTCCAAACGAGAGCAACGGTAAATCCGGCGCGCTGAACGCCGCCCTCGAGATGGTGACGTCTGATGTTGTGATCGTGTTCGATGGCGACCATCAGCCGCGCAGGGACGTCGTGCGACGTCTGGTCCGGCACTTCGACGATCCCACGATCGCGGCCGTGCAGGGTCGCTGCCAGATCTCCAATCCCAACGATTCGCTGATTTCACGGCTAGTCGCGATCGACTATCTCGCCGGATATCTGGTGAACGAGTACGGCCGCCAGTCGATCTACCGGCTTCCCGCCTACGGCGGCGCCAACTGCGCCGTACGGACGTCGAGTCTGCGCGAGCTCGGCGGCTGGAATGTCAGCAGCGTCACCGAGGACACCGACCTGACGATCCGGCTGACCCTGACCGGGCAGCGCGTCCGCTACGACGTGACCGCCGTCGACGAGGAGGAGGGGGTCATCACCGTGGGGAGGTTCTGGCGCCAGCGCTACAGATGGGCGCGCGGTCACCAGCAGGTGTGGCGCGACTATCGCGGCGCCGTGTGGCGGTCTCCGATCTTCTCGGGGATCGAGAAGATCGAGATGACCATGTTCCTACTGGTCTTCCACGTCCCGGTGCTGTCCGGCCTGGGCCTGCTCGTCCTCCTGCTGTGGGGAAGCGGCGTGGCGCCGGTCGGCCAGGATCCGGTGAACCTCTTCCTGCTCTGGACGCTGCTCCTGCTCGGCCCGCTGCTGGAGCTCAGCGCGGGGCTGCTCCTGGCCCGAGCCGATCGCAGAGAGGCGCCGATTCTCTTGTTCTTCCTGCCGTTGTTCCTGGTCTCCGTCGCCTTGTGCGCCAAGGCGTGGCTCGACGGGATCCTCGGCAGCGGGTACTCGTGGGGCAAGACGGTGCGCGCCGGCGACGTTCCCCCGGGAGCGGCGGCATGAGCACGCCCGCCCGCCACGCGTTCCTGCGCGTCGGCGCCGTCCTGCTCGTCTCAGTCGTCGGCTTTCTGCTGATCGAGCGCCCGTTCCGCGTCCTGGAATCGCACGTGGTCTCGGCTCTGCTGCTGCTCGTCGGCGCAGACGGCACCCACGTCCCGTACGGCTCCATCATCGAGATCTTTCCGCGTGGCAAGCCCTCGCTGCTCGCCGAGATCACGCTCTCGTGCTCGTCGCTGTCATCGCTGCTGGCGATCGCATGCCTCTCCTGCCTCGGGCCTGACCGCCTCCGGCGGCGCTGGTGGGCGGGGTTGGCCGTCGCGCTTACGGTCGTCGCCGTCGGCAATGTCCTGCGGATCGCGCTGTCGCTCGGCGCTGGTCTGCTCGCCGGTCGCTCGGCGCTGCTGCTGTTCCACGACTGGGTAGGCGGCGTCTTCGCGTTTACCTACACGCTCGGCGGCTACATCCTGTTTCTCTACCTCGTGCTTCCACGGCACGGTGCCTCCGGGACGCACGCCCATGACGCTCTCGCTTGAACTCTGGACCCCTCCGCTCATCGCAGGCCTGGCGCTGCTGTTCCTGGGCTGGCTCTGGCGCGCGGTGGCAAGCGACCGGCGCAAGCGTCAGGCGCGGGAGCTGCTGCAAGCCGCGCTGGTGGACCCGGACCCGCTCGCGCGACTGGCCGCCGTCCAGGTCGCGGTCCAGCGCGGCATCGCGCCGGTCGCGGCAGAGTTGCTGAAGGCGACGCGCAGCGAGCAGCATCCGGCCGTTCTCGAGGGGATCACCGAAGCCGTCGCCCGCCACCAGTGGGAGCCGTCGCTCGAGCCGCAGCTGCTCGAGCTGCGCCTGTGGGCGCAGCGCCGTTTGGTGGAGGTCCGGCGCGAGGAGGAGCGCCAGAGGCACCCATCCACCAACGGTGTCGTACACGAGCACGCGGCGCCTACGGCGCCGGCGCCCGGCGGCGTGATCACACGGCTGCTCGGCGATCGCGTGAGCCGCGCCGGCGCCCGGAAGCGGAGCTAGCCGCCGATGAACCGCACAGGTATCCGCGCCGACCGGCCGATCGAGCTCACGACGATCGTCACCGGCGCCGGCGGAGCGGCGGGCGTGGCGGTCATCCGCGAGCTCGTGTCGCGCGGGGTAGACGTGATAGCGACCGACGCGGACGCGGGCGCCGTCGGGCTGGCGCTCGCGGACTCATGCGCCACGCTTCCGCGCTGCGACGATCCGAACTTCGTCCCGCGCGTATGCGACCTCGCCCGCGAATGGGGTGCGCGGGCGCTCATCAGCACGGTGACTGAGGAGATGGCGACCCTCGGGCGAAGCGCCGACCGCCTCGCCGCGGCTGGACTCAGCACCTGGCTGGCGCCCCCCGAAGCGATCGAGGCGTGTCGCGACAAGTGGCGCTTCGCGGAGCTGCTGCGCGCGACCAAGCTCGCCGCTCCGGCGACCGCTCTGGGATCGGTCGACGGGTTGCCGGGACCGTGGATCGTCAAGCCGCGCTTCGGCCGCGGTTCGCGCTTCGTCGTCAGCGCCGACACGCGCTCGGACATCGCCTGGGCGCTCGGCCGTGTGCCGCAGCCGATCGTCCAGACACGGCTGTCGGGCCGCGAGTTCACGGTCGACTGCCTGATCGACCGCGACGGATCGCTGGCGGGGGCCGTTCCGCGCTGGCGGATCGAGACGAAGGCAGGCATCTCGACGAAGGGCCTGACGTTCGAGAGCGACGCCGTGCTCGCGGGTGTGCGATCGCTCGTGGCGGCGCTGGCGCTCGAGGGCGCCGCCAACGTGCAGGGGTTCGTCGGCGACGATGGCGCGGTGTCCTTCGTCGAGGTCAACCCGCGCTTCTCGGGCGGGCTGCCACTGTCGCTCGCCGCCGGCGCGGACCTCGTAGGCGAGTATCTACGCGCCGTGACAGGCCACCCGCTGCGGTGCCAGAGGCTGTCCTTCCGCGCCGGCGTCAGTATGGCCCGCTACTACCAGGAGGTATTCCAGGGATGAAGATCCTCGTCGCGATCGGCACCCGCCCGGAGATCATCAAGCTCGCGCCCGTCGTGCGCGCCCTGCGCGGCCAGCCGGACGCCGAGGTGCGGGCGGTCGCCACCGGCCAGCATTACGACGCGTCGCTCATTGACGTCCTGAACGAGCGGATGGGCCTGCGCCTCGACGCGACCTGGCGGCTGGAGGGCGGCGGGGCGCAACGTCTCGGGACGATGTTGACGATGGCCTTGGCCGAGGTCGAGGCGTGGGAACCATCGGTGGTCGTGGTGCTCGGCGACACCTACACGGTGCCCATCTTCTGCCTCGCGGCGCGGGGCCACGGCGTTCCGGTCGCGCACCTGGAGGCGGGGATCCGCTCCTTCAACCCGCGCTCGATGGAGGAGGTCAACCGGCGGACCGCGGCGGCGCTGGCGTCGCTGCACTTCGCGCCGACCCCGCTCGCCGGCCGCTTTCTCGCCGACGAGGGAGTCGCACCCGAACGCATCCGCGTCGTCGGCAACCCGGTCATCGACGTGCTGCGAGAGACGGGCGTGACCGGCCTGCCACCCGGCGAGCGCGAGGGCGTCGTGGTGACGGCGCACCGGCCGACCAACGTCGACGACCCCAGCCGGCTGGGCCGGCTCGTCGAGCTGCTCGGGGGCCTCGCCTCGCTGCTGGCGCCCGTGACGTTCCCGCTGCATCCGCGGACGCGCGCCCGGCTGGACGAGGCGGGCGCGCTGGAGACCCTTCGCGCACTGCCGGGGCTGACGCTGCTCGATCCGCTTCCCTACCAGGAGATGCTCGAGCTGATCGCCCGATCCCGCGTCGTGGTGACCGATTCGGGCGGGCTTCAGGAGGAGGCGTCGTGGCTCGGCACCCCGGTCGTCGTGCTGCGCTCCTCGACCCCCCGCTGGGAGGGCGTTCAGGCCGGCACGTCGGTCCTGAGCGGGCTCGACGTCGATCGAGCGCTGGAGGCGGCGTCGTCGTTCGCCTCACCCGCAGAGCAGGCTCGCGTGTACGCCGCTCCGTGTCCCTACGGTGACGGGCACGCCTCGCAACGCGTCGCCGAGACGCTGGCTGATCCGCTCGTCGCGCCGCTGCTGCGCCTGGAGGAGCCGGATCTCAGCGAGGGCTGGGTGCCATCGTGATCGCTGCGGTGCTGTTCGACCTCGACGACACGCTCTACGACCAGCAGCGCTGGCTGGCGTCCGCGTGGACGGCTGTCGCCGCTGCGGCCGCGCCGTACGGCGTCGACAAGGAGGCGCTCAGGCGTGCACTGGTCGCCGTCGCGGCCGGCGGTTCGGATCGAGGCCACATCATCGACCGGGCGCTCGCGCGGCTGCAGGCCACCGATCACGTGCCGCTGGCGCCGTTGCTCGAGGCCTTCCGGTCGTCCGTTCCTGAGCGTCTGTCGCCATACCCGGGCGTCCGTCAGGCGCTGCGGACGCTACGCGACGAGGTTCCGGTCGGCCTCGTGACCGATGGCGACGTCGCGATCCAGCGCGCGAAGCTGCGCGTGCTCGCGCTCGACGACGCGTTCGACGTCGTCGTCCTGTCGGACGAGCTTGGCCGCGAGCGGCGCAAGCCCCACCCCGCTCCCTTCATGGCGGCCGTGGCCGCCCTGGGATCACAGCCGCGGGACGTCGTCCACATCGGCGATCGCCCTGACAAGGACGTGGGGGGAGCGGCTGCGGTCGGTATGCGCGCCATCCGCGTGCGGACCGGCGAGTACGCCGCGCTGCCCGACGATCCCCAACCGTGGCGCACCGCGCGCGACGTTCCCGAGGCGGCATCGATCGTGCTGGCGTTCGGAGTCAGGGCCCGAGCAGCCGGCTGAGCCCGTCCCCGGGAAGATCAGCCAGCACGACGAGCTGGCCGGCATCTGCGACCGTGAACGGCCACGCTCGCCCCGCGCCGATCGCCGCGCGCCGCAGCCTGAGCGCCGCGAGCCGGCTGCGCCGCAGCTCACCGACGCGAGCGAAGGCCCACGCAGCGGGCGCCCAGTAGCCGACCCCGCGGCGACCTGAGCGAAAGCGGGCGATCGACGCGGGCCGGTCCCAGCGCGGCTGCTCGCGCGCGAAGCGGCGCACGAGCTCGCGCGCACGGGCGCCGCCGACCAGACCGAAGGCGACCGCCCATGTCTGCTGCAGTGCGTCCGGATAGAGAACCCGCCAGTTCGTCGGCTGCCGCACGCCGTCTGGGTGCAGGGCCCAGTCGTAGGCGCCGCGCCGCGGGTTCCACAGACGCCGGACCCCGGCCCGCATTCGCCTGGCGGCGGCCGACGCGCGGGTCTCCAATGCCCGGCTGGCGAGCGCGCGGGCGATCATCGCCGCCGATCTCAGGCCTCCATACGCCTCGGCCTGGTCCATCAAGTACTTGACATGCACCGCAGGCTTCGCCCACGTCAGCCCGTCGGACCTCTGCGTGGCCTCGATCGCGGCGACGGCCGCAACGATGCCGGGCTCCAGCTCACGCAGCCGCGGGAGGTCGCCGGTTGCCTGCCACGCCGCGTTGCTGGCGATCAGGAAGGTGCCCGCGTAGGCGTCGCTGGAGTCCATGTCCCCGGTGCTTGACGGCTGGCCGCCGGTGACGGCGTAATCGGTCACGAACCCGGACGGGTCCTGGTGTGCGCGGTACCAGCTCAGCCAGCGCCACGCCGCGTCGGCGTAGCGCGCATCGCCGGTGATCTGCCCGGCTCGGGACAGGCCGACGGCGGCGAAGTTGCTCAGGTAGGGCGAGATCATCGTGTGATCGATCTGGTTGGCGATCGCCCCGTCAGGCAACTGAGCCTGCAGGATCCAGTCGGCATCCGAACGTGCCTCGTCCGCGATGGTCGCCTGGACCACGGCCGGCGCCGTCACGAGCACGGCAGCGACGATCGCCAGCACGAGAAGATAGATTGGCATTCTCCGCGTCATCGCGCCTGGCAGGAAAAACGTACAGTGTTCCGCCACTGGCAAGCGGTAAATCGCCACGATAGCTAAACACACCACTTTGTGGCAACGCTAAACGAGGCAAGGCGGTGCTAAGGCCCTAAGACGGGCGGGTACCCTAGGCGAACGGGAAGTCGAGCAAGGATACACACGGATGTCCGAGGGGAACGATTTCTGCATTGTCCTGGCCACGGGACGGCCGAGCGTGAGCACTTTCTTCGCCGCCATGGGTGGTCGCTCGAGCGCCGTGAGCACGACCACGTTCGACGTCAGTGCGAGCGCGGTCACGCGGGCGTCGCGCGCCGTCACCGCCGCGTCGGTCGCGGTCGTCGATGCCTCGCTCGATCCAGCCGAGGCGCTCGAGGTGTGCCGGCAGCTGCGCACGCGGCGCGCGGATCTACGCATCGGCGTCCTCTTCTGCTGCCTGCACGCGGCGAAGACCGAGAGCCTGCACTCCTTCCTTGCCGTGGGAATCGGCAGCTTCCTGGATCTACAGCTCTCCGCCGAGCAGATGCTCTCGGCCCTGCGCGGCATCGCGCGGGGTGAGACCGTCGTCCGCCTGCAGCTCAGCGAGGACTCGAGCGGCGCCCTGCTCAACGGCCACCGCACGGGCGACGATCTCTCAGCCGACGATCTCGCTCTGTTGCGCCTCGTGGCGCTCGGGCTGACCGACAACGAGATCGGCCTGGAGCTGTGCCTGAGTCGCCATACAATCAAGCATCGCATCGAGCGGCTGTGCCGACAGCGGCAGGCACGAAATCGCACCCAGCTCGCGGCCTTCGCCGGCCGGCTGGAGGCGTTGCAGGTGGCCCGCTCGCAGCCGCTCTAGCGCAGGGGCTTGTCCCCACTGGGTTCGCGCGCTGACGACCGGGACAAGCCCTAGGCGGCGTGCACGGCGCCCGATTGCCAATGGCCCACCAGATCGCGGTAGAGCGCGGATCGCAGAAGGAGGTCGTCGTGGGTGCCGTGGACGACCTGCGTCCCGTCCAGCACCAGGATCCGCTGCGCGCGCAGCGCCGAGCTGATCCGGTGGGCGATGACGATGAACGTCCCCGGGCGCCGCGCGAACGCCTGCTCGACGATGGCCTCGGCGCCCGGGTCGAGGTGGCAGCTCGCCTCGTCGAGGATGACCAGCCATGCCGGCGACACGTAGGCCCGCACCAGCGTGACGAGTTGGCGCTCGCCCGCCGACAGCGTCGCCGGGTCCAGCTCGGCGTCGTAGCCGCCCAATCGCTCGACGAGCGCACGCATCCCGAGCAGGCGGACCGCTCGGTCGATGTCCGCCGGGCGGGCGTCCTCGTGCAGGTAGGCGAGGTTCTCGTACAGCGATCCGGCGAACACGTACGCCTCCTGCGGGATCAGGACGCGGTGGTGCGCGAGCGTCGCCGGGTCGAGTCGGCGCAGCGGCACGCCTCCGAGCCGTACCTCGCCGGCCTGCGGCTGCAGCACGCCGGCGATCACGTTGGCCAGCGTCGACTTGCCCGCGCCGCTGGGCCCCACGACGACGAGATGCTCCCCGTGCGCCACCGAGAGGTCGAGGTCGTCGATCACCGGCTCTGCGAACGAGCCGTAGGCGAACGTGACGCCGTTGAGTCGCACGCCGTGATGCGGCGGCCTCAGCCACGCGGGCGGCGAAGCCTCCGGGTCCGCGGCCGCGCCCTGGCGAGACGACGCCTCGACGATCCGCCGCAGCGTCACCACGAGCCACAGCCCGGGTCCGCTGATCCCGTCCACGAACGTCTGCAGGGCGGGCTGCATCCCCCGCAGCACGTAGGTCAGGGCGCCGAGGATCATCCCGGCGGTGGCTCCCCGTGCCACGAGCCAGGGGCCGGCGAGCAGGATCAGGACGACCGGCAGCAGTCCGCCGACCGCGACGGCGACGGTCCGGACGGCGGTGAGGCGGGCCAGCGCTCGCGTGGCGTCCGCCTGCGCGTCGATGTGCTCGCCGACCATCGGCGCGGCCCGGTCCTCCGCTCCGCATGCCACGACGTCACGGATGTCGGCGGCCACCGCGGCCATGCGTTCGGCCATGCGCTCCTCGGCCAGGATGGACTCGCGCTGGCGCGCCGCCATGTGCCGGAGGGCGGCGAGGAAGATCACGAGGCCGGCGACCAGCGGCGGAACGACCAGCGCCAGCATCTCCGGCATGAGCGTGAACAGCCCGAAAAGCGCCCCGACCGTGACGACGAGGAAGTTCTGGCCGACGAGCAGGATGGCGGCGTATGCATCCCTGACGATCTCCACCTGCTGCGTCAGCCGGGCGACGCCGGCAGTGTCGCCGGCGGCGCCGGCCTCCGCGGAGCGCCGCAGCGCGCCGGCGACCGCCAGCTTCGCGAGCTCGTCGCGGAACGGCTCGACGATGCGCGCCAGCCGCAGGAACGTCTCGCGTGTCGCCCACGCGCCGAAGACGGCGGCTACTGCGAGCAGGCCGAGCCAGACGAAGCCGCGCCCCGTCCTTCCTGCGAGAAAGCCGTCGTCGATCGCGGCGGCGACGAGCCGGCCGGAGAGATACGCGGGAATCGCCTGGACGACCGACCACGCCAGCAGTCTCCGCAACTCCTCGCCGTTGCCATGCAGCGCGGACAAGAAGAGGCTCCGCGCGGTCTGCTCCGGCGCCGTCATGCGCCTGCTCCGATCGTGGTCGGCGTCTCCGCGACGGGCGTCTTCGGTTCGACGGGTTCGAACAGGACGCGGTATTCAGGCTCCTGCCACAGCCCGTGGTGCGGCGCCATGGCTCGCAGGCGCCCGCCGTCGAGCCAGATCACGGCATCTGCGCGCGACGCCGTCGATGCGCGATGCGCGACGATGAGGCGCGTGCGATCGCCGAGCGTGCCAGTGAGCACTCGGCTGATGTGGTGCTCGGTGACCGTGTCGAGGCTCGCCGCGACATCGTCGAGCACGACGACGCGCCCAGCGTGGGCGAACGTTCGCGCGAGGCCCATCCGCTGGGTCTCGCCGCCGGACATCGGGGCCTGCGCCAGCGGCGTGGCGTAGCCCTCGGGCAGCAGCCGGATGAAGTTGTCCGCTCGCGCGGCGCGGGCCGCCTCCTCCACCTGCTCGGGCGCGGGCGTGTCGCCCCCGAAGGCGATCGCCTCGCCGACGGTGTCCCCGAACAGCGCCGGCCGTGCGAATCCGTATCCGACCGCTCGTCGCAGGTCCCGGCGGTCGATCTCGCGCAGTGACGCGCCGTCCAGCAGCACCTCGCCCTCGTCGGGGTCCACCAGGCGGCCGACGAGGGCCGCGAGCAGCGACTTCCCGGAGCCGGAGCGACCGACGATGGCGATCAGTGCGCCGGCGGGGACGACGAGATCCAGCCGGTCGAGCACGATCTTGCCGCCCGACCGGACGGTGACCCCGCGCAGCTCGAGCTGCCCGCGACCGTCCGGCAGCCGCCCGGAGCCATACTGCACAGGCTCTTGGTCGAGGATCTCGACGAGGCGCTGCGCTGCGGCGCGCGCGCTCGTGAGCTGCGCCATGAGGCCCGTCAGCGCGCCGAGCGAGGCCGCCACGAGTACGTATTGCGCGGCGGCGAGCATCTCGCCGGCGGTGATCTCTCCGCGCGCGAGCAGGATGCCTGCCACCCCGATCACGGCGATCTCCACCATCATCACGAGCAGCGCATCCTGCGCGGTGATCCGCATGTTCACGTGCCACAGGTCCATCCCGTGGCGGCGCAGCTCCGGGAGGGGGGCGAGCGATCGATCGACCTCGCGCTGGAACGTCCCCGCGGCGGCGATCGTCCGGGCACCATAGATCGCCTCGACGAGGCGCTCGGCGATCGTCCCCTGGACAGTGAGGTAGCGCGTCGTCAGCGCCGATGCGTCGCGGGCGAATGCGCGCACCACGAAGAGCAGAACCGGCACGCCGGTCAGGAAGGTGGCGCACAGCCATGGATTAATGAGCGCAAGCGCGACGGTGCCGCCCACGCCGGCGATCAAGCTCGCGCCGGCGCCCACGGCGGCGGGCGCCACGCGGCCAGCCTCGGAGGCGTTGGCCACGAGTCGCGTCGCCATCTCGCCGGGGCCAAACCGGTCGAGACGGCGTATCCCCAGCGCGAGCCCGTGGTGGAGCATTGTCCTGCGCAACCACGCGGTCGACCGCGCAACAGCTGCGCCGGAGGCGAGGATGTCCAGCGCGGAGCCGGCCACCAGCAGCGCCACGAGCACGGCGGACCATGCCAGCCACGGCCCGGTCCCGCCGTTGGTCACGATGCCGTCGACCGCGCGTCCGAGCACGGCGGGGAAGGCGAGCGAGACGCCGGCCGTCACAAATGACGCGAGCGCCACGACGATCACCCACGCGCCTCCCTGGCATCCGGTCCGCACGAGCAGCCGGTCAGCGGCGCGATAGGCGCGGGGAGGCGCCGCTTCCTGCTTCTCCTGCCTCACCGTACCTCCAAGAAAATTCCCTTTGCGCTCCGTGCAGGTGTAGCCTCCAAGTACCTGGGGAGTCGCTCCGATCTATGACCGGAGCGACTCTCCAGCCCCATCTCGTTAGTGGCACAAAAGCGCGCTGAGATTGCTCGGCTTGGCCGAACCGCACCCGAGAACCGTGAGGGTGCTTCCGCCACCGCCGCCGCCGCCGTGACCGCCGCCGTTCTCGTACTCCGGCTTCAGGCCCTGCAGATCGAGGACTGACATGTATTTCACCTCCCCTCGGTCATTAGCATGAGGTCAGGATCGGTTCGGCTCGCGGTCGAATCGACCGGACCGAGGAAGGGCAGGTGGACGGGTCCGTCGTGGAGGGCGGCGCCCAGCGCAAGCAGGAGGCCGGCGGTTCCGGTGCCCAGGTCCATAGACAGCCGCAGGAGCTGGTCGCCCGGGAATGCGAGGTGGCCGCGGTAGCTCATGGCGTGCCAATTCAGCCGGCGCACGTGGGCTGCCACGATGGGATCCTCGCCGCCCGTGCCTGGAGCGAGGCCGCGGCTGAGGTAGAGGATCATGCCGGCGCGGCCGGAGAACAGCCCCGGCAGGACGTAGAAGCCGCTCTTCGCCGCTCTGCGGAGCTGCGGCGCGGCCTGCATGAACTGCTCGTCCTCCCGCCGCGCGAGGTAGTCGTCGACCACGAACCCGATGCCGATGCTCCCGTCGGCGATGTACGGCAGCGTGCGTCCCCCCTCGTCGACGTGGAGGGCGCCGTAACTCGTCTGGACGCAGCGCCGCAGGTCCTGGCGGATCGCGGTCGCGGCCAGGTCGAGCAGCCCGCTGTCGGCGCGGTGCTCGTACAGGCGCAGGAACAAGAGCGCGGGCCCGGACGAGCCCGTAGCAGGCCGGCGTACGGCTGGTCGCCGCCGCTGGTCAGTGGGACGCTGTCTGCGTCGCCGAGCCGCTCGGCGACGAGATCTGCGATTTGCCACACGCTGTCCCACAGGGCCGCGTCGTCGTTGTGCGCCGCAAAGTGCGCGAGGGTCAGGCCGATGCCGGCCAGGCCTCCGCTCAGGTCTAGCCCGAGGTGATCGCGCTGCTCGCTGAGCGTGTCGAGGCAGATCTCCAGCACCTTCAGGGCGTCATCGCGACGCTCGAGGCGGTGGAGCACGTAGGCCACGCCGTGTAGCCCGTCGTACAGGCCGAGCGGCGTTCCGGACGGCGCCTCGGTGGCCCGCCGCACGAGCCATTGCTCGTGCTGCGGCTGGCGCGCGGCGCCGGTCGCGTGGAGGGCGTAGAGCACCCCGGCGGCGCCGTAGGCAAGGCCGAGGCCGCTGCCGGAAGTCGAGAACTGCCGCGGGTGGCCGGGGAACAGTCGGTCCTGCCGATCGGGCGTGGCGCTGGCGAGGATGGCAGCTGACATCGACTCGCGGGTGCGCCCCCACGTTCGCGCGTCCGGCTCCAGTCGCGCTGGACGCCTGCGCGTCGCGTCGGATGGCTCCTGTGCGGACTCGATGACGCGCACCGCGCCGGCGAGGAACTCATCGGGGACGGGGAATGCCTCGGCGATCGAAGAGGCGAGCTGCTGCGCCTTGCCGAGGTCGAGCGTGAGCAGCGCCGTGAGCTGGGGGAGGAACATGAAGAGCCGTAGGCAGGCCAGGGCGTAGCGGTCGCCCGCGAGCCCGGTCTCGGAGGCGGGCGGCATGAAGGCGCTCGTGGCGAGCGTCTGGCGCCCGTTGTCGCTCGCGAGAGTGGCCACCTCCAGATCGATGAGCACGATCGAGCCGTCGTCGCGGACGAGCATGTTGTGGGGAGAAAGATCGCCGAAGACCACGTCGCGCTCGTGCAGTCGCGAGACCGCGGCTTCCACGCGCGTGCACATGTCCAGCGCCCACGACGCGTACTCGGCAACCGCGGTCTCGTCGCTCTCGCCGAGCACGCCGAACGGGTACCGTCGGACGATGTGCGAGTTGAGCGTCGATCCGTCGATGAACTCCTCGACGAGGAAGTGGTGGTCTCCGAGCGTGAAGTAGTCACGAACGGCGGGCACGACGTCGAGTCCTCCGAGTCGCCGGAGCATGTCGCGCTCGCGACCGAGCCGCGTCACCGCGTCCGCGCGATCCCACGCGAGCCCGGCGTGGGGCCGTGCCTCCTTGAGCACGACGGTCTCGCCGGTCGGCAGGTGCGTTCCGGCGTAGACGCCGCCCCCATTGGAGAAGTGCAGCGCGCGGTCGATGCGGTACGGCAGCCCCGCGACGGTCGTGCCGTTGCGCGCTTCGAGGTGGGGGATGAGGCACGCCGGCAAGGTCACCCAGGCAGGGACCGCGAACGTCGTGCCGCGCCGGTCGGGGATGAGCCGTCCGTCCGCGTCCTCGAGCGCGAGCTCGAGCTCGCCGTCGCCGCCGGTGCAGTAGCGCTCGACGAACCCCCCGTAGCGGACGTACAGCGGGCCAGTGCCCCAGCGCAGGTCGCTCAGGATGTACGGACCCGGCTGGCCGTCGAGAGCCGCACCGAGCTCGCTGAGCACGATCTCGAGCTGGGCCTCGTCGATGGGATAGATCGTGACGAACTTGCCGCTGGACCCGCGCGGGGAGTACTTCACATTGCGCAGGAACAAGAACTCCCGGCTGCGGATGAACTTGAACGGTATGTGGCTAGCGACGCAGTACTCCCAGATCGTGGCGAGGATCTCCTCGGCGCTGTCCACGGACGCCGATGGCATGGATCTTCCAGCCCTGCGCCGGGAGCACGGGATCCTGGGGCACGTACATCAGCCAGTCACCGGACGGTATGCACTGCCACCCCTTTGGGACTGGACCCTGCGCGACCTCGTAGTCATGCTCTTCGGTCGCCTTCAGGATGAACGAGTCATAGAAGACAGGATCCGTGAGGCAGTACATCTCGTATGCGTCGTCCGGCACGCTATCCCCCGACATTCGTGTTCTAGGAGTGACCCTTCGTCCTGCGTGGCGTTGGAATACCCGAGCGACTGCTTGCGCTAGTCCCGCCTCCTTGGCCTAGATCGAGGCCCGATCTACCCTTTTTTGGTGGCCTGATCTGGGCGTTTGCGTAGGTAGTCGGCACACGCGCCGACGGCATGGGCGCCGGCCGGAACCGGCGACGAGGGCGGGCCGGAGCGCGCGCCCGCAGCTGGAGGTGCCGCCACGGCCATCTTGGGCTACGCCGCGGTTCGTCTACCGGACCGTTGGCGGTGGCCTGTGCGAGACCTACCGGTCAGGTCCTCGAGTGGAGCACGTACCTCGGAAAAGTAGAGCAGTACCTGCGACCGGCAGGCTCGGGGCGAGGCCGGCCGGCCGGACCTACCGGATGCGGCCCGATCTCACGGCAGGTCGAACTCGCCGTCCTTGGCGCCCTTGAGGAAGGCATCCCACTCCCGCGGCGTGTAGACGAGGGCGGGCCCGCCGCGGTCCTTGCTGTCGCGGACCGCGACGTGGCCGTCCGGGAGGAAGGCGGTCTCGACGCAGCCGCGCTCGGTGTCGCTGTGGCGGCTCTTGCGCCAGCGGGTATGGCTGAGGTCGGGGGCCGGCGGGTGTGGGCGGTCAGGCGCGGTCATGTGATCTCCCCGGCGATAGCTTCGATGGTGGCCAGCGACTCCTCCGCCGGCAGTGCGACGGTCGCAAGGCGACGCAGCCCGCGAGTATAGGGTCCGGCATTCGGGAGGTACATGCAGCCGCCGCTCGTCTCGACGAAGATGACGTCGTCCTCGTCGCGGAAGTGGAGGAGGTCGAAGCTCCCGGTCAGGCTGGGGTGCGCGCCGGCGGCGAACGGGACGACGCGGATCTCGACGTTCGGCAGCGCCGCCCGTTCGGCCACGAACCCGAGCTGGGCGCGCATGACCTCCGGGCCGCCGACCATGCGGCGCAGCACCGCCTCGTCGAGGATCGCGGAGAGCTGCAGAGGCTCCTCGCCGAGCAGCCGCCGCTGGCGCGCCTCGCGCGCGGCGATCGCGCTCTCGATGCGCTCCGGCGTCTGGGTGGGGGTCGTGGCCATGAGCACCTCGCGGGCGTAGTCGCGCGTCTGCAGCAGCCCGTGCACGGAGTTGCCGCGGAAGGTCTCGATCCTCCACGTCAGGCTCTCGAGCCACACGTGGTCGGCGACGGCCTCGGACGCGTCGACCTCCGCGAGCCCGGGCTGCCGCGCTTCCTCGGCGTGACGCATGAGCCGCTCGCGCTCGTCGTCGCCGACGCCGTAGATGTTCAGCATGTAGTAGATCTCGCTCGGCCCGGGGATCACGTCGCCGCTCTCCCACTTGCTGATGGTGCCAGCCGTGCGCGCGACCCGCTTGCCGATCTCGGCGCCCTTGAGGCCCGCCGCCCGGCGATGCTCGCGCAGGCGCGTTCCGAGCCATCGCCCGCGCATCGTCGCGCGGTCGATCCCGACCCTCAGGATCCTCGTCGACTCCGCGGGTCCTTCGCTCTCTGCGCTTTCCATCGCTGGTACGACTCCCTCCTGGTCGAAGTTTCTCGATTTCGTCGCTGCACTCAAGAAACTACAGTTGACGACTTTTCCTAGCAATCCTTCTTGAATTAAAGAAAGTTGCATGGCAGGCTGGCGGCGTGATCGTGGTCCCGTCTCAATCGCAAGAGGAATGAAGGGCATGCCAGTCGACGTTCGGGCGATCGTGCTCTCCGGGGTCCGCGCGGCCCGCAACGAGCGGTGTCGAGCGGACGGGCTTCTGCTGCGCGCAATCCAGGTGGCGGCAACGCACGGCATCGAGGCGGAGGAGCTGGCCGGCGCGGCCGGCACGTCGGTCGAGGAGATCGATCGGATCGTGCAGGCTCGCTGGGCCGTCGGACGAGACGCCCGCGGCTCGCGATCGCCACGGGGGACGCGATGAGGACGCATCGACGCCTCGAAGGCCCAGCGTTCTGGGACGGCCGGCTGGCGTGCGCTCGCGTGACGGTGACGATGCGCGCCGACGTCCCGTCGCCGGCGCGGGCGAACGTGCGCTTCGACGACGCGATCGACCCGGCGCTGCGCGACGAGCTCGAGCTGTTGCGCAGACGGCGTGGCGCGTTCGCCGCGCGGCTCGCGGACCGGTTGGGCGAGATCGAGGTTGCCGGCCGGGATGGCTCCTCGGGCGGCGAGTGGCGCGTGGTCGGACGGCTCCAGGGCGCTGTGGCGCGCCATGCGCCGCGTGCGCTGGCGCAGACGGCGTTCACGGTGCAGGTCGTGAGCGCGACGGGTCCCGGGTTCGGGTCGGCCCCGGCGCACGAGCCCGCGGACGCGGCGACGCCGGTGGACGGACGGTCGTGAGTGACGACACGCTTCCGGTTGCCATCGGCACATCGGTGGGAACGTCTGTTCGCCCACCTACAATGGTCCGGTGGCCAAGCACGACCAGCTCGTGGTCTCGGGCGCCCGGGAGCACAACCTCAAGGACATCAGCCTGTCGCTGCCGCGCGACGCGCTCGTCGTCATCACCGGACTGTCAGGGTCGGGCAAGTCGTCGCTGGCGTTCGACACGATCTACGCCGAGGGGCAGCGCCGCTACGTCGAGTCGCTGAGCGCCTACGCGCGCCAGTTCCTCGGCCAGATGGACAAGCCCGACGTCGACTCGATCGAGGGGCTGTCGCCGGCGATCTCGATCGACCAGAAGACGACGTCGCGCAACCCGCGCTCGACGGTCGGCACGGTGACCGAGATCTACGACTACCTGCGCCTGCTGTGGGCGCGCGTCGGGCGCCCGCACTGCCACGTCTGCGGCGCGCCGATCGAGGGCCAGAGCGCCGAGCAGATCGTCGACCAGGTCATGGAGCTCGAGGAGGGCGCGCGCTTCATGGTCCTCGCCCCGATCGTTCGCGGCCGCAAGGGCGAGTACGGCAAGCTGCTCGAGGAGCTGCGCGCCGACGGCTACACGCGGGCGAAGATCGACGGCGAGCTGCGGCTGCTCGAGGAGGCCATCGAGCTCGACAAGAAGTTCAAGCACGACATCTCGGTCGTCGTCGATCGCCTCGTCATGCGCCACGACGTGCGCAAGCGCCTGGCCGACTCGGTCGAGACGGCGGTCGCACTCGCCGACGGGATCATCGAGATCCAGTTGGTGGAGCGCGATGGCGAGGGTCGCACGCTGACCTTCTCCGAGCGCTTCGCCTGCCTGAAGTGCGGCACGTCGATGCCCGAGCTGGAGCCGCGGATCTTCTCGTTCAACTCGCCGCACGGGGCCTGCGAACGCTGCACCGGCCTCGGCTCGCAGCGCGAGATCGACCCCGAGCTCATTGTCCCCGACCCGGCGCTGTCGATCGGCGAGGGCGCGCTCGCGCCGTGGGCCAACAGCGCCTCGAACTACTACGAGCAGATCACCGAGGCGATCGCCGAGCGCTACGGCGTCGACCTCGAGGCGCCGTGGAACGAGCTGGCGCTCAAGGACCGCGACCTCTTCCTCTGCGGCACGAACGGCGAGCCGGTGCGGGTGACCTACCGCAACCGCTACGGGCGCAAGCGCTCGTACGCGACGCGCTTCGAGGGGATCATCCCGAACCTCGAACGCCGCTACCGCGAGACCGACTCGGAGTTCTCGCGGGAGAAGATCGAGGAGTACATGAGCGTGCGGCCGTGCCCGGTGTGCGGCGGCGCGCGGCTGCGGCCCGAGTCGCGCGCGGTGCTCGTCGGCGGGATGGCGATCCACGAGTTCGCGGCGCTGTCGGTGCGCGCCGCGCTGCAGTGGCTCGCGGAGGTGGAGCTCACGGAGACCGAGCGCCACATCGCCCGCCTCATCCTGCGCGAGATCGAGGAGCGGCTGAACTTCCTCGAGAACGTCGGCATCGGCTACCTCTCGATGGAGCGCGCGGCGGCGACGCTCTCCGGCGGCGAGGCGCAGCGCATCCGGCTGGCGACGCAGATCGGCTCCTCGCTCGTCGGCGTGCTCTACATCCTCGACGAGCCGTCGATCGGACTGCACCAGCGCGACAACTCCAAGCTCATCGCGACGCTCGAGCGGCTGCGGGACCTCGGCAACACCGTCATCGTCGTCGAGCACGACGAGCAGACGATGCGTGCGGCCGACCACCTCGTCGACCTCGGGCCGGGCGCCGGCGAGCACGGCGGCCGGATCGTGGCGGAGGGGACGGCGGCGGACGTCGAGCGCGTGCCGGAGTCGCTCACCGGGCAGTTCCTCGCACGCACGCGCGTCATCGACATCCCGTCGAAGCGGCGCACACCGTCGGGCTACGTCGAGATCCGCGGCGCGGCCGAGAACAACCTCAAGGGCATCGACGTGAAGGTCCCGCTCGGGACGCTGACCTGCGTCACCGGTGTGTCGGGATCGGGAAAGTCGACGCTCGTCAACGAGGTGCTCTACAAGGCCGTCGCCAACCGCCTGCACCGCGCGCGCACGCGGCCGGGCCGGCACACCGCCATCCTGGGCCTCGACCAGCTCGACAAGATCATCCAGGTCGACCAGTCGCCCATCGGCCGCACGCCGCGCTCGAACCCGGCGACGTACACCGGCCTCTTCGACGTCATCCGCGACCTCTTCTCCAAGACGCAGGAAGCGCGGGCGCGCGGCTACAAGCCGGGCCGCTTCTCGTTCAACGTCAAGGGCGGGCGCTGCGAGGTCTGCCGCGGCGACGGTCAGATCAAGATCGAGATGCACTTCCTGCCGGACGTCTACGTGCCCTGCGAGCAGTGCCACGGCAAGCGCTACAACCGCGAGACGCTCGACGTGCGCTTCAAGGGCAAGACGATCGCCGACGTCCTCGACATGCCCGTCGAGGAGGCGGTGGAGTTCTTCACGCACATCCCGAAGATCCGCCGCCGTCTGGAGACGCTCAACGCCGTGGGGCTCGGCTACATCCGCCTCGGCCAGCCCGCGACGACGCTCTCGGGTGGCGAGGCGCAGCGCGTGAAGCTCGCGACGGAGCTGTCGAAGGTCGCCACGGGTCGCACGCTCTACATCCTCGACGAGCCGACGACGGGCCTGCACTTCGCCGACGTCCAGCGGCTGCTCGAGGTCCTGCACCGGCTCGTCGACGCGGGCAACAGCGTCGTCGTCATCGAGCACAACCTCGACGTGATCAAGACCGCCGACCGGCTCATCGACATGGGCCCGGAGGGCGGGGAGGAGGGCGGTGAGGTCGTCGCCATCGGCACGCCCGAGGAGGTCGCGGGCACGCCCGGCTCCTACACCGGCGTCTTCCTCGCCGAGGCCGGCGTGCAGCCGGCGGCGCCGCGGGCGCGCCGGGGGCGGCGCAAGGTGGCGGCGGTCGCATAGGCGCGTGCTGCCGTCGCGGATGTCCGCGGCGGCCCGGCGCCGGTCAGCCCGCGGTGTGTCCCGCGTGGTGGGCGTGCACGACGGCGTGGCCCTTGCCGCGCGCCAGCAGCCAGCGGTTGACCGGATAGGCGGCGGCGCCGGCGACGAGCAGTGCGAAGGCGAGCGCGGCCCAGAAGCCGACGTCACCGAGCGTGGCCTCCATCGCGCCTGGGATCGCGAGCACGATCGCGTTGTCGACGATCTCCATGATCGTGATCGAGACCGTGTCCGACGCGAACGCGATCGGGGCGACAGCGGCGAGCGCCATCCCGGAGCGCAGCAGCGGCAGGCTCGTCAGCGTGTAGCCGAACACGAACGCCAGCACGATCGCGAGCGCGATCGTCGCGAGATCGCTCCATCCGAGCGCCGTCCCGATGACCATGCCCAGCACCTCGCCGATCGCACAGCCCGTCAGGCAGTGGACGGTGGCGCTGAAGGCCAGGGCGTTGAGCGATCCGCCGGTCGTGCTGTGAGCGCTGTGGGAATGGGTCGCCATGACGTCTCCGGTAGGAGGGGTAGTACGGCAACGTGGAGTGTACCATACCCCCCAGGGGTATATATATCAGCGCCGTCCCGTCGCCAGCCCCGCTCGTGCCCGTGACGAACCGTCTCGGTCCGTAGCCTCACGGGGGTGAGCGACGACCTCGCGCGCCAGACCAGGCTGTGGGCGCAGAAGTGGCGCTGGTACGAGCGCAACAACCTTCCGTGGAACCGCGCGCGGATCCACTGGCACCTCCTGCGGCGCGAGGCGTTCGCGCGCTGGCCGCTGCACGGCGACGTCCTTGAGGCCTTCGACGACGGACGCCTCCAGATCGGCGCGAACACGCTGCTCGAGCCACACGTGTGGATCACGGCGCCCGCGCCGGGTCGGGTTCGCATCGGCGAGGGGACGTTCCTGAACATCGGCGTCATGGTCGCCGCCGTGGCGCTCGTCGAGATCGGCTCGCACTGCATGCTCGCCAACGGCTGCTTCGTGACAGACGGCAACCACCGCTTCGACGATCCGCAGAAGCCGGTCCCGTGGCAGGGCTTCACGACGAAGGGCCCGACGCGGATCGGCGACAACGTCTGGCTCGGCGCGAACGTCGTCGTGACGAGCGGCGTGACGATCGGGGAGCGCTGCGTGGTCGGCGCCAACAGCGTCGTGACGCAGGACATCCCACCGTTCTCGATCGCCGCCGGCGCGCCCGCGACGGTGCTGCGCGCCGTCACGTACGACGACGGAGCTGGGGCCGGCGCGTCGCGGCTCGTGAACGGCGTCGACGAGGGAGCGTGAGGTAGCTCCTAGCCGCCGAAGCGCGCCTGCAGCGCGAGCACGTTGTCGACGTAGCGCTTCGTGTCGTCGAACATGCCCCGGCGGCGCACCGAGGCGAGCCCTTGGTAGTAGCCGGCCGCGGCGAGCCTGGGGTCGCCGTTGGTCTCGCGCAGCAGGCGCGCGAGGTACAGCGAGCCGGCGCGCACGTTGTCGTCGGCGGAGGTCGGGTTCAGCGGCGCCGCAGCGAGGTTGCGCTGGACCCAGGTCCACGTCCCGGGCATGACCTGCATGATTCCGCGCGCGTTGGCAGACGAGACCATCGCGTTGTTGAAGCCGCTCTCCTGCCACGCGATCGCGGCGGCCAGCGAGGCGGGAGCGCCGTGCTCGGCGGCCAGCGCCTTCACGCGCTCCGCGCTCAGGCGACCGGGCGTCGCCACCGGCGGGGCGTTCGGCACGACACGGGCGGTGGGGGCCGGCTCGGACGCATGGGCAGGGGCAGCCGCGCCGGTCGGCAGCTTGAGGACGGTCCCGATGAGAAGCCTGGCGGTCGGCTCCAGGCCGTTCATGTAGGCCATCTGCTGCACGCTGACGCGGGTCTGCGCCGCCAGCCCGCTGAGCGTGTCGCCCGGGCGCACGACGTAGGCGCCCTGCGGGCGCGGCGCGGCGGGGGCGGCGGTCGCCGCGCTCGTCGCGGCCCCGGCTCCGGCCGGCGTCGCCGGCCCGGCGCCTGCGAGCGCGAGCGCGGCCGCGCCCTCGGAGACGGACGGCACCTTCAGCGTGCTGCCGAGCACGACGTGCGCATCGGGCGACAGACCGTTGTAGGCGGCCACCGTGCGGGTCGTGAGGTTGCTCTGCGCCGCGATCCACCACAGGGTCTCGCCGGGCGCGACGGTGTGCAGGACATGTGCGCTCGCGGCCGGGGCGGCGAGCAGCGCGGCGAAGGCCGCAAGGACGCTGATTCGCAGGGGACGCATGGGTTCCTCTCCCTTCGGGTGCGACCAACATGCCGCTCCCGAGCGCCATTTGCACGTCGGCGCGCGTGGTTACGTGTCGCTGCAACGGCGGCTGCAGCGACGGCTGCGCCCGAATGTGGCCCCGTTCAATCCTGGGAGATCATGACGAGCAGCCCGAAGACGACAACCGTCGCGAACAGCGCCGCGCCGACGACCGCCACCGCGGCGTAGGCGCCTGCGAGAGCCGCGCGCCCGTCGCGGCGCGCCTCGCCCGCACGGGTGACGCCGTTGACGACCAGGCCCCAGGAGACCGTCACCGCGAGGACCGCCAGTGGGGCGGCCCACATGAGCTGCAGCAGCGCGTCGGTGTCGATCGCGGCGATCACGCGTCGAACCGGGGGGCGGTCGTCAGGGCAGGCCCGCGCCTGAGCCGCTGGCCGAAGATCGCGCCGATCAGGCCGAGCAGGCACACCGAGATGACGAGCGGCCCGAGCGCGCCGCTGCCGAACGCGCGACTGAGTCCGTACGTCACCGCGCCGACGGCCGCGGCGGCTGGCAGCGTGAGGATCCAGGCGACGACGATGTTCCCGGCCAGTCCCCAGCGCACCGCCGAGAGCCGCTTCGCGGCGCCGGCGCCGAGCACCGCCCCCGTGATCGAGTGCGTCGTCGAGAGCGGAAAGCCGAGGTGCGCGGCGGTCATCAGGACGGCCGCACCGCCGCTCTGCGCGGCGAAGCCCTGGGCGGGATCCATCTTGATGATGCGGCTGCCCATCGTGCGGATGATCCGCCAGCCGCCGGAGTAGGTTCCCAGCGCGATCGCGGTCGCCGCCGACACCACGACCCACAGCGGCGGCTCCGGGTTCGTGCCCGTGAGGTCGCCGTGGGCGATGAGCGCGAGCGTGATGATGCCCATCGTCTTCTGTGCGTCGTTCGTCCCGTGCGACAGCGACAGGAGGCTCGCGCTGAAGATCTGCCCCAGCCGGTAGCCGCGGTTGACCGGGCCGGGGCGCAGGCGCCCGACCATCCGGTAGGTGATGAGGATCGCTCCGCCGGCCGCGAGGAACGCGACGACGGGAGCCACGATCGCCGGCACGATGACCTTCTCGAGCAGTCCGTCTGCCAGCACCGCGTCGGCTCCGCCCGCCACGAAGGCGGCGCCGACGACGCCGCCGATGAGCGCGTGGGAGGAACTCGAGGGCAGCCCGAAGTACCACGTCAAGAGGTTCCACGAGATCGCGCCGATGAGCCCTGCGAAGATGACCGTCGTGCTGACGAGGTCGGCGTCGACGATGCCGCTCGCGACCGTTGCCGCGACCGCGAGTGAGATGAACGCCCCGGCGAAGTTCAGGACGGCCGAGAGAGTGACCGCCGTATGCGGCGCGAGGGCCCGCGTCGAGATCGACGTCGCGACCGCGTTGGCGGTGTCGTGGAAGCCGTTCGTGAAGTCGAAGGCCAGCGCGGTGACCACGACGATGACGAAGATGATGTCGCTGTCCACGCCGCCTCGGCAGGGCGCTAGGAGTTCTTGTCGACGATGTTCGCCAGGGTGTTGGCGATCTGCTCCGTCGCGTCGACCGAGTCCTCGAGGCGCTCGAAGATGTCCTTCCAGCGGATCACGACCATCGGGTCGATCCCCGTGTCGAACAGCGATGCGATGGCTTCGCGGGTGACGCGGTCGCCGTCGGTCTCGAGCCGATGGATCTCGCTCGTGTAGTGGGAGACGTCCCTGAAGCCGCGCAGCCGGGGCACAGCCTGCGCGATGTTCCGGCAGGCCTCCACGAGGATGTGGGCCAGCCGCTCGGCCTGCTCCATCGGCGCCTCGATCCGGTAGAGGCCGAGGTAGTCGGCGACCTCCTCGGTGAGGTCCACGATGTCGTCGAGGCCGGAGGCGAGCGCAAGGATGTCCTCGCGGTCGATCGGCGTGACGAACGTCGAGTTCAGCCGATGGATGATGTCGTACGTGATGCGGTCCCCCTCCTGCTCACAGAGCAGGATGTCTCGCGCCAGCAGCGCCTGCTCGGGATACGACCGCAGCATCTCGTCGAGCAGTTCGGCCGCGCGCAGCACGTTGTTCGCCGACTCCTCGAACAGGTCGAAGAAGGCGCGGTCCTTCGGTGCGAAGACCTGCGAGAGCCGGGCCATGGCCCCGGCACTCTAGAGGCAGCGCGTCGCGGGCCGCCTCGCGATCAGAACTCGAAGTGCTGGCTGAAGCCCTTGTACGTGGGGGATGCCGTACCAGTGCTCCTTGAATCCCACGGCGAAGACGATCCGCCAGCGTTGCTTGCCCGGAGGGTTCGTGCGGTTCGGCGCCAGCACCAGGCAATGGCGCACCTTGAAGCACTCCTTCGAGAGTTCGATCAGGGGGCCGCCATGACCGCGAAACGGCTCCGGTTGCCGGGGGCGCTACAGCGCCCGCCGGAAGGCCTCGAGCTCGCCGGGATCGATCGCGTAGCCGTGCCGCGGCTCCGGATAGCGCCGCGCGCGAACGTCGTCGGCGAACGCCGCCACACCGGCGACCATCTCGTCCTGCAAGTTCGCGTAGCGCTTGACGAAACGCGCCCCGAGCCCTTCGCGGATGCCGAGCAGGTCGTGGAAGACGAGCACCTGGCCGTCGGTCGACGGGCCGGCGCCGATCCCGATGACCGGTACGTCGATGCGCGTCATGAGCTCGGCGGCGATGTCGGAGGGGATCGCCTCGAAGACGATCGAGAAGCAGCCGGCGTCCTGCAGCGCCAGCGCCTCGGCCGCGATCCGGGCGGCGCCGGCGGCGTTGCGGCCCTGGGCGCGGTAGCCGCCGAGCGCGGTCGCGGTCTGCGGCGTCAGGCCGACGTGGCCCATCACGGGGATGCCGGCGCCGACGATCGCCCGCGCTCGCGCCACCGGCACCGGCCCGCCGCCTTCGAGCTTGACGGCGTCGCAGCCGGCCTCCTTGACGAAGCGCAGGGCGCTGCCGACGGCCTGCTCGTCGGAGATCTCGTAGGAGCCGAACGTCAGGTCGCCGACGAGCAGCGGGGTGCGCAGCCCGCGGCGCACCGCCTTGGCGAGGACGAGCAGCTCGTCGAGCTCGACGGCGACCGTCGAGGGGTAGCCGAGCACGGTCATCGCGCCCGAGTCGCCGACGAGCACCACGTCCACGCCGGCCGCCTCCGCGGCGCGAGCGCTCGGGAAGTCGTAGGCGGTGACCATGACGATCGGCTCGCCGAGGCGCTTGTACTCGGCCAGCTGCGGCAGCGTGACGGGTAGGCGCTCGGGGGGCGTCGCCACGACGGAGATGTGGCTGGGATGGGTCGACATCGCTATCGCTCCCGGGGCGTGGTCAGCAGGGCGGCGACCTCGCGGTCGACGTCGAGGATCGCGTTCGTGCCGGCCTCGACGTGCACGACGCGCGGCTCGTGGCGCTCGAGCTCGGCGGCGTCGTACTGGGCGTAGGAGATGACGATGATCGTGTCGCCGTGGTGGACGAGCCGGGCGGCGGCGCCGTTGACCTGCATCGTGCCCGTGCCGCGCTCGCCGGCGATCGTGTAGGTCTCGAAGCGCGCGCCGTTGTCGACGTCGACGACGTGCACCTGCTCGTGCTCGAGGATGTCGGCGGCGTCGAGCAGGTCGGGGTCGATCGTGATCGACCCGACGTAGTGCAGATCGCTGCCGGTGACGGTCGCACGATGGATCTTCGACTTCAGCATCGTTCGCTGCATGTGGTCAGGAGCCTCCTTCGAGGATGTCGTTGTCGATCAGGCGCACGTCGCCCACCCGCGCCGCGACCGCGACGAGGACCTGCTCGTCGCCGACGCTGGCGACGGGGGCGAACGTGTCGGGCGCGACGAGCGCGAGGTACTCGGGCTCGACGCTGGAGGCGGTCATCGCCGCCTTTCCGGCGGCGGCGAGGGCGGCCGGGTCGCGCTCACCGGCGGCAGCGCGGGCGCGCACGGTGTCCAGCGCGCGGCGCAGCGCCAGCGCGCGCTCGCGCTCGTCGCCGCGCAGGCGGGCGTTGCGGCTCGACAGCGCGAGGCCGTCGGCGTCGCGGACCGTCGCGCCGACCTCGATCGCCACCGGGATGTCGAGGTCGCGCACGAGCCGGCGGATGACCGCGACCTGCTGGGCGTCCTTCTGGCCGAAGAAGGCGACGTCGGGCTGGGCCATGTTCAGGAGCTTGCAGACGACGGTGGCCACGCCCGCGAAGTGCTCCGCGCCGCGTAGCTCACCCTCCAGCGGCGCGCTGACGCCGCTGACGGTCACGGTCGTGGCAAAGCCGTGCGGGTAGACCTCGGCGGCCGGCGGGGCGAAGAGGAGGTCGGCTCCGGCCTTGCGGGCGAGCGCCGCATCGCGCGCCTCGTCGCGGGGATAGGCGTCGAGGTCGGCGGACTGGTCGAACTGCGTCGGGTTGACGAAGAGCGTGACGACGACCTCGTCACAGCTCGCCCGCGCCTGGCCGATGAGCGACAGGTGCCCCTCGTGCAGCGCGCCCATCGTGGGGACGAGCCCGATCCTGCGTCCGGAGCGACGCGGTCCCTCCAGCGCGGCGCGCAGCGCCGCGACGGTGCGAACGGTCCTCATGCGGCCACCAGCCGGTCTGCCGCCAGGCGGCGGGTGGCGGTGACGAGGGCGTCGAAGAGCTCGAGGTCACCGGGCGCGCGCTCGGCGACCGCCTCGCGCTGGCGCGCGACGGTGTCCTCGTCGCCGCGGGCGATCGGGCCGGTCAGGGCGCCGGCCGAACCCAGCACAGCCCAGTTGGAGACGCTCGCGCGCACGAGCGCGACGAGCGGCTCGCGCTCGAGGCCCGCCGTCCGCGCGAGGCGCTCGGCGAGGTCCTCGATCACGACGAGGAAGTTCGAAGCGATCGATGCCGCGGCGTGGTAGGCGGCGCGGTCGGCGTCGTCGATCTGCACCGAGCTCATCGCGAGCGCGCGTGCGAGCGTCTCGGCGACCCCGAGCGCGAACGGGGTCGCGCCGGCGATCGCCGCGGTCGCACCGGCGAAGCTCGCGCCGACTGACGTGACCGTCATGAGCGGGTGCAGCGAGAAGGCCTCGTGCGGCGCCAGCGCGGCCAGCGTCGTCGCCGCCGAGCAGTGGCCGACGAGGAGCCCGGCCGGCAGCATCGCCGCGGCAGGCTCGATCTGGGCGTCGGGGACGCACAGCAGCACGGCGTCGCACGCGGCTGGGATCGGCGCGTCGCGCCCGAGGGGGCCGTCGACGCCCACGCCGGCGGCCGTCAGCGCCGCGGTCAGGGCCGTGCCCAGGCGCCCGCGTCCGACGACCGCGATGCGGTGGGGGATGCGCGCCTCAGCGCGCCACGTGCGGGGTGTCGGGGTGTCCATCATCTGTCGGTCCAGTCCTCCGACTGCGAGGTACCGGTCGCGTCTGCTCTTCGTGACGGCATTGCGCCGTCCCCTCCGGAGGATAGCTGAGGGTTCCTGGCCGGATGAGCGGCGTACGTCACACATCCCGGGCTCCATCTAGGATCGAGCCGTGTCGACGAGGGCGGAGCGTCGCGAGGAGCTCAAGGCCGTGTACGCGCAGGCCCGCTCCTGCGCGCGCTGCCCGGAGCTGGCGCGCACCCGCACGCAGGTCGTGTTCGGGGCCGGCAATGCGGATGCCGACCTCATGTTCGTCGGCGAGGCTCCCGGCGCACGCGAGGACGAGCACGGGATCCCGTTCGTCGGCGCGGCCGGCAAGCTCCTCGACGAGCTGCTGGCGGAGGTGGGGCTGGCGCGGGCGGATGTCTTCATCGCGAACGTCCTCAAGTGCTTGAGGTACGACGCGACGGTTCAGCTGGGCGACGGCACCTGGGAGCGGATCGGCCGGCTGGTCCGATCGCGGTACGGCGGCACGGTGATGTCAGTCGACGAGTCGGGCGCCATCGTGCCGAGGAAGGTCGTTGGCTGGCATACGAGCGAGGTCGGCTCCCGCTCCGTGTACCGGCTGACCCATCGATCTGCCAAGAGCCCCGGTTCCGGCCAGGCGAGCATTCAGCTCACGGGCGATCACCCGGTCCTGACCGAGCGGGGATACGTTCCGGTGGCGCAGTTGCGACGTGCAGACCGGATCGCGACCGGCCAGGGCTTGAGCGCGCTGGCATTCGACGTCGTGTGCGGCACGGTGCTCGGCGACAGCTCGCTGCGGTCGACGTCCGCGATCCTGACCTGCTCGCATTCCGTCAAGCCTGGCGAGTACGCGCGCTTCAAGGCCTCGCTGCTCGAAGAGCTCGATCCCGTCGTCGATTCGATCTGGACCGCTGAGGTCAGCGGTGGTGAGCGCACACGCCCGTTGGTAGCGACCCGCACGCGCGCCGACCGCTCGCTCCACATCCTGCGCGACGAGTTCTACGAGCGGCGCAAGATCGTTCCGGAATGGATCGCGGACAAGCTGAACGCGCGGATGCTCGCGTTCTGGTTCATGGACGACGGCCATGCACGGGTGCGCCCGCCGCGACGGCCCAGCTCGGAGATCGCCACGAACGGCTTCTCGGACCGCGATCGGCGGATACTGCTCGAAGGGCTGATGCGACTGGGTCTTCGGGCCAAGGCCCTCCGCGGCCGCCTTCATTTCGACGTCGAGGCCACTCGACAGCTGTCGGCGATGATCGCGCCGTTCGTCCCGACGAGCATGCGCTACAAGCTCCATCCGGAGATCGAGACCGAGGTGCCGTTCGATCCTCGCGGTCTCGTTCCGGGACGGCGCGTCGTTCTCTACGACGAGGTCGAGGTCGAGGACGTCACCCATCTCGAGCGCGCGGACACGACGTTCTTCTGCATCGACGTCGACGAGACCCACAACTTCGTGACGGCCGGCGGCGTCGTGCACAACTGCCGCCCTCCCGGCAACCGCGACCCCCAGCCGGCCGAGATCGACAACTGCCAGGACTACCTCATGCGCCAGGTCGAGCTCATCGAGCCGCGCGTCATCTGCACGCTGGGCAACTTCTCGACGAAGCTCCTGCGCGCGGACCCGACCGGCATCTCGCGGCTGCACGGCCAGGCCGAGATCCGCGTCATCGGCAGCCGTGCGGTGCGCCTGTACCCGCTCTTCCACCCCGCCGCCGCGCTCTACACGCGCTCGCTGCTGGAGACCCTGCAGGCGGACTTCGCGCGGCTACCGGAGCTGCTCGCGCTGCCGCTCCCCGAGCAGCCCGAGCGGGCCGAGCCGGCCGTGCCGGAGCCGGAGCTCGCCGCCGCGCCGACCGAGGCGGAGCCCGCTCCCGCGCCCGGCGAGGAGCAGCTCGGCCTCTTCTGACGGAACCGACCGGACTACGACTCGACCGCAGCTCCCCGCAGCGCTGGCAGGACCAGCTCGCCGTACGTGCGGATCGAGCCCAACGGGTCGGCGCGGCCGATGAGCTGCAGGCAGATGACCGTCGCCCCGGCACGCTCCATCTCGCGGATGCGCTCGACGTGCTCGCCGGGGTCCGAGCCGATGAGGAAGCCCTCCTTGGCGAACTGCTCGTCGCTCATCTGGGCATCGGCGCGGCGCTGCATGTCGTCCTGGTCGGCGATGTCGTCGAGGTAGAGCTCGGGCAGCTGGGTCGGCTTCCAGTGGCGGGCGCCGTCGATCGCCGCCTGCTCGTCGTCGGCCCAGGCGAAGCCGGCCTGGAAGATGATCTCGCCCTCCTCGCGGCCATGCTCCCGGCAGGAGTCGCGGTAGGCCTCGATGATCTCGGGCGCCCGCTCCGGGTCGCCCAGGGTCCAGAGGCCGTCGCCGTAGCGCCCGGCGATCTGCGCCGACTGCGGCCCGAACGCCGAGACGTAGAGCTTCGGGCGCGTCTTCGCGCGCGTCCAGAGCTTGGCCTCCTCGAGCTTGAACCAGCCGGCGTCCATCGTCACGGTCTCGCCGGCCCATAGCCGCGTGATCGCCTCCAGGCCCGTCTCCAGGCGCCGGCGCTGCTCGCGATAGCCCGGCCAGTCCAGGCCCAGCGGCGTCTCGTTGACCGCCTCCCCGGAGCCGACGCCGAGGAACACCCGGCCGGGATGGAGCTCTTCGAGCGACATGAACGCCTGCGCCACGACCCCCGGGTGGTAGTGATGGACGATCGGCGTGACGGCGGTTCCGATCGGCTTCGCGGTGACCTGCCCGAGCGCGCCGAGGTAGACCCAGGCGTTCGCGGCCTGCCCGTCGGGGAACCAGGGCGCGAAGTGGTCGGAGGTGCCGAGGGCGTCGAAGCCCGCGCGATCGGCGGCCTTCGCCTGCTCGAGCATCTCCGAAGGCGTGAACTCCTCGGTCGAGGTTGCGAACCAGTACTGCATCGGGGCGCTCCTTTCCTGCCGGGAACCCCGGGGACTACCCGCAGAGCCCGCGCAAGCACCAGCCATCTACTCTACGCGTCGGGGTTCAACTCCAGGGCGCAGGAGTTGATGCAGTAGCGCTGGCCGCTGGCGCCCGGGCCGTCGTCGAAGACATGGCCGAGATGGCCGCCGCAGCGGGCGCAGACGGCCTCCGTGCGAACCATGAAGTGGCTGCGATCCTCGCGCAGGCGGACCGCCTCGGCGATCGCCGGGTCGGTGAAGCTCGGCCAGCCCGTGCCGGAGTCGAACTTCGTGTCCGAGGAGAACAGGTCGGCGCCGCAGCCGGCGCACCGGTACATGCCGCTCGCCTTCTCGTGGGCGTAGCGCCCGGTGAAGGGCCGTTCGGTGCCCGCTCGGCGCAGGATGTCGTATTGCTCAGGCGTGAGTTCGGCACGCCACTGCTCGTCGCTCTTCGTGCTCGGATCGATCTTCTCCATGTCGACCAATCTAGCCGCACCCGTCCGCACCTTCTGCGGGTTTCCGCTCGGGTGTACCAGCCGCGGGCTCAGGGGGATCTCAACGCGGCGGCGCGCCGGCGCGCCAGCCTGCGGGTGAACGACCGCATCTGCGCGGCCTGGGCAATCGCGTCGAGCACGCGCTCGCCGTGGCTGAGGTCGGCGCGGACGTACTCCGCGAGCGTGCCCTCGCGGCCGAAGTAGCGCCACGCGCGCGCCGCGCCGACCGTCCGCAGCAGCGCCGCCGTCAGCGGCGCCAGGGCGAACGCCCCGTGGACGAAGAGCGTGCCGCCGGGCACGACGCGGCCGGGCCAGTGCTGGAACATCTCGACGGCCACGCTGTAGGGGCTCGCGGGGCCGACGAACAGCACGTCGATCGAGCCCTCGACGCCGCTGACCTCGGTGGCCGACAGCACGATGACCTCGACGCCGGCGCCGGCTCCTGCGCGGACGGCGGCGAGCGCCTCGGGCGCCACGTTGCCGGTCATGACCACCCGCGCCGGCGGTTTCAGCACCCGCGCGCAAGCCTGCAGTCGCTCGGCTTGGGCATCGGTCAGCACGCGCGCGACGGTAGCGCAGCGCACGCTGCCGGGCTGCGCCCGCGTCACCGACCAGTGGGCCGCCCACAGACGTTGCACCTGAGACCGCGGGCGCCGATCACCGCCAGGCGGCGTCCTCGGATCTCGATGTGGCAGGCCACACCTTCGTCCTTGCCTGACGGCGCCGGCATCCCGCCGTTTCAGGCACAACGTTCCTGGACGACCCACTAGAGTCCGGCCGGTGCCGAACGCCGGGACCGATCCGCGCCTGCCGCTCCCGTGCGGCGTCGCGCTGACGCTCCTCGGCTTGGGGCTGCGGCTCCGTACCGCCGATGCCGACCTCCACTGAGACGGCTTCACCGTCGGAGACCGAGGCGATCGCCGCCAAGCTCGCGCGGCGGCTGCGTCCCGGGGACGTCGTGCTCGTCTCCGGTGACCTCGGGGCCGGAAAGACGACGTTCGTGCGCGGGGCCTGCCGGGCGCTCGGGGTGACCTCGGCCGTGACGAGCCCGAGCTTCACGATCGCCCGCCGGTACGACGGCGCCGTGCCGATCTCGCACCTCGACCTCTACCGGCTCGGGGATCTCGGCGACGAGGACCCGGCGCTGCTCGCCGACGAGCTGGCCGACGATCGCGTCGCGTTCGTCGAGTGGCCGGAGGTCGGCGCACCGGTCGGGCTCGACGCCGAGCGCGTCGCGGCGCGCGTGCGCCTCGAGCACCGCGGCGGCGATCGCCGCCTCGTCCGCGTCGAGCCGTGATCGTGCTCGGCTTCGACACCGCGACGCCCGCAACCGCCGTCGGGCTGCTCGACGGCGCCGCCCCCGACGACGTCCGCGAGCGCCGCCACGAGCCCGCCGAGGGCGAGCGGCCCGGGCACGCGGCGCAGCTGCTCGCGCTTGCCCACGAGCTGCTCGACGCGGCGGGGATCGGCTTCGCCGACGTCGACCGGATCGGCGTCGGGCTCGGCCCGGGCACCTTCACCGGACTGCGGATCGGGGTCGCGACGGCGCGCGCGCTCGCCCAGGCCGCCGGCGCCGAGCTCGCCGGGGTCTCGACGCTGCGGGCACTGGTCGCGGCGGCGGAGCCCGAGGCGCCCTCGGGCGCGGGCGTGCTGGCCGTCGTCGACGCCCGCCGCGGCGAGGTCTTCGCCGCCGGCTGGCGCGACGGCGAGCAGGTCCTCGACAGCGTCGCGCTGGCGCCGGGGGCGCTCGCCGACCGTCTGCGCGCACGCGGAGAAACATGGCTGGCGGTGGGCGATGGCGCGCTACGCTTTCGCTCTGACCTGGAAGGCGCCGGCTGCCTGGTCGCCCCCGATCGATCGCCGTACCACGGCGTCGCCGCCGGGATGATCTGCCGGCTCGCGCTCGAGGCGCCGCAGGCGGCCGCGCGCGACCTGGTCGTCCCCGATTACCTGCGCCCTCCCGACGCCTCCCGTCCCCGCACCAGCTCCGCCACGTGACCGATGACGTGCTCGACATCCGCCGCCTGACGTATGCCGACCTGCCGCAGATCATCGCGATCGAGCGGCGGGCCTTCCCGACGCCGTGGTCGCTCGCGATGTTCGTGCTCGAGCTCTCCAAGCCCGCCGGCGTCTGCCTCGCAGCGCTGCGCGGCGGGGAGATGCTCGGCTACCTCGTCTGCTCGCGCTACGACACCGTCTGGCACATCATGAACGTCGCCGTCGACCCCGATCACCGCCGCAGGGGGATCGCGACGGCGATGCTCGCCGACCTCTTCCGGCGCATCGACTCGCACGGCGCCCGCTTCACCCTCGAGGTGCGCGAGTCGAACTTCGCCGCGATCGAGCTCTACGAGCGCCACGGCTTCCGCGCGGCCGGCCGCCGGCGCCGCTACTACCAGGACAACGGCGAGGACGCCGTCGTCATGTGGCGCACGCAGTCGACGCTCGCCGGGCGCTTCGACGACGTGCCCAACGCCTCGCCGGTCTGATGGGAATTGCGTCGGACGGTCGGTCGCCGAGCCCCACGGCGCTCATCCTCGGCCTCGAGACGAGCTGCGACGACACCTGCGCGGCCGTGGTCACCGGCGACGGCGAGGTGCGCTCGAACGTCATCTCCTCGCAGGGCATCCACGACGCCTACGGCGGCGTCGTGCCGGAGATCGCCTCGCGCCATCATCTCGAGCTCGTCAACGCAGCCGTCGACGACGCCCTGCGTCGGGCCGGCGCGACGCTCGACGACATCGGCCTCGTCGCCGTGACCCAGGGTCCCGGGCTCGTCGGCGCGCTGCTCGTCGGCGTCGCGACGGCGAAGGCGCTGGCGGCGGCTCGTGGCCTGCCGCTGGCGGCGGTCGACCACCTCCAGGGCCACGTGGCGGCGAACTTCCTGCGGGTCGGGGCGGAGCCGGTGATGGATCCCCCGTTCGTGTGCCTCATCGCCAGCGGCGGGCACACGCTGCTCGCACGCGTCGAGGACCACGCGACGTTCACGGTCCTCGGACGGACGCTCGACGACGCCGCCGGCGAGGCGTTCGACAAGGGGGCGCGGCTGCTCGGGCTGCCGTTCCCCGGCGGCCCCGCGCTCGAGCGCCTCGCGCGCGACGGCGACCCGGCGGCGTTCGCCTTCCCGGTCGCGCGCAACCTCCCCGGCCTGGACTTCTCGTTCGCCGGCGTGAAGACCGCGCTGCTGTATCGCGTCCGCGGGCTGGGGGAGCAGGAGGCTGCCGCGCGGGCGGCGGACCTTGCCGCCGGCTACCAGCACGCGATCGTCGAGGCGCTCGCCGCGCGCTGCGAGCGCGCCGTGGCGCAGACGGGGATCGAGCGCCTCGCGATCGGCGGCGGCGTGGCGGCCAACGGACCGCTGCGCGAGCGCGTCGCGGCGCTGGGCGTCGCGCTCGGCATGCCGCCGCGCGAGCTGTGCACCGACAACGCGGCGATGATCGCGTCGGCCGCCCGCTACGCCGAGATGCAGCAGTTTCCGGCCTATCTCGCGCTCGATGCCTACGCCTCCGGCGAGCGTGCGCTGGCGTGACGCGCCGGCTCGTCCTCTACGGCCGGCCGGGCTGCCACCTCTGCGACGACGCCCGCGCCGTGCTCGAGCGCATCGGCGAGCCGTTCGCCGAGATCGACATCGAGACCGACGATGCGCTGCTCGCCGCGTACCTCGAGCGCATCCCCGTCGTCGCGCTCGACGGCGAGGAGCTGTTCGACTTCTCCGTCGACGAGCCCGCACTGCGGGAACGACTGGATAGAGTGAACCGTCGATGACGGTCGGTGAGCGCGTTGCGCCCCAGGTGGACTCGGCGGTCCCGCGTGAGAGCGCGGTCGGCGGTGGCGAGCGCCTATCGCTGGGAGTGGCCGCGCGCCTGTCGCGCTACCTGCAGGTCCTCACGCAGGCCAAGAAGATGGGCAAGGAGACGATCTCCTCCCGCGAGCTCAGCGACTACACGCACGTCAACCCGACGCAGATCCGCCGCGACTTCTCCGGCTTCGGGAAGTTCGGCAAGCGCGGCGTCGGCTACAACGTCGACGCGCTCGTTTCACAGATCCGCAAGATCCTGCGCACGTCCGGCCAGCACAACATCGCACTCTTCGGCGCCGGCCACCTCGGCCAGGCGATCGCCTCGTCGGACATCTTCGCCGACCACGGGTTCCGGGTCGTGGCGATCTTCGACAACGACAAGCGCAAGATCGGCCAGCAGGTCGGTCCGACGACCGTGCGCCACAGCTCGGACCTGAAGTCCGTCGTCGAGGACGAGGACATCGTCGTGGGCGTGCTCGCGGTCCCGACCGTGGCGGCCCAGCCGATCGCCGACGACCTCGTCGACGCAGGCGTGAAGATCATCTTCAACTACTCCGAGGCCCTGCTGCAGGTGCCGCCGGAGGTCACCGTCCACACCTCGTCGCCGGCGGTCGACCTGCTGTACGCGCTGTACTTCTATCTGACGTAGCTCTATCTGACGTAGCGCGCAGCGCCTCCCCGCCTCATGCCTATCGAGCTCGACAGCACCGAGGAGATCTTCGCGGCATCACAGGACCTGACGGTCGGCCTCGAGGAGGAGTTTGCGGTGCTCGACCCGCAGACGCTCGACCTCCTGCCAGGCTTCGAGGAGCTGCGTGACGCGGCGGCCGCGCGCGACCCCGTGCTCTTCGACGCGATCACAGGCGAGCTGATCTCGTCGGAGATCGAGATCGTGTCGGGCCGCGGCGAGGACATCCACGACGCGCTTGCGCGCCAGCGCGACCGCCGCCGGCGCCTGTTCGCGCTCGCCGGCGAGCACGGGCTCGCGCTCGGGTCGACGGGCACGCACCCGTGGACCGACTATCGCCAGCAGCGCAACATCGACACCGAGCACTATCGCCGCGTCGTCGCGGGTCTGGGCTACGTCGCGCGGCGCAACAACACGTTCTCGCTCCACGTCCACGTCGGCGCGCGCGACGCCGATCGCGCCGTGCGCGCCTGCGACCGGCTGCGTCCGGTCCTGCCGGTGCTCCTCGCCGTCAGCGCGAGCTCGCCGTTTCTCGACGGCCAGGACACCCTCCTGCACTCCGTGCGCAGCCAGACGTTCACGAAATCCTTCCCGCGCTGCGGCGTCCCCGACCCCTACGGGGGCTGGAGGGCGTTCCGCGAGTACCTCGAGCTGCTCATCGCGACGAACTCGATCGTCGAGTACACCCAGGTCTGGTGGTCCATCCGGCCACACGCGACGTTCGGGACCATCGAGGTGCGCATCTGCGACGCGCAGGTCACCGCGGCCGAGTCCGAGGAGCTCGCCGCGCTCGTCGTCGCCTGCGTCGCCCAGGCGCTGCGCGACGGCGACGAGGGACTGCCCTTTGACGATCCGGCGCCCCGGCTTATCGAGGAGAACGTGTGGCGGGCGATCCGCTATGGGATGGACGGCCGGATGATCGACCTCGACCGGGGGGTCGAGATCAGCACACGTGCGGCGCTCGAGGACCTCTGGACCTGGACCGCCCCGGTGCGTCAGGAGCTGCGGATCGATCCCGCGCTGGACGGGCCCAACGGCGCCCAGCGCCAGCGGGCGGCGCTGCTGGAGGGCGCCGACCTGCACGAGGTCTACGCTGCGACCGTACGCGAAACCATGACGACCTACGCCCAGGAGGTTCCCGCATGACAACGCGTCATTGCTGCACCGAAGTGGCCCGCGAGCCGCGACGCCGGTGCCCGCGATGAGCACCGAGCCCGGCGGCACGCCGCCGCCCGCGGATGACGAGCCGGACCTGACGGCGCTCAGCCAGGAGGAGCTGCGCGCCGCCTACGAGGCCGAGCTCGCGCGCGTCCGGGTCGAGGACGTGCTCGTGCAGACCGTCGTATCGCTGCTGAACCTCGCCGCCCGCAAGGCCGGGCTGACGGGCGCGGACGAGGAGCCCGACTTCGAGCAGGTCGGCCAGGCCATCGAGGCGACGCGCGCGCTGCTGCCGCTCGTCGAGCCGACGCTCGGCGCCGAGGCCGCACAGGTGCGCGACGCGCTGTCACAGCTGCAGCTCGCCTACGCGCGCTCGGGCGCGGGCGCCGCCGGCGCGCCCGCGGCCAAGTCGGCCGAGCCCGCGCAGCCGGGCCCCGCCCGATCCAGCGGACGCCTCTGGGTTCCGGGGCAGTAGACAGCCCACACCTGTGCGAAGGACGCCGGGCGCGCGCGGCGTCCGCGACTCGCAGTAGACTCGCGGCGCGTTTCTCGCGGTTGGGGGTCCCTGCTGCCTGCCCGTCGGCGGGTCGTACGTCCTTGACACCAAAGACTTCTGGAGGCCGGTTTCCTTGAGTGAATTCCTGTTGGACCATGGGGTCGTCGTTGCGCTGATCTGCGCCGGCCTGGCGGTGCTCTACGGGGCGCTGACAACTCGTGCCCTGCTGGCGCTCTCGCCGGGCAACGAGCGCATGGTGGAGATCTCCAAGGCCGTCCAGCAGGGCGCTTCCGCGTATCTGCGCCGCCAGTACACGACGATCGGCATCGTCGGAGCCGTCCTCTTCTTCATCCTCATCCCGCTCCAGGGGGTCTCCGTCGCCGTCGGCTTCGCGCTCGGCGGGCTGTTGTCCGCGTCGGCCGGCTTCATCGGCATGAACGTCTCCGTGCGCGCGAACTGCCGCGTCGCCGAGGCCGCGCGCGGAGGCATCGCCCCGGCGCTCGACACGGCGTTTCGCGGTGGCGCGATCACCGGCATGCTCGTCGTCGGCCTCGCCCTGCTCGGCGTGGCCGGCTACTACGGCGTGCTCACCTCGATCTTCGACGACACGCAGAAGGAGGCCATCGACGCGCTCATCGGCCTCGGCTTCGGCGGCTCGCTCATCTCCGTGTTCGCCCGGCTGGGCGGCGGCATCTTCACGAAGGGCGCCGATGTCGGCGCCGACCTCGTCGGCAAGGTCGAGGCCGGAATCCCCGAGGACGATCCGCGCAACCCCGCCGTCATCGCCGACAACGTCGGCGACAACGTCGGCGACTGCGCCGGCATGGCGGCCGACCTCTTCGAGACGTACGCGGTGACCGCCGTCGCGGTCATGCTCCTCGGCGTCCTGACGTTCGCCGGGGAGAACGCGACCCAGGTCGCGCTGTACCCGCTCCTGCTCGGGGGCGCCGCGATCATCGCGTCGGTCATCGGCACGTTTGCCGTGAAGTCGGCCGCCGGCAACGTCGAGCGCGCGCTCTACCAGGGGCTCATCCTGTCCGGTCTCATCGCGGCCGCGGCCTTCTACCCGATCACGAACTGGCTCATGGGCGACCTCGCGACGCGCACGGCGGACGTCTCGGTCTTCGCCCCGTCGGTCGGCGACCTCTACCTCTGCTCGCTCATCGGGCTTGGCGTGACCGCGATGCTCTTCGTGCTCACCGACTACTACACGTCGACGCGCTTCGGCCCCGTGAAGAAGACCGCCGCCGCGTCGGAGACCGGCCACGCGACGAACATCATCTCCGGCCTCGCGCAGGGCATGCAGGCGACGGCGCTGCCGGCGCTCGTGCTGGCCCTCGGCATCTACGCGGCCAACGAGCTCGGCGGGATCTACGGCATCGGCGTCGCCGTCATGGCGCAACTCGGCCTCTGCGGGCTCATCGTCGCGCTCGACGCGTTCGGGCCGATCACCGACAACGCCGGCGGCATCGCCGAGATGGCGGACATGCCCGAGGAGGTACGCGCCGTCACCGACCCGCTCGACGCCGTCGGCAACACGACGAAGGCGGTCACGAAGGGCTACGCGATCGGTTCGGCGGTGCTCGCGGCGCTCGTCCTCTTCGCGGCGTTCAAGATCGAGCTCACGGACGAGCTCGTCAAGAACGGCAAGGAACCGGTGTCGTTCCTCCTCGACGCGCCGCTCGTGCTCATCGGCCTGCTCATCGGCGGCATGATGGTGTACCTCTTCGCGTCGCTGTCGATGGAGGCCGTCGGCCGCGCCGGCGGCGCCGTCGTCGAGGAGGTCCGCCGCCAGTTCCGCGAGAAGCCCGGGATCATGGACGGGAGCGACTCGCCCGACTACGCGACCTGCGTCGACATCGTCACGAAGACCGCGCAGCGCGAGATGATCATCCCCTCGCTCATCCCGATCGTGTTCACGCTCATCGTCGGCATCCTGAGCGTCGAGGCGCTCGGCGGCCTGCTCATCGGCGTCATCGTCGTCGGCCTCTTCGTCGCGGTCTCGATGACCGCCGGCGGCGGCGCCTGGGACAATGCCAAGAAGCTCATCGAGGACGGCGCGTTCGGTGGCAAGGGCTCCGACGCCCACGCGGCATCGGTCACCGGGGACACCGTCGGCGATCCCTACAAGGACACCGCCGGCCCGGCGATCAACCCGATGATCAAGGTCGCGAACATCGTGGCGATTCTCATCATTCCCCTGGTCGCGTAGTCGCGTAACGCGTGAGCGGATCTCGGCGCGCCTGAGCGGCCCGGCGGGCAGGGCCCGTGCTGGCGCACTGTGCCCAGCCCGCCGTGCCACTCATGCATCGCCGATCTCTCGCTCACGCGTCACGCGCCGGCGTGGTCGCGGGCGCGAGGTGGCGTGATCGCGTAGGCAGCAGGAGCTGCGCGATAGTGGTCGACATGATCGGGTTCGGGTCGACGCGGGCGCTGGGGCTTGGGGTCGCGCTTGCGCTCCTCGTCGCCGCGGGCGTGTGGATCGCCGCCTTCGGCGACTACAACGGCGACAGCGGTGGCCTGGCGCAGAAGCCGGGGCAGGCGGGCTGCGTGTCCGTCGACGGCTCGGGCGGCTATTCGGATGCCGCGGAGGCGGGCGAGTGCGCGCTCGCGCGGGCGGTCGGGTTGCCGTCGTCGCTCGTGCTGAGCCGGGATGGGCGCAACGCCTACGTCGCGGCGCACCGCGAGGCGGTGGCGATCCTCGAGCGAGACTCGCGCAGCGGCGTGCTCACCGTCAAGCGCGGACCGGCCGGGTGCCTCTCGCGCGACGGGACGGCCGGCGGTGAGCGCGCCCGCCGCCAAGGCCAGCCTCCCGAGCTGAGCCGCCCTCGGGCCTGCACGACCGCACGCGCGCTCTTCGGCGTGACGGATGTCGCGCTCAGCCCGGACGGGCGCAACGCCTACGTCGGCTCGGCGGACGGCGTGGCGATCTTCGACCGCGACACCGCCGGCGGCGCGCTGACGCAGCAGCGCGGGGACGCCGGCTGCCTCACCGCCACCGGCGCCGAGCGCGGCCGGCGGACCGGCCGGCGGGCGTGCACGCGGGCGCGCGGGCTCTACGGTGCGCGCTCCGTGACGGTCAGCCCCGACGGGCGGACGGTCTACGTCACGAGCGTCGACGTGCTCGCCTTCGCCCGCGACGTCCGCACGGGCGCGCTGACACAGGCGCCGGGGCGCGCGGCCTGCGTGGCGGCCACGCCCAAGGGGGTGGGCGGCACGGACTGCGTCGCCGACCCGGCGACCGACGGCGCCACGTCGGTCGAGATCAGCCCCGACGGCCGGCACGCCTACGCCGCATCCGGCGCCGCGGGCAGCGCGGGGGCCATCGCGATCCTCGATCGCGACCGTGCGAGCGGCGCGCTGACGCCGAAGCCCGGGCGCGCGGGCTGCGTGGCGCAGAGCGGCGCCTGCGGGCGTGCCACAGGGCTGCGTGGGGCGGCCGCGGTCGCTGTCAGCGCAGACGGCGCGAACGCCTACGCCGTGTCCTCCTTGGGCTGCACGGTCGCCGTCTTCGACCGCGAGCGGGGGAGCGGCAAACTGACCCAGAAGGCGGGGGCTGCGGGCAGCGCCACGCGGCACGGCGACAGTGGGGCCTGCGACAACCGCGGCCCGGGCGATCGCTCGGGCTTCACCGGGGGATCGGTGACGCTCAGCCCGGACGGCAGGACCGTGTTCGTCACGGCTCGCGCCGGCGTGGCGATGTACGCCCGCGACCCGCGCGGTGGGGCGCTGCGCTACGAGGGCTGTGTCTCGGACGACGGCGAGGGCACGTGCGAGGACGTCAAGGCGCTCAACATCCCGATCTCGCCGGTCGTCAGCCCCGACGGACGCGATCTCTACATCGCCGCCCGCGGCGGCGACGCGCTCGCGGCATTCGACATCCCTCGCGGGGGCCGCAGGCGCTGACCGAGCCGAGCTACAGTCCCGCTGTGCCCGCGCAGCAGGACCAGCCGGTGAGCTTCCTCGAGCAGCATCTCTCGGGTGGCGTCTGGCGTGCCGATCCGCCGTTCTCGTCGGTGACGTTCCAGGTCCGCCACCTCGGCGCACGCGACTACCGCGCCGGCTTCAAGGACATCGACGCGACGCTCGACGTCGCCGCCGGCACGCTCGTCGCCGCGGTGCCCGTGGCGAGCCTCGACCTCAACAACCCGATCATCCGGGCGCGGATGCTGTCCGGCGAGTTCCTCGACGCCGGCCGCTTCCCGGAGGTGCGCTGGGTCGTGTCGGAGTTCCGCGGCGACGCGACGCGCGCGATCGTGGTGCCGGGAGACCTCACGATCCACGGCCATACCCGCGCCGTCGAGGCGACCGGGCGCATCGGCCTGCCCGGACCGGGGCTGCTGAGCCCGGAGAACCGCGTCGGGATCGAGCTCACGGCGACCGTCGACCGGCGCGAGTTCGGCCTCGACTGGCAGGAGGCGCTGCCCGGCGGCGGCGACACGCTCGGCTGGGACGTGACGCTCGAGGCGCTGCTCGAGTTCGTCGAGCAGGAGTAGCGCGGAGGCTCAGCCGCCGCTTACCTCGCCCGCCGGCCGTCGCGACCTCGAGCAGCCAAGGCCGGGCGATGACGCACGGCGAGCCGTCGTCCCAATAGCAGGACGATGGTCGAGGGCGAGACCATGGGAGCGTCGCCGGTCCGGTGACGACAAGTAACTGGCCCCTGGGACCAGTTCTGCGAGCGAAGGTTCGCCCGAGCGCCCTCCAGCTTCGTCGCGAGGCGGGCTGGAGGCGCGCCTTCGGGCGGCCTGACCGGCTCACCTCCATCGGATCTTGGGGAGCAGTCTCGCGCGGCCTGCGCCGGTGTCCGTCCGCCGCTTGGCCTACGGTCCGCTCCGATGCCCGGCCCCGCCATCGTCCAGTCCGACCGCTCCGTGCTGCTCGAGGTCGCTCACCCGGGCTTCGAGGTCGCCCGCGAGCGGCTCGCCGCGTTCGCGGAGCTCGAGAAGAGCCCCGAGCACGTCCACACCTATCGCATCTCGCCCGTCTCGTTGTGGAACGCGGCCGCCGCCGGGCTGAGCGCCGAAGGCATCGCGCGGACGCTCGTCGAGCTGTCGCGCTATGACGTGCCGCAGGCCGTGCTGGCCGACGTGCGTGATCTGTGCGCGCGGTACGGTCGCCTGCGCCTGCGCGATGGGGAGGACGGGCTGCTGCGGCTGCTCAGCGACAGCCCGGCGCTGCTGGCGGAGGTGATGCGGGCGGGACCGGTCGCCGAGCTGCTGCGCGGAGCCACGGGTCCCTGCGAGGCCGCGCTCGCAGCGTCCGCCCGGGGGCCGCTCAAGCAGGCACTGATCGCCCTCGGCTGGCCGGTCGAGGACCAGGCGCGCTACGAGGACGGCGATGCGCTGGCCGTGGAGCTGCGTGGGGAGATCGGGCTGCGCGACTATCAGCGAGCCGCGGCGCAGGCCTTCGGCGCGGCGGGCGCCGGAGTGGTCGTGCTGCCCTGCGGCTCCGGCAAGACGATCGTGGGCCTTGCGGCGATCGCGGCGCAGGGCGCCGAGACGCTGATCGTCACGAGCAACGCCGCGTCGGTGGCGCAGTGGCGGCGCGAGCTGCTCGACAAGACGACCGTGGCGCCCGAGGCGATCGGCGAGTACTCCGGGCACGTCAAGCGGATCCGCCCGATCACCATCACGACCTACCAGATGCTCACCCACCGTCCGCACCGCGACGGCGGCTTTCCGCACCTCGACCTGTTCGAGCGGCGCGAGTGGGGGCTCGTCGTCTACGACGAGGTGCACCTGCTGCCCGCGCCGGTCTTCCGTGCCACCGCACGCATCCAGGCGCGCAGGCGCCTGGGCCTGACCGCGACCCTCATTCGCGAGGACGGCGCCGCTCCCCTGGTCTTCTCGCTGGTCGGTCCCAAGCGCTACGACGCGCCGTGGCGCGAGCTGGAGGACGCCGGCTGGATCGCGGGCGCGGAGTGCGCGGAGGTACGCGTGCCGCTCGCGGCCGAGCCGCGGATGGCCTACGCGCTGGCCGAGGAGCGCGAGCGCTTCGCGCTGGCCAGCGCCAATAGCGCCAAGGACGCGGTCGTGCGCCGCGTGCTGCGCCGCCATCCCGGAGCACAGGCGCTCGTGATCGGCTACTACGTCGACCAGCTCGCGCGGATCGCCGAGGATCTCGACGCCCCGCTGATCACCGGCCGGACCCCGCGTCACGAGCGCGAGGCGCTCTACGACGCCTTTCGCGCCGGCGAGGTGGCGGTGCTGTGCGTCAGCAAGGTCGCGAACTTCGCGCTCGACCTGCCGTCGGCCAGCGTCGCGGTGCAGGTCTCGGGGACGTTCGGCTCGCGTCAGGAGGAGGCGCAGCGGCTGGGCCGCCTGCTGCGGCCCAAGTCCGGCGACAACCGCGCGTGGTTCTACACGCTCGTCTCGCACGAGACCAACGAACAGGAGTACGCGCACCGGCGCCAGCTCTTCCTCGCCGAGCAGGGCTACCGCTACAGCGTGCTCGCGCCGGAGGAGCTGACGGCGATGCCGGTGCTCGCCGGCGTGCAGCAGCCGGAGGCGGCATGACCGCGATCGCCGAGCTCGTCGCGAAGGTCCCGAAGAAGCACGTGCGGGCGGTGGCGCGCGCGCTCGATCTCGAGGAGGGCACCGACTGGAAGCGGGAGATCCCGCGGGCGCTCATCGACGAGCAGCGCCTCACCGCAACGCTCGACCAGCTCGGCGACGGGTCTCGCGGACTGCTGGCGGGCGTCGTGTTCGCCGAGCGGGCGATCGAGGTCCCGCAGTACTCATACGGGCGTCGCGGGCCCAGTGCGCCGATGCTCGAGCTCGAGCGCCACGGGCTGCTGTACGCGTTCGACGCGGGCTGGTCACATCACTATGTGCTGCCAGAGGAGCTGTTTGAGCCGGTGCGTGCCGTGCTCGCGGCGCGAGCGGCGCGCACGGTCGGCGACGGCGCCGCCGAACGATTCGTCTCCGCGCCGCTGCAGACCGCTCACGATGCCGCCAGCCTGTGGGCTCATCTCGCTCGTGAGCCGGCACGCCTCAAGGCCGACGGCGAGGTCTACGTGCGTGTGGCGCCGAAGCTCGCAGCGGCGCTTGCCCCGCTGGAGCTCGCCGACGACGAGCAGGCCCGGAGCGGGCGCGTGGCCGCCGCGCTGCGCCTGCTGCGCGACGACGGACTCGTGCGCGTGCGAGTCGACGACCGCCCGGGCGGTGATGGACGACGTGAGCTGGTGCCGGCCGGCGATCCCGCGCGGACGCTGGGCTCGGACCCGGCGCAGCTGCGCGCGCGCCTTGTGGCGCGGGCGCAGGAGGCCGTGGAGCCGGACATCGCCGCGGCGCTCGTGCAGGCACTCGCCGGCCGGACGGTCGAGCTCGCGAGCCTCGCGCAGGCGCTCCGCGCGCTGGGCGAGGCCGCCATGGGGCCCCTGCCCCGAGGCTGGACCGCGGAGGCCGTCGCGCTGGCGGGCCTGGCGCCGCTCTGGCACGCCGGAGCGCTGGAGCTGGGCACCGACGCCCGCGGGGTGCCGATCGCGGTTCGCTGCGTGCCGGCTGATCCATGTGCCGCGGACGGAGCGGTGGGCGTATGCCAGGGCAACTTCGAGATCGTCGCGCTGCGCCTGCCGACGCCGCTCGAGCGCCTCGAGCTGGAGCTGATCGCCGAGCGCTCCGGTGGGCAGGCGCACGCCTTCACGCTCACCCGTGCGTCGGTCGTTGCCGCGGCCCGCGCACGGCGCGGGCCGGCGGGGGAGGATCCTGCGGGGCGGCTCAGCGGGCTCGTCGGGGAGCTGCCCCAGAACGTTGCGCGCTCGATCGCCGGATGGACGCAGGCTGCCCGGACCGTGGCGCTGCGCAGCGCGCTGGTCGTCGACGCCGGTGATGCGGCACTGGCCGCCGAGCTGGCGAACGGTCCGCTGGCCGATCTCGTCGCCACGCGCCTGGGCGAGGCGCTGCTGGCGATCCGAGCCGACGACCTGCCGGCGGTCGAGCGTGCGCTCGCCGTCGCGGGCGTGCCGCTCGAGCCCGGGCTCGACCGCGTCTCGGGTCGATGGGCCGAGGGCGACGCCGGCAGCTCGCGGCCCGCCGAGGCGGCTTGGCATCCGCGCGCCGATGTTCGACCCGGCAGCTCACTCGCGCGTCAAGCACGAGGACGGCAGGTGTCGACGATCGGCGTCGAGCCGGCGCCCGTCGCGGAAGGGGTCCCGGCCACGCTGCTCGCGAGTCTCGCCGAGCTGGTGAACGAGGGCGAGCCGGTCGAGCTGAGTCTGCGCAGCGGCGGCCGGTACCAGAGCGCCGTCGTGACCCCGACCGCGATCGACGGTCCGCGCCTGCTCGGTTGGTGCGAGGACTGCCAGCAGGAACACGCGTTCCTGCTGGAGGCGATCGAGGCGGTTGCGCTGGCATGAGGGGCGTCTCGGCCCGCGCGCAGGCGGGGTCGGGCTTGGCCAGGCCGCGGCCATGGTGGCTCCCGCCGCGACGTCGGTGAGCTGAGCGGGCCGCATCCGGCCTGGTGCGCCGCGTCGGCTACGCGTTCACGACGCCCTGCTGATGGACACCGCGCGGCGGCCGGACCGGCGATTGGTGCGCCGTAGACTCCCGCCGCGGAATGGCTGAACGCCGGCGCCACGGTCTGCAGCGCGTGCTGGGGGTCTCCGACCTGCTTCGCCGCGCCATCGTCGAGGTCGCACCGGCGCGTGCCTGAGCCGCGCGAGATCCACCGGCGGGCGACGCTCGTCCTGTCTGCGGTCATGCTCGTCCTCGGGCTCGCGATCGTCGTCGTGACCCTCGCCAACGGCGGCGGTCCGCTTGCGCTCGGGATCCTCCTGGGCGTGCTGTTCGCGGCCGCCGGCGCCGGGCGCCTGTACTTCACCTGGCGGCGTCTGTGATGTTCCGGCGCGGTCTCGGCTCACCCGCCATCTTCGCGATCGTCTGGACGTCGCTGGCCAGCGCGATCTACTTCTCGCTCGGCGTCGTCGCCGAGAACGCGGTCGGGCTGACGCCGCTCGTCTTCCTCGGCGCCGGTGCGTTCTTCGTGCTCGGCGCGATGACGTACGTCGAGGGTGCGTCGCTGCACCAGGAGCGCGCCGGCTCGACGGTCTTCGCGCGGTACGCCTTCAACGAGCTGTGGAGCTTCGTCGCCGGCTGGGCGGTCCTGCTGGACTTCCTCATCCTCATCGCGATCACGGCGTTCGTCGCGGCGAACTACGTCGCCGCGTTCTGGGGGCCGCTGGCCGAACCGGCGCCGGAGCTCGCGATCGCGCTCGGCATCGTCGTCTACGTCGCGCTGCGCAACATCTCGGGCTACCGCGGCGGCGCCCAGCGTGAGCGCGTCGCGGCGCTCGTGCTCGTCGACGTCGCGCTGCAGCTTGCGATCATCGTCTTCGGCGCGTTCCTCGTCGTCGACGTCGACGCGCTGACGAGCTCGATCGACCTCGGCACGAGCCCGCGCTGGAGCGACCTCATCTTCGCTGCGACCGTGAGCGCGGTCGCGTTCACGTGCCTGGAGGCGGCGGCTGGGCTCGCCGGCGAGATCCAGATCGGCCGGCGCGGCCTCAAGCGGCTGGTCGCCAGCGCGACCGCGTCGGTGCTCGTCATCTACGTCGGCATCTCGCTCGTTGCCGTCGCGGCGCTGCCGGTGACCGCGGGCGTCGGCTCGCTCATGGGAGAGGCGCTCGACGCCCCGGTCATTGCGATCGTCGACACGTTCGAGCCCGGCTGGCTGTCGGACGCGTTTGTCTACCTGACGGCGGCCCTGGCCACGGTCACGCTCGTCGTTGCGGCGGACGCGGCGATGCTCGGGCTCTCTCGCCTGGCCTACTCGCTGGCGACGAACCGCCAGATCCCCAGCGCCGTCGGGCGCCTGCATCCCGAGCACGCGACCCCCTACGTCGTCATCCTCATCGCGGCAGTCCTGGCGGCGGCGCTCGTCGTGCCTCGCGACCTCGAGTTCCTCATGGGCATCTGCGCCTTCGGCGCGCTGCTGGCCTTCACGATCGCGCACGTCTCGATCTGCGTGCTGCGCTACCGCGAGCCCGACGGGCTGCGGCCGTACCGGATCCCGCTGTCGGTCCGCGTCGGCGGCGGCGACCTGCCGCTGCCTGCGGTGCTCGGCGCGACGATGGCGGCCGTCGGCTTCGGCAGCCTGCTGGTCTACCACGAGGGTTCCCGCTACGTCGGCATCGTCTGGATGGCGGCAGGGATCGCGCTCTACGTCGCCTACCGGCGCAGGCACGGGATGCCGGTCTTCCGGCGCGTCGTCGTCTCCGAGGAGGCACTGCGCCTGGAGCCGGTCCGGGCCGAGTACGGCTCGATCCTCGTGCCGATCTTCGGCTCACCGCTGGACGACGACATCGTCCAGACGGCCGGGCGGCTGGCGGCGGCCGAGAACGCGGACGCGGCCGAGGGCGAGGGCGCGACGATCGAGGCCATCTGGGTCTTCGAGGTGCCCCTGTCGCTGCCGCTGGACGCCCGCCTGCCCGAGACGCAGCTCCGGCGCGCGCGGGCGGCGCTCGCGCGTGCGAAGGCGGTCGGCGAGGAGTACGAGCGTGTCGTCGTCGCGACCGCGACGGTACGCGCCCGCAGGGCGGGAGAGGCGATCGTCGCCGAGGCGACTCGCCGCGGCGTCGAGCTCATCGTGCTCGCCGCCGAGGAGCCCTCGCGCATCCGCGGCGGGGCCCGGCTCGGCGGCATCGGCGGCCCGCTGGACAACTTCGTCGGGGACGCGACGAAGTACGTCGTGCGCAAGGCGCCGTGCCGCGTCATCCTCACCGCACCGCCCGGCGACGTTGCCGCCGCCGACCATGCGCCGGGGACACGAGGTGCTCTAGCATCCGGCCCATGATGGTCCTCGTCGTGGGGGCGGGCCGTGTCGGTGCGGCCGTCGCCAAGTCCTCGCTCGCCGCAGGGCACACGGTGTCCGTGCTCGACGAGGATCCGCTGTCCCACGAGCGCCTGGACGCCGGTCAAGCAACGTCCTGGGAGGACGCCGGCGGGCGCTTCACCGTCGGCACCGCGATCGAGATCGACGCCCTGCTGGCCGCTGGGATCGAGGAGGCCGACATCTTCATCGCCGCCACGCGCGGCGACAACACGAACATCCTCGTCGCCCAGGTCGCGCAGAAGCGCTTCGGCGTGCCGCGCGTCATCGTGCGCGTGCTCGACCCCGCGCGCTCGGACTGGTACGCCGAGCAGGGGCTGCACACGATCTGCGCCGTCAAGCTCGGCATCGCGATGTTCGAGCGGGCCGTGCTGGAGACCGTGCCGCACTGATGTACGTCGTCATCGTCGGCGGGGGCAAGGTCGGCCTGAACCTTGCCCGCGAGCTCATCCGCAACGGGCAGGAGGTGACGCTCATCGAGGGCGACCGCCGCGCCTACCTGCGCATCGAGCAGGAGCTCGAGCACGCCGTCCAGTACGGCGACGGCACCGAGCTGTGGGTGCTCGAGCGCGCCGGCATCCAGCGCGCCGACCTCGTCGTGGCCGTCACCGGCGACGACGAGGACAACATCCTCATCTGTCAGGTCGCCAAGGAGAAGTACCTCTGCGAGCGGATCATCGCTCGCTGCAACAACCCCCGCAATCTCCAGCACTTCAAGCTGCTCGGCATCCAGCCGGCCGTCTCGGCCACCGACCTCATCCTCAACCTCATCGAGCACGAGGTGCCGGGGCACGGCCTCGTCCATCTCCTCGACCTGCCCGACGAGCAGCTGGAGATCATCGAGGTCGAGGTCGTCGAGGGCGCGCCCGCCGCCGGTCGGCGCGTCTCGGAGATCCAGCTCCCCGAGGGCAGCCTCATCATCTCCGTGCTGCGCCGCGGAGGCTCGGGGTTCGTGCCCAACCCCGACACGATCATCGATCCCGGCGACGAGGTGCTCGTCGTGCTCGACCCGGGCCTGGAGCCGGCCATCACCGCACAGTTCGCGCCCAACGGGCACCAGGGCTAGGCCTGCGGCAGGGATCCTGGACGAGCGGCCGCTGACGCTGGTCTGACCGGGCCGTACCCCTCAGCGATGTCCTACGCCGAGGACCGCGCCGCTGCGCCCGACCTTCAGCGACGAGTCGCGGGCGCTCGCGATGGAGGGCAAACCAGGAGGCCGCGATCTTCCTGATCCTGGACCCGCTGGCGACGCAATCCTAGGCGGCCGCCTCCGGCACGCTTGCGCTTGCCCGGCGGTTGCGGCCGGCGAAGTTCTCGGTCTGGCTGTGGCAGTTGGGGCATAGGAGCTGGAGGTTCTCAAGGCGGTTGTCCTGAGCTTGACCGTTGACGTGGTGCAGGGCGAGGCTGAGCGGCCGGCCGCGCCATGTCGAGATCCCGCATAGCTCGCAAGCATTCGTCTTGACCCCCATGCGCAAGAGGCGCGCCTTCAGGTGGCTGCGATTGCGCTCCCCGGCGACAAGCACGCCGAGTGGCATGCCGACAGGCCGAGACACGATCGCTCCGCGCTGGCGTGCGGCGTTCCACGACTGACTCGAGAAGCCGAAGTGCGATTTGCACTCGGCGACGGTGTGGCCTTCGTCGTAGTAGGCCTGCACCTGGCTCCAGTCGTACCTGCGGTTGCAGCGCTCGTCGATCGGTATGCCGAGTCCCCGCATGTGGTACGCGATTGTGCTCTTGGTCCGCCCCAAGCGATCCGCGATCTCAGACTGCGTGAGCCCGTCCGCGAGCAATTCCGCGACAGCAGAGCGAGTTGCAACAGTCGTGAGCACGGGCCTGGCGTCATCACGCACGAACACATGTTCGCATCAAGAGCGGACGGAACAGGGTCACGCAGCTATGCCGGCTCGCGTTCGGGCAGAGGGCGTTCGTCCAACGTCCGCACATCGGACGTTCGCGAACGCAACGGCGGCTATCCGCCACTCCGGGGCAGGGACTCGAACCCCAAATTCGACATCCAGAGTGTCGCGTGTTGCCGATTACACCACCCCGGATCGAGGCGGCGTTGAGGATATCAGCGCGCTTGCGACGACCCCTGCGCATCGGTTCCCCGCCGTGGGCCTGGGGGTGCCGGTAGCAGCCGAGACCTCTACACCGCCGCCTGCTCCATCCAGTCGCGGTACAGCCGCCAGTACGCGCCCTCCGCCGCGAGCAGCTCGCCGTGGGTTCCCTGCTCGACGATCCGGCCGCCGTCGAGGACGACGATGCGTCCGGCCTGGCGGATCGTCGACAGGCGGTGGGCGATGACGATCGACGTGCGGCCGGCGAGCAGGCGGCGCAGGCCGGTCTCGATTCGGCCCTCGGTGTGGAGGTCGACGTTCGAGGTGGCCTCGTCGAGGATGAGGATGCGCGGGTCTGCCGCCAGCGCGCGGGCGAACGCGACGAGCTGGCGCTGACCTGCGGAGAGCTGCGTCCCGCGCTCACCGACCTGGGTGTCGTAGCCGTGCTCGAGGGCCGCGATGAAGTCGTCGGCGCCGACGGCGCGCGCCGCGGCGCGGATCTCCTCGTCCGTGGCGTCGGGGCGCCCGAAGCCGATGTTCTCGCCGATCGTGCCGCTGAAGAGGAAGCCCTCCTGGGGCACGATGCCGAGCTGCCGGCGCAGGGAGTCCTGGCGCACGTCGCGCAGGTCGTGGCCGTCGACGAGCACCGCGCCGCGCGTCGGATCGTAGAAGCGCGCCACGAGCTTGGCGATCGTCGACTTGCCCGCACCCGTCGCTCCGACGAGCGCGACCGTCTGTCCCGGGGGCACCTGCAGCGAGAGGTCCTCGATCGCCCACACCGCGCCGTCGCCCGCGTCGTAGCAGAAGCTCACGTCGCGCAGCTCGATCGCGCCGCGCAGGCGCCCCAGCTCGATCGCGCCTTCGCTGTCGACGAGGTCGGGCTCGACGTCGAGGAGATCGAAGATCTTGTCGAGCGCGGCCATGCCCTGCTGGTAGGTCGTGTAGAGCTGGGAGAGCTGCTGGATCGGGTCGAAGAAGTTGTTCAGCGCGAAGAGGAAGCCGACGAGCACGCCGATCGTCATGTCGCCGTTGATGACCTGCAGGCCGCCGTAGACGAGGATCCCGACCGTCGCCAGCGCGCTCAGCAGCTCGACGGCGGGAAAGTAGGCGGCGTTGAGGTAGACCGTCGTCATGTTCGCCGCGCGGTTGCGGTCGTTGAGCTCGCGGAAACGCTTGACGTGCTGGGGCTCCTGCCCGAACGAGCGAACGATGCGGATGCCCGACAGCGACTCCTGCAGGTAGGCGGTGATCGCGGCGATCGTCTCGCGGGTACGGGCGTAGGCGTCGGCCGAGATGACGCGGAAGACGGCCGACCCCATCGCCATGACCGGGAAGATCAGGAACGTCAGCAGCGCGAGCTCGAGGTCGAAGAGCGCGAGGATGACGATCGTGCCGATGAGCGTCAGCGAGCTCTGAAAGAGCGTCACGACGCTGTCGGTCACGAGCGAGTCCAGCGCCTGCACGTCGTTCGTCATGCGCGAGATGAGCTGGCCGGCCTGGCGGCGCTCGTAGAAGCCGACCGGCTGAGACTGCAGGTGGCGGAAGATCCGCAGCCGCAGGTCCTGCAGCGCACGCTGGCCGACCCAGCCGACGAGATAGGTCTGCGCGTACGACGCGCCCCAGAAGACGAGCGCGCTGGCGACGAACGCAAGGACGACGAGGTTCAGCGTCCCGGCGTCGCCACGCGTGATGCCGTCGTCGATCGCGATCTTCGCCAGCGGCGCCGGCGCAAGCGAGGCGCCGGTCGCGGCGACGAGCGCGACGAACATGAGGATGACGCGGGTGCGGTAAGGCGCCAGCAGCGCGACGAGGCCGCGCAGCTTGCGCCCGCGCCCGCCGGTCTGGCGCCAGCGGCGGCGGATGTCGGCGCCGGTGCGCTGCGACGTCATCGCGAGGGCCCACCTTCCGTCTCCATGCCGACCACGGTCGAGCACTGACGCGCTGTCATAGCCCCGCCACCTTGCGCTCGCGCGGCTTGCGCGTGAGGAAGACCTGGTCGGGCAGGCCCTTCTCGACGATCTCGCCGTAGAAGGCCGAGCGCTCGAGCAGCTCGTCGTGCGTGCCGTGGTCCAGCAGCCGCCCGTTCTCGAGCACGGCGATCTCGTCGGCGAGCGTGATCGTCGAGAGGCGGTGGGCGATGACGAACGTCGTGCGCCCCGCCATGACCTCGGTGAGCGCGCGCTTGATCTGCTGCTCGGTCGAGGCGTCGACCGACGACGTCGCGTCGTCGAGGATGAGGATCCGCGGATCGGCCAGCAGCGCGCGCGCGATCGCGATCCGCTGGCGCTGGCCGCCCGAGAGCGTCAGGCCGCGCTCGCCGACGCGCGTGTCGTAGCCGTCGGGCAGCGCCTCGATGAACTCGTGCGCCTGTGCGCGCCGGGCGGCCAGGACGACCTCCTCGCGCGTGGCGGTCCTGCGCCGCGCGTAGGCGATGTTGTCGTGGACCGACGCGCTGAAGAGGAACGGGTCGTCGGTGACGACGGCGATCTCGCGCCGCAGCGCGCGCGGGTCGACCGCCCGTACGTCGGCGCCGTCGACGAGCACCTCGCCGGCGGTCGCGTCGTAGAGGCGCGAGACGAGCTGGACGAGCGTCGTCTTGCCCGACCCGGTCGCGCCGACGAGGGCGAGCGTCGTGCCCGCCTCGACGGTGAGCGTGACGTCGTCGAGCGCCGGCTCGCCGGCATCCTCGTACGTCAGCGACGCGCCGCGCAGCTCGACGCGGCCGGCACCCGGCGGCAGCGGGCCCGCGTCCGGCGCGGCGACGATGAGCGGCTCGCGGTCGAGCAGCTCGAAGATCCGCGCGCCGGAGGCCGTCGCCCGCTGCGACATGCCCAGGAGCATGCCGAGCGTCCGCATCGGTCCGAGCAGCGCGAGCAGGTACGTGTAGAAGGCGGTGAACTCGCCGAGGCTCAGGCGCCCGCTGATGACCGCGCGGCCACCGAGCAGGAGCAGCAGCGCGAGGCCGATCTGCGGCAGAAAGCCGATGAACGGGTTGTAGAACGCGCGCAGCCGCGTCGAGATCATCGACTGCTCGAAGACGCGTGACACGCTCTCCGTGAAGCGGGTGAGCTGGCGCTCCTCGCGCGCGAATGCCTTCACGACCCGCACGCCGCCGACGTTCTCCTCGACGTCGGCGGTGAGCTCGGCGATCCGCTGCTGGACCTCTTGCAGCGCCGGCCGCGCCTGGCGTCCGTAGCGCTGGGCGACCCAGACGACGAACGGGACGGGCGAGAGCGCGATGAGCGCCAGCAGCGGGTCGATGACGGTCATCGCGACGGCGGCGAAGAGGATCGTCAGTGCCGCCTGCGAGATGAGCACGAGGCCGTAGCCGAGGAAGAAGCGCACGGCCTGCAGGTCGACCGTCGCGCGCGACATGAGCTGGCCGGTCTGCTGGCGGTCGAAGAAGCCCAACTCGAGCGCGAGCAGGTGCTCGTAGACGCGGTTGCGCAGGTCCAGCTCGACGCCGAGCGACACGCGGCCGGCGATGAGCCGGCGCGCGACGGTCAGCCCGAGGCGCACCAGGCCGGCGCCGGCGATGAGGAACGCGAGGAGGCGCAGGCGGTCGCGGTCCCCGCCGTCGATCGCGTTGATCGCGGCGCCCGTGAGCGCCGGGATCGCGACGGTCATGCCCATCGCGACCGCGGCAAGGATGCCCGACAGCCAGACGCCGCGCTTGTAGTCTCGTAGGAAGCCGAGCAGTCGCAGGAACGTGGCCATTCGGACCCATTGTAGTTGCCCGGTCAATCATCTCCGCATACGGGAGGGCGGCGCGGGCGCACCACTAGTACCAGTGGGTCGTCCAGGAGCGTTCGAGGCGGCGGGGCCGCATGCGCCTGGGAACGGCAGCGATGAAGGAGGGGCTCTCGAGCGGATGCTGGCTTTCATGAGGCATCTGCCGCGCCGGGGGGATTGAATCTCGGCACGATCCTGACCACCGGTCCACGATGGCGAGTTCGTCGCGCCCATCGCGAGTAACTCGCCAAACGCCGCCCGCGAGCTACCGGCACCCGACCGCACGACAGCGAAATGGCGAGTTCTTCGCGCTGCGCTCGAAGAACTCGCCAATCGATCGATGCGCCCTCATCGCGCGACCGAACCCACCCTTCCTCAGTGATCGCCGTTCACCAACGCCGGTAGCACCGCCAACCACCCGAGCCTGCGCGTACCGCGCGTGCGCCCACCTGCCCGTCACGGTGCGGGTCTGCTGTCCACGACCGGCCCCTGCGCCGCCCGCGCAAACGCCGCTGACGCGACCGGCGCGAGCGTGTCGAGCCGGTTGGCGGCGAGACCTTCGGCGGGGCCGCCGGCGGTCGCGGCAAGGCCGGCGCCGGAGACGGCCGCCGACGCGCCTGGCACGCGCAGGCACTCGATGGCCTCCGAGAGCCCGGCCACACCGCGACCCGACCTCAGTCGATGTGGCCGCGACGCGAACGTGGATCTCGGTCACGTCCGGCCTCGCAGTCGACACGCGCTCGTCGAGCAGCAAACACACGGTCGCCAAGTGAAGCTGAGGGGGCTCGAACCCTGACCTCGTGACTGCCAGTCTTCTCGGCAGGGTGCGGCCGATCGCAGACGCGCGAGCGCAGAGAGCGCGCGTCTGCTCGCTCGTGCCGGGGACGCCTACCGACAGGTCGGGTGGACGTCGCGGCCGCGTACGCGGTCATCCATCGTCGCAATGCGTTGCGACTGCGCACCGGATGGCCGAGCCCGGGAAAGCCGGAGCGGACGATCTCGTCGGTGTAGCGCTCCAGCCTGACGGCAGTACGTCCGCTCGCGGGAGGCCGTGCCCACGGGTCAGCTCGGCCCAGTCGACCCCGGGCGCCTTTGGCACCCATGTCATGCGCAAGACGCCCCACGCCCCACGGGTCAACTCGGCCCGGGCGACCTTGGGCGCCTTCGCACCCATGTCATGCGCAAGACGCCCCGCCCCGCGCGGGCGTTTCAGGCACAACGCTTGTGGGCGCACCACTAGGCTCTTGACGATGCCGGCGCCACCCGCGGGCCTCTGCGACAGCTGTCTCCACCAGCAGGTGGTGCGCAACACGCGCGGGTCGTCGTTCTCGCTGTGCCGGCGCTCGAAGGAGGACGACCGCTTCCCCCGCTACCCCAGGCTGCCGGTCCTGAGCTGCCCGGGCTACGAGCACCGCCCACCGGAGGAGGATCCGGCGTGAGGCACGGCGCTTCGGCGATCGTGATCGCGGCTGCGGCCGCGGCCGCAGTCGGCTGCGGCGACGACGCCGGCGCCGTCGAGCGCTGGCGCACGCTGCGCGACGCGACGATCGCCCGTACCGAGGTGGCGGCCGCCCGCATCGGCGATGGGGCCTACGTGGTCGGCGGCTTTGCTGGACCGGACGGCGCGACGACCGCCGTCGTCGAGCGATACGACCTGCGCCTGAACCGCTGGGCGCGCGTCGCGCCGCTGCCGCGACCGGTCAACCATGCCGCCGCCGCGGGCTATCGCGGTGACGTCTACGTCGTCGGCGGCTATACCGCGCGCAACGGCCTCGGTCAGGAGACGAACGCCCTGTGGCGCTATGACCCGGTGGCGGATCGCTGGACGCGCCTCCCCGATGCGCCGACGGCCCGCGGCGCGCTCGCCGCCGGCGTCATCGGCGACCGCCTCTACGTCGCCGGCGGCGCCGCCGGCGGCCAGGCCCTCGACCGGCTGGAGATCTACGACTTCCGCACCGAGCGCTGGTCGCGCGGGCCGGCGATGCGGACGGCCCGCGAGCACCTCGCCGCCACGGTCCACGGCGGCGCGCTCTACGTCCTCGCGGGACGGGCGTCCGGGCGCGGCAACTTCGCCGTCGCCGAGCGCTACGTGCCCGCCCGGCGGCGCTGGGAGCGATTGCCCGCGATGCGCAAGCCGCGTGGCGGCATCGCCGCCGCCACCGTCGGCGGCCGGATCGTCGTCACCGGCGGCGAGGAGGCGGCGGGAACGATCTCGCAGGTCGAGTCCTACGCTCCACGCCGCCGGCGCTGGCGCTTCGAGCCGCCGCTGCCCACGTCGCGCCACGGGCTCGCCGCCGTCTCCTACCGCGGCAGCATCGTGGTGCTGGAGGGCGGCCCGACGCCCGGGTTGAGCTTCTCGGATGCGACGGAGGCGCTGACGATCCGTGGCTGAGGGCTCACGAACGAATAACTGCGGTGTTTGGCCACCGTCTCGCGGCGCCAGAGGCCACCCGCGATGCTCGACGGGCTGGCGCCCGCCTGCGCTCGCGCGCGGCCTCTGGCATCCACGATCCGGCACCCAAACCCTC
>Ga0136631_10000002_pt1 | contig 65226 bp, 57 predicted proteins | sample AntDrymUQ6012206_2_FD_104655 | JGI IMG/M metagenome (GOLD analysis project Ga0136631, IMG submission 104655) | Polar desert sand microbial communities from Dry Valleys, Antarctica - metaG UQ601 (22.06) | ecosystem: Environmental > Terrestrial > Soil > Desert | place: Antarctica: Dry Valley... | reverse complement strand
GTGTGGGAAGCGTGTCCGCCTGCGCAATCGCTGACGCTGCATCGACGGATCGCGCATCCGGCCGCTCCTGTCTGGATATCGAAGATCCACGTTGGCGACCCACGAGAGTGGCGGAGTGGGGGGCGACTGCGCACTGCGAGGCGCGGCGCCGGCCTGACCCAAAAGCAGCTTGTCGAGGAGCTCGGCGTCGAGTCGATCACGGACCCATCGGTACGCTGCGTCCGTGGGGAACGCCGTCATCGTGTCCGCCGTGCGGACGCCGTTCGGTCGCCTCGGTGGCGGGCTCGCGCCGTACCCCGCCACGGAGCTCGGCGCGCTCGCGATTCGAGCGGCGCTCGATCGAGCCGGCCTCGAGCCGGGCGAGGTCGAGTACGCGATCATGGGCCAGGTCCTCCAGGCGGGCGCGGGCCAGGCGCCGGCGCGCCAGGCTGCGGTCGCGGCCGGCATTCCGAAGGAGATCCCAGCCGACACGATCAACAAGGTCTGCGCATCGTCGATCCGCGCGATCGAGATCGCCGACCTGATGATCCGCGTGGGCGAGCACGAGCTCGTCGTGACCGGAGGGATGGAGTCGATGTCGAACGCGCCGTACCTGCTCCCCAAGGCACGGTTCGGCTACCGGCTCGGTAACGGGGAGGTCGTCGATCACATGGTTCACGACGGTCTCACCTCGACCTTCGACGGGTTGCACATGGTCGCGCAGGCGTCGATGGTGTCGCGCGAGCTCGGGATCTCGCGGGAGGAACAGGACGAATGGGCCTACCGCTCGCATCAACGGGCTGCTGCAGCCCAGGAGGCGGGCCGCTTCGAGGACGAGATCGTCCCGGTCGGCGACGTCGCGGCCGACGAGGGCGTCCGGCGCGACACGACGCTCGAGAAGCTCGCGGCGCTGCAGCCCGTCTTCGACCCGAAGGGCACCACCACTGCGGGGAACGCTCCCGGCGTCAATGACGGAGCGTCCTGCGTCGTCGTGTGCTCGGAGGAGTTCGCGGCACGGCGTGGCCTCGAGCCGCTCGCCAGGATCCTCGCGCAAGGCTACGTCGCCGACGACTTCGCCTACCTCGCGCGCACTCCAGCACGAGCAGGCCAGCAAGCGCTCGAGAAGGCGGGCAAGACGATCGACGACGTCGCGCGCGTCGAGATCAACGAGGCGTTTTCCTCGGTCGCGAAGAATTCGACGCGAATGCTCGGTGCCGACGAGGAGATCGTGAACGTCAACGGCGGCGCAGTTGCGCTCGGACACCCGATCGGAGCGTCTGGTGGTCGGATCGTGACGACGATGATCCACGAGCTCCGGCGATCGGGCGGCGGGCTGGGGCTCGCGGCGATCTGCTCGGGCGGCGGCCAGGGCGACGCGCTCCTCATCGAGGTCTGAAACCGCTCCTCGTCACCTTGCTCGGAGCGCTCGCATTCGCGAGCCCCGCGGCGGCGTGCGTGTGTGTCGACGCTCCGATGAGAGAGCGGCTGGACGATGCGGACGCCGCCGTCGTGGGCCGCGTCGTCGCCGAGCGGCCGGGCGAGCTGAACGGGTTGCCGCAGATCTTCCTGACGGTCGAGGTGGAGCAGCGCGTGAAGGGCGACGTCGAGCGGACGCTCGAGGTGCGGAGTCCTTCAGGTACCGACTGCGACGTCGAGGTGCCGCGCGACGAGTCGGTCGGCCTCCTCCTCACGAGTGCTCCCGACGACGCGTGGATCGCCACCGCCTGCAGCGTCGTGAACCCCGGCCAGCTCGTGGTCGAGGGCGGCGAGCCGCGCGGCGGACCGATCAAGGTCGTTGTCGGGATCGTCATCCTCGCGCTCGTCCTGCTCTGGGCGCTGCGTCGGTTGCGCAAGGGCTCGCGTCCCGATCTGCCAGGGGCGCCAGAGCCGTAGGGCGGCCGACGTGGCGGCGGCGTCGGAGCTGCGTGCGGTACGGGAGCTCTGGATGCGACCGATCGCGTCCGCGTCGCTCGGTTAGCTTGCGGCGTCATGCAGTTCGAGCACGTCCTGGTTGTCGGCGCGGGCCAGATGGGCGGCGGGATCGCGCAGGTCGTCGCCGCGTCGGGCAGGCGCGTGTCTCTCCTCGACGAGCTTGCCGGCGCCACCGACCGCGCGCTGACGGCGATGGAGAAGAGTCTTACCAAGCTGGCGGAGAAGGGCGGCCCGGCAGCGGAGGACGTCCTTGCTCGTGTGACACCCGTTGACGACATCGTCGCCGCGGACCTTCTCGTCGAGGCGGTCGTCGAGGACATCGGCGTGAAGGAGGCCATCTTTCGGCGGGCCGACGAGTCCCTCCCACCAGAGGCGATCCTGGCGTCGAACACGTCCTCGATCCCGATCACGTCGCTCGCCGCCGTCACGGGCCGTCCGGACAAGGTCATCGGGATGCACTTCTTCAACCCGGTCCCCGTACTGAAGCTCGTCGAGGTGATCCGGGCGCTCCAGACCTCGGACCAGACAGCCGAGGCGATCGTCGCGCTGGCCGAGGATCTGGGCAAGACGCCGGCCCAGGCGAACGACTTTCCGGGCTTCGTATCGAACCGCATCCTCATGCCGTTCGTCAACGAGGCGGCGTACGCGCTCATGGAAGGCGTTGCGGAGGCCGAGGCGATCGACACGATCGCGAAGCTCGGTTTCGCCCACCCCATGGGGCCGCTCGCGCTCGCCGACCTGATCGGCCTCGACACGTGCGTCTCGATCATGGAGGTCCTGCGTGACGGGCTCGGCGACCCGAAGTACGCGCCGTGCCCGCTCCTGCGGCAGTACGTCGCGGCCGGCCGGCTCGGCCGAAAGGCGGGGCGGGGCTTCTACGACTACGGAGCGGGGGGTCAGACCCGTAGGGTCTGACCCCAGAACCATGGATTTCGAGCTCACGCACGATCAGCAGGCGATCCGAACGCTCACGCGGGACTTCGCCGAGGCAGAGATCGTCCCGAGCGCCGGTGAGTGGGATCGTGAGCACCGCTTCCCCGACGATCTGTACCCGAAGCTCGCCGAGCTCGGGCTCATGGGTGTCTGTGTGCCCGAGGAGTACGGCGGCGCGGGGGCGGACTTCCTCTCGTACGTGCTCGTGCTCGAGGAGCTCTCACGTGCAGATGCGGGCGTTGGCGTGACGGTGGCGGTTCACACGAGCGCGGTGACGCTTCCGATCCTGGCGTTCGGCACCGACGAGCAGCGCTCACGGTTCGTCCCGCCTCTGGCACGCGGTGAGCAGCTCGGCGCGTTCGCGCTGACCGAGCCCGGAGCGGGCTCGGACGCCGGCTCGCTGCGTACGACGGCTACGGCGGACGGCGAGGGCTGGGTCCTGAACGGCTCGAAGCAGTGGATCACGAACGGGTCGCGCGCCGGGACGTTTCTACTCTTCGCCCGCACGGATCCCGCCACCGCAGGCGCACGGGGCGTCTCCTGCTTCGTCCTCGACGCAGCGCACGTGCGCGTGACGCGCGAGGAGGAGAAGCTCGGACTGAACTCGTCGACGACGTCGGATATCGCGATCGAGGATGCCCACGTCGAGCGCGACCGGCTCCTGCACGAGGAGGGGCGCGGGTTCCGCATCGCGATGGCGACGCTCGACGGCGGCCGCATCGGCATCGCCGCCCAGGCTGTGGGAATCGCGCAGGCCGCGTACGACGTCGCTCGTGTCTATGCCATGGAGCGGGAGCAGTTCGGGCGCAAGATCGGTGACTTCCAGGCGATTCAGTGGAAGCTCGCGGACATGGCCACCGAGATCGACGCTGCTCGTCTTCTCACGTACCGAGCCGCGTGGCTGAAGCAGGACGGTCGGCCGCACACGGTCGAAGGCGCCAAGGCGAAGCTCTTCGCGTCGGAGATGGCGCGGAGACAGACCGCCGAAGCCATTCAGGTTCTCGGCGGCTACGGCTACACGAAAGAGTTTCCGGTCGAGCGCTACTACCGCGACGCGAAGATCACGGAGATCTACGAGGGGACGAGCGAGATCCAGCGGCTCGTCATCGCGCGCTCGATCCTCGGGCGCCAGGCGCGAGAGGATCCGGTTCCGCAGGAAACCCGCTCCTAGCTCGTGCCACGCGAACGCGACGAGCCGGTTCGGCTGACGAAGATCTACACGCGCGGCGGCGACGCGGGGGAGACGTCGCTCGGCGACGGCTCACGTGTCTCGAAGCTCGATGCGCGGATTGTTGCGTACGGCACCGTCGACGAGCTGAACTCGACCCTCGGGCTCGTCGTCGCCTGCGACTGTCCGGACGGCATCCGGACAGTGCTCGTCCGTGTCCAGAACGAGCTCTTCGACCTGGGTGCCGATCTCTCCGTCCCGCTGGAGCGCGAGGGGAGGCTGCGCACGACGCAGGAGCAGGTCGACGCGCTCGAGCGCGAGTGCGACCGCTTCAACGCCGAGCTTCCGGAGCTCACGAGCTTCGTGCTCCCCGGAGGGAGCGAGGCCGCGGCCAGGCTCCATGTCGCGCGCACGGTCTGCCGTCGGGCCGAGCGCGAGGCTCTCGTAGCCTCCGGCACGCACACCCTGAATCCCCTGACGCTCGTCTACCTCAACCGGCTCTCGGATCTCCTCTTCATCCTCGCGCGCGCCGCGAATGCGGCGAGCGGGGACGAGGAGCCGCTCTGGAAGCCCGGCGGCGGCTAAGCGTCAGGCCACTGCGGGCCAGCTGGCGCCGAGCCACTGGATGAGCTCGTCGGCCCGGCGTGGGCTCGCGACGTAGAAGCCCTGCGCGTAGTCGCAGCCCCACCCGGCGAGGGTGTTCCACGCCTCGCGCGTCTCGACACCCTCCGCGACGACCTCGAGCCCGAGTGTGTGACCGATGTCGATGATTCCTCGCACGAGTGCCGCGTCCGTCGGGTTCTTGCCGAGCCCATGGACGAAGCTGACGTCGATCTTGAGCTCGTCGAGTGGGAGCACGCGCAGCGCCGCGAACGAGGCCGCGCGACCCGCATCGTCGAGTGAGAGACGCACACCCAGCGCGTCGAAGCGGCTGAGGATCTCCTCGTCGACCTGCATTCCAGCGCCCAGCCCGGAGGGAACGACCTCGAGCGTGACCTGCGGCTCGGTCGGATTGACGGTGCGGAGCATCTCGGCGAGGCCATCGGCGAACTGTGGGTCGCCGAGGAGGCGATACGGGATGTTGATCGCGACGCCGAGGTTGTGGCCGGCCTTCGCCCACTGCTGCGCCGAGGCGAGTGCGTCGGCGACGACGAGGAATGTGACCTCGCGGACGAGCGGCGTGCGCTCGACGTGAGGCACGAACTCGGCCGGTGGGACGAGTCCTCCGTCCGGCAGAGCGCGCCGGATGAGCGCCTCGGCGGAGCGCGGCGTCCCGCTTGCGAGGTCGAGGATCGGCTGGTAGACGACGACCAGCTCGTTCTTCTCGAGCGCCGACTCGACGTCGCGCACGATGCCTGCATCGACGCCGCGGCGCAGCATCACCGACTCGTCGCTCGTGTCGCGCTTCGTCGCATACATCTGTCCATCGGCTCGGGACAGGAGCTCCTCGGGGGTCGAGCCGTCGGCTGGGAACACCGACCAGCCGATGCTCCCGTCGATCTCCACAGCTGTGCCGTCGATCTGAAACGGTCGTCGCAACGCGTTGCGCAGCCGGCCGACGAGGGCCCCCGCCCGGTCATCGCTCCCGGTACCCATCGAGACGATGACGAACTCGTCCCCGCCTACGCGAGCCACCGTGTCCGTCTCGCGGATGATCGCCTCGAAGCGGCGTGCGAGCGACTTCAGGACGAGATCGCCCGCGCGATGGCCGCGCACGTCGTTCACGTCCTTGAAGCCGTCGAGGTCGATTGCGATCAGCGTGAACGGCTCGCCCGAGCGATGCGAGCGGCGGAAGGCCTGCTCGATGCGATCCTCGAGGAGGACACGGTTCGGAAGGCCCGTCAGAGGATCGCGAAGTGCCTCCGAATGGGCGTTTTCGAGGCGCCAGTTCAGCACCACACCGGCCGCGGCTGCGACGAACGCGAACACCACGAGGGCGGCAGCGGCGTGATCCGGTGTCTCGCGAAAGACGGCAGTGAACAGGCTTGCGCCGAGCACGAGCGCTGCGAGGCACAGCGCCCACACGAACGTGCTTCTCAATTGCCGCCGCCTAGTTCTGATCGTCACTCGCTCGCCGTTCTGCCCGTCGCCGGGCCGCCGCAGGTCTTTCCGACAGTAGTGCCGGTTCGAGGTTTCGTCGTCCCCAGAATGAGTGATGGGGATCCCCCGGAGGAAACGCCAAACGGCACCCCGCTCTGGCAGGAGCTCGTCGACGATCGCGGAATCTCGGAGAGTGGACGTCGCTGCGGGAATCGTGGGACTCCTTGCGGGCGTGCTCGTGAGCCCATTCGCCGACCGGATCGCCACGAACGCGCCGCTCCACGACCCGCTGCTTCGCGCTGTCCCGCGCTCGTCGCGACTCGCGCTCGTCCTTCTCGGGACAGCAGCGCTGGGCGGTGCCTGCGGTCTCGTCTTCGGCTTCACGCTCGAGGCAGTCACCGCGACTGTGTTCTGCTGGGTGCTCATCGTGATCACGCGCACGGACTTCGAGCACCGCCTCATTCCGGACAAGGTCGTGCTCCCGGGCGCGGTCCTCGTGCTCGTGCTTCGCACGATCGACGATCGGAGTGTCGAGTGGATCCTGAGCGCACTCGGAGCGGGCCTCGTGCTCTTCCTGATCGTGCTCGTCTACCCCCGTGGACTCGGCATGGGCGACGTGAAGCTGTCGGCCTTCCTGGGTGCCGGGCTCGGGGTGTCCGTGGTCGTCGCGATGTTCGTCGGCTTCTTCGTGGCATTCGTCCCGGCTGCCGTCCTCTTCGTACGCCACGGGAAGGAGGCGCGGAAGTCCGCAATCCCGCTCGGGCCCTTCCTGGCGCTCGGCGGCGTCGTCGCGCTCTTCTGGGGAGACGCGATTTTCGACTGGTACAAGGGGCTCGGGATGTCGTAACACGGTGCTCGAGTCTCTAGATGCGGCCTTGCGGCGCCGATAATCGAGCCATGGAGCGCGTCTCTGCGGCTGCGCGTGTCGTCCGGCCGATCGATGCCGCGCTGCTGGCTGCCGCTGCACAGCGAGCTGCCAACGCGGTCGGCGCCAACGACGAACCGGCGAGCGCGATCGAAGCTGTCATCGTCGTTCTCTACGAAGCCGTCGCCGGCGCGATGTCGTCGGTCTTCGTGCTCGAGCACGGACGGCTCTGGCTGGTCGCACAGCGGGGCTACGCCGTCGTCCCGGACGGGATCACCGTCGAGAGCGGAGTCACCGGCCGGGCGGTGCGACTCGCTCGTGCGCAGCTCGCAGTCGACGCGCGCACGGATCCCGACTACGTCCAGACCCTCCCGGGCGTGACCTCCGAGCTTGCGATTCCGTTGTTCTCCGGCCGAGCAGTGATCGGGGTCCTCAACGTCGAATCCGAACGAGCGTTGCCCGACGAAGCGGTCGACGCGCTCCGACCCGTCATCCGAGCGCTCACCGGGCCGACCGAGGCGCTTCGTTCGCGACGGACTCTCGACCTCTCGGCGCTCGCACGTCTCTTCGTCCACCTCGGCAGCCTGCGCGACCCAGGCGACAATGCGGCTCTCGCAGCGGCGTCCCTTCCGCGCGTTCTGCCCGTGGAGACGACGCAGATCGTCGTCTGGACCGAGCTCGGCCTGCCCACGGAGCTCGCCGCCTGGACGTCGGAGAGCGGCAAGCGACCTCCGCTCTCGGCCGACGAGCTGGACGTCGCGCGCGCGGGAACGGATCCGAGCGTCGTCTGCCAGGTGCTCGAGCTCGGGACGGCACGTGGTCCGGGCAAGCGATCGGTCGTCTGGCTGCCGCTCCGTGCCAACGCGGGCGAGCTCGGGGCAATGGTGGGAATCAGCGGGGAGTCGTCTCACGTCGATCCGGGCCTGCTCGACACCGCGGCCGTGCTCGCAGCACACGTCGCGGCGTCGCTCGACGCCGCCTTCGCTCTGCAGCGGGAACGGCTGAGCGCGATGTCCGATCCGCTCACAGGAATCCTCAACCGGCGCGGCCTCGAGGAGCGGCTCGAGCGCGAGCTCGCCGTCGCGCAGGAGCGGGTCTCGCGGAGGGTCTCACGGACGCAGGCTTCCCGCTCAGGATCTCCGCCGGCGTCTCGATCTACCCCTTCGACGGGGCCACACCGACGTCGCTCCTCCGAGCGGGCGACCAGGCGCTCTATGCGGCCAAGGAAGCGGGGAAGAATCGCGTCGCCTCGTTCCGCGAGCTCGCGCGCCCAAAGCCCGCGGGAACCGGAGCGGAGGCCGACGGGCCGATGGAAGGTCGTAGGCGCGGAAGGACGGACGGATCCGGCGCCGTTCTCGCGGACGCGATTGCGGCGGCGAAGGCGATCGACGCCGAGAGCTCGGTCGAAGGCATCTGCAGCCGACTGTGCAAGACGCTCGTCTTCGGCGTCGGCGCGACCGCGTGCTCGGCATCACGCGTCGTCGGCGACTACGTCGTCGACGCCACCGACCATGCGCTCCGCGAGGTGTCACTCGGGGACGAGGCGGCCTACCGGATCGCCGACTTCCCCCTCACCGCCGAGGTGGTACGAAGTGGTGCGCCGAAGACGGTCTCCTTAGCCGGAGATGACGTCGATCCGTCGGAGGCCTTCATTCTTCGAGAGCTCGGCATGAACGCCCTGCTCATGTTGCCGATGCGCGTACGCGGCAGAGCGTGGGGGCTCGTCGAGCTGTACGAGATGCGCCTTCGGCGCTTCAGCGACGAGGACGTCGCCGTCGCCGAGTTCCTCGTGGCGCAGGCAGAGAGGCGGCTGGAGATCGTGGGCGACACCGACGACGGCCGCAGTCGCCCCGCGGTCTACGAGCTGCCGGACGACGAGGGCTCCCGACCGCGCACGCCGCGGACGAGGTAAGCGCACCGCCGGCGGTCGCCGGGTAGCGGAGATGGGCCGATCCGCGCGACGACGAAGGTTTCGTCCGCCACGTCGAGCTCCACCCCGAGTGCCAGCGAGACAGGCTCGAGCACCACGAGCACATAGTTCACTCCAGGGACGAATGCGAGCTCGATCGACTCGGGTTCGGCGCGGGTGCGGACGGTCGCCACCACAGCCTCGCGCTCGGCGAGCTCCGCCTCGCGCGCCTCGACGGCACGCTCGCGGCGCTCGAGCGCAGCACGCTTGAGCTCGACCGCTCCGAGCTCCTGTCGCCGACGCCCCAGATCCTCTGCCTCTTCGGCGAGCACCTTCTCGCGCTCGGTCAGCTCGCGGAGGTATCCGGTGAGCTCGGTCTCGCGTGCTTCGAGGTCGGACGTACCGAGACGCAGCATTCGCTCCACCGACGCTCGTGAGTCGCGGAGCAGCTCCTCACGGCGCTCGAGCTCGGCGATCGACGCGTGCAGCTGCTCGGCGTGCTCGTCGAGCTCATGGCGCCTGTGTGCGAGGAGCTCCTCGAGGCGCTCCTCCGGATTCGTGCCGGACGAGAGCACGCGCCGCATGAGGCTTCCACGGCGATCGTCGTCATGACTGGAATCTGGGCTGGTCATTCGTGCTTCGCCGTCAGGCGCAGTGCCGACGGATCGATCCTAAGCCGTCGAGTTTGGAGCGATCCGTCGGCAACGGGCGACTTCGTCGAGGGTCGTTCGAGTCCTTCAGCATGAACACTCGCTCGGAGGTTAAAGCCTTTGCCTCTCGAAACCGATAGGCGTTCCATGGACACCCAGGGCGCACGAATTCTTGCGGCTCGCCTTCGGGCCGGCGTGGCGATCGGGGCGAGGATCGAGCTCGTCGAGGCGCCGCGTGACGATTCCGGCCTATGCGCGGGAGATCGTGGCATCGTCGATCAGATCGACGAGCAGGGACGTGTCGTCGTGTCCTGGGATCGCGGCTTCGCGTCGGAGATCGATCCGCACGCGACGCCGATCCACACACTCGCCGCGTAAGCACTCGCGATCCTCACGACGTTTCGGCTCGTCCCTCCCGAAGACCGAAGTCGGCGGTGACCACAATTGCCTCCGTGCCTCCGAATGTCTGCGGAGAACTCGGGGCATAGAGCACGCCGATTCCAGCGTCACGCCAGGTCGGCGACAGCACGATCGTTCGATGGGATGGCGAGTCGAGCCACGCTGCGACGATCACCGATGCATCGACGGTAGGCCCCTGGCTCGTCATGAGCGCCTCGCCGACGGACCACTTCGTGAACCCGCGGTCCGCGTAGTAACGCCTGATCCGCACGTGGAAAGCCGTGCCGTCGGCCGAATGGTGACTGAAGAAGTCGTGGGCGAGCATCGCCTGCGAGTGGCTGCGTGCAGCCGTGCGAAGCGCGGGCGCGACACGAAGCGGACGCAGTCCTCGCGCAACCCGCACGTGATTCATCTCGAGGACGACCGCGGCCTCGAGCGAGGCGCGAGGCTCCAGGTTCGTCGACGAGCCTGGGGTGGCGACGGGCGACATGACGAGGACAGCCGTCGACACGGCAGCGAGTGCAACGAGGAATCGCATGTGGGAACGAGATCGGCCGTTCCCGGGCCTGAGCCTCTCCCTCGGACGAGGGAGGACGAAGACGGCGCTCAGCGTGCCTTCGAGCCGCCTGCGTTGCCGTTGGGGCTCGCTCGCTCGGGTCCCTGAGCTCGGGTTGCCTGCGGTGGGCGTGAGGTCGGCGTGGATGCGCGTGCTGTCTTCGTCGCCTTCCGCTCTACGGCGGCCCTGCGCTTCGCTGCGCTCACGGCCTGGCCCGGCGCGCCGTCCTTGGACTCTCGCGCCTGGGTGTTTCCCTGCTTCGCGCTGCCGGCCTTCGCCTGTCCCGGCGCGGATGGCTTGCCACGCGCGACGCCGTTGCCGGGCACGGTGACGCCGCGTGGTGCGACTTGGCCGAGGCGCGCGCCAGGTTGCTCGGCTGCAGGCCGCGGCGGTTTCGCCGGCTTCTCGTCCACATTGGTCGATCCCGTGACGCCGACGCCCCCTGCGACCCCGGCCGCAGCCACGACAGCCGCGACCTTGAGCCCGAGCCCGCCGGCGAGGACGCCACCCGTGCCCGCTGCTGTCGCTCCGGTGCCGACCCCTGCGCCCACCGCGACTGCGCTGGCGCCTGCGCCTGCGCTGATGGGGAGCACGGCCGCCGAGGCGCTCCCTTCGAGACCCTTGAACAGGGTGAGGGAGAGCGGGATCGGGATGAGAGCGAGGCCGCGCAGCGCCGTGCGATGCCGCTGCTGCAGGCGGGTGAACCGCGCACAGTCCGGGCACTCGGCCAGGTGATCGCGCAGGCGCCGGCGTTCCTTTCGGCCGAGCCGACCGTCGACGGACCGAGACACAGCGAGCTGCGCCTCGGTGCACGTGAGCTGGTGTTGGAGCTCCTCGGCGAGCGACCGTCGCGCGCGGAAGAGGAGCGTCTCGAGCGCGGAGGTCGTCACGCCGAGAATCTCCGCGATCTCGCTGTACGAGCGGCCCTCGAACTCGCGCAGGACGATCGCCTGCCGCTGCTGCGGGGGAATCTTGGCCAGCGCGGCGAGGAGCTCGCCGACGCTCGGTGCCTCGTCGTCGTCGTCCGTCCCGGCATGGGGGATCCGATCGTCGAGCTCGACCTGGCGTGGCCTCGACTGCTCCTGCCTGAAACGCTGCTTGATCGCGTTGCTCGCGATCGTGAGCAGCCAGTTGGCTGGCTTGCGGGGCCGCACACCTTGCTCGAGGGCTCTGTACGCGTTCAGGAAGGTCGTCTGCGTGACGTCCTCGGCGTCGGCATGGTTTCCGAGCACGGCGAACGCGTACCGGTAGACCTCCGCCACGTGCGCACGATAGAGCTCGTCTATCTCGCGCGACGCGACGTGGCCGGATTCGGTGACGGCCATGGGTGAACCGTCGTTGCCCCGCGACCGCCGCGCAACCCACCTCACGCATTGTTAACAATCTCCCGCGCAAGTTCTCGAGTGCCGGCGCGTCTTCCTAGCACTACGCCGATTCCCCGACGACGGAGCTGACATGACCAGGACACTCATCGTTATAGCCGCATTCCTCACGCTTTCGGTCCCGGCGGCCCTTGCGGTCCCGCCGGCAGGCAAGGGCAAGCCCGAGAACCCGGGGAACAGCCAGTCCGCGGAGAAGAACGCCGCGAAGGCGTGCAAGGCCGAACGCGGTACGACCCCAGCGACGATCGCCGCGTTCAAGGACAAGTACGGCACGAACGCCAACAAGGCGAACGCCTTCGGCAAGTGCGTCTCGGCGAAGGCGAAGAAGGCCAAGGAGCATGAGGCCGAGGAGCTCGAGGACGCCCGCGAGAACGCTGCCAAGAAGTGCAAGGCGGAGCGCGGAGCCACGGCTCAGAGCATCGAGGCGTTCAAGGACAAGTACGGCACGAATGCCAACAAGGCGAACGCCTTCGGAAAGTGCGTCTCGAAGCTCGCGAAGGCTCAGACGACCTCGTGAGCTGAGGCACAGGATCCGCAACGGGGCGGCGGCACCGGTTGCGGCGGTAGGGGGAAGAGACGAAGGGGGTCGGGAGGCCTCCTTCGTCGTTGCAGGTGGATGGCCGGGGTCAGACCCGTAGGGACTGACCCCGGCATGTCCGGAGCGGACACTCGTCAAGCGCTGTGATCTCGAGCATCCTGGTCTCATGCCGAGACAGCCGCGTTACGAAGCTGCAGGTGCTCTCCATCACGTCGTGTCGAAAGGGAATGCCGGGGAGTCCTTCTACTCTGCCCCCTCTGAGCGACGATCACCTCGTAGCTGCGCTGGTCTACGTCTTCCTCAACCCGGTGCGTGCGGGAATAGTTCGATCTCCCTACGACTGGTCGTGGAGCAGCTATCCGTCGACGGTGGGGAGGGTCCGGCCACCACAGTTCCTCGACGTGGCCGCTGTGCTCGAGCTCTTCGGACCCGAGCCGGCGACGGCACGCGTGCGCTTGATGGGAACCGTTGACGAGACTCTTCGTCTCGACCGCGCACGCAAGGGGTCAGACCCGTAGGGTCTGACCCCTTGCTGTCCGCTCAGGACGGGTTGAGAGGCTCCCAGCGTGGGAGCGTGAGCTTGAGCGATGTGGGGCCGCCGGGTTGGCTCTCGAGCTCGAAGGTGCCGCCGACCATGCGCACGCGCTCGCCGATGCCGACGAGGCCGAGGCGGCCGCGCTGCGCCGCCTTCGCAAGTGCGCGCTCGACCTCGAAGCCCATCCCGTCGTCGACGATCTGCAGCTCGATCGCGCTCCGGCGCGCTCGCACGCGCACGGAAACCGTCGTTGCGCTCGCGTGCTCGCGCACGTTTGCGAGCGCCTCCTGGATCGCGCGGAACACGGTGATGCGCTGTGCGGAGGAGAGCGAGTCGGGATCGCCGCGGATCTCGAGCTCGGCCTGGATCCCCGTCCGCTCGGTGAAGCTGTCGACCTCGCGGTGCAGGATCTCGCCGAGCGGCCGCGAGATGACGCTCTTCGTCTCGAGCGAGTGCGCGATCTCGCGCAGCTGACGATCGAGCTCGACGAGCCTCGACGAGAGGTCGTCGAAGCGGCCGTGCGCCTGCTCGCGAAAGTCGTCGAGGATGAACGGGTAGACCTGCTTCTGCAGCAGCTGGACGTCCCCGGCGAGCGCCAGGACGTCCTGGATCGGACCGTCGTGGAGGTCGAAGCCGAGGCGCATCAGCCGACGCTCGGCCGACGCGATGAGCGTCTGCTCGCGGCTCGCCGAGTAGTCGAGGAGATGCTCACGCTCGATGACATGGCTCAGCGTCGCCGCGCTCTCCTGGAGATAGGCGTCCGCAATGCTCTGCTCGGCAGACCCGACGCGCCCGACGATAGCGGCGTATGCCTCACCAAAGCGCAGCACCGTCTCCGACCGAAGCTGGGATCCCCCGAGGAGCGAGAGCCGCGAGCGCTGTCGGAGGGTCGCCTTCGCCTCGGCGCGCGTACGGCGACTCGGCCGACCGTCGCCGCCGAGCATGACGATGCAGTCGAGCCCGGCGGGCGTCCGCACCCACAGCGTCACGTCGCTGAGCACGTCGAGGCCGAGCAGCAGCCCGAGCTGGAGCTCGATCGCCATGAGCGGGGGAAGCTCGAGCAGCCGAGGGTGCCTGACGACCTCGCGGAACAGCACGTACCGCGCAGCGGTGAGGGGCATCGCACACGCCTCGGCGATGACCGCGCCGGCACCACGCACGTCTGCCTCGTCGAGCTCGAGCGCCGCTCCCAGCTCGACGATCGCGGTCGCCGCGTACCAGACCGACGCCAGGCTGTCCCCGACCTCGTCGTCCGCGTAACCCGCGTGAACGCGTCGTGCGTCCGCGAGAACGGACTCGAGCACGGGCCGGATCTCGTCGGTGCAGCCCTCGAGGAAGTAGGCGTGCAGGCGCTCGAGACGCTCTTCGGGCCCGCGGTACGCGCGGCGCTCCGACTGGGGCGCGCGGGGGAGAGGGGCGGCCCCTCCCGAGCCGATGTCCGTGCCTGCCTCGTTCATGCGCGAGTTACCGCCTCATCTTCGTGAGTTCCCGCACGAATACAACTCTCCTGCCCCTCGACACGTCTCACCGCTCCGGTGGAGCCGCTCCCGCGACGCGCTCCGAGAGCCGTCGCTCGACGTCGAGGAGCAGTTCCTCGGTCTCGTTCCAGCGGTCGAACACACGGATACCGGCCGGGCTCTTGCCTCCCGTGTCGGCCGCGATGATCACCGGGATCTCGGGTCGACGTGCACGCGTCGCGTTGGCGGTGCGCAGAGCGTCGGCGACCGCATCGGCGCCATCGAGCACGGCCAGGTCGATCGTCGGCTCGAGAATCGCATCCGGGAGTCGTTCCGGGGTGGTCAGCTCCTCGACTTCGAGATCACGGCCGCCCAGCAGGAAGCGAGCGAGCCGGAGGAAACGCGGATCGCTGCTCGCGACGAGGATGCGCGCGCGCGGCTCGTCGACCTCGTCGTCGAACGTCCCGTTCGTGCGCTCCGCGCGTGCGTCCGCGGCGCTGCGCGATGCCCACGCGACGCGGTCACCTACCTCGAGGCCGCGGCGCCGGCTCTCTCCGGCTGCCATCTCGACCACCTCACGTGCACCACGACACGACACCGTCCGCCACGGGCCGACCTCGTGCTCGACGCGAATGACCACCTGATCGGCATCGAGGAAGATCGCGTCGATCGGGAAGCGCATGAAGGCGGTGTGGATGCTCCAGCCGGGTCGGAGCACCATGCCTTCGCCCTGCCGCAGGTACTTCCGGCCGAGAAGTCCGCGCATGCGCCGGTGGGCCCGGTCGGCGACCACCACGCGTTCGCAGACGATCCGGCCATCCTCCCGGCGGAGCGTCAGCGTTGCCATGGCGATGCCTCCCTCTCTAGGCGATCAGGCGAGCGCGTCGACGATGCTGATGATCATCGGCGTGAGAATCACGATGAAGAGCGCCGGAAAAATGAAGAAGATGAGCGGGAAGAGCATCTTGATCGGCATCTTCTGCGCACGCTCTTCCGCCATCGCGCGACGCCGCTTGCGCATCTCGACCGAGAGGTTCCGCATCGTGGTTCCGATGGAGACGCCAAGCCGTTCGCCCTGCGTGATCGCACGAACGAAGATGTTCATGTTCATTGCATCGCAGCGGCGACCCAGGCTCTCGATCGCCTGACCGACGGAGAGTCCCATCCGCTGCTCCTGCAGCGTGAGCCGGAGCTCCTGACCGAGCGGGTCGGACATGCTCTCGGATGCGACGCGCATCGACGCGAGGATGCCGAGCCCGGCCTCGATCGTGACGACGAGCAGGTCGATCATGTCCGGCATCTGCTTGTCGATCAGCGCCATGCGCTGGCGCCGCTTCAGCTCGATGTAGTAGACGGGCGCGAACCAGCCGCCGACGCCTGCGGCGACGGCCAGGACGACGGCGAAGATGATCGACCCACCCATGGCGGGGATGAGCCACAACACCATGAGGGAGAACGCGACTGCGGCGAGAACCTGGTATCCGAGAACCTTGCGCGGCGTCGTCCCGTACATGCCCGCCGATACGAGCTTCTCGCGGATCTTCGCCTCGCCGGCTCCGCCCGAGCGCCGTGCCGCCCAATCTCCCAGCCGCCCGGCGATCGAGTCGAGCGGGCGACGTGCGGCCGACTCGCTTTCAGAGCCACCGCTCGTCTCAGCCACGTAGCCGTACGTCTGGATCTGATCGATCGTCGCCGACGACCCGCGAGTCTTGCTGAGGTTGACGACGAGGATGGAGACGCCTGCCCCGAGGAGGAGCACGCCCGCGATGGCGATTAGCTCGAGACCCATCTCACACGTCCAGCTTCGAGATCTGCTTGATCCAGAGAGAGCCAATCATGACCATGACTGCTCCCACGACGAGCATGATCTTGCCGATGAGAGAATCGAACATCGGCTGAAGATAGTCACCACCCGTGAAGATCAACGCGAGGAGCACGAAAATCGGGAGTGCGGTCAGAACCCACCGCGAGATCTTTGCCTGCGCCGTGAGGACGTCGACCAGGCGCCGAAGCTCCATCCGCCCGCGGATGACCTCCGCCACGCGATCGAGCACTTCAGCCGTGTTGCCGCCGGCTTCACGCTGAAGACGCATGACGAGGGCGATCTGCTCGGCGTCATAGCTCTGCATACGCCGCGCCATGACCATGAGCGCATCGTCCAGAGGAACGCCGAGCTGCTCGTCCTGCAGCACTCGGCGGAACTCGGACTTCGAGGGCTCGATTGCGCTGTCGACCATGACCGAGAGCGCGCCCATCGTCGAGTGCCCCGTTCGCATTGCGCCCGCGAGCACGTCGAGGTTGTCGGCGAGCTGCGTCTCGAATGCCTTGCGCATCTTCGAGACCTTGCGCGACACGATGAACCGCGTCACGAACGGTGCGGCGAGACCGGCAAGTAGTCCCCACAGAGACTGGAAGTAGATCGCGACGACGAGCGAGGTCACGATGGCGCCAACGATCGTCCAGCCCGCGATTGCGAGAGCGGAGAGCTTGAATCCACCGAGCTCGACATCTGTCTCGAATCGCTGCCACCACTTCTGCTGACCGACGGTACGCTGCGCCCTATCCGCGAGCAGCGCTGCCACTTCGGCTCGGCGAAGCTTCGACTCTTCCTCGCTCGGGACGGTCACGTATGCCGCCATCCGTCGCCTGAGCGATCGGTTCCGGACGTCGATCGCCGAGAAGATCGCAAAGGCGATCAGCGCGAACACCGAGAAGACCACGAAGATCATCAGCCATGGCGACGTGATCGTGTCGTCGACGAAGCTGCGGTCGAACGTCCCTTGCGGCGTGAAGTCGAGTGCGGGTGTCGTGTAGCTCGCGGTTGCCGCGGTGAGGCCGGGGGCGACCGCGGTGACGATGGCCTTCACGTTAGGGGGAAGGAGGGAGCGATAGGTGACGACGTATTCATTCGAGAGCTGCTGGCCGATCGTGGTGAAGATCGGCTCGAGCTGCTCGGCCGAGGCGCTCTCGACGTACGTGCCGCCTGTCTGTTTCGCAGCGCCCCGCAGCGTCTCGGCGTCGTACTCGGGCGACTGCAGGCCGACCGAGATGACGCGCACGTTGGCCGCATTGAGCGCCGCGATGGTCTCCTCGCGCGTCGCCTGGACCCCACGGCGGTGTCCGTCGGAGAGGAGCACGGCAGTCGTACGGGCATAGCCGGCATCTTCGGCCAGGCGTGCAGCCTCGATGAGGGCGTCGTAGATGCGTGTGCCTTCGGCCGTCGCCGGCGCTTCCGCGACTGCCGCCGCGAGCTCACCGTCGTCCCTGGTGAACTCGGTGAGCACCGTGATCTCGGGGTTGTATGCAAGGACTGCCACGGGAAGCTCGTCCTTGCGCTGCCCCATGAACGCGCGCGCAGCGGCCATTGCGGCCTCGATCGGCTCGCCGGCCATGCTGTTCGACGCGTCGATGAGGAGGATCGCGCCGCTGGACTTCGATCCGCTGTCGACCGACAGGCCCGACACGGGCCCGCCGTTCTCGGAGACGTCCAGGCCCTGTAGCTTGGTCGCGGTGGGCGTGCGATACAGCCAGACGCGATCTGGGAACTTGGAGTCCTGCGCTTCCGTAAGCGTGGGGGATCCGCCCTGACCGGGTGCGAAGGCCGGAACGGCGAGCGCGGCCAGAGCCGCGCACGCGATCGCAAACCGCAGACCGAGCTTCACGCCGTTGCGCCCCGGCGCTCGTCGAGAGAGTGAACGCGCTCGCCGAACATCGCCTGCGGCAGCTCGATTCCGCGCTTGCGGAATTTCTCGAGGAACACGGGGCGAAGGCCGGTCGCCTTCAGGCCGCCGGTAATCGTGCGATCGGGAGCGACCGAGTCGATCTCGAACTCGAAGATGTCCTGGAGCTGGATGACGTCGGACTCCATACGGAGCACCTCGGTCACTGCGACGACGCGTCGCGAGCCGTCCTCCATGCGGTCGATGTGCACGAGGAGGTCGAGCGCAGCCGCGATGTGCTGGCGGATCGCGCGGAGCGGCAGGTCGTAGCCTGCCATCATCACCATCGTCTCGATCCGGTGGAGTCCGTCACGAGGTGAGTTGGAGTGCACGGTGGAGAGCGACCCGTCGTGACCCGTGTTCATCGCCTGGAGCATGTCGAGAGCCTCGGCGCCGCGACACTCGCCGACGATGATCCGGTCCGGGCGCATGCGCAACGAGTTGCGCACGAGGTCGCGAATCGGGATGTGACCCTCGCCTTCGATGTTCGGCGGGCGCGACTCGAGGCGGAGCACGTGGCGCTGATGGAGCGAGAGCTCGGCTGCGTCCTCGATCGTCACGATCCGCTCGTTGTTCGGGATCGACGCCGAGAGCGCGTTCAGGAGCGTGGTCTTGCCCGACCCCGTGCCGCCCGAGATGAGCATGTTGCACTGGGCTTCGATGCAGCGCGACAGGAACTCGACCGACTGCTCCGAGAGCGAGCCGATGTTGACCATGTCCTCCATCGACAGGCGCCGACGGCTGAACTTCCGGATCGTGAGGAGCGGTCCGGAGAGCGAGAGCGGCGCGATGATCGCGTTCACGCGGCTTCCGTCGGGAAGGCGCGCGTCGACCATGGGCGACGACTCGTCGATGCGTCGTCCGATCTGCGACACGATCTTGTTGATGATGCGGCGCAGGTGCGACTCGTCCGTGAAGCGAACGGTCGTCTCGTAGAGCTTGCCGCCGCGCTCGATCCAGACATCGTCCGGGCCGTTGCACATGACCTCGGTGATGGAGTCGTCGGCGAGCAGGCGCTCGAGGGGCCCGTAGCCGAGGATGTCGTCGAGGATCTCCGACGTGAGGCGTTCGCGATCCTCACGGGCGATGCCGGCTTCGTCATTCAGGAGCCGGCGCACGTCCGCAGTCACACGGTCGCGGAGCTCGTTGGGATCGACGGAGACGTTGAACAGCTGCGGTCCCAGCTCGGAGATGACGCTCATGTGGACGCGGTTCTTGAGCTCGGCGAACGGCTCCTGATCTCTGACGGGGCCGCGCTGACTGGAGATTCGCTCGTGGAGTTCCATGACTAGCCCTTTCGTCCGAAGAGCCGACGGCGGGAGGAGGGTGCAGAGTGGGAATCGACAGAACCGGCCCCCGCCATGACGGGGACTGGCTCGGCGACGAGCTCGGAGCCCTTGAGCAGCGTCGTCAGGCGGCCGAAGGCCTCGGACGGCTCCGACTGCGGGCGGGCGACAACGATCGGGATGCCCTCGTTCACCGTGCGCGGGATCTCGCGATCGGACGGGATGAAGATATCCGGCGTCCGTCCCAAGACCGCTTCCACGTCCGACTGGCTGATGCCCACGTGGCTGTGCGCGCGGTTCAGGAGGAGGTAGATGTGGTCGGTGTCGTACTTCATGAGCTCGAGGGTCTCGAGGCCGAGCTTCGTGTTCTTGAGCGAGAGCGAGTCGAGCATCCCGACCATGACGATGTCCGTCGAGTGGTCGATCGACGTAATGACCTCGGCGGTGAAGCCCGGGGGCGTGTCGACGACGACCCAGTCGTAGTTCTGGCGCAGGATCGCGTAGATCTCGCGCAGGAGCTCGGCTCCGACGGCGCTGGCCTGATCGGGCCGCCTCGGCGCGATGAGCGTGTGCACGCCGGACGAGTGGTGCGCCATGAAGGCGCTGAGCTTGTCCCAGTCGAGCGCACCCGGAGACTGGGCGAGGTCGTACACCGTCTTCTCCGGAGGCAGCCCGAGGCACAGGGCCACGTCGCCGAACTGGAGGTCGAGGTCGATGAGCGCCACCTTCTCGCCACGCTGCGCGAGGCTCACGGCCAGGTTCGTCGACGTCAGCGTCTTCCCGGTGCCGCCTTTCGGGCCGAGGATGACGACAAGCCGCGAGTTCTCGTTCTGGAGCGGCGTCTCCGCGCCCTGCTTGCGGGCCATGAGCTTGTGGATCTCGAAGCGGACCTGCTCCGGCGTCGCCGGGAGCATCACGATGTCGTCTGCACCGGCCTCGAACGCGCGCCTGAGGAAGCCGTTGGGCGACCCGTGGCCCAGAACCATGACGTTGAGATCAGGGTTCTGGCGGGCCACCCCGTCCAGGAGCAGCAGGGCGCGGTCCGAATAGCCTGCGCAGGCGACGAGGAGCAGATCGGCGACGCCGCCGCGCAGCCAGCTCATCGCCTCTTCGGCGCCCGTGACGACGGCGACGACGTTGAAGTCCTCGCCGCCGGGCAGCGAGTCCTTTACGTCCTCGGCGTCGACACCGGGTTCGACAGCGAGAAGTGCTTGTACCGGGCGGCTCGGCATCGGGTTCCTTGTACCTCTACCGGAGCACCGTAGAGGCGTTCGCCTGCGACGGCTTGGTCGGCTTCGCTCCGACGACCGGACGGAGGACGAAGATCAACTGCGTGTTGTCGGCTGCGTACAACCAGGCAGCGGCCTCACCGGTCTCGATACGGAGGACGAGGTTGCCGCCGCCGCTCGGTCCGGGGATCGTCGGGATTGTCAGCACCTTGACGTTGGCGCGGAAGAGCTTCACAACGCCGGCGATGGATGTGTAGACATCAACCGAGTCGCCTGCCTGAACCTGTGAACTGACGCCGTGCACGCCGTCGATCGAGATGGCGACCGCACGCTGCGTTCCCGTGATCTGCGAGTCGACGGATGCGGTGTCACTCGCAGCGAACGAAGTGGCGGTGAGCTGCGAGCCCGGGAAGATGTCCGTGGCTGCGGCGCGACCGCTCAGGTACGCGGGATCGGAGATCGCGCCCACGACGACCTCTTTCTGCGGGAGCGTCGTCGGCGCGTACATCGACTGGCTCGCCACGAGCGTGCCGGGGGTGCCCTGCGGGATGAGTTGCTTCGCGACCAGGACCGGGGTGGGAGCGTTCTCGCCACCGACGCGGTCGCGATAGCGATCCAGGTACACGATGAGGAGGATCGCGGCGAGCACGACGGCGCCGATGCCGAGGGCGATAGCCCATCCGCGAGACGACATCCTGCCCGAAACCTTGCTGGTCAACGTATTAGACATGGTGTCTCCTTAAGTCCTTTCAGTGCTGCTCCTACTTCGGCACAAACGAGGGATCTCATGAGTTCGACAACTGCCATCAGCATCATCCGCGCCCCCAGACGACCAAATGCCGGTCGTCATTCGACAAGGTTCGCGACGCATGCCTCCGGGGAGCCTCCGAAGTCACAGGGGTCGAGACCCGCGTCGCCCGAGGCCGCGAACGGGACGATGTTGACGAAATATCCCCAGACGTCTCCGTTGTCTATATTCCAGTTTTGACCTGCACCGTACGGCGGGCAGCCGTAGATCGGGTGACAGTCGTTGCCCTTCAGCGGGCCACCATTGTCAGGATCCGGACAACCCTTCGTCGTCTGTGGCCCGGGGGAGTTGGGATTCTCGAGATCCCACCCTGTCACGTAGAACCCAGCGTAGTACTTCAACGGGTAGGGATCGGCACCATTCGTGCCGAACGCCGTGTCGTCGGTCACGATCAGGGTGACGTAGCGAGGATCGTTGCCGTAGCCGCCTCCATCAGGACCGAAGAAGATCTTAGCCTCCGCCTGAGTGTCGGGCCAGTAGTTCGGGGTGCAAGGCGCCTCGAATCGAAACTTCAGGCCACCTCGAAGTTGACCAGTCTTGTCACCGGGCTCGGTCATGACGCAATCCGGGCGGGGATTGGGGTCAAACGTGGTCGGCGGCAGATTCTGTGTGTTGTAGCCGACACAGTCAATGTTGTTCCATTCCTTGTCACCGTCACCGTCGACGTCACGGAAGTTCTCCAGGTACTTCGTTTTACAGCCAGTTTGGATCTCTTCCTCGAACGTGCGACCCGAGTCGCAGTCCCACGCACGGTTCTGGCTTCCAGAGGGGCTCGCCATTCGAAGCGGAATCGGGGGGGCAATGTAGTTACCGACCAACAGGGGCTTCGGCAACCCGACGGTGACCTGGTAGCTGTAGAATTGGTTGCCGGGATCGTTTCGCTCGATTGAGTTTGCGTCGGCAACGGACGACCCGCTCGCGTACTGCGCGGTGAGCTTCAGGTACTGAACGGGCCCTGACGCGGTGTCACCGACGTACGGCGCTGCGACTTTGTTGAAAGTCCCGCTGTTGGGGCGCTGAGGGAGAGGGTCGCACTGCGTTGGCGGTGGCTTCTTTCCGTTTGCGGGCTTCTTTTCGTTTTCGGGCGGCTTCACCCCTGACCTCCAGATCAGACTAAGCACGGTCCGCCCAGAGTCTGCGGGAAGATTGAACGTCCCGGTGAAGAGCGACCCTCCGGGCACGTTCTTGCTCCAGTTCAGGTCGCCGCCGGGTGAGGCAGATACGCTGACGCAGTTACCTGTCGGCGGACTGCCTGAACTCGGGTCGAATAGTTCCGGGTTGGTCGTGCCGGTGACGCCAAAATCAATCACTGCGTTGATCGATGCTGTGCATCCCGCACCGCCGTCGAGCGTGAAATACGGGGCGGAGAGGTCGGCCGCCGTGCATCCGACCGCTGGGATGAGACTTACGTCCCTCACTATAGGAGTTCCGAGAGTTCCGCCGTCCCCTCCGTTGTAGCCTTGGATAAAGCTGAGGCCGCTGGTTGCTGTCGCGCCCGAGTAGCACTTCACGAGACCAGGCTGGGTACAGATGTCCAGCAGGGGCCCGCTCCGCGAAGGGTCGTCCTCGTTCTTGCTGATGAGGATCACGACGCCCGTGTTCTCGTTGGTGCCATCGAAGGTGATGTTGTCTGCGAGCGGATTGAGCGGATCGAACGGTGTTTTCCACTCCGACCAAGGCAGCGCAGGATCGTCAGCAAGCTCGAGCTTCTGCGATTGGAATACCACCCCGCTGTCCTCGTTGACAAACAACGCCACGACGGCTTTGGGAACGATCTCAGGTACCGCCCATGGCAGCATCTCGTTCGCCGACACAAGGTCGAAGAGCTGAACACGCGCGTGAGCCTTCGGGCTCGGGGTGAGAGGGATCAGGCCCCACAGGAGTGGCGCATCGTCGTCCGTAGCCTTCGCATCGAGAAACTTTGTTGCGCACGGTTCACCGGGAGAGTCGATCTTGTTATCCAGTCCGTATCCGTTAGTGCCGGGCGTGTTTCCATCACTCTTCTGCCAGTAGGTCGCGCTATTGAGAGCCACTCGAACGTCGTTCGGTTCCTGGAGCTGGAGATTCGTCGTCGAGAGTGCTGCGTTTGGACCGATCTTGCCGAGCCGCGCGGTGTCGCCCGCATATGCGAGTGCGCGACTGGCAATAGCCGCGTTCGCGGCAGTCGGGTCAAAAAAGCAACCGACGAACTGTGGACCAGCTGCGAGCACAGCCGCATCTACTTGTGTCTGAAGATGACGCTTGTGCACGTACCAATTCCCGACGTCGATGACAACCGCGGCCAATGCGAAAAAGACGGGGATGAGTAGTGCGAAGAACACGACGACCTGGCCGCCCTCTCGTCGACATGGGGTTCTGTGCGTGCTCAGCATGGCACTTCGCCTGTAATGAGAGTCGGCTTCTGCTCGAGCCGCATCGTGGCGTTGGCGGCAAGAGTGATCGTTCCGATATTGAGGATCGGAACGAAAGTGAACGGTGCCGCGAGCCGCACCTGTACCGGATCGCCGACGAGCTCGCCGCTGGCGTTCGGATAGCAGACATGGACCGATGCGGCCGATTGCAGGCCGGATGTTAGGATCTGACGCTTGAGAGTCTCTTGAAGCGTGTTTGGGCTCGGACACGACGCCGAATTTCGCGGGCAGTCAGGTGGCCAGTTGTTGACGGTGGCCCAGCGTGCACCCTGGTTGGCGATTCGCTGCATGTCAAGCCAGTAGTTGAGGCCGATGCCGAACTGGATGATGCCGGTGACCAAGATGAGCAGAGGGAACAGGATGAGGGCGAACTCGACCATCGCCTGACCGCTCTCGCGATCCTTGCGACGGCGTGCGCGGATGTCGTCGTGGGGTGTCACGAAATCTCCTGGGCTCCTATCGGAACGGTCGGGTCGAAGCATGAGCGTCTGTCTCCCTCCCCCGGTCGACAGCTACGGGCTGACGGTGCGTCTGTTCATTGTGCCGTCGATTTCGCACTTCCGAAAGGGTGCTTGATGAATCAGACGAGACGGCGGTCTCAGAACGCATGCACCGGCCCGGTCGAGGGGGTAACCGGGCCGGTGCACACTTGCTGCCGAGGCCGTCAGTGCTTAGACGGCCGGCACTTCGGTCTTACGGTGCGCCCGGTGCGCCCGAGACGCTCTGTGCAGCGTCCGAGAACAGCTCGCGGAGGACGTCCCTGAGGAAGTAGAGCGCGACGATGATGGCGATGGCGAGGAAGCCGAGCAGAATTGCGTACTCGGTCGTCGTCTGGCCATCCTCACGCTCACGCAGTTCGTTCACTGCGACCTGCAGTGCGACGAACGGGCGCATCAGGATGTCGGTCATTTGGAGATTCCTCCTCCTGTCAGAGGGGCAAGACAGCCCCTGCATGTGACTGGTTGCCCTTCCGAGTTCCGTGGGCCAACTCAGAGTCCTCGCGAGCGCCGGTTCCGGCAACCGGCCGATGGATGGGTTCGACTAGACCATCGGCTTCACTCGGTTTACTGCCCCGATCGGGGGGCGACGGGGGATGAGCCCGTCGTCGTGACCCGTTCTGGGCACAACTGACCGCATCGGTTGGGCGCGCTAAACCATCGACCGCGTATGCCTTCCGCGCGACAGGCCATCATCAGAGTCGATGAAGTCGGCCGCCGAGGCTCCTGTGTCATGGTCCCAAGACGGCGCCGGACGTCCTCGGTCGAGCTTTCTCACGGCCGCGCTCGTTCTCGTCGCCGTCATGTGGACGCTTGCGTTCGTCGGCTTCAGCCTCGCCGAGGACCTTCTTGCCTGGGATGTCCGCTTCGCGTACCTCCCCGCGGCCGAAGCGCTTCTCGACGGGCGCTCGCCGTATCCCGAGCTGGACGACCCGATCCTCGAAGACCAGAAGGGCTACGTGTACCCGCCGCAGCTCGTCGTCGCACTGATTCCGCTCGCGCCGCTGCCCGTCGATGTCGTCGCGGTGCTCGTGACGTGCTTGCTGCTCGCACTCGTCGCGCTGACCCTCAGGATCCTCTGCGTTCGGGACCTGCGCTGCTACGCCGCTGCCTTCCTCTGGATGCCCACGACGAGTGGCGTCCTGCTCGGGAATGTCTCGATCCCACTCACCTTCGCGCTCGCGGTTGCCTGGCGCTACCGGGAGACGGTGTGGCGACCGGCCGTCGCGGTCGGGCTCGCCGTCTCCGCGAAGCTGCTCCTGTGGCCCGTCTTCGTCTGGATGATCGCGACGCGGAGGCTTCGCGCGGTCGCGCTGGCGGCTCTCATCGGCACGGTCGTGACTTTCGCGGCGTGGACGGCGATCGGCTTCGACGGGCTCCGCACGTACCCGGATCTGCTCCAGCGCCTCTCCGAGATCCAGGCGGAGCGGAGCTACTCGATCGTCGGGATGGTCGCGACGCTGGGGCTCGGTTCGACGGTCGGCAACATCCTGACGGTCGTTGTCGGGCTAGCCCTGCTCACCGCGTGCGTCCTCTTTGCTCGTCGATCCGACGACGCTCGCTCGTTCGTGTGCGCCGTTGTGGCGACTCTCGCGGTGAGCCCGATCGTGTGGCTCCACTACCTCGTGGTGCTGCTGGTTCCGATGGCGATCCTTCGACGTCGGTTCTCGGCGCTCTGGCTGTTGCCGATCCTCCTCTGGGCCAGTCCGAGACCCGGGTATGCGGAAGGATTCCAGACTTTTCTGCCTGCGCTCGTCGCCTCGATTCTCATCGGCATCTTGCTCGCACGACCACGCGTGTGGAAGCCCACTCTGGAGGCGACGCCCTGAGCGCCGACGCGAAGCGACCTCGTCTCGGCTACCGACGCGTGATCTCGCAGGGGCTCCTGTTCGCCGCAGCCGGCGTTCTGGTCATGGCACTGTTCCTGGGGTCTGGATCCGACAGCCTGGCATGGGACTTTCGGTTCTCTTACCTGCCCGCTGCAGAATCCGTGGTCAGCGGCGACTCGCCCTATCCAGACTCGGCCATCGGCGCAGTGGCCGGACGCTCCGGCTACATCTATCCGCCGCAGCTCGCGTTCGCGCTTGCTCCATTCACTCTCGTGTCCCCGGACGTCGCCGCGGTACTCGCCGTCGTTGGTGCACTCGGCGCACTTCTGGGAGCGCTCTGGATCGTCGGCGTGCGCGACCCGATGTGCTTCGCTGCGCTCCTTCTCTGGGCGCCTGCGTGGAATGCGCTCGAGCTGGCGAACGTATCGGCACTGCTCGCGCTGGGACTCGCGCTCGCATGGAGGTATCGGGCGACGACGTGGCCGCTCGCCGCAGTGCTCGGTCTCGCCGTCGCGACGAAGCTGTTCTTGTGGCCGCTCCTCGTATGGGCGGCGGCGACCCAGCGCTTACGCCAGGCTGCGCTCGCCGTCGGGTTGGGGGCTGCCGTGACGCTCGTCTCCTGGGCCGCTCTCGGCTTCGAGGGCCTGACCGGCTACCCGGACCTGCTTCGCGTCTATTCGGAATTCCAGGCTGAGACGAGCTACTCCATCGTCGCGGTCGCCTCCCTGTTCGGTGCTGGCGACAGCATCGGGCGACTCCTCATGCTGATCGTTGGAGCTCTTCTCCTGCTCGGCTGCATCCGCGCCGGGCGGCGCGCTGAAGAACTGCGCGCCTTCAGCTACGCGATTGCCGGAGCGCTCGCGCTTTCCCCGATCGTCTGGCAGCACTACCTCGTGCTGCTCGCGGTCCCGCTCGCAATCTCGCGGCCGCGCTTTTCGATGCTCTGGCTCCTGCCGATCATCCTCTGGGTGAGCCCGAGAGCAGGAAACGGAGCTGGCGTCGAAACGATCCTACCGGCCGTGGTGGCGTCGGTCCTGCTCGTCAGCGTCGTCGCTCGGAGCGGCTGGCGCGCAGCGCCTCAACGCCCGGTCCCGGCATGACATCGTTCCGGACCGGAGTTCCTCCCATTGCTGTACCACTCGCGTTTCGAGCTCGGGTGCAGCGGATCGCATCTTTCGTCTTCCTCGGGGTGTTTCCTGCTCTTGCGGTCGTCGCGCTCTTCGCGAGCGCTATCGAGAGCGACTCCGTCGCCACGGACTTCCGGCAATTCCACGCCGCCGCCGAGGCGATACTCCGTTCCGCGAGTCCGTACGAAGCAGGTGAGGCGGTTGCGCCTTGGGGCGGCCCGTTCCCCTATCCGCCGCTTCCGGCGCTCCTGGCGGTTCCGCTCACGCTCCTCTCGGCCCACAGCGCGGGCCTGCTCGTCATGGCCTCGCTCGTCGTGGTCGCGATGGCGATCCCGTACGTGCTCGGCGTTCGCGACTGGAGGTGCTATGGCCTGCTCCTTCTCTGGCCGCCGGTGATCTCTGCGATCCAGACGGGCAATATCACGCTTTGGTTCGGGCTGGCGTGTGCGATCGTCTGGCGGTTACGCGACCGGGTCTATCCGGTTGCGATCGCCATCGGTTTGACACTTGCCGCCAAGTTCTTCCTCTGGCCGCTCGTCGTCTGGTTGGCAGCTACCCGTCGAGCCCTAAGTGCGGCGCTGGCGTGTGCATTCGGAGCGGGGGTTCTCCTGGCCTCGTGGGGCGTACTCGGCTTCTCAGGGTTCCTGGACTACCCCGACCTCCTCCGAAGGCTCGAGGAAGCCGTGGGCGCCGACTCGTACACCGTCTACATCGTCGGACTCGACCTTGGCCTGCCCTCCGAAGTCGCGCGGGCGGGTTGGGCAGCTTTGGGGCTGGGGCTCATTGCCTACGTCGTTGTGTTGGCGCGTCGGGGAGACGAGCGCGGCGCGTTCATTGTGTCGATCGCCGCCGCGCTGGCGCTGACGCCGATCGTGTGGCTCCACTACTTTGCGCTGCTCGCCGTCGTCGTAGCGCTCGCGCAACCCAGGCTCGGGCTCGTCTGGTTCGTTCCGCTCGGGATGGTCGTGACGCCCGGCAGCGGCCAACCGACCCCGTTCGAGACGTCCTGGACTCTGACTGTGGCAGCGCTGACCATTGCCCTGGCCCTTCGTGCGTCGCTTCTAGTCGGATCCGTGCGATCTGACCGGAACGCGCTTGCCCACCCCGGCGCGAGCACGGCATGAACCGCGCGTCGGCCGAAGGGGTCGGAGCCCACGAGACCGGTCCCGGAGCTGTTCGTCTCGGGGGAGTCATCGCCGGTATCCGCGCTCGCGCCTGGACGCTGACGGTCTTGGGGGTGCTGCTCGTCTGGGCGGGCGCGCTGTTTCTCATCGTGCGCGACCGCTACGAGAACTACCTGCTCGCACGCTACGACCTCGGGAACATGGTGCAGGCCGTCTGGAGCACGGCCCACGGAAGACCTCTCGAGATGACGGACGGTGTGACGGGTGAGCAGGTTGTTCGTCTCGCGTTCCATGTCGATCCGATCCTGGCCGCGCTTGCGACTCTCTGGATGCTCGTGCCGTCACCGCTGACGCTCGTGGCGGTTCAGGTCGCGGCCGTGTCTCTCGGAGCGCTGCCCCTTTATCTGCTCGCCCGCCGGCACTCGGGCTCCGAGCACTACGCCGCGATCCTTGCAGCCGTGTACCTCGCGTATCCCTGGATCGCCTGGGCTGCTGCGGACGCTTTCCACCCGGTCTCGCTCGCCATCCCGCTGTTTCTCTTCTGCTTCTGGTTTCTCGAGGCGGATCGACTCGTGCCGTTCGCCGTTTGTGCCGTGCTCGCCGCCACCACCGGGGAGCTGATGGGGCTCGTGGTTGCGTCGCTCGGAGTCTGGTACGCACTTGCTCGCAGCCGAAGGCGGGCCGGGGCCGCCATCGCCGCCGCAGGCGTGGCGTGGACGTTGGTGGCCGTCTACTTCGTCGTACCGGCGTTCGCCGGAGGGCCGAGCGTCTACTACGGAGTGTTCGACGACGTCGGCGGCTCACCGTCGGGTGTCGTGCGGACAGCGTTCACAGATCCATTGAGGATCCTGTCGGAGATGACCCGATCGGACGACCTCACATACCTGTTGCTTCTCGGAGCGCCGCTTGCAGGCGCATTTCTGCTCGCTCCCGGGGTGGCCGCGCTGGCCTCTGTGCCCCTGCTCGTGAACCTCATCGCGAGCCGTGGCACGACGGACCCGCACGAGCACTACATCTCGGGCGTACTGCCCTTCCTGTTCGCCGCGACGGCGGTCGGGGTCGCGCGGCTCGCGCCGGTGGCGAGGCTGCGCGTCGCCATCTTGGTGCTCGTGGTCTCGCTCTCGGCGACCGTGGCCGTTGGACCGTGGCCGTGGACGGTCCTCGGCGCACAGAACTGGAGCCCGCTTCCGACGACTCCGCAGTACATAGGTGCGCTCGATCGGGCCGTTTCGCTCGTGCCGGACGACGCGTCGGTGAGTGCGACGAATCGCGTCGGCTCTCACCTCTCCGCGCGCCGGTATTTCTTCTCCGTACCCGTCGTCAACCGCGCGGAGTGGGTAGTCATCGAGTCACTGGACACCTGGACGCCGGACCCGGTGAGCGGGACGTCCAAGCCCCAGGCGGTCCGACGGACCTTGAGGCACCTGCAGCGGAGCCCTGAGTGGCACAAGGTTTTCGACCGGCAGGGCGTTCTGGTGTATCGAAAGGTGGAACGATGAGTACGACGGCAGGGGCTGCTCGAGAGTCGCGGGCCCGCTCCGTCGTGCACGTGTTGTCGGGCGAGCACGCCTGGGCGATCGCGTTGTGGGCGGCGATGGTCGTCTGGTCGACGACGCTCTTCCTCGTCATGCGGGACCTCTTCCTGGATTTCAGGCTCGCCCGGTACGACCTTGGAAACATGACGCAGGCGGTGTGGAGCACCGCCGACGGGCGCCCACTCGACGTGACGGACGGCGTGACGGGTGTCCAGATGAGCCGACTCGGCCAGCACGTTGATCCGATCCTCGCCGCGCTGGCGCCGTTCTGGATCATCGTGCCCTCGCCGCTCACCCTGGTGGCCGTGCAGATCGTGGCTGTCTCCCTCGGAGCGCTACCGGTGCTGTGGCTCGCGCGCAAGCACCTTGGCAACGAGCGAGATGCGGCGATGCTCGCGCTCGCATACCTCGCGTATCCATGGATCGCATGGGTCGCGATCGACGGCTTCCACCCTCTGACGCTCGCCATCCCGCTGTTGCTGTTCGGTCTCTGGTTCCTCGACGAGGATCGGCTGCTGCCCTTCGCCGTGTGCGCCGGTGCTGCCTTGCTGACCGGCGAGCTGGTCGGGGTCTGGATCGCGGCGCTCGGCCTCTGGTACGCCTTCGAGCGGGGGCACAAGAAGGTGGGACTGCTCACCAGTGTCGCGGGACTGAGCTGGACGTTCGTTGCCGTTCGCGTCGTGGTGCCGGCGGTCTCGGGCGAGTCGAGTGACTACTACGGCGTCTACGACAGGGTGGGTGGCTCCCCGTGGGGCATCGTCAAAACGGCCGTGACGGATCCCCTCACCATCGTGTCCGCAGCCACGACGGGAGGCGACGTCTTCTATCTCGTTATGTTGTTCGCGCCCCTCGCGGGGCTCTTCCTGCTCGCACCCGCCCTGGCGGCCGTCGCCGTTCCGCAGTTCGCTGCGACGCTGCTCGCAGGATTCGGCGCGGCGACGGATCCGCGGGCGCACTACATCGCCGGGAGCGTGCCGTTTCTCGTCGCAGCGGTGGCGATCGGTCTCGGCCGACTCACACCGGTGGGACGACGGCGCGGGGTCGTCCTCGTCCTGACGTTGTCGGTCGCGTTCTCGTTGGCTCTCGGGCCGTGGCCGGCATCGCCCGGACGCTCGGTCACCTCCTACTGGGGCGAGGTGTCCGCAGTGCGAGCGGACGCACTCCGTCAAGCGGTCTCACTCGTACCCACGGATGCCTCGGTGAGCACGACCAACAGGCTCGGCTCGCACCTGGCGGAGCGTCGGTACTTCTACAGCGTTCCGGTCGTGGGTCGTGCCGAGTGGATCGTTCTCGACGCCCAGGACGCATGGATGCCGTCAAGGATCGGTGGCGACTCCCATCCGGATCGGCTCGAGGCGTTCCACACGCGGATTGCGAAGAGCCACCGGTGGACCGAGGTGTTCGCGCGAGAGGACGTCTACGTTTATCGACGCGCCTCGCCGTGAGCGCCACTTCGCCGACGGCGGTAGGCGAGCACTCGGAAGCCTGGCTCCGCGTACGGGTCCGTGAGCACGCATGGACGCTCGCGATCTGGGGCTCGATGCTCGCCTGGACCATCGTGCTCTTTGCGATCGTTCGCGGCGCGTACCTCAACTTCAGGATCGGTCGGTTCGATCTCGGGAACATGGTGCAGGCGGTCTGGAACACGACGCAGGGGCGGCCGCTGGAGATGACCGACGGATCGACTGGCGAGCAGGTCGTACGGCTGGGCACGCACGTGGACCCGCTGCTCGTCCTGCTGGCGCCGCTCTGGGTCGTCTGGCCCTCGCCGCTCATGCTCGGACTCGCCCAGATCGCAGTAGTCGCGCTCGGGGCGCTTCCCGTCTTCTGGCTCGGGCGGCGCCATCTTGGGTCCGAACGGCAGGCGGGCGTTCTCGCGCTCGCGTATCTGGCTCATCCATGGGTCGCGACGAGCGCCGCCGGCGCGATCCATCCGGTCACGTTCGCGATCACGTTCCTGCTCTTCGCCGTCTGGGCGCTCGATTCCGACCGTCCCGTCCTGTTTGCGATCTTCGCGGCGCTCACGATGGCGACGGGGGAGCTGATGGGGCTCCCGATCCTCGGGCTCGGTGTCTGGTATGCCCTCGCGCGTGGGCGCCGGCTCGCGGGCTCGCTCATCGGACTTGCCGGGATCGCGTGGTCGATCGTCGCCGTCTACCTCGTCGTGGGTCACTTCCGAAGCGACGGCAGCGTGTACTACGGGTTCTACGACGAGGTCGGCGGCTCGCCGCAGGGTGTCGTCCGGACGCTCCTCACCGACCCGGCTGCCGTCGTCGGTGCGCTTGCTGAAGTGCACGACGTCGTCTACCTCGTGTGGCTCGGTCTGCCGCTCCTCTTCCTGTTCCTGTTCTCGCCGGCGCTCGCGGCGGTCGCGCTTCCGCAGCTGCTCGCGAACGGGCTCTCGGACTTTCGGTCGATGACGGATCCTCGCTATCACAGCGTCGCCGCTTTGGTCCCGTTCCTGATCGCGGCCTCCGTCTTCGGTGTCTCGCGGATCTCGGCGAATCGTCGGCCGCTCGCGGCGTCAGCCGTTCTCGCGTGCAGCCTGATCTTCACCCTCGCGCTCGGTCCCTGGGCTCGCCTCATCGGCGAGACGCCGCTCGGGGGTCGGGAGATCGTCGCCCCTGAGCGGGCCAGGGCGCTGACGGACGCAGTCGCTCTGGTTCCGAGCAACTCGCCCGTGAGCGCCTCGAACTCGGCGGGAGCACACCTGTCGGCGCGCGAGTACATCTACTCCGTTCCGGTTCTCGGTCGCGCTGAATGGGTCGTCGTGGATCGTGCGGACCCCTGGGTCGTGTCGCGCGACTCGCCGATCCTCACGAATCACCCGGAGCGGGTGCAGCCGTTCGTGACTCGCCTCGAGAACGACGGGTCCTGGGCGACGGTCTTCGATCGCTCCGGCGTGGTCGTGTTTCGGCGGAACGGGCCCGACTAGCTGCGCTTTCGCACGATCACGGTCAGCTCGTCCCCTCGAAAGACTGTGCGTGCTCCCGGCTCGGCGAGAAAGTCGTCCGAGTGCGAGCGCCGAGTCTCGTCGACCAAGACGATTCGATACCCGTCGGCGAACGACTTCCAGTCGGGGCCGTCCTCGAAGGCGTAGTCCTGGAGTCGATCGTAGAAGTCGGCGTCGTAGAGCTCGAAGCGGACGTCGTACGCCATGCGCCCACGAAGCTCCGGGATCTTGAAGAGCATCCAGTCCGAGAAGCGGTCGGATGCGAAGACACGGTCGTCGTCGGCGAGCTCTTGCCGGACGGCTTCGACTGCCTCCGTGGGCCAGTACTCCTCGAACCGCGACTCGTCTTGCGCGAAGAGCGAGGCTGCGACGGCCAGCAGCGCGACGGTGAGCCCGGTGGCGATGGCAATGTTCAGCCCGCGTCGCGGCGCGCCCTGCCGCTTGCTCTCGAGCTTGTGGCCGATCGCCACGGGTACCAGGACCATGCACGCGAGCGCGAACCACACGATCCCTCGTATTGCGGTCAAACCCCCTGCGAATGTGAGCGCGAGCACGGCGACGTCGAAGCCCGTCAATCGGCGTCGACCGAGCCACACCACCAGGGCGGCGATCGCGAAGAGGGCGTAGAAGGCGATCGTCTTCACCTCGGGCTCCGCCCACTGCCACTCCGTGACCCGGCCGGCGAACGGCGGGTCGACGAGGAGGAGGTGGTAGTAACGGACGGTCTCGACCGGTCCATACGGTGTGACGAGCGGCATCACAGGAGCGAGTAGAAGGAGCGTTCCGCTCCTGATCCACGATCGTCCACGATTCCGTATCAGCTCGGTCGCGCCGAGCAGCATCACCAGGAGCGCACCGAGGGCGACGCTGCCGTGGACGTTGGCCCACACGACGAGGAGCGGGAATGCGAGCCAGATGCGCCGTGTCGGGTGGCGAACCTCGCTCGCGAGCAGCCAGAGGAGGCCGGTGTAGAGCGGCAGCGCCAGCATCTGCGCCCGAATCGACCACGCCCACGGCGCAGCCACTAGCACCGGCAGGAACAGCACCCAGATCGCCCGTGCTCCTGCCCCGAGTTGGCGCGCGGCGACTGCGGCGATCGAGAAGGCACTTACGACGAAGAGGCACGCCGCGATCGACAAGAGCGCGAATCCACCGAGGCTGTACACGCCGTACATGAACACCTGCGCGAGCCACTGCTGGTCCGTCCAGGTCGCGCCGAGCCCATACACCGTGATCTCGTCACGGCTCGGAAGGCCGTTCTCGACGACTTCGCGGCCGGCCATGAGGTTGAGCCAGCTGTCGTTGACGACGAGCGCCGGCGGGAAGATCAGCAGGAAGATGAGGCCGAAGCCGGCCAGGAGAACGACGAGGATGTACTCTTCTTCGGCAATGCGGCGAATGCGCTGCACGCGTTATTCGTCGGCGTAGATGGGGCTCTCCACGAGCCCGTGCTGGTACGCGATGCGCGTTGCCTCGGTGCGGTTCTTCACGCCGAGCTTGCGGTAGATGTTGGTGAGGTGGAACTTCACCGTCTGCGGCGCCACCCAGAACTCCTTCGCGATCTCGTCGTTCGAGAGGCCGCGTGCCAGCGCGCCGAGGATGGTGAGCTCGCGTTCGGTGAGCCCGAGGGCCTTTGCGCTCGCCCGCTCGCCCTCCTCGCCGCCGATCGCCGTGTGGACGTTTCCCTCGAGCGCCTGGCGAAGCGTCGCCGGCAGATCGTCCGGGTTCACGGTCTTGATGACGTATGCGGACGCTCCACGGCGCAACGCGGCCTCCACGAGCTCGGGATTCGCCGAGGCGGAGAGCATCACGACCTTCACGGCGGGATGCCTCGTGCGCAGCTGGTCGAGGCACGCGAGGCCGTCCATGTGCGGCATGCGGACATCGAGAAGCACGAGGTCGGGGCTCGTCTTGCCGACGAGCGGGAGGACCTGCGTTCCCGACTGCGTCTCGCCGACGATCTCGAATCCTCCGTCCGCCTCGAGCGCACGCTTGATCCCGTCGAGGACGAGGCGGTGGTCATCGGCGATCACAACTCGCATTCGGAGGAGTGTCGCACAGGCTCCGAACGGCGCTCGCGCCGGTCGTCTGCACTCCCATTTCGAGGCACAGAGTAGGCCCCCTTCCGGGTCAGCCAGGTGCTTCCTACCCTAGGGTCCTGACCCTCGTCCGAGGGATTGTCAGTGCCCCTAGCGGGGGATACTCTCAGGCGCAGACACAGAAATCGGGGCCCGGCTGCGCTTGAAGCTCGAGGGGAAGCACACAGGGTTCAGGGCGAGATCAAGTAGCGAAGGGAGACAACGGAGATGGGGAAGGTGGGCAACCTCAAGCGGCTCTTTCGAGTCGCAGTCCTCGTAGGCGTCGCCGCGACACTGGTCGGGGTGCCGCTGGCAGGTTCGGCGAACCCGGACATCAGCGGATTCGAGCTCGACGGGAACGCCGCGAGCAGTGGTGCGGCTGACTGGAACGCGCTCGGCAGCCCGCTTGATTTCACAGGCTTCATCGACGACGGCGCCGATGACTCGGACATCGGATACGGATCCGGCAGCAACAAGGACATCGACGACGTCAGCACGTGGTCGTGGAAGCAGGACGACGTCACGCCGAACAAGGACGACATCGTCAGCGCGTACGCCGCGGTGTACGCCGAGCAGTCGAACCTCGTCCTGTACTTCGGCCAGACGCGCCTTCTCGACAAGAACGGCGACGCGAACGTCGGCTTCTGGTTCCTGCAGAACGAAGCCGGCTTGAACACGGACGGCTCGTTCTCGGGCTCGCACGCCGACGGCGACATCCTCGTCCAGAGCGAGTTCACGAACGGCGGCAGCGTCTCCGGCGTCAAGATCTTCAAGTGGCAGGGTGGGTCACTCACGTCGGTGAGCAACCAGGCGGAGTGCACGGGCGGCAAGCTCGGCACGGCCGACGCCTGCGCGATCGTCAACACCGGAACGATCTCGACAGACTGGGCAGGGGACGTCACCGCCCCGTACTTCTTCGAGGGCGGCCTCAACTTGAGCGCGCTCTTTCCGCAGGGCGTTCCGTGCTTCAGCACGTTCCTCACGAACACGCGCACGTCGCAGTCCGAGAGCGCAGAGCTCAAGGACTTCGCGTTCGGCGACATCGACACGTGCGGCTCGATCGAGATCACGAAGGTCGCGCAGCCCAGTGACAGCACCGAGTTCGACTACTCGACGACAGGTGCGCTGAATCCATCCACATTCAAGCTGACGAACGGCGCGACCAGGACTTACGACAAGCTGACTCCGGGCCAGTACTCGGTCACCGAGGCGGCGCAGACCGGCAGCTGGGCGTTCGACAGCCTCTCGTGCACGAAGTCGGACGGCTCGAGCGCGGACGTCAACGGTCAGAGCGCGAGCATCACGCTCGGGTTCCTCGGCACCGTCAAGTGCACGTACGTCAACAAGCGTCATCCGCAGGTGAGAGTCGTCAAGGTCACCGAGCCGACGACCGACACCGGCAAGTTCCATCTGCAGATCAACGGCACCACGCACGCGTCGGACGTCGGTCACGGCGGCGACACCGGCTGGAAAGAGGTGCCGGCAGGTCAGTCGGTGACCGTCGGCGAGCTCGGCGGGACGGGGACGAACCTCGCGGACTACGTCTCGAGCGTCTCCTGCGACTCCGACAAGGGTGGAGTGGACCCGGGGACGAGTCATTCGTTCACCGCGAACTTCGGCGACAGGGTCACGTGCACGATCACGAACCGGCACAAGCCAGAGGTGAAGGTCGTCAAGGTCACCAACCCGACGACGGATCAGGGCAGGTTCAACCTGCTCGTCAACGGCAATGTCGAGCGTGCAAATGCCATGAATGGCCAGGACACCGGCTTCGAGCAGGTGGCCGCGGGCGCTGTGACAGTCGGCGAGACCGCCGGAACCGGCACGAGCCTGGCGAGCTACGACTCGAAGGTCGAGTGCGACTCGAACAAGGGCTCGACGAACCCCGGCACGAGCCACGGCTTCACGGCCAACTACGGGGACAAGGTGACCTGCACGATCACCAACACCCGCAAGAGCAGCCTCATCGTCATCAAGCACGTCATCAATGACAACGGCGGCTCGAGGTCCGCGTCCGACTTCCCGATCTCGGTCACGGGCTCCGAGCCGAATCCGGCGAGCTTCGCCGGCGCCGAGGCGCCCGGCACGTCCGTCGCGATCGGGCCGGGCGCGTACAAGGTGACCGAGACGGAGCATCCGGACTATGCGGCCAGCTACTCGGCAGGGTGCGAGGGGAACCTTCCGGCAGGCGGCAGCGCCACGTGCACCATCACGAACAACGACAAGCCGGCGACGCTGACCGTAATCAAGAACGTCGTGAACGACAACGGCGGCACGGCGTCGGCGAGCAGCTTCACGATGACGATCAACGGCGTCACCGCCCAGGCTGGCAACTCGTTCCCGGGCGCCGGGGCTCCGGGCGTCACGAAAACGCTCACGAGCCTCGGCTCGTACAACGTGACCGAGAGCGCGGTTCCCGGCTACACGCAGACGAGCGCGTCGGCGGACTGCTCGGGCACGATCGCCCTCGGCGAGTCGAAGACCTGCACCATCGTCAATGACGATCTCGGTGCCGAGCTGATCGTCAAGAAGGTCGTCGTGAACGACAACGGCGGCACCAAGGGCGCCTCCGACTTCTCCTTCCAGGTGAACGGCGGAGCGGCTCAGGCCTTCGAGGCCGACGGCCAGAACAACCTGACGGTCAACGCCGGGACGTACAAGGTGGTCGAGCCGGGCGTTGCCGGGTATACGACCAGCTACAACAACTGCTCGAATCTCGTGATCGCGCTCGGTGGCACCGCCACCTGCACGATCACCAACAACGACGTGCCGCGCGGCCAGGGCTCGATCAGCGTGTCGAAGTCGGCGAATCCGACCACGATCAAGGAGCCGGGCGGGCTGGTGACGTTCTCGGTCACGATCACGAACACGTCCGCTGACGTCGACGTGGCGATCACGAACGTCGTCGACGACAGGTTCGGCGATCTCGACGACTCCGGCGGCAACGGCTGCTTCGACGTGCCGATCAACCTCGCCCCCGGCGAGAAGGTGAACTGCACGTTCACCAGGCAGATCACAGGGACGGGCGGCACCTCGCACGTCAACGTCGTCACGGCGAGCGGCACCGACGAGAATGGCAACTCGCTGACGGCGTCCGACGACGCGAGGGTCGACATCACGCCGCGGCTCATCGACCTCGTCATCGTCAAGGAGGCGAGCTCGCCGACGCCGCTCAACGGCATCGTCAACTACTCGCTGACGGTGACGAACAAGGGCCCGGACACGGCGACGAACGTCCAGCTCGCCGACCCGGCACCCGCCGGCATCACGTACCTGACGGCGAACCCGTCGCAGGGCACGTGCAATCTGAGCCCGGCACTCATCACCTGCAGCCTCGGCTCGATCGCCGCGGGCCAGACGGTGACGATCGCGATCACCGGTCGCGCCACCGCGGTCGGGTCGCACACGAACACGGCAACCGTGACCGGTGGCGGCGGACGCGAGACGAACCCGGCGGACAACGTCGACTCGGCTGTGACGGTCGTCCCGGCGCCGCTCAAACCGCCGACGGTCAAGCCCGAGCCGACGCCCGAGGTGTGTCTCACGCTGACGGTCTCGCCGAAGATGATCAAGGCCGACGGCAAGCCGGACAAGGTTCGGGCGTTGGTAACGGCGGGCAAGAAGCGCGTCAAGGGTGTCAAGGTCAGCGTGAGCGGGGCCGGCGTCTCGAAGTCGGCGCGCACCAACGGCAAGGGCGTGGCGGTCCTCCGGATCAACCCGCGCAAGCCGGGGATCATCACGGTGACCGTTGTCGAGTCGAATCAAAAGCTCTGCGGCCCGAAGCGCATCGGGGTCGTCGGAGTCTTCCTCCCGCCGCTCACGGGCTAGCGGGAGAGGGGGCGCTACGAGGGGTTGAGGAGCGGCTGCGGCCGCTCCTCAACCCGCTTGTGCAAACACGAACCATGTCTACCCTCAGACTGAGATGACGAAGCAGATCCCCTCCACTCGTTGGGCCGCTGCGGCCGCAGGCCTCGTCCTCGCCGTGGCGCTCGCCGTCGCGTTCGCCCCCAGAGCGGGAGCGGGGGCGACGAAGCCTTCCGAGGTCGACGTCGTCGGCTCCGGAACGATCGTGTGGCGTCAGGTGGCGGCACGCGCGAAGCCGCGTGACGGGGCTGCGCGCGTCGCCGTGCTCAAGCAGTTCCGGCCGGACTTCCGGCCCCAGTACGTTCTCGCGCTCGACGTCGTGCGGATGAAGGACGGGAAGCCGGCCTGGTACCGGATCATCATCCCCGGCCGCCCGAACGGGCGCACGGGATGGGTGAGGGCGGGCTCGCTCGAGCTCCAGCCGGTGCGCAAGCGCGTGGTCATCTACCGCGGTGCGCGTACGTTCGAGTTCTGGGACGGCGTGCGGCTCGTCCGTACGGGGAGGATCGCTGTCGGCAAGCCGGGGGCGGAGACCCCGCTTGGGCTCTTCTACGTGACCGACAAGTTCAACCCGTCGATCGATCCTGACTGGGCGATCCTGGGCGCGTACGCGTTCGAGACGAGCGCGTATTCGAAGCTCACGGACTGGCCTGGCGGCGGCATCGTCGGCGTGCACGGGACGCCGTGGCCGAATCTCCTCGGGCAGGCCGTCTCGCACGGCTGCATCCGTTTGCACAACGACGACGTCTCGTTCCTCCGCAACCGGGTCCCGCTCGGGACGCCGGTGAAGATCGTCCGCTGAGATGGAGATCGGCGCCCGACGTCGAACCGGTCGCCGGTGAGGTCGTCCTGAGCGAAGCGGTCGCGGAACCCTCCGCATCGCGGCTGGCCGGCGTCGTCGCGTCGCTCGACCGCATCTTTCCGCTCATCTGGATCGGCCTCTACCTCCTGCTGCCGGTGAGCGGCTGGGCAGACGAGATGTTCGAGTCGTGGTTCGACCAGCAGAGGGATCTCGACGCGCTCCGATCGCTGCTCGCGGACGGGCGCGCAGACGCGATCGCCGACAGCGTGATCGGGCCCGCCTACCTCGCGGCTGCCGCGCTCATCCACGACGTGTTCGGCCTCAGCCCAGAGGACTCGCTCATAGCGCTCACGCGTGCGTCGTACGCGCTCTCGATTGCCGCCGGGCTTCTGCTCGTTCGGGTTCTGGTGTCGCGGTTGACGCAGGCCCCGCCGATGATCTCGCTCGCGTCGCAGCTCGGCTTCGTCGCGCTCGTGTTCGCCGCCGGCACGTGGTACTGGTCGGACGTTCCGTGGAGTCACTTCTTCGCGGCGTTCCTCGGCGTCTCAGTCTTCGCTGCGAGATTCGCTCCGGTTCGCGCGTCCGTTGCGTCCGCCGCAGTGGCGGGTGCACTGCTCGCGTTGCTGGCGGCGACGCGGAGCTTCGAGCTCGCGGCACTCGTTCTCGCCTGGGGGATCGCGGCGGTCGTGTTCGGGGCGCTGCGGCTGTCCGATCGCACGTGGAGTGCGCGGCGAACGCTTACCGGCGTCGCCACGTTCGTCGCGACGACGGCTGCTGTCTACCTGGCCACGGGCAAGCGCGACCTCTTCTTCCTCTACGGAAACCACCTCGACCGCCAGTCGGGCGTCGTGCTCGACGTGGAGATCGCGGAGACCCCGACGCTCAGCTTCGCGGCGGTTCCCGTGAAGCTCGTGCAGCTCTTCGTCGATCCGTGCTTCTACTCCCTCTGCTCGATCTCGGACTACGAAACCCGGGGTGGCGACGGGAGCAACCTCGATCTGTGGAGTCTGCCGCTCGCGGTCCAGCTGCCCGCGCTCGTACTCCTCCCGCTCTGCGTGATCGGCGTGGCAGCGCTGATGGTTCGCGCGGTGCGTCGCCCGTTGAGCTGGGCGGGGCACACCCGTGAGCTGCGCCTCCTCGTCGAGATGACGGTCGCAGCGAGCGGCCTCGTCGTCGGGTACGCGGCCAGCACGCTCTCGGGCTCACCGCATCTGCAGTACGGGTTCGCGCGTGACTTCCTGCTCGCCGCGCTCCTTGCGGGAGTCGTCGCCGTCGCGTTCGCCGCGATCGTGCTCTGGCACGCGCTGACACGGCGGCTGAGCATGGGAAGGGTGTCCCCGGAGATCGTGTACGTCCTCGCGACCGTCGTCTCCGTCGTCCTCGTCGTCACAGCGAGCGTCTACACGCGTTCGAGCGGGCTGCTGCGAGTCGAGAGCCGTCACCTCGCCGCGATCAGCTACGTCGCGCGGTGCGCGGGGGATCAGTGCACGATCCAGGTCGAGGCTCGTACGCCAGCCGGAAATCGGATCGCGATCCCGGAGGCATCGACGTTGACGTTCGGGTGCGGGAGCGAGCGGCCTGAGCTGAGTGTCTACGTCTCCGCGCTGTCGGGCGGCGTTCGAGTTCCTCCGTCGTGCGCGAATCCGCGGTTGGTCGCTGCGTGGCCGACGGTCATGGGTCTGCCGCCGGGCAGCACGGAGCTTCGGGCGATCGGCGTCGAGAACGCGTGAGTTAGAAGGCCTGATGCGGGTTAGTCGCACCCCGGCTGGGGGCCTGCATACGGCGCATCGCGCCCGTCTCGCTCGACATCCAGGCAATCAAGCCTGCATGCCCGAGCGAGCCGACCGCGCTGCTTGGTGCATGCCCTCCCCGGCAAGCACGCCTACATCAGGCCTCTACGACCGCGAGGCGGCGGCGAACGCGTACGGCAAGACGCTCTCGGTCGCGAGCGTCCGGCGATAGACGCCTGTCTCCGCCGGGGCTGCGGCGAGATTGCGGAGCGTGTGCGTGCTGTCGAGGAAGCGATGCCCGGAGACGAACGGTCGCCACGAGCCGCCGCCGCCGTATGACACGGAGACGCGCTCGAAGCGGAAACCGAAAGCGTTGCAGGCGGACGTCCCGGCATTCCAGCTCTCGGCCGTCGCGATCGGAGCCCAGCGGCCGGACGAGCCGGGCATGCGAACGGGCTCGGTCATCGCCTGGTCGTCGACCCAGATCCGCCACCAGCCCGGTCGCCCCGACATCTCGAGGACTGCGATGCGGTGACTCCGGCCGACGGGGACACCTTCCTCGATGAGGACGAACTTCGGGTCCCGACCCTCGCGGGTGATCTCGGCGTAGATGAACGGTTCCATGCCGGGCATCGATGCGATGCCGGCCTGGATCCATGCGTCTCCTCCGTTCGCCCCCTGGCCCGGGCCGCCGACGCCGACCCAGCCCGCGACGTGCCCGGCGTCCACGCTCGGCGCGCGCGTGAGCATGATCGTCGCGCGCACTCCGTGACCGCCGTAGGTGGCCTGGTGTCCGGCGTACGAGTAGCCGCCCGTCCCCGTGTCGCCGAGGCACGCCTGGCCCGCGGTTGCGGTCGCTGCGGCACCCACGAGCGCGACGACGCTCAGGGTACCGACAAGGATCGCGAAGAGGGGGCGCGCCCGCATGGTTCTGACGTCGGCGTGGCCACGGCGGCCACCCATCCCTCGTTCATGCGATCAGGTCCGGACGAGACAGTGGCGTGGCCGGAACGCACGAGCTTGGTGTCAGACACCGTGTCTGACACCAGAGGCGGCGCGCCTACAATGCGGCGCGATGGCGACGACCGAAGATCGCGGCGCTGCCGAGTCGCTCGACGACTGGCGCGCGAACGTCTACGACCGGTCGCCGGAGCGAACGGACGAGCTCTTCTCGACGATCTCGGGCATCGACAACGAGCCGCTCTCGACACCTGAGAACGTCGATATCGACCACGCCCGTGACCTCGGCTACCCGGGCGAGTATCCGTTCACTAGAGGCGTGTATCCGTCGATGTATCGCGGCCGCCTCTGGACGATGCGGCAGTTCGCCGGCTTCGGCACGCCGGAGGAGACGAACGAGCGCTTCCGCTACCTCACCGAGCACGGCCAGACCGGGCTCTCGACCGCCTTCGACATGCCCACGCTGATGGGCTACGACTCCGACCACGCCCGCTCGCTGGGAGAGGTCGGCCGAGAGGGCGTCGCCGTCGACTCGCTCGCCGACATGGAGACGCTCTTCGCCGGCATCCCGCTCGGCGACGTCTCGACCTCGATGACGATCAACTCGCCCGCCGCGATCATGCTCGCCTACTACGTCTGCGTCGGCGAGGAGCAGGGCGTCTCGCGCGACAAGCTCCGCGGAACCGCGCAGACGGACATCCTCAAGGAGTACATCGCGCAGAAGGAGTGGATCTTCCCGCCCGAGCCGTCGATGCGGCTCGTCGTCGACATGATCGAGTTCTGCGCGCGCGAGATGCCGCTCTTCCATCCGGTGTCCATCTCCGGGTACCACATTCGCGAGGCGGGCTCGACGGCCGCGCAGGAGCTCGCCTTCACGCTCGCCGACGGCTTCGCCTACGTCGAAGCAGCCGTCGAGCGTGGGCTCGATGTCGACGACTTCGCGCCGCGTCTCTCGTTCTTCTTCAACGCGCATCTCGACTTCTTCGAGGAGATCGCGAAGTACCGCGCCGCGCGCCGGATCTGGGCCAGAGAGATGCGCGACCGCTACGGCGCACGCAACGAGCGCTCGCTCCTCATGCGCTTCCACACGCAGACCGCCGGCGTCTCGCTTACCGCCCAGCAGCCCGAGGTGAACATCGTCCGGACTGCTCTCGAGGCGATGGCCGCCGTGCTCGGCGGCACCCAGAGCCTCCACACGAACTCGTTCGACGAGGCGCTCGCGCTCCCCACCGAGGACGCCGTTCGTATCGCTCTCCGAACCCAGCAGGTCATCGCGCACGAGTCGGGCGCGGTCAACACCATCGACCCGCTCGGCGGCTCGTACCACGTCGAGGGCCTCACGAACACGCTCGAGGCGCAGGCGTATGAGTACTTCGACCGGATCGATGCGCTCGGCGGCGTGATCCCGGCGATCAAGGAGAACTTCTTCCAGCGCGAGATCGCCGAGGCGTCGTATCGCTACCAATCCGAGGTCGAGTCGGGGAAGCGCGTCGTCGTCGGCGTGAATCGCTACGTCCTGGAGGACGAGGTGCCGATCGCGATCCTCAAGATCGACCCTGCCCTCGAGCAGAAGCAGATCGACCGGCTCTCCGCGGTCAAGGCCGGGCGCGACTCGGCGAAGGTCGAGGCCCGGCTCGCGACCCTCAAGGAGTCGGCGGCGAAGGTTGGCGTCAACCTGATGCCGCTGATCATCGAGGCGTCACGCGACTACGTAACGCTCGGCGAGATGTGCGACGCGCTCCGCGAGGTGTGGGGCGTATGGCGCGAGACGCCGGTGTTCTAGCTGTACTGACCACAGACGTGTGAGACGCGGCTGACCGGAGGTCGTGCCCCGAGCGAGCCGTGGGGTCGTCGTCGGTTGTACCACCTGAGGTAGCCGGAGAGGGCGCGTGCCCGGTGAGCGCTCGTTGGATAGGCGAAGCGATAAGCCCACTCGCGCAGGAGCGTCTTGATCAGGGCTTCGGCCTTCCCGTTCGTCCAGGGCGAGTACGGCCGCGTGTAACGACGCTCGATCCCGAGCTCGAGGCAGGTGTCTCGCCAGAGGTGCGAGTGGTAGGCCTTCGCGTTGTCCGAGAGCACGCGCTCGGCGGTGATGCCCTGCTCGGCGTACCAGGCGACTGCTCGGCGCAGGAAGGCGGCGCACTCCTCCTTGCGCTCGCTTGCCAGGATCTCGCAGTAGGCAAGGCGCGAGTGGTCGTCGATCGCCACGTGCAGGTGCTGCCAGCCGGCACGCCGGGAGCGGTTGACACCGTCTAGGCGGATGCGCTTGCCGATCTCCCAGAAGCGGCCGAGCTTCTTCGTGTCCACGTGCAGGAGCTCGCCCGGGCGCTCGCGCTCGTAACGCACGCGCGGGTCGCGGCGTGCTCGCGGCAGACGTGAGCAACCCGCTCGTCGCAGCACCTTGCCGCCAGTCGAGCAGGGACGCTCGACGATCGTGGCGATCACCGCGGGACCTGCGCCCAGCTCGGCCCGCCAGTGCAGGATCTCCTGCTCGGCCTCGAGAGCGAGCCGGCGCGGTTACCGACGCGGCGTCGACGCTCGGTCGGCGAGCGCAGCCCAGCTGCCTTCCCGGTAGCGGCGCGAGAGCCGATAGCCGGTCGCGCGGCTCGCTCCGCAGGCGGCCGCGGCAGCCTGCGGGCACTTCCCCGCAAGGATCATCGCCACGAGCCGGCAGCGGGACTCGAATGAGAAACGCATCCGCCTGGGCGGGCACACTCGAACATGCATCTGGGCCTCCTTCGCGAGCTGGGTCTTGGTCGACCACAAGGCTCGCGGGAGGCCCGGACGCAATCAGCCGTCTCGCAGGTGTGTGGTTAGTCCATCTAGCGCTGCGTCGGTTCGACGACCACGACCGTCCACGGGAACGGCCGCTCGAACCCGAGCACGGAGCCGTACTCCGAGGCGAGGTCGCGAAACGCTCGCGCTGACCAGTGGTTGACGTGGCCGGGCGTGTTTCCGAGCTGCCGTACGTCGCGCCCCGCTAGGAGGTGCGCGACTCTCCACAACGGCTCGCGAGGAACGCTGAGGAGCAGCGCCTTCCTGCCAACCCGCCCAATCTCCGTGAGCGCATCGCGGGGTCGCTCCAGATGCTCGAGCACCTCGAGCGCGCAGACACAGTCGAACGAGTTGTCGTCGAAGGGGAGCTCGTAGGCCGAAGCCGACTGGAAGGTGACGAGCGGCCGCTGACGAGAGTCCCACTCCGCGCGCATCGGCTCGTCACCGAGATCGACGCCGACGGTCGTCACTCCCGTGAGCTCGGCGAAGCGTGCGGTCACGACTCCCTCACCGCAGCCGACGTCGAGGATCGAGCTCGGCTCGAGCGCAACGACCAGCTCGTCGACCTGCGCGAGGAAGCGCGCCAGTAGCGCACGTACGACCGGATGCCCGCCCCCGTACTTGTCCGTAGCGTTCCCGGTCGGCCCGACGAAGTCCGCTGGGTCGGAGACGCGACTCGACGTCAGCGCAGAACCTCCTCGACCATCGTCTCCATGCGTTCTCGCTCGTCGACGCTCTCCTCGTGCTGCGAGGTGACGAGCTCGGAGAGGAGCCCGAGCGAGACGAACTGAATGCCGACGACGAGGAGCAGCACACCGAGGGTCAGAAGCGGTCTCGTGCCGATGCTCTCGCCCCAGATCTTGAGCATCGTCAGGTAGACGAGGATGACGAAGCCGACTGCACCCATGAGGAGCCCGATGCCTCCGAAGAGATGGAGCGGGCGGTGTCGGTACCGCCCCATGAACGTGACGCTGAGGAGGTCGAAGAAGCCGCGGAGGTAGCGCTCCGGACCGTACCGCGAACGGCCGTGCTGTCTCGCGCGATGGTTGACCGGGATCTCGGCAATGCGGAAACCTCTGTACGCCGCGAGCACGGGGATGAAGCGATGGAGCTCGCCGTAGATTCGCATGCCGTGAAGCACCTCGGCGCGGTAGGCCTTGAGCCCGCAGTTCACGTCGTGGAGGTGAATGCCTGAAACGGCTCCCGTGACCCAGTTGAAGATCTTCGAGAAGAGGCGTCGGGAAAAGGGATCGTTGCGCCGTGTCTTCCAGCCCGAGACGAGGTCGAAGCCCTCGTCGAGCTTCGCGAGCAGCTGTGGGATCTCGGCCGGGTCGTCCTGGAGGTCGGCGTCGATCGTCACCACGACCTCGCCTCTGGCCTGGAGGAAGCCGGCCTGGAGGGCTGCCGCCTTTCCGAAGTTGCGGCGGAGGTGGATGACGACGACGTTGGCGAGTTCGTCGTGGAGACGCGAAAGCACGGCCATGCTCCCGTCAGTCGAGCCGTCGTCGACGAAGACCACCTCGAACTCCTCGCCGCGCGCCTCGAGTGCGCGTGCGATCTCGGCGTAGAGCTCTTCGAGCGAGTGCTCCTCGTTGAGCAGGGGAACGACGACCGAGATCACGTCAAGGCAGGGTATCGGCCTCCGAGGTCGACATCTTCAGCGCGCCGTGATCGCCCGCCAGCCCAGGATCGCCCCACCCGCGATCGTCGTGGGGAGGTACCAGCTCGCCTGCATGAGTATGGAGAACGCGAGCGCCTCGTTGACGGGCACGGCGAGCAGGCCGAGCGAGGCGACGCCGAGCCACTGATACGTCCCGACGTAACCAGGCGAGGACGGGATCGCGACGCCGAGCGCAAGCGCTGACGAGACGAACACGGCGTCGAGCGCGTCGAGATCGATCCCCACTGAGCGCGCGACGAGGTACACCGCGATGGCGCCGAGCGTCCAGGTGACGATGCTCAGCCCGATCCATGCTGCCGCTCGCCGCCTGCCGACGGGCTCGCCGAGCATGTCGAGCGTGTCGCGGACGATCCGACGGACTCGACTGCGCGTCCGTCGGTCACGTTCCCGCGCCCGTGTGTACCAGCGCGCGAAGACCAGGGCTCCTGCGAGGACGACGAGCGCGAGCACCGTCCCGATGACGATGCGCTGGAGCCACGCCGGAGTCGGGACCGCCTGGATGCCAATGACGAGAAACAGCGTCAGCGTGATCACGTCGCACACGCGGTCGAGCGCGACGGTCCCGAGTGCGCGGCCACCGGGCATCGGCGCTTCCTGACTGAGCCAGCGTGCTCGGAGGAGCTCTCCGATGCGTACGGGGAGGACGTTGTTGCAGGCGAGACCGCACAGCACCATGCCGTAGAACCTGCGCAGCCCCGGCTGCGGCACGTTCGCGATGCGTCGCCAGCGCAGCGCCTGGAAGACGTACCCGCAACCGAACACGAGAACCGCGAGCAGGACGAGCTCGACCTGCGCTCCGTCGAGCGCGTTCTTGACCTCGGTTGCGTCGGCATCGCGAATCGCAAGCCAGAGAAAGACGGCACTGATCGCAATCCCGCCGAGGGCTATGAGCACTCGGCTGCGAGTCATCTCGAGCCCTAGACCTCGAGCTCGAGGCCGTCGTATGCGAGCTCGAACCGATCGGGTGTGGGCAGCTCGCGCGGACGGTGCGTGACGAGTAGGCGCTTCGCCCCGGAGGCCTCAAACGCCTCGACAGCCTCGTCGAGTGAGAGATGACCGCGTGGCTCGCCGTCCAGCTCGCCTCGGAGGAGCGTTGCTTCGCAGACGAACAGGTCGGCGTCTCGTGCCGCTTCCACAAGCTCGTCCGAAGGTGCCGAGTCGCCCGAGTACGTCAACACCGCGCCGTTCGCCTGGACGCGGAAGGCGTACGTCTCGAGCGTGTAGTGCGGGACACGCGTCGGCGTGACGGCGAGCGTCCCGGTCGCGAACGGCGTATCGGGCTCGTACTCGGCCAGCTCGAACGTGCGCTCGAACATGTCGGGGAAGCCGAGCCGCTCTCCGAGCGATGCGAGGAACGCGGCTCCTCCCGGCTGGACCCAGAGCGCCGGGCGCGAAACGGGTCGCCTTGACGCGAGATAGAAGCTGCCCCAGACCCAGGGCACGAGGTCGCCCCAGTGGTCGAGGTGGAAGTGCGTGATCGCGATGGCGTCGACGTCAGGCCACTCGGCATGCTCACGCAACCGTCCCAGCACGCCCGGTCCGCAGTCGAGCAAGACGCGGCTCCCGTCGGCCTGCAGCATGTAGCCCGAGTGTGCGCTCCCTGGGTTCGGCCACGCTGGCGAGGAACCGATGACGGTCAGGCGCACCGCGGTATTCTGCCCATGTGCCGGGGACAATTCGAGTGGTGATCGCCAAACCGGGTCTCGACGGTCACGACCGCGGCGCCAAGATCATCGCGCGGGCGCTGCGCGACGCGGGCATGGAGGTCATCTACACCGGGCTCCACCAGACGCCGGAGCAGATCGTCGAGACCGCCATCCAGGAGGATGCGGACGCCGTCGGCGTGTCGATCCTTTCGGGCGCCCATATGACACTGGTACCCCGAATCGTCGACGGGCTACGCGCGAACGGTGCCGAGGACGTCCTCGTCGTGGTCGGCGGGACGATCCCTCAGGACGACGCGGACGAGCTCAAGGCGAAGGGCGTGGCCGAGGTGTTCGGGCCGGGCGCGACGACGGGCGAGATCGTGGACTTTCTCCGCGGCGCAGTCGCTGCATAGATGTAAGCGGCCAGCTGGACAGACCTCTAGGCCTGGATGGACAAACGGCCAGGCGTGTCTCGTCCCGGCGCGACGATGATTTGCACTGAGGCGGGTAGGTGCTGGATGTTGCAGGGCGGTTCGGCGCTACCGGGTACGAGTGGTTGTAGTAAGGATTGGGGGCTCCATGACGGAGGTTCTCGAGGTACCAGTCGGCGCCACCAATCCGGCACCAGCCGACAGCACGTCGTGCGCCGAACCCCGACGACGTCCGAGCCCCGCAGGGCTGGGGCTCATCGTTGCCGCGGCAGCTGCCTGGACGGCGGTTCTCGGCGCGGCAGCGAGTTGGCGGCACAACCAGTTTCTGTCGCACCGCTTCGATCTCGGGAACATGGTGCAAGCCGTCTGGAGCACCACGCAGGGGCGTCCGCTTGAGATGACGGACGCGGCGACGGGCGAGCAGATCACGCGCCTCGGCGCGCATGTCGATCCGATCCTCGTGCTGGTCGCGCCTCTGTGGTGGATCTACCCAAGCCCCGAGACGCTCCTGGTCGTGCAGGCCGCGGCGCTCGCCGCTGGTCTCTATCCGGCCGTGTGCCTCGCCCTGAAGTACACCCACTCAACAGTTGTCTCGTTCCTGGTTGGTGCGTGGTACCTCGTGTTTCCTTGGACCGTGTGGGTCGTGTTCGACGAGTTTCATCCGGTGACGCTCGCGATCCCGCTCCTCCTGTACGCGATCTGGTTCCTCGACGACAGCCGCTTCGGGTTCTTCGCAGTCTTCGCGGGACTTGCCATGCTTGCCGGTGAGCTGATCGGGCTGACTGTAGCCGCCCTCGGCGTCTGGTATGCGATCAGGTATGGCCGCCGCGTCGTTGGTGGCCTCGTCGCACTCGCAGGCACATGCTGGACGGCCATCTGCGTTGCTGTGATCGTCCCCGCGTTCAACCACGGCGAGCCGAGCCGCTATTACGAACGATTCGATAGCGTCGGGGGCTCGCCTGTAGGACTCCTCGCGACGCTCTTCACAGATCCTAGAGCGATACTCGAGCAGATCACGGGACGAGAGGATCTCTTGTATCTGCTCTGGCTTCTCGCGCCGGCGGCATTCCTCGCGCTGCTGACGCCGTTGCTCCTTGTCGCTGCGCTACCGCAACTCGCCGTCAACGTCCTGGCGGAGTGGTCGTCCACCACGGTGCCAATTACGCACTACGTGTCGGCGATCGTGCCGGTTGTCGTTGCAGCTTCGATCATTGCTCTTGCTCGCTTCTCGATACGAGGCCAGGTACTCACGGCAGGAGCAGCATTTGGTGCTTCAGTCGTGTTCCTCGTGGCGTACCCGCCGGTTCCAGGCTCGCAGACATTCGTATTCCCCGAGCAGTATCCGCCGGAACGGAGAGCTGCATTGCGCGAAGCTGTCGCGTTCGTCCCCGCATCCGCACCGGTGTCGGCGACAAATCGCCTCGGAGCCCACCTCTCCGAGCGGCGCATCATCCAGCTCTTTCCCGAGCTGAGCGGCGCCGAGTGGGCCGTCATCGACTTGCGAAATCCGTGGCTGCCAGGCTTCGCTGAGACGGCGGACCCGCGCATCTTCGGGCGGGCGGTCGAACGGCTCGACCGCGATCCGGACTGGGAGCTGCAGTTTGCCCGCGCAGGCGTCCGCATCTACGAGCGCGTAGGCGTGAGCGGCTGAAACTAGCTCATCGAACGGGACGATAGACACCTAGCCATGCCGTCCCAAGCAGGCGATTCTGCAGAGGTGCGCGTCATGCCCGAGGCGGGTGGGGGAGGCGTGGCCGCAAGCGGCCTTCTTGCTGCCTGGAAGCGCATGATCCTTCGACTTCCGCAAGTTCTGGCAAGGCGGCAACGACGTCGTGAACGGCGTCTCGCCCTATCCGAACGTCGACGACGTCAGAGCAGCCGGCGACGAGTTCGGCCCGACCCGAATCTAGAACGAAGAGGCGTCGGGAAAAGGGATGTCTTCCAGCCCGAGACGAGGTCGAAGCCCTCGTCGAGCTTCGCGAGCAGCTGTGGAATCTCTGCAGGGTCGTCCTGGAGTTCGGCATCGATGGTGACGACGATGTCCCCTCTGGCTTCGAGGAGCCCGGCCTGAAGAGCCGCTGCCTTTCCGAAGTTGCGGCGGAGGTGGATGACGACGACGTTGGCGAGCTCGTCGTGGAGACGCGAAAGCACGGCCATGCTCCCGTCAGTCGAGCCGTCGTCAACGAAGACCACCTCGAACTCCTCGCCGCGCGCCTCGAGTGCGCGTGCGATAGGAAGGCGATCCCGTACCCGCGCGCCTGGCGCGTGAACGTGATGTCGAGCAACAAGGGCGAGACGGTGGCCAGGAACAGGAACAGCACGCCCGAAAGCGGTCCGAGACGTACGTGAAGCCAGACGGTGACAAGCACGGCGCCGGCGATGAACGGCACGGTTGAGAGCAGGCGAAGCGCGATCTCCGACTCTCCTCACACGACGTCGTCACCCAGGAGACGAACGCCATGAGCTGGTGGTTCAAGCCCGGCCCGCTGAGGATCTCCCGCGGCCCCGCCTGGACGAAGCGCTCGACCATGAGGATCTCGTCCGTCCAGAAGCTGTGTCCGAGCTGGAAGAGCCGGGACCAGGCGAGGGCTACGCAGAGGACGACATAGGCCGTGACGATGGCGACTCTCGGACCGGTCGCCGACTCACGAAGCTGGTGGAGGGATAACTCGGACATGGGTGTCGTGCTCGCGGGGATGCTGTGCGAACCAATAGTGGCGCCTGCGTCTGTCGAGGTTGTTGATCGTCAGAGTGGCCTTCCTCGTTGAGTCGCGCGGCGCATCCGCGCGCCCGGGCCGCGCGACTGCGGGCCATTGCCTCGCTGCTCGGCACGAGCTTCAGGATCGTCGAGTCGCTCGAGCTCGCATCTGGGGCACGGACGCTCTACCACGCAGTCCCGGCATAGCGTCGGGAAAGGGGCTGGGGCTGCTCAGGGGCTTCGCTCGCCGGCAACGGCGTCGGCGAGGGCACTGTCCGATGGGTGCGTCTCCAGGGCTCCGCTTTCGCGGACTTCGCCCCGCACGATCTCGGTCACGACGAAGTGGGGTCGACTTTTCGCCTCGTCGTAGACGCGACCGAGGTACTCGCCGATGAGGCCGAGGAAGAGCAGCTGGATGCCCGAGAAGAACGTGATAGCGACGATCAGAGCGGTGAAGCCCTCCGGCGAGTTGCCGAGGAACAGGCGCTGGAAGATCGCATAGAGCGCGTAGAGGGACGCCACGGCTGAGACGCACGCTCCGAGCACCCAGGCCGCGCGGAGTGGTGCGACAGAGAACGCAAACACCCCGTCGAAGGCGAGGCGAAACAGCTTTCTCAGGGTGTAGCTCGGCTCACCACCCGCGCGGGCATCCCGCTCGACGGGGATACCGATCTGCGAGAAGCCGACCCACGAACGAAGCCCTCGGATGTAGCGGTTGCGCTCGGGGAGCAGGTTGATCTGATCGACGGTTCGACGAGAGAGCAGCGCGAAGTCGCCGGAATCGACGGGGACCTTCACCTCCGATAGGCGCCTCAGCAGCCTGTAGAAGAGGAAGTAGGACGCGCGGAGCGGCACTGACTCCTTCCTGCGCACCCGCTGTGCATAGACGACGTCGTAACCCTTCTCGTACTCCGCCACGAACCGCGGGATCTCCTCCGGGCGGTCCTGGAGGTCTCCGTCCATGGCAATCACAACGTCGCCGGTGACGGTCTCGAGCGCCGCGGTCAGCGCCGCCTGGTGCCCGAAGTTACGGGAGAGGCGGACGCCCACGATGCGCTCGTCCGCTGCTGCCGCCTCGCTGATCAGGTCGAACGTGCGGTCGGTGCTTCCATCGTCGACAAAGACCACCTCGTGCGGGCCGCCCGGCAGGCCGTCGAACACCGCGACGAGACGACGCACGAGCTCCGGGAACACCGCCTCTTCGTTGTGGACGGGGATCGCGACCGACACGCGTGGTTCAGGCATGGGGCTTCAACCGTCCCTTGAAGTAGACCATCCTCCATAGCATCGGCCCGCGGGCCGGAACGGCAAAGGGCTCGAAGGCGACCTCGTCGAAGTGCTCCGTCAGCAGGGCTCGCCAGGCCGGAAGGCTGCGGGGGTATTCGCCGCGATCTCCGAGCGCCAGAGCGCGGGGTATTCCGCGCCGCTCGGGCAGCTCGAGGTCGATGACGTGGATGCGCCCGTCGTCGCTGACGTATGCCCGGAGACCGGCGAGGAGAGACGAGACGGAATCGTCGTCGAGGTGATGGAGGAGGCTGTTGACGAGGACGAAGTCGTACGTACCCCGACCCGGAACGGCACCGGTGCGAACGTCGGCTACCTCGAAACGCGCGGCATGCTTGCGTCGCGCGTGAGCGATGTACGACGGGTTGAGGTCGACGCCGAGGTAGTCGAGGCCGGCAAACTCGGCACTGTTAGTGCCGGGCCCACAACCGACGTCCAGAACGCGCCTGATTGTGGATGGAGTGTTGTGCCGCCAGACCGCACTGAGTTTGGAGGAGGCGAACGGGCGCTGCCATGCGAGGTACACGGCGGGCTGCTCGAGGAGCCGCACCACGGCCTGATTCACGGGTCGCTCCGAAGCGTCACCAGGGCGCACGTAAGAATGACTCGACGTTGCCGATAACGAGTGATTCGAGCGCTTTCCGATGGCATCGACTGCAGAATCTCCGACATGAACCGGCCCATGTGTGAAGCATGAGCGTGCGCGCGGACGCGAGTGCCGCAGGCGGACAATCGGGCGGCAGGCTGATCGACAGAGTGCGTGCGAGCTCGTTGACGGTGGATGTCGCCATCGTGAGCGGTGCCGCCCTCGTCCTTGGGCTCATCAGGCTCGGGACACCGGCGCTCTGGTACGACGAGGCGTACACATTCCGGCAGATCAACCGCTCGTACATCGAGCAGTTCGAGGGGTATCAGCCGTTCTACTACTGGATCCAGAAGCCCTGGACGAGCGTCGTCGGAACGTCGGAGTGGGCGATGCGATTTCCGTCTGTCGTCGGCGCGATGCTGGCGTGCGCGCTGCTGGTCGTCATGGCGAGGAAGCTCTTCGATCGCCGGGTCGCGCTCGCGAGCGGGCTCTTCCTCGCGACCAGCCCCTTCTTCGTCAAGTGGTTTCAACAGGCGCGGGTCTACCCGCTGCTCGTCGCCACCAGCCTTGTCGCCACGCTCCTCCTCCTTCGCGCGCTGGAGCGCGGAACGCGCTCCGCCTGGGCCGTGTACGGGATCGCATATACGGGCCTGCTCGTCACGCATGCGGTCGTCGGCCTCCTGCTCCTACCCGTCCACGCGGTGCTCATCGCTCAGCGACGTTCGAAGATCCTGCCGCATGGCCTGCTCGCGGGGGTCGTCATCGTGGCGATCGGCGTTCCTTGGGTCGTACAGCTTGCGATGCGCACGGATAGCGAGACGAGCGAGACATCGTGGATCCCGTTCCCCTCGGCCGAGGCAGCAATGCGGGCGCTGGTGGAGGTTTCAGGGGTCGCCGGCTTGGGTTTGGTGCTCGCGGCGATCGCACTGTGGGCGCTGCGCCGGGCGGGGAACACCACGCTCGCGGTGTGGCTTGCGACGTGGGCCTTCGGGCCATTCGTGTTCGCGCTCGTCATCTCGCTCGCGAGGCCGATCTTCCTGGATCGCTACCTCGTTATTTCGACGCCCGCGTTCGCCATGCTCGCAGCGGTCGCCGTGATGAGTCTGGCCGGTCGGCTACGGGCTGTCGTCGTGGCCGTGGCGGCAGTCGCCACGGCCGTAGGGCTCGCGCTGTGGTACTCATCGGCCGAGGACGGCAACTGGCGGGGGGAGGACTGGCGAAGCGCCGTGGCGACCGTCGTAGACAGACGCACAGAAGCCGAAGCCGTCGTCGCCGTGCCCTGGTGGACTCACGAAGCAGTGGAGTACTACGGCGCTCGACCCGACGACGTCGCGACCGCTGAGTCGATCTGGGTTCTGCATTGGTCGGAAGAGGGCTCGGAGCTCCCTGTGGAGGTGCGACGCCCGCTCGGGTTCGGCGACCACATCCTCGTCGAGAAGCTGCAGTTCGGCTGGAGGGTGAGTGTGCAGCTCTGGCAGCGGCCGAGCTGACCTACGTCAGGCGGCAACGGACGAGCGTGCGCACGACGCGAAGCCCGTCCATTGTCGTGAGTTTCTTCCCCGCTTCACGGCTCCGGGCCGTGTAGGAGATCGGCACCTCGTGGATCCGCTCGCCCGAGCGCAGCACGCGGGCGGCGATCTCGGGCTCGATCGCGAACCCTCGTTCACGGAGCGAAAGAGAGCGGAAGAGCTCGGTGCGCATCGCCTTGTGGCATGTCATGACGTCCGAGATCCAGCAGTTGTAGAGAACGTTCGTCGCCATCGTCACGCCTTTGTTGCCCATGACGTACCAGAAGCTGAACGACGACTGGGACGTCCATGCTCGCGTGCCGAAGACGACGTGGGCATCGCCGGAGACGAGCAGTTCGAGCACGTGGCCGAGGTCGGCGGCACGGTACTCGAGGTCGGCGTCGAGGATCGCGGCGAACTCTTCTGTCGCGTGCTGAAGTGCGGTGCGGACGGCGGCGCCCTTCCCGAGGTTGCGCTCGTGGTGGACGACCTTCACGTTCTCGGGCCATTTACGCGTGGTCAGGATCTCGCGCGTCCCATCGGTTGAGCCGTCGTCGACGACGACCAGCTCGCGAGTCGGAATCGGCAGCTCGGCCGTGAGGGCGTCGTCGATGGCTGCCTCGACGGTCGAGCGCTCGTCGTACACGGGCATCAGGATGGAGAGGCCGCGGGCCATAGGTCTTCGTTCTACCGTCGGACCCGAGGTCCTACCGCTACGGCGCGGGCGCTAGCCGGCCGAGCACGAGCTCGCCGCTTGCCCCGATGAGTGCCTCTGACGTCGTATTCCCTTTCAGGGTGAATGCCGCCACGGCGACGCGCGTCTTCAGCGTTCGCAGCGTTGGACCCGAGACCAGGTCGAGCGGCGGTGCGACCTCGGCGCCGAGCGGGACTGTCAGCTCCACCTCACGAGGATCGATCTCGATCCAACGACCGCCGGGATACTGGCGGACGCGATCGACTTCGAGCGTTATCGCGCTCGCGCCCGCGGCGACAAGGTCGCCGCGAAGGCCGAGGCTGAAGACGGTCCCCCTCCGCGCGGCGAAAAGGGGTTTGCTCGCACGCTTCAGATGTCTGAACGGATTGGTGTCCGACCCACCGTTGGGATGTACCTCGAAGTGCAGGTGCGGGTTGCCGCTCGCGTCACCCGAGTCGCCGTTCCAGGCGATCTGCTGTCCGGCGGTCACCTTGGCGCTGTTGGGAACGGCGAACGCGACGTCCCGCTCGCAGCCGCCCTTGTTGTCGTTACGGGGGGTGAGGTCGTTGTTCAGGTGGATGTAGAGGTAGGTCGTCCCACTGCGGCCGTAGTGGTAGAGCATGCAGCCACCGAGGCCGGACTCCCAGTACTTGACCTCGCCGTCCTCGACCGCGACGACCGGAGCCCGCCATGGGTTCTCCATGTCGATTCCGGCGTGGCGACCGTTGCCGCGGGGATCACCGTAGTTGTCCCATAGGTCGGTTTTCGCGACGAGCGGGAAGACGAGCCGTGGAACAGCGCCCTGCTGCGTGCCGCTCGCGGGGGACGACGAAGCCGCGGCCGCAAGGCCTGCGAGAAGGAGTGCGACGAGTGTCGCTCGGGCTGTCGTCCGGTGGCGTCTCATTGCGACGTAGCGCTCCGGGTCGCGCGCGAAGGCAGGAGGCTAGCACCCCGGCGGAGCGGCTACTCGTCCCAGACGTACTCGTCGGCGAGCTGCTCGCGCGCATCCTCGGCCGAAAACGGCACATACGCGGGATCGCGGTCGGCGAGCACTCCGGCGTCCGGGCTCGCCCTGACCACGAGCGAGAGCGAGCTCGCCGTCCATCCCCAGAGTACGTCTCGTCTCTGGGGCGGGAGCACATCCAGCGCGTGCACGACACCCTGCGTTCGATTGACCTCGGCACGGAACACCTCGAGACTGCGGGACCACTCGTGGATCGGTTGCACACTCGCCACCACCAGCGCGACCATGAATGCCACCGGGACTACGACGAGGAGGCGCTCCTCTCGTCGTCCGGCACCGGGTGTCGCCTCTCCGCGGCGCGAAGCGATCCACCGCCACCAGAGGAACAGCACGGCGGCACACACCGCGATCGCCACGCCTCCGCGAGCCTGGAATGCTCTCACGGGGTTGGGCTGGATAGCGACGACCGCAACGGCGATTGCGGCAGTTCCGAGTACGAGCGCGCCGGATCGCGCGTGGCCAGTGAGCCAGGGACCGAGCCCGGCGACAACCGCTGTGATGCCGAGGAGCGCAACGTAGAAAGGCCACGGCTCGAGCGAGACAACGAAGTAGAGGAGGGACCGGGAGTGAGTGGGATTGGCTCCGGTCTGCGTGCCCCAAACCGCGACGACTGCCGATGCCGCGGAGAGAGAGGCGACGAGCACACAGGCGACGCGGTCCGTCATGCCGGAAGAGCCGGTCGTCGCACGCCATGCGCCCCAGATCGTCAGGACGACGCCCGTGACCAGCGCCGTCTCGTAACTCGCGACGAGGATCGACGCTGCGGCGACGGCGACCACGGTGTCTCGTGCCCGCAAGGGTCGCGGTTGCCACAGGAACACCGCGACGAGGACGGTGAGCGGCGCCGCGAGGACGAGCTCGCTCGCGCCGAGAAACCACGTCGTCGCGGCCGACAGACCCGCGAGCATCGAAACCGTCGCGCACACGAGGCGGTCGCGGCGGCACAACACGATCGCGAGCGACCAGGCGAACGCGGGGAGCACGATCTGTCCCAGGCCGAGCAGGGTCGCGAGGACCTGCGTGTCCACGACCCCCGCCCAGCTTGCGACGACCACGGGTCCCTGCTGGGCGTGCGTCGCGAAGGTGCGTGACGGAGCTCCGACGCCCTCGCCGGTGGAGAGGATGCTCACGAGCTGAAACGCTCCGTCACCGGCCAGCGCGACCGAATGCACCGCCAATGCGCTCGCGAGTGCGATGAGAGATGCACACAGCGCCGCCACGGTCACAAGCGGCATCGGGCGACTTGCCATCGCCTAAGTATTCGTTGTCCTCGGGTCGGATGGCCTCCGGTCGTACCGCTCGCGGTTTGTGTCGAGTGGCGGGGCCGCGCGCCGATAGAGTCCGCGCCGATGAAGATCGCCGTCTGCGTCAAGCAGGTGCCGGATGCGACCGTGCACAAGCGGATCGACCCGGCCACGAAGCGGCTCGACCGCTCCGGCGAGGCGGCTCTCAACCCGACCGATCTCAACGCCGTCGAGGAGGCGCTCAAGATCAAGGAGGCGCAGGGCGGCGAGGTCGTGCTCGTCTGTCTCGGGCCGGCGAAGGCCGTCGACTCGCTGCGCAAGGCGTTGGCGATGGGCGCGGACCGCGCAGTGCTCGTGTCCGACGAGGCCGCAGCGGGATCCGATCTCCTCGGGACGGCTCGCGCGCTCGCGGGAGCGCTCGAGCGCGAGTCCGCCGATCTCGTGTTGTTCGGCCAGGCCTCGGGCGACGGTGATGGTGCCGTGCTCTGGTCGGCGGTGGCCGACAAGCTGCGCCGCCCGGTCGTCTCGCAGGTCGCGTCGCTGACCGTGGACGAACGCTCGGTGACGGGCAAGCGCCAGACGGAGCACGGCTACGACGTCATCAGTGCTCCGCTTCCGGCCGTGGTCGCCGTCTCGGACGCGATCAACGAGCCGCGCTACCCGTCGCTCAAGGGAATCATGGGCGCGAAGACGAAGCCGCAGGAGACGCTCTCGCTGGCCGACGTCGGAGTGGATGCGGGCTCGGCGGGCGAAGCAGGCGCGAAGACAATCGTCCTCGAGCTCGGCCCGCCGACGTCGCGTGGTGACCAGGTGAAGATCGAAGACGACGGCTCGGCCGCGCAGAAGGTCCTCGATCTCGTGGTCGAGAGGAAGCTCCTGTGACGTTTCTCGTCTTCCTCGAGCATCACGGCGGCGCGCTGGAGAAGGGCGGGCTCGGCGTTCTCTCGAAGGCCGCATCGCTCGGAGATGCCGTGGGCGTCGTGCTCGGCGAGGGCGCGTCCGGAGTCGCAGCCGGCGCGGGAGCGTTCGGTGCGTCGAAGGTCTACGTGTGCGAGGCGTCGGAGCTGCACTCGCCGCTCCCGCAGCCGCGCGTGGACGCGCTCGCGACGCTCGTCGAGCAGACGGGCGCCGACGCGGTCCTCTTCGGCGCGTCGGTTCTCTCCGCGGACGTCGCGTCCGGTCTCGCTGCGCGCCTCGACGCCGGGCTGAACTGGGATCTCATGGATCTGACAGTCGCGAACGGCGAGCTCGTCGGAAAGCGTCCGGCGCTCGGCGACACCGTGATCGTCGACGTCGGCTGGACGGGTGGCACGCGGCTCGGGCTCATCCGGTCGGGCGCGCTCGATGCGGTCGAGTCGGGAGGCACGGCGGAGGTCGAGTCCTTCGAGGCGACGTTCTCCGACTTCTCCACGCTCGCGACGCTCGTCGACCAGACGCAGGAGGTGTCGAGCGGCCCGTCGATCGAGGACGCCGACATCATCGTCGCAGGCGGCCGCGGGCTCGGCTCGCCGGAGGGCTTCACGCTGCTCGAGGAGCTCGCGGCTGCGCTGGGAGGCGCGGTCGGCGCGACGCGTGCCGTCGTCGACGCCGGCTGGTACCCGTATTCGACGCAGGTCGGCCAGACGGGCAAGTCGGTCTCGCCGAGGCTGTACATCGCCTGCGGGATCTCCGGCGCGATCCAGCACAAGGTCGGCATGCAGGGCTCGGGAACGATCGTCGCGATCAACAAGGATCCGAATGCGCCGATCTTCGACTTCTGCGACATCGGCGTCGTCGGCGATCTGCATGCGATCGTCCCGAAGCTGACGGAGCTCGTGCGCTCGCGCTAGGCCAGTGCACCCTGCCACAGATACGCACGTGCTTCGCGCGGCTGCGAACTCTTCGCATGCCGTCGTCCTCAGTCGCGCCAATATTCACCAATATTGGCGCTCCCTGCGTCCTAGGCTTGCTCGGTTCTCGCCGGCGAAGCACGCCCGTATCTGCGGCAGGGTGCACTAGTGGCCAGGCCGATCGACTTCGCTCCTCCGTTCGGTGCCCGCGACGCGGTGGGCGCGCCGACGGATCCGCGCGACGAGCGGATCGAGGTCGGCGTCGCGATCGTCGGCGCGGGGCCGGGAGGGCTGGCGTGCGCGATTCGGCTCGGGCAGCTGCTGGAGGAGCATCCAGACGTTCGCGAGCGGCTCGGCGACGTTCCCGTCGCAGTGCTCGAGAAGGGCAAGCAGGCGGGCTCGCATCTGCTGTCCGGCGCGGTGCTGAACCCTTCCCCGCTGCGCGAGCTCTTCCGCGGTCGGCTCAAGACTGCGGACTTCCCGACGTACGGTGAGGTGCCGGGCGAAGCCGTCTACGTGCTGACTCGCCGCTCGGCATTGCGGATCCCGCCGCCGCCGACGATGCGCAACCACGGCAACCTCATCGTCTCGCTGTCCGAGCTCGGGCGGTTCCTGTCCGAGCAGGCCGAGGCGGTCGGCGCGGTGGTTCTGCCCGAGACGTCGGCCACGAAGCTCCTCGTCGAGCACGGCCGCGTCGTCGGCGTGCGCACGGGCGATCGCGGACGCGGTCGCGCAGGTGAGCCGCTTCCCACATTCGAGCCGGGGAACGACATGGTGGCCGGCCTCACGGTTCTCGCAGAGGGCACGCAGGGCTACCTGACTGCCGCGGCCGTCGACCAGTTCGGGCTGCACGGCGAGAACCCGCAGATCTGGGCGCTCGGCGTCAAGGAGGTATGGCGCGTCCGCAAGCCGCTGCGAAAGATCGTCCACACGATGGGCTGGCCGCTGCGGACGTCGGCGAGCTTCGGCGAGTTCGGCGGCTCCTTCATCTATCCGATGGGCGACGATCTCGTGACGGTCGGCTTCGTCGCCGGACTCGAGGCGACCGACGTCGAGTTCTCCGTGCACGACGTGCTGCAGGAGTTCAAGACGCACCGGCTGATCTGGAAGATCCTCGGTGGGGGAGAGCGCGTGGCGTGGGGCGCGAAGACGATCACCGAGGGCGGCTACTACTCGTTGCCCTCGCGATTCAATGCGCCGGGGCTGCTCCTCGTGGGCGAAGGGGCAGGGCTCGTCAACGTGCCTCGCCTGAAGGGCGTGCACTACGCGATCGAGTCGGGTCGGTTCGCCGCCGAGGCCGCGTTCCGCGCGCTCCAGCGCGGCGAGGTGCCGGGCCGGGTCGGCGCGCTCGACTCCTACGACGAGGCGCTGCGGGCGAGCTCGCACATGAAGGAGCTGCGCGAAGTGCGGAACATGCGCCAGGTATTCGACAAGGGGTTCTTCGTCGGCGGCGCGCTCGCGAGCATGATGACGGTCACGAAGGGACGCGCTCCGAGCGGCCGCTTCCCGACGCATCCGAACGCGGCGGCGCCGCTCATGAAGACCGATCGCGCGTCCCGCTACCCGGCGGCGGACGGGAAGTACACCTTCGACAAGCTCTCGTCCGTCTTCGCCTCGGGGAACCGCACGCGCGATGACCAGCCGAACCACCTCAAGCTCCGGACGACCGTGCGGCGGCCGGTCGCGGAGGCGTGGCAGTGGATGTGCCCAGCGCACGTCTACGAGGTCGGCCGCGACGTCGGCGACGGGATGGTGACGGTCGAGGTCACGCCGTCGAACTGCGTCCAGTGCGGCGCGATCACGGCGAAGGGCGGCCGCCTCACGCCGCCCGAAGGCGGCTCGGGCCCGGAGTACACGCTGACGTAGATGGGGTCAGACCCGTGGGGTCTGACCCCGCGTTCCCGTCTGCAGCCCCGCGAGGGGTCTGACCCTAAGGGTCTGACCCCGTAGTACTCCACGCACGCGTCATCGCGATGCGATCGGCGAGCGCAGGGTGCGTCCCGACCATGAGCTGCACCCAGCCGGGCGGGTCGGGATCGCCGAGTGACGTCTCCGAGAAGCCGAGCATGACGCCCTCGAGCGCGGCGGGATCCTGCGTCACCTGGAGCGCCTTCCAGTCGGCCTCGGCCTCCAGACGTCGCGAGATGTGGTTCGCCAGCGGCGCCGTCGCGAGCTGGAAGATCGCGACCACGAGCAGCGCGAGCGGGACAGCCGCGGGTGCACCCATTCCTCCACGTCCGCGCGTTGTCCTCATCAGGATCCAGGCGCCGGGGATCGCGAAGAACGCGAACCAGCCGAGCCCCTCGGGGAGGTGTCGCTGCGAGTGGTGCGCGAGCTCGTGCGCCAGCACGGCCTTCTGCTCGTCCTCGGAGAACGGATCGAGCAGCATCGTGTCCCAGAAGACGATACGGCGAGAAGGCCCGAGCCCGTACGCGTACGCGTTCGCCTGGTCGGTGTCGATGCTCACCTCCTCGACGCGGATCGGGATGTCTCCGACCCCGAGCTCCGTGCGATACTCGCGCGCCGCCGACAGCAGCGCCTCATCGCGGAGCGGATCCGTCGTGAAGTCGAGGTACGGCGCCACGAAGGTGAAGAGAGAGGCGATGGCGACGAACACCGCAGCGCCCGGGAGCCACCAGTGGTCGCCCAGCCTGCGCGCGAGTCCCATCACGATCAGGAGCGCGATGCAGACCGAGAAGAACTGCGCGCCGAGGAGCGCCCAGTCCTCGAACAGCCAGTCGAGGTAGCTCAGGTCGCTCTGCTCGTTGCGCCGAGTCCACCAGTGCGCGGCGAGTCCGAAGGGCAAGTGGACGAGCCAGACGATGCCTAGTCCGAGCATCCCGAGGAGCATCCCGGTCCCGATCGGGCCCGCGGAAGACTCGCGCGCGAGTCCCGCGCCGTGGCGCGCGTAGACCCACAGCGTGAACACCAGAGCAACCTGCGCGAGAACCCAGAGCGCGTAGAAGACCCGCTCGTAGCGCTTCGCCTCCGCGACGAAGTCCGCGCCGAAGACCGCGTCGACGTCGAGCGCGGAGAGCGTGAGGTTGTCGGGGACCGCGGTCGGATAGAGGAAAAATGCGCCGACTGCGAGCGCCGCGACGACGACCGCAGCGAGAACGGCTCTCAGAAGGCGTCCCCGACCAGCGGCGCCGTTCCGGGTGGCCGCACGGAGTCTTTCTCGACCGGCTTCCTCTCGCGCAGGATCGGGCCACCATACGGGTACCGGCTCGTGACGAGCAGGGCGTATGCGTACGTCTGCGCCGAGTAGCGGAGACAGGACGCCCCGAGGTTGCGCATCCCTTCGGGCATCCGCGTCGTCGCCAGCGCGTACCACCACGCGAGGAACGCGATCACGAGCGCGACACCCCCGAGCGCGCTCGCGAGGATGAGTGCCGGGATCGCGAGGAAGATCCGAAACAGCGTCTTCCAGCGACTCTGCTGCGACGCCGGATCGATCTCGACGTCGATCCCGTACGAGCCCTGGCGTCCCGTGAACCCTGGGAACCGGCGCCCGATGAGATAGATGAAGGCACCGAGGTGGGTGCCGTAGCGGATGTACGCGGCGAGGAACCGATGCAGCCCGTCCGGAACGCGGCCCGTGATCAGCGCCGCCAACCAGGCGACGAGAACGGCGAAGAAGACGGCGATCGACCACAGCAGGATCCAGACGATGTGGGGGATCGCGAGAAAGAGACGGAAGAGGACGGTGAGCCGCGGCCGCTCGAGGTCGTCGGCCACGTCCATGCGGATTGGATGCTCCGGGAGGACCGAGTACGTCTCCGCGAGCCCCGGATCCGAGGTCGGATAGCGCGGCGTGAGCAGGAAGAGGTACGCACCTGCCTGCGCCGCGTAGCCGAGCGTGAACGCCACGAGGTCGCGCAGCCCGCGCGGCGCGCCTCCGCGGACCAGGATCGCGAACCAGGCAAGCAACGCAGCCGCAGCCGCGACGCCACCGACCGACGAGACGTTCCACCAGTACGCGTCCTCGCTGCCACTCGACGACGCCGTCCACGACCCCTGGCCCGACGAGCCGCTCGCGAACCCGCCGCCGAGCGCGGTCGCCAGCAGGAGCGCCGGAAGCGCGAGGACGACCCGGAAAAAGCCTCCCCAGCGCCCCTGGCGGACGGGTGGGTCGATCTCCACGTCGATCGGGTAGTCCTGCTGCGCGCGGAACCACGGATATGGGTTCGCTGCGAGGAACACATACGCACTCACCTGCGTCGCATAGCGGATGTACGACGCGACGAAGTCGTGCGTGCTCTCGGGCACCTCGCCCTGGACGAGCACTGCGAGCCAGTTCACGAAGGCGACGAGGAACGCGGCGATGCCGCGCAGCACCACCCAGACGATGAGCGGGATCGCCAGAAAGATCCGGAACACCACCGTGAGCCTGCTGCGCTCCAGGTCGTCGCGGACGACGAGTCGAACCGGTCGGTGCTCAGCGCTCGCCATGGGGCCCCATTGTGCTGCAGGACTAGGATCGCGCGATGATCGACCGTGACGACATCGGGCGGGCGGCCGAGCTGATTCGCGGCCGGCTGCACCGAACGCCGCTCCTCTCCTGCCGGAGCCTGGCCCCGAACGCGTTTTTCAAGGCCGAGCTGTTCCAGAAGACCGGATCGTTCAAGCCCCGTGGGATGGTGAACAAGGTCGCGTCGCTGTCTCCCGAGGAGAAGTCGCGGGGTATCGTCACGTGGTCGGCCGGAAACGCCGCGCAAGGCGCGGCCTTTGCGGCTGCGGCCGAGGGCATCCCGTGCACCGTGTTCATGTGGGCGAGCGCGAATCCTCACAAGGTGGCTGCGACGCGCGGTTACGGCGCGGAGGTCGATCTCGCTGCGGAGAACCCAGCGGAAGCGCACGAGCTCCTGCTCGCATACGTCGAGGACACCGGGCGGACATTCGTCCATCCGTTCGACGATCCCGTTCTCCAGGCGGGCCACGGGACGCTCGGGCTCGAGGTGGTCGAGGATCTGCCAGAGGTCGCGACTGTCGTCGTTCCCGTCGGTGGCGGAGGGTTGATCGCAGGCGTTGCGTCCGCGGTCGACTGCCGTGTCGTCGGCGTCGAGCCGGAGAAGGCGCGGACGTTGTCTGCAGCGCTCGAGAGCGGCCAGCCGGTGCGTATCCAACCGAGCTCGATCGCCGATGGCCTGAACGCACCGTTCACAGGGGCGGGCACGCTCGCCGTCTGTCGTGAGCGCGTCGACGAGGTTGTGCTCGTCAGCGACAACGAGATCGCCGAGGGCATGCGATTCCTCTATACGCGCGCAAAGCTCGCGTGCGAGCCAGCCGGTGCGGCAGCCGTTGCGGCGCTGCTCGCCGGTCGAGTGGAGGTCGAACCAGGGAGGCCGGTCGTCGCCGTCGTGTCGGGCGGCAATGCGGATCCGAAAGTCACGGCTGGTATCCTGGCCAGCCGATGAAGACCGACATCCACCCCGACTACGTCCTCGCGCACGTGACGTGCTCGTGCGGAAACGAGTTCTGGACGCGCTCGACGAAGGAAGAGCTCCACGTGGAGATCTGCGCCGAGTGCC
>Ga0136631_10000001_pt1 | contig 117372 bp, 58 predicted proteins | sample AntDrymUQ6012206_2_FD_104655 | JGI IMG/M metagenome (GOLD analysis project Ga0136631, IMG submission 104655) | Polar desert sand microbial communities from Dry Valleys, Antarctica - metaG UQ601 (22.06) | ecosystem: Environmental > Terrestrial > Soil > Desert | place: Antarctica: Dry Valley... | reverse complement strand
CTCCGCGGCGTGCTCCTGCGAGAGCACGAGTGGCGCGTGCGCAAGGGGCTCGTCTAGGATCGCCCGCCAGACAAAAGGAGGCGAGCCATGGCACCCGTCCTGGTGACGATTCGGTACGCCGGCGATCCCGACGAGCTCTTCCCGAAGTGGGAGCGTGCCGTAGAACTTTGGAAGCAGGAGTTCGGTGACCGCTTCACAGCGCCAGACACGATCGTCGCGCGAGGAGAGGAAGGCAACGAACTTGTCGTCGTAAACGTCTTCCCCAACGACGAAGCGCACACGAACTTCGGCCGCCATCTCGGCGGGCCGCTTGAGGCAGTCGGCCTCAGCGGACCGACGCTTGAGCACCTCGAAGTGCTCAGGATCGAGTTCAGCGGCCAGACGAGCGAGCGTGGCGTCTAGTGCCGACGCTCGTAAGCCTGCCCGGCATTCTGCTCTCGTGAGCACGAGGGGCGGGTGCGCGAGGGGCTCGTGTAGCTCGGCTAGCCCAAGTCGGCCCGAAGGACGGGGTTCTTTTAGACCTTCGATGAGTGTCCGGTACCCAGGAGCGAGGCTAGCTTTGAGCCGGGGGAGGGAACTCGGAGCCGACCCGAAAGCGGGCGGCTTGCTGCGGCGATGCCGGTAGCGATCGGAGTCGGCTCCGACCATCCAGCCGCGTCGAGGGGCTCGTATAGAGCGGATCGATTGCGGCTAGTCGGAGGTGTTTCTAGCTCCCCCAGACGGGGCACCCGTTGGACAGCGAGACGAGGAGGTGCTCCATGCTCGGTCGGATTTTCACAGTCCGTTATCCAAATGGCGACTTCGAGATCGATGCGTCTCAGGACCCTCCTCCGTCGCTCGGCGACACGATCCGACGTAAAGGCAAGCTGTGGAGAGTCACGGCGACGACAGATGGCAAGCCGGTCGTAATGCGGGTCGTGCTTGCTGACGAACGCTCGAACCACGTCTCGCGCTAGGAAGCGGAAGGCAGCACGTCGTTTCGTTCGGGGATACCGGATACGCTGCAGTCCCTATGTCCGCCGACGAGCACCCACCAGAACAATCGATCCTGAGACTTCGCTTCCCCGACGGGGACGTCGAGATTCGCTGGACAACCGACGAGCTCCCTGTTGGCGTCCTCGTGCGGTCTCGCGGAGCCTTGTGGCGCGTCCGCAGGCGAGAGCCTGAAGCCGTCGTCCTTGAGCCTGCTTCGCCTGAAGACCAAGCGCACTACGGGCCCGTGATCAAGCCGACGCCACTGGGCGATGAGTCGATCTTCTTGGAGACGATCATCGAGGTCTAAGGTGCGTGCGTCACGCCAAAGCTGCCGAGCGTCGCTGAACGCGACGAGCCATCGCTTGGCGCTCCGACGCGAGGCGCCGATACGCCTTCTCCCACTCGAGAGGGGCTCGTTTAGACGGAGCCGGTTTGCTTGTGAGCACGGCTGGGCACTCGGTCCCCTATGACGGAACCGACCGAAGACACACAGGCATGGAGCCCGGAGGACGCGGACGCCATCAGGCGCGACGTTGAAGAGGAAGATGAGAGCGGGGCGCCGGAAAAGGTGGCGTGGCCGGCGAAGGACGATGAGCACCCTCTCGAGCCGGCCGAAGCGCTGAGCGAGTCCCGCGACCAGAGCGGGGACGTCGGCCCTCCGGGAGCTACGCCGGATCTCGAAGACGGCCCGCCGGACAAGTCCTAGCTCGGACATCGAGCTCACCAGATCCTCGAGTTCGGATCCCACGGCGGAGGTTCGGGGGATCGGCGGTTCGTCGCGCGGTTGCAGCGGGCATGGCTCGGGCCGTAGTAGTCCATCGGCCCGCCGCCGTCGACGTGATCGAGGTCCCAGGCGTCGCGCGGGTCGATGACTTTGCCGCAGCGCCAGCACTCCACGTCGCCGCGCTCGACCTTCCGGGCCCACTGCTTGCGCAGCCGGCGGTGAGCGGTTCCGTAACGGATGTAATGCTCGCGAGAGAACGGCAAGCGAAAGACAGGCGTGTCGCTTGAAGATGCCTTCGCGATAACCGAGGCGCTCCGCGCAGTGCCGGCGCACATGTTGACGCCTCCCGATGACAAGCTGATCCGGCTCAGTGAGAGCCTCGCGACCGACGGCTCCGGGCTGCGCCAGTGGCTCGTCTCAGGACTCCCGTGGACGACCGGTCACTCCAGCGTTCAGCCGCCGCCTCCTGAAGTCGCGGAGGACGTTGCTCGAGATCAGTTCCAGCTGCGCCTCGGTCGACTCGCGTATGCGTTCGCCGATGCGTGGAGGATCGACGGGGAGGGTCGTCGAGACGCTGTGAACGCAGCGGCCGATGCGATCGTCGAGGAGGTGAAGCGGGGGCTCCGTGAGCGCAGAGTCGACTCGGACGGCCGCGACGATCCGCGAGAGGGCGAGACGCGCTAGACCGATAGGCCTACGGCCCGCCACATGGCCGCACATCGTCTCGTCGACGTCAGCACTCCATTAGCATCCATGTACTTCAGCCGACCTACTGTTGGCGGGTCGAGTCAAGGAGGCCAGGCTGCGATGACCGCGTTGTTCGTTCCGGCGGGGATGCACCGGTTCGGGGCCACGGTCCAGATGTGGGGCGCAAACCTGTTCGAGACGAAAGTGTCGGGCGAAGACTCCGATGGGCAGCTCTTCGTCGGCGAGATTCGGGACGTGACCGGCTTCGGTCCGCCGCGCCATCTTCATCACGAGCAGGACGAGTGGTTTTTCGTCACGAAGGGCTCGTTCGCTATCGAGGTCGGGGGCGTGCAGTACGAGGCGAAGGTGGGTGACTCGCTGTTGGCGCCGCGCAAGGTCGTGCACACGTGGGCACCTCTCGGCCGGGACCCATGCAGCATGATCTTCGCGCTCCAACCGGCGGGCGGTTTCGACGGATTCGTCCAGGACGCTTCGGCGATGGGCCGCCTGCCGACCCCCGAGGAGGCGAACGCGATCTTCGAGGATCGCGGGATGCAGATCGTCGGGCCGCCGCTCGACGTCGTGACGTTGAGATTCACAGGGTGATCGCCGTCCTCGGCTCGGCGTAGCTACTCGCATCTAGCGCACCCCGAGAACCTGGCCGATGTTCGGGCGGTAGATCCGCTGCGGTGAGAGCTGCTTCGCAGCCACGAGCTCGTCGTACGCCTTGTCGATCGGGCTGCGGTTCGCCTGGACGATCGCAGCCTCGAAGTTCTCGTCCGTGATCCGATAGCCGACGCGTTGCTCGAGCTCGTCCCACACGCGCGGGCGGTACTTGTAAGAGGACTCCGCCGACGACGAGGCGCGATCGGAGGAAGGCCCCGACCCCGTCGCCGGCGAACGCAGCGCCTCGGCAGGGCGGAACAACAGCACCTCGGCCAGTGGCTCGGCGGGCTTGACTCCGGGCGAGAGGATGCTCACCTCACTCACGAACGCCTTTGCGATCAACTCTCCCTCGCTGAACGTGCGGCGGCTCAACGTAGAGAACCCGAACGATGCCCGCGTCTCGTACTTGCGGAGCCATGCAGGTGCGTCGTGGACAGTGGCGCTGGCAAACATCCAGGGACCGTCTGTCCACTCCATGCGGGAAATGCGGTGGACGACCCCGACCTGGCGGTTGTCTTGGTGATCGACGAGCAGCGGTATTTCCTCGACTCCGGGCGCGAACCTGAGCGAGCCGCTCTCGTACAGCGAACGCCCGGGACAGTTCCACTGGGGTCGTTGTGCCGCTCGAGCGTATGCAGGGGCGCGAACTTGATGAGCGGTCGATCCAGGCGGTGACGAGCTCGCGTTCCTGCGTCTGCGTAGCCATGCCTAGATCCTAGCAAGCTGCACGGATCGCAAAACTCGTAGAGCGCACTGGCGATGTGCAAGACTCCGCGCGTGCCGGAGCTCCTGCCGCGCTTCTACGTCTTCGCGCAGCGAGTCGAAGACGAGAGACGACTTGCGCAGATCATCCTCGAGGGTGGTGAGGTCGAGAACGAGGCTGGGGTTCCACTTCGCAGAAGTGCCTACGGCCACCGCTCCGATCGTCGACGTGGCTTGCCTGTCATCTCGAAAGGCATCTCAGGCACGGCACCCAGAACGGACCCGCTCGCGGAGCTCTTACGCAAGGAAGCGAGGGGCGAGCGACGGCGGTAGCGGTTCGGATCCACCGCGGCGTCGACGTCGTATGCGGCTCGTGCGGCGACGTCTTCGAGCTGTCGGTGCGCCGCGAGTACGCCTACCGCAAGTCGGGGAAGACGCCGCTGTGTACGACGTGCCGGCGCCCGAGCACGAAGCTGACCGCCGAGGAGCGCGAGAAGTACCTCGCGTGGTGGGTCTGGGAGTCCGGGCTCCGGTCGACGAGCTGCTCGAGATCGCGGACGGGCTCAGCTCCGTGGCCAACTCGTGGCCATAACGTCGCGAAACCGGCTCACGTAGCCATGCGGGTCGACGGACTGGCGAGTGCCGCAAACCCGCATGGCTGTCCGGGATCGTAGTCCTCAGTCGTCGAGTGTCGTAGACGTCTGACTGGCTTCCCAAGCCAGGTGTCGTGGGTTCGAGTCCCATCGTCCGCTCTCACGAAAGACCTGCTAATCGCGCGACCTCAGCGAACCTCGACGAACACCGTCCTAGCCTGGAACAGCCTGATTGGAACGGGATGGAACGGTCGCGACCCGTGAGACATCGCGATGGGGCACCAGAGCCACCCGTAGCGTCCCTGTAACGCACCCTGAATCGGCCCCCATGCGACACTCGGCCGGTGCCGACCTATCGAGTCCACGACACGACCGGCGACGACCTCGGCGTCGTTGAGGGGAACGCACGGGCTCTGATAGGTGTAGAAAGGCTTGATGGTGCGTATGCGGATCGCAGCCCCGATCCTTGCCCTTGCACTTGCCCTCACAGTGAGCAGCGGTCTGACGGCTAGTGCAGCGTAGGCTACGCTGTTTGCCGCACGCGACCCGGTGCCTCTTCGGGGCGCTGCCCTTGCGGGCGGAACTAGCTTGCGGCTCCTCGTCGCTGACAACCCGCCCTTCATCCTTGATGTCGACACGGGTACGGTGATTCCGTCCGGAATTCCGGCATTGAGCCGCGGGACGCACGGGGTGGTCGGAGTCGGCGGGCGGGCAGCCGTGGTCCTGGCACGTTCAGTCCTGAAGCGCACCGACATCTACGCCGTGCGCGATCGTGACGCGCGGTTCTCGCCGCTCGGACGGGGGACGAACGTGTGGCCAGCCGCAGACGGGCGCACTGTGTGGATTCAGACGGCGTCTTCCCGATCCCGCTGCACCCTCCGCCAGATGGGGCTGGACGGTCGGCAGATCCGTCTCCCCCGAGCGTTTCCGTGCGCGGGTATCAACGATCCCGCCGGAGGCACCCTGGGAGTGATCGTGGGGCGTAAGCGCGTGCTCAACCCCGAGGGTCGCGTGATTCTCCAGACGCGCGGCGGTATTTGGGCGGTAGCCGGAACGAAGCTCGTACTTGCCGATCGGACGGTTTCACGCTGCTCGACGGAAAGACCGGCGCTTCACGAAGTCTGCGCTTGCCCAGCAGTGCCGGACTCGACCAGCCCGCGGTCGACCCGCAAGGGCGCTACGTCGCACTCGCGTTCGCAGTTCCGAGCTGGCCCATGCGCACTCTCCCTCCCGGCTGGAAGGGGTCGGGGGGCTTCCAGGTTCTCGACGTGTGGCTGCTCGACACAAAGACCGGGACGCTGAGCCATGTTCCGGGCATGCCTGCGTTCGTGTCGCTCAAGCGCACGAGCATGGCCTGGACGGATGATGGTCGCCTCCTCCTGCTTGGCGAGAGCAACGGCGAGAACGTCGTTGCCGTCTGGCGGCCGGGCCAGCGACGACTCGCCCTCAAGACCGTGGAACTCCCGGAGCATGTCGGAGGCAGCGACTCGTTCGCGATCCTGCGGTAGTCCCTTCATAACTGCCGTGCCCCCCTGGCGCTCTGAAAGACGTCGATAGCAGGGCTGTTCGATCCCAGGTGCGCCGATGCAGACCCGCGTAGCCGAGCAGACTTGGCAGCGAAGCTAGGCGTTTGGGCACCCGGCTTTGTGACGGTCTGTCAGCCGCTACTCACCGGGGCGCGGCCTTCGCCCGCGATCCGCTTCGCCGTGGACTCCACGTCGCGGAGGTCGAGCCAGGATCGTCACAACCCGGCGAGTTCAAGCGGGTAGTCCGTCCGCAGGCATCGAATCTGGAACGAAGATGGAACGGAGAGGCGGGCAAAGGCGGGAAGCGCTACGTGCCGCTGCGACAAGGAACAGCCTCACTAGACCGATTCGCAGACACCCGGGGACGCTCGGGAAGCCCCGGCGCTGCTTCCCAAGCCAGGTGTCGTGGGTTCGAGTCCCATCGTCCGCTTCGGCTCTACTCCGCGTAATCGCGCTCTAATAAAGGAGCGCGGTACCGCTGGCGGTAAACTTCGTCACCCGCTGGGATCGCTCAAAATCGCCTGACCGAGGCATCGTCTGGCCCACAACTGGCCCACACTGTCGTCGTCTTTGGCCCACACTGTCGTCGTCTTCGACGGCCTGGACGAGGGAGAGGTTAGGCGCATCGTATTTGTGGAGGTGAAGACGGGGACGGCGAGCCTGGCCTCACGCGAGCGTGTGTGCCGCAACGCGATCGAGGACGGTCGGGTCGAGTACCAGCTCCTGCGCCTGGAGGATGCGTGCTCGGGTGTCGTCGTGGACGAGCCGATCGCCATCGAATGAAGCTGCCGGTTCGCGGTGGCTCGTCGAGATAGGCGCCTCCGCACCGAATCTGGGCTTAGAGTCTCACGCCGCCTTCGTCGCGGTCGCAAAAAGCCGTGCCCGCCAACGTGCGACAGCCTCGATGGAGCCTGGCCTCCCGAACATCAGCGACGCCTCTCGGTGATCTCGTCGTCGCCGAACCGCTTGAGCCAGAAGCGCCTCAGGATGTCATCCACGGGCGGGATGCGAGGGGGGTATAGGCAGTCCCTGCAGTTCAGCTGCGCGTCACGACGGGCTTCGCGGCTACCGCTGGCGGGAGGTTCACCCCTGCCTCAGTCGCGATCTTGAGCGCCCCCTCGCCCCAGCTGACCCGCCAGCGTCGCTCACCTCACCCTCCTTCGTGACCGACAAGATTCCGGCACCGGAGAGATTCGCTTACCCCATCTCAATCTCGGCCGGAATCCCCAGCCGGCCCATCGTGCGAAGGTGCGCGAAGTGTGAGCGCAGCGCGGCGCGTAGAGACGGCTGCGACGTGTAACGGATTCCGTGCTTGGCGCAGTTGCGCCGCACGATCTCGGCGATCCCGGGGTAATGCGTGTGCGGCAACAACGGGAACAGGTGATGTTCGATCTGGAAGTTGAGTCCGCCGAGCGCCCAGGCGAGCACGGGGTTGCGGGGGCAGAAATTGACGGTCGACTCAACCTCGTGCACCGCCCAGACGGGCCGCTCGGCACGCGCCTGCTCCGGCGAGCTGAACGCGGCCTCCTGGACGCAATGTGCAAGTTGGAAAGTGGTTGCCATGATCAGACTGGTGATCATCGCGAAGCCGAGGTAAGCGACGAGTACGACCCACCACGGGTACACGAGCAGCGGGATCACGATCGCCCACGTGATGAAGATCGCCTTGCCGGCGATCAGGCCTACCAGGTTCCAGCCCCTAGGTGCCTTCAACGTGCTCTCGCCGACAGTGCCGCGCGCAAACGCAGCGAGGTCGCCGAAGACCTGCAGGCGCAACCCCATGAGCGTGTACATCGGCCAGATATAGAGATGCTGGAACCGGTACCACGGCCTTGGTTCCTGGGACGGCGCGAAGCGGGCCAGCGGCACCTGTCTGGCGTCGTCGTCGAACCCGTCGATGTTCGTGTAGGTGTGGTGCGCCACGTTGTGCTTCACGCGCCATGCGTAGCTCGAGAAGCCGAGCAGCGCATCCGCGGTCCAACCGAGCAGGTGGTTGTAGCGCCGTCGCCGAAAGTAGGCGCCGTGGTTGGCGTCGTGCTGCACGCAGAACGCCGTTAGCAGCGCGCCCAGCACGAGCCCGGTGAGACAAAGCAGTCCTCCCATCACACCGGGTTGGACGAACACGAGCACCGCCCAGGACGCGGCGGTGAGCCCGATCGCCAGGGGGGCCTTGGCGAAGAGAAGGAGAGACCCTGTCAGTCGCGTACGGCCGTGCGCGAGATACTGCTCCACCTCGAAGCGGGTCTCCTGCATGAACGCTCCGCCTTTGCCGAACGTCAGCTTTTCTGCTCCCACCGACATGCAACACCTCCCTGATCCTGCGAACGGACGTGAGGGCGCCGGGCGGTCGCCGTCGGTGATCGTCCGGATGACGCTCGGAGAGTAGTCGGCCACCGGTGATCTCCGACGAGGAGACCGCAGTGGGCGGCTTCTAGTCCTGCGGGCGGGCGACTGCTACACACACGCACGCGCGCGCGAAGGCTACCGCCAGCGGTATCGAGTTGCCGTTCGATCGAGGTCGGGACCGACGCCAGCGGGCACCTCACCACTCATCCGCGCACCGTATCCGAGGTGGCGTCGCGCTCAATCGAGCAAGAGTGCGCACGCTTCGCATGCGCGAGTGTGCTCTCGCTTGAGAGCGCGAACCGCCTCAGATAGCTGGCAATATCAACGTTTTGACACAACCATCGCGTTCGACGGTGAGGAAGTTGCTGCGGCGAAGCTGCGACAGCGCCTTGATCGGAAGCGCCGGCAGCCTTCCGTCGCCTTCGGGGCGCTTCAGGATGCCACGGTCGGTCATCGAGATCGGGCGACCGCCGTTCTCGGCGATGGTGACCACGACGAAGAGAACGCCGATGTTCTCGACGTCGAGGAGCGCATCCGTGCCCGCGCCCTTGCGCTCGCGTCCACGCTCTTCGACGAGTGTGACGTTCTGGCCGATCCTCGCGTGCAGCCGTTTCGCCGTCGACTTTCCTCTCCATCTTGTGGACGCGGAGGGCTTGACTGATTAGGATCCCACAACTCGGGACGGCTCGCGAGTCGCCCCCCGACTCGAAGGGGAGACGACAATGAACGTCCAGCCATCTCGGCTGCCAGTCAATCGGCTGCGGCCGCCGCTCGCGGCGCTCGCCATCGCCGCGATCGCGCTGTTCCTGGCGCTAACGGCGCTAGCCGGCGCCGCGCCGATCACTCCCGGCGGTTCAACTGAGGTTACTGTCGGCAGCAACGACGCCCTCTTCTCGCAGAACAAGCAGAACGAGCCCGGCGTCGCGGTGAACCCGGTCAATCCGGCCATCCTCGCGGCCGGGGCCAACGACAACATCGACCTCGAAGCCTGCAACGCCGGCGACGATCGCACCTGCCCGTTCACGCGGGGCGTTGGTGTGTCGGGCGTTCAATTCTCGACAGACAGCGGACGTACCTGGATCCAGCCGACCTATACGGGCTACTCGGCGCGGGTGGCACCGAGCTGCCTCGGCCAGCCGGACGTCGCTCTCGGACAGCCCCCGGCCGGCGACACCGGCTGCGTCCCCGACCCGGCGGGCCCGATCGGCACCCTCCCGAACTACTTCCAGAGCGGCATGGTCTCAAACGGCGACCCCGAGCTGGTCTTCGGACCGGCACCCGACTCCAGCGGCGAGTTCTCCTGGGCTAACGGACAACGGCTGTACTACGCGAATATCGCCACGCCGTTCCCCGGCAACCCGGGCTTTAATGGCAGCGGCGCGATCGCGGTGTCGTACACCCTCAACCTCGCCGGCGCGATCGCCGGGGCCAACAGCGCATGGTCTGCCCCTGTGGTCGTCACGCGCCAGAACTCGGCGCTCTTCAGCGACAAGGAGCAACTCTGGGCCGATAACGCCGAGTCCAGCCCGCACTTCGGCAACGTCTACGTCTGCAACGTCGGGTTCCGCGGTGCGGCCGGCTCCGAGCCCGTCCTCTTCTCGCGCTCCACCGACGGCGGCGACACGTGGACCGTGCGGCAGCTCAGTGCGGCAACGAACAACAGCCAGACCGGCGGCCGCCAGGGCTGCGCGATCCGCACCGACAGCGACGGCGTTGTGTACGTGATCTGGGAAGGCACGGACATCCAGACTCGCCAGGATGTGTTCTTCCAGGCGAGGTCGCGGGACGGCGGAGCCAACTTCGAGCGGGCAAGGGCGATCGTAGGCGTCGCAGGCATCGGCCAGTTCGACCCGGTGCAGGGGCGGTTCACGATCGACGGAATTGCCGGGGCGCGAACCAACACGTTCCCGAGCATCGACATCGCCAACGGCGCACCCTCGGGTGCTGATCCAACCGACCAGATCCTCATCACCTGGTCCGACGATCGCGCGGGCACGAACAATGAGCGCGCATACGTCATCTCCTCGACGAACGGCGGCGACAGCTACTCGCCGGTAATCAACGCCAACGACGGCTCCGACCGGGCCAACTTCCCGGCCATTGCGATCTCGCCGGACGGCACCGACGCCTGGCTGGTCTACAATGCGTGGCTCGACCCGTGGCGAAGCGAGACGTCCTCGCCGCGGCGTGTGCTGGGCGTCGTGCGGCACGCCGAGATCGGAGGCGGCGGCGTCCTCGGCCCGTGGACGACGCTCCTACGGGGTCCCGTGGGCGACGGGCGAGCAGCGAGCGCCAACGGCCTCACGTCGGAGTTCCTCGGCGACTACAACTACATCGTGGCGACGCGCGACGTCGCGACCGCGGTGTGGAACGACATGCGCGACGGCGCCGTGTGCCCGGCGATCAACGCTTACCGTCAGGCGTTCTTCGAGGACGTCACCGGGGGCGGGGCCGAGCCGATCGTCGCCGATCGTCCGCGCGACCGAGCGTCGGCGGGCGAGCTGCCGGGGGCACCCTCCGATGCGCTACGGCCCGGACCGAACAACCAGTGCCCGCCAACATTCGGTGGGTCGAGCATCTATGGGGGTTCGTTCAGCGACGACAGCTGATCGGGTCAGAGAGCGTGGCGCGGCGGGTTCTCCCCGTCGCGCCACGCTGTCGGAGTCGCTTCCGAACCTCCCGCTGGAGGACCCGCTACAGCTCGTCCAGCTCTACGCCGAGCGTGGTCGCCGAAGTTGAGCGGGCGGCGATGCGGTGGCTCGAGCGGTATGACCGAACGCTCGCCACGGCGCCAGGACTTCGCGGAGATCGCAGGATCTCGCGAGGCGTGACGTTCAGAGCTCGCTGCCGAGTCCCATCGTCCGCTCTCATGAAGCCTATGTCGCGGCCTATCGCGCGATAGCCAAGATCGCGACGATCGCGACCACAGCTACGAGCACGATGACCCAAATGGGATTCACGAATCGCTAGAACCAGCGACCGCGCACGAATCCGCCGAACGCGAGCAGGCCGACGAGCGCGACGATGATCCCGACGATCACGCTCCAGAAGATCGCGATCACGATCCCCGCAATGACGATCACGCCGCCGACTGTCAGGCCGGCCATTCCTCCCTCGCGTCCCATCACGACTCCTCGTCGTCCGTGTTCGCGTAGTTGTCCTGCTCGGCTATCTCGTCGGACGCCGGTTCGCGTGTCTGCGGCTGATCCTGCTCGGGTGCGTCGTCCATGTCACCCGTGACAGCCGCGCCGTAGCCGGTCTCGTCCGCGGGTCTCTCTTCCACTGCTGACATTCCGCCTGCCACCTCCTCGTTCGTCGGTGTCTGGATGTACCCATGCGTTGCCTCGGTCGAAACGCGCGGCCCCGGGGGAAGGGACTCGACACGCGAGCGCGAAGCCAGGCATGCCGGGCCGACGTGGCGTCCTCCGTTTCCCCTCCCCCGGGGAGGACTGGGGTCGGCCCGGCGTTACCATCGCTCGCATGACCGCTCCGCTCAGTGACGACGAGATCGCCGCGGCGTTCGTCGGCGAGCTGAGAGAGCACAACGCGACGATCGAGCTTGTGGAGTACGACGAGGAGTGGGCGCGGCTGTACGAACGCGAAGCGGGGCGGATCCGAGACGCGCTCGGGCGGAGGGTGCTGCAGCTGGAGCACGGCGGCTCGACCTCGGTTGCGGGCCTGGCCGCGAAGCCGGTCATCGACATGATGCTCGTCGTCGCCGACACGCGCGACGAGGGCGCGTACGTGCCAACCCTCGAGGCGGCGGGGTACGTGCTTCAGATCCGCGAGCCTGACTGGTTCGAGCATCGGCTCTTCAAAGGCCCCGATACGAACGTCAACCTCCACACGTTCTCGGAGGGATGCGAGGAGGTCGATCGGATGCTCGCGTTCCGCGACTGGCTCCGCACGCACGACGACGACCGTGACCTCTACCTCAGCGCGAAACGCGAGCTCGCGACGCGCGAGTGGAAGTACGTGCAGAACTACGCGGACGCGAAGTCGGCTGTGATCCGAGAGATACTCGCCCGAGCCCTGAGCTCGTGACGGCAGGCTTTCACCGCGCCGCCACGAACCTCGCGTGCGTGAGCGAGAGCGCACCAGCTGCCGTCGATCGCGGCGATCTCAAGAGCACGACGTACGAGCTCGTCGTGCTCGCGATCCGAGAGACGTGCTCGGAGCTCGTCGACCGCCAGCCGCAGGAGTGCCGCGACGCCGTGGTTCCGCCCACGGTCAGGACGCCCTCAAAGAACCCGTCCAGAAGTTCGGACTCACGCCCGACGCGGTGACCGAGGTCGCGCGAGGAGTGGTCCGATGACCGCTCCACTCCGAGAGCGGCCCGTCTGGAGTGCGCTGGAAAACCACTTCGCCGAGATCCGCGATCTCCACCTGCGCGACCTCTTCGCCGAGGACGCGACGCGCGGCGAGCGGCTCGCCGCCGAGGGTGCCGGCATCTACCTCGACTACTCGAAGAACCGCGTCACCGACGAGACGCTGCGCCTGCTGGTGCAGCTGGCCGGCGAGTCGAGCCTCCCGGAGCGTACGGATGCGATGTTCCGGGGCGACCGGATCAACACGACCGAGAACCGCTCCGTCCTCCACATCGCGCTGCGCATGCCACGCGAGCGCTCGCTCGTCGTGGACGGCGTCGACGTCGTCGCGCAGGTGCACGAGACGCTCGACCGGATGGCCGCGTTCTCCGAGCGCATCCGCTCCGGCGACTGGAAGGGCCACACCGGCAAGCCGATCCGCAACGTCGTGAACGTCGGCATCGGCGGGTCCGACCTCGGCCCGGTGATGGCTTACGAGGCACTCCGTCACTACACGCGCCGCGACCTCACCTTCCGCTTCGTCTCGAACATCGACTCGACCGACTTCGTCGAGGCGACGCACGACCTCGCGCCCGACGAGACGCTCTTCGTCATCTCTTCGAAGACGTTCACGACGCTCGAGACGATGACGAACGCGCACTCCGCACGCGCGTGGGCGCTCGCTGCGCTCGGCGACGAGGAGGCGGTCGCGAAGCACTTCGTCGCCGTCTCCACGAACGCGGGGGAGGTCACGAAGTTCGGCATCGACCCGGACAACATGTTCGGCTTCTGGGACTGGGTCGGCGGCCGCTACTCGATGGACTCGGCGATCGGACTGTCGACGATGCTCGCGATCGGGCCTGACGCCTATCGCGAGATGCTCGCCGGCTTTCATGCGATGGACGAGCACTTCCGCGAGACGCCCCTCGAGCGCAACCTCCCCGCGCTCATGGGCCTACTTAGCGTCTGGTATGCGGACTTCTTCGGCGCCCAGACGGTCGGCGTCATGCCGTACAGCCAGTACCTGAAGCGCTTTCCCGCCTATCTCCAGCAGCTCACGATGGAGTCGAACGGGAAGCACGTGACGCTCGACGGCGGCACCGTCGACTACGAGACGGGCGCGGTCTTCTGGGGCGAGTCCGGGACGAACGGCCAGCACAGCTTCTACCAGCTGATCCACCAGGGGACGAGGCTCATCCCAATCGACCTCATCGGCTTCGCAAGGACGCTCAACCCGCTCGGCGACCACCACGACATCCTCATGTCGAACGTGTTCGCCCAGGCCGAGGCGCTTGCGTTCGGGAAGACCGAGCAGGAGGTACGCGCAGAGGGAACGGCCGAGGCGGTCGTGCCGCACCGGATCTTCGAGGGGAACCGCCCGTCGAACGTGCTCCTCGCCGAGGAGCTGACCCCTCACGCGCTCGGCGCGCTCGTAGCCCTCTACGAGCACAGCGTCTTCGTGCAGGGGACGATCTGGGGGATCAACTCCTTCGACCAGTGGGGCGTCGAGCTCGGCAAGGCGCTCGCGCAGCGGATCATCCCGGAGCTCACGAGTGCGTCGGAGCCCGAGCTTGCGCACGACTCTTCGACGAACGCGCTCATCCGCCGCTACCGGGCCACGAAGTGATCAAGCTGCTGCTGTCGGACGTGGACGGAACGCTCGTCACGCCCAAGAAGGAGCTGACGCCTCGCGCCATCGGGGCCGTGGACGAGCTACACGACGCGGGAATCCACTTCGCCGTGACGAGCGGTCGCCCGCCACGCGGCATGGAGATGCTCGCCGAGCCCCTCTCCCTCCGAACGCCGCTCGCCGCATTCAACGGCGGTCTCGTCGTCGAGCCCGGGATGCAGGTGCTCGTCGAGCGCACGATCCGGGACGAGCTCGTCGCGCCGACGATCGAGCTGCTCGAGTCGTTCGAGCTCTCCGTCTGGGTCTACCGGGGCGCCGACTGGCTCGTCCGTGACCCGGACGGCCCGCACGTCGCACGCGAGTCGCACACCGTTCAGTTCGAGCCGAGCGTCGTGGAGAGCTTCGACGGTGCCGCGAGCGTCGCGAAGATCGTCGGCGTCAGCGACGACTACGACGCAGTCGCATCGGCTGCACTCGCTGCGCACGACGAGCTCGGCGACCACGTCGCCGCGTCGCGCTCGCAGCCGTACTACCTCGACGTCACGCATCCGGAGGCGAACAAGGGCGGCGTCGTCACGTATCTGGCTGCGCGCTACGAGATCGGTGAAGACGAGATCGCGACCATCGGGGACATGCCCAACGACGTCCTCATGTTCGCGCGCTCGGGCCTGTCCATTGCGATGGGAAACGCGGATCGCGAGGTACAACGCGCCGCAAGGCGTGTCACCGCGACCAACGACGAGGACGGCTTCGCGCAGGCCGTCGAACGCTTCGTTCTCAAACAAGGAGGCTGACGATGGCCACGGACACTCCCATGCAGCTCGGAATGGTCGGGCTCGGCCGAATGGGAGCCGGGATCGTCCGGCGGCTCATGCGCGACGGCCATCGCTGCGTCGGCTACGACGTCTCGCCCGACGCCGTGAAGGCGCTCGAGGCCGACGGCGCGACGGGCTCGTCGTCTCTCGAGGACTTCGCAGCGAAGCTCGAGAAGCCTCGCGCGGTCTGGGTGATGGTGCCCGCCGGCGACCTCACGTCGAAGACGATCACGGCGCTCGCAGAGGTGCTCGAGCCCGGCGACACGATCATCGACGGCGGCAACACGCACTACGTCGAGGACATCAGGCACGCAGCCGAGCTCGGCGAGAAGGGCATCCACCACGTCGACGTCGGAACGAGTGGCGGCGTCTGGGGTTTCGCCCGCGGCTTCTGCCTGATGATCGGCGGCGAACACGAGGTCGTCGAACGCCTCTCCCCCATCTTCGCGTCCATCGCGCCGGGCGTCGAATCCGCGGCACGTACGCCGGGACGCTCGGGTGATCCCGGCCCAGCCGAGCACGGGTACTACCACTGCGGGCCCAACGGTGCCGGCCACTTCGTGAAAATGGTGCACAACGGGATCGAGTACGGCCTCATGGCTGCGTACGCGGAAGGCCTCAACATCATCTCGAATGCCAACGTGGGAAGCAGTGAGCGTGCCATGGACGCCGAAACCGCACCGCTCGCGCATCCCGAGCTGTATCGCTACGACATCGACACGCGGGAGGTCGCCGAGGTGTGGCGGCGAGGCAGCGTCGTCGGTTCGTGGCTCCTCGACCTCACGGCCCAGGCGCTCCAGGAATCCCCGACCCTCGAGGCGTTCGCCGGCCGCGTGTCCGACTCGGGCGAGGGCCGGTGGACCTCGATCGCGGCCATCGACGAAGGCGTACCCGCGCCGGTGCTGACGACCGCGCTCTATTCGCGCTTCTCGTCGCGCGGCGCTGACGACTTCGCCAATCGACTCCTGTCCGCGATGCGGAAGCAGTTCGGCGGGCACGACGAGAAGACGATTGCATGACGCTCGAGGTCGAGGTATTGCCGGACGTGGACGCAGTGGCCGAACGCGGCGCTCAGATCGTCGCTGCGGCTGCGGCGGTCGCGGTCGCCGCCCGCGACCGATTCACGTTGGCGGTCTCGGGCGGGCGAACGCCGTTGGCGATGTTCGCGAATCTCTACGGGCGCATGCCGTGGGAGAAGGTCACGATCTTCCAGGTCGACGAGCGCATCGCGCCTGATGGCGACGCTGATCGAAACCTCGTGCAGCTCCAGCTCAGCCTGCCGCCCGGCGGAGTCGTCGACGTCCGCGCCATGCCCGTCTGGGCACAGGATCTCGACGCTGCTGCCGCGGTGTATGCCGATGCGCTTCCCGATCAGCTCGATCTCGTGCACCTCGGGCTCGGCCCTGATGGGCACACCGCCTCGCTCGTGCCCGGCGATCCCGTCCTGGCGACGCTGGATCGCGACGTCGCGGTCACCGGCGTGTACCAGGGGCGGACGCGTATGACGCTGACGTACCCCGCGTTGAACCGCGCGCGGCAGATCGTCTGGCTCGTGACGGGCGAGGACAAGCTCGATGCGCTGCGGCGGCTGCGCAAGGGCGATCAGTCGATCCCCGCCGCCCGGATCTCGACCGCGAATGCGCTCGTCGTCGCCGACGCGGCGGCGGCAGGATCCGGGTCATGAGCGAGGAGAAGGAGCGCAAGTACCCGGTGGAGCCCCGCGCCCCGGCCGTGCTCACGGTCGACGTCGGCGGCTCCCACGTCAAAGAGCTTCTGAACGGAGTGGACGAGCGGCGGCGGTTCACGTCCGGCCACAAGCTCACGGCCGAGCAGATGGTCGCGGGCGTTCTCGAGCAGACGGCCGACTGGGCGTACGTGGGCATCTCCGTCGGCGTTCCGGCACCCGTGATCGACGGGAAGGTCGTCCGCGAGCCGGTCAACCTCGGCAAGGGCTGGGTCGGATTCGACTTCGAGAAGGCATTCGGGAAGCCGACGAAGGTCGTCAACGACGCAGCGATGCAGGCTTTCGGTAGCTACGACGGAGGACGGATGCTCTTTCTCGGCCTCGGCACCGGGCTCGGGACAACGCTGATCATCGACGGCGTCATCGCACCCATGGAGCTCGGCCATCTTCCCTTCCGAAAGGCGACCTACGAGGACTACCTCGGGGAGGCAGCACTCGAGCGCGACGGGCACAAGCGCTGGAAGAAGGCGGTCTTCGAGACCATCGGATACCTCTCGGCGGCCCTGCTACCCGACTACGTCGTGCTCGGCGGTGGAAACGCGCGCGATCTCGGCGAGCTGCCGTCGAACTGTCGGCTCGGCCACAACGAGGACGCGTTCCTCGGCGGTTTTCGCTTCTGGGTCGAGGGTTGACGCCCGTGCGGCCGCGGTCGTCGTGGCCGCCTGACTCGGCAGTTGAGCTCCTCCACCTCCTCGGCGTCGACGTGGCGGGCTGGTTCGAGTCGCAGTCGTCGACGTCCACCAGGAAGGTCACAGACGGTGTGTCGGTCATCGCGACATCCTCTCGTACCTCTCGTCATGATCCCCGGTCGATCGAGACCGACGAGGAGGAGAACACGTGAGACTCGCCCTGCACTCGACGCTGACCGTCGCCCTCGCCGCCGCCATGCTGTCCGGCTGCGGTGGATCGGATGGGCCAGAGACCGTGAACGGCTGCGTCATCGAGCCGTCGACGTCGTGTGCAAGCGTCGACCTCTCCGGGGCGGATCTCGAAGGAGCTGACCTCTCCCGCGCGACGCTGTCGGGCACGAACCTCGAGGGCACGAACCTGAGCGGCGCCAACCTCACAGAGGCCAACCTGAGCAGCGCGCTGATCGTCGACGCCGACCTGTTCGGCGCCGACCTCACGGGTGCGAACCTCACGAACGCGACCATCTCTGGCACGAGCCTCGACGGCGCAACCCTCTGCGGCACGTTCCGGACGGACGGCGCCGTCGACGACACGAGCTGCCCGGAGTCCGGCACGACCGACACGACGACGTCAGTCGCCGAGGTCACTTCTTTCGACATCGGTGACCTCACCTGCGAGACCGCGGCGAACGTGCCCGTCAGCGTGTCCTGGGAGACGGAGAATACGACCGCCGTCGAGATCGCGCTCGACACCGCCGCCCCGACGGGATTCGGGCCGAGCGGCTCGACCGACATCTCGGTTCCGTGCGATGACGCGCCACATGCGATCACGATCACTCCACGGAACGACTCGGGCACGGGAGTTCCGGAGACACAGGAAGTGAGCTCGGACTAGGAGCTAGCCGCGAGCGCGTTCGAACGGCGTCAGCGGCATAGGCTGACTCGTGGTCGGTCTCGGCTTCGCCGCCGACATCGCGACGTACAGCTCGCGTGCTGGCGAAGTCGAAGTATCAGGCCGCGTATTCGACGAGCACGAGCGCCGCGGCCTCGATCTCGTCCTCCGAGACGAGGACGAGTCGCGCGGCGTCGCCGAGCGGGACGAAGGAGTCCTTGCTCGTGACGCGCGCGATACGACCCTCGTAGCCGGCATCGACGAGCTCGGCGATCACGCCCTCCGAGACGCCGCCCGTCCGCCGCGTCTCGTCGACGACCAGCACCCGTCCGGTCGCCGTCGCCTCGCGCAGGATATCCTCGACCGGAAGGGGCGCGAGCCAGCGCAGATCGAGCACGCGTGCGTGGATTCCTTGCGTGGCGAGCTTGCGCGCGACGCGCAGTGAGAGGTGGAGCCCGTTGGCCCAGGTCACGATCGTGAGATCCGTGCCGTCGAGATAGGTCCGCGCCGAGCCGACGGGCACGTGCTCGGCGCCGAGCGCGGCGACCCAGCCCTCGTCGCCGTCTTCGTGCAGATCGCGCGAGTGGTACAGCGCGATCGGCTCCAGGAAGACGCACACCGTTCCGTCGACGAGCGCCGACTCGGCGCAGGTCACGAGCATCGCCGCGGCATCGTCAGGGCGGGCGGGAGACCCGATCACAAGCCCCGGGATGTCGCGGAGAACGCCGACTGCGTCGTCGTTGTGGAAGTGCCCACCGAACCCGCGCTGATAGCCGTAGCCGGCGATCCGGATCACCATCCCGTTGCGATACGCGCGCTGCGAGAAGAACTGGAGCGTCGCCGCCTCTCCCCGCAGCTGGTCCTCCGCGTTGTGGAGGTACGCGAGGTACTGGATCTCGGGTACCGGGAGGAAGCCACTGACCGCCGCGCCGAGCGCGAGGCCGAGGATCGACGTCTCGTCGAGCAGCGTGTCGAAGACGCGCCCGGCGCCGAAGCGCGCGTGCAGCCCTCGCGTCACGCCGTAGACGCCACCCTTCACGGCGATGTCCTCGCCGAAGAGAAGCGCGTTCGAGTGGCGGTCGAGAACGGCTGCGAGCCCGGCGTTGATCGCCTGCGCGAGCGTGAGCGGCTCGTCTCCGGCGAGGTGAACACGACCGGCCTTCTCGGCGACCACGCCAGGCGAACGCGGCGCCAGCGGCGCGACGACCTGCTCCGCCGTCGACATCTGCGGGAGCGCTGCAACCTCGAGCGCGACCTCTCGCACCTCGTCACGCACCGCGAGGTAGTCGGCGGCAAGCTCCCCGCCGGTCGCGCTGCCCGCCGATACGAGCCAGCGCGCGGTGCCGAGGATCGGGTCGCGCTCGTAGTCGGCGCGAATCGCCGGCGGCGTGCGATACGCCATCTCCGCGTCAGCGCCCGCGTGACTCAGGTAACGCACCGTCCGCAGGTGGAGAACGGCCGGTTGCCGCCGCTCGCGCACCCACCCGACGAGCTCTCTCGCGACGCCGAGCACCTCGGCGGGGTCGTGGCCGTACGCGATCTCGTAGCGGATCTGCTCGCGAGCCGTGAGCGCGGACTCGACCCAGCCTGGCGGAGACGGGACGCTGACCCCGAGCCCGTTGTCCTCGCACACGAACAGCAGCGGCAGCGGCAGACGTTGATACGCGATCTGCGCGGTGGTGTTGAGCGCCGCCTGTGCAGCCGCGTGGTTGAGTGAGGCGTCCCCGAATGAGCAGTAGACGACGGCGTCGTCGCGCCAGGTACTCGCTACGTGAAGCCGTGCTGCACGGTCGATCGCGAGCGCCATTCCGACCGCGCGCGGCAGGTGCGACGCGATCGTCGACGTCATCGGCAGGACGGCGAGCTCCTTCCGCCCGAACACCTTGTGCCGTCCGCCCGCGATGGGCTCGACCGCGGCCGCGACGACGCCGAGCATGATGTCGCGCAGTCCGTCGATCTCGGCCTGGGCGGCTCGAGCAAGGTAAAACGCGCCCGACCGGTAGTGCAGGAGCGCCGGGTCGTCCACGCGTAGCGCGAGCGCGACGGCGGCGTTGGACTCGTGACCGGCGGAGCCGATCGTGTAGAAGCTCCGCCCGTGCTGCTGGAGCCAGCGTGCGGCGTAGTCCGCCTGCCGGCTGTCCACCTGAGCCCGCCAGATCTCCTCGACCTCGGGCGGCGCGGCGCGCAGCGCAACGCTCGGCTCGAGGGCTCGCAGAGCTGCGAGGAGGTGCTCCTCGAGCGGGTCGAGCTCGACTGCCGTTCCGGTCGACATGGGCGAGGCGAGCCTCGCCCTTACGCGGCGACCGGCTGCTCCATCTCCGCGTTCCACTCGCCCGCGACCGCGAGGGCGTTCATGCGAGCGCGATGGACGAACACGGTCTGCGCGGTCTCGGTGTTGGAGGTGTCGCCGCCCCATGCCTCGAGCGCCGACGCCTGCAGCGCTCGCCCGTACGAGAACGACAAAGGCCACGGGCCGCCGAGCTGGTTGATCGCGTTCAGGTTCGCGGTCGCCTCGACCTCGGACTGCCCGCCGGAGAGAAAGACGATCCCCGGGATCGCGGCCGGCACGTGATGCAGAAAGCACTCGAGGGTGCGCTCGGCGATTCGATCGGAGGACGCCTGCTCGGGGCAGCCCTTCCCGGAGATCACCATGTTCGGTTTCAGCAGCGTCCCGCGGAAATCCACATTCTGGACGTGGAGCTCGTGAAACGTCCACTTCAGCGTGCGTGATGTGACGTCGTAGCAACGCTCGATCGTATTGTCGGCATCCATGAGCACCTCGGGCTCGACAATGGGGACGATTCCGGCCTCCTGGCACAGTGCGGCGTAGCGAGCGAGCGCATGCGCGTTCGCGCGGATGCACGCGACGGTCGGGATGGCGTCACCGATCGTGATGACCGCGCGCCACTTCGCGAAGCGCGCCCCTAGAGAGCGGTACTCCTCGAGTCGTCGGCGAAGGCCGTCGAGGCCCTCCGTGACCTTCTCGCCCGGAAAACCCGCCTGGTCGTGCGCGCCGGTGTCGACCTTGATGCCTGGCACCACGCCCTTCGACGCCAGTACCTCTGAGAACGGAGTCCCGTCGTCGGCGGACTGGCGAAGGGTCTCGTCGTAGAGGATCACCCCGCCGATGAAGTCCTCCATCCCGGATGCCGCGAAGAGCAATTGTCGGTAGTACCGCCGGTTCTCTTCCGTCGACTCCACGCCGATCGCGTCGAAGCGCTTCTTGATCGTTCCCGTCGATTCGTCGGCGGCAAGGATGCCCTTGTCGTCGGCGACGATCGCGCGGGCGGTTTCGTGTAGCTCATGCGCTTCCATCTAGCGCGCTCCTTTCATCAGGCTCTGGATCTTCGTCAGCGGGTGCGAGGCGACGATGCGGCGGAACGTCCCGGAGCGCGAGCGCATCACGATCGACTCCGTCTCGACCCGGTCGCCGACGACGCGCACTCCGCGCAGGAGCGCACCGCTCGTGACGCCCGTCGCCGCGACGAACGCGTCGTCGCCCTGGACGAGATCGTCGGCGGTCAGGACACGATCGAGGTCGAAGCCCGCGTCGACCAGGCTCCGGCGCTCGTCGTCGTTTCGTGGCCATAGCCTGCCCTGCATCGCGCCGCCGAGACACTTGATCGCGGCCGCAGAGATGACGCCCTCCGGAGTGCCACCGATCCCCATGAGGAGATCGACCCCTGTGCCGGCCTGTGCGGCGGCGATGGCTGGCGCGACATCTCCGTCGCGGATGAGGTTCACGCGGGCTCCGGCGTCGCGGAGCTCCGCTATGAGGTCGTCATGGCGATCGCGCTCGAGTACGACCACGGTGAGGTCGTTGACGGCGACGCCTTTGGCCTCGGCAACGCGCTCGAGGTTCTCGGTCGGCGTCGCGGTGATATCGATCGCGTCCGCCGCCTCCGGGCCGACGGCGATCTTGTCCATGTACAGCGCAGCTCCCGGGAAGAACATCGTCCCGCGCTCGGACACCGCGATGACCGAGATCGCGTTCGGCATCCCGAGTGCGGTGAGCCGCGTCCCCTCGAGTGGATCGACTGCGACATCGACCTCGGGGCCGGAGCCGTCCCCGATCTCCTCGCCGTTGAAGAGCATCGGCGCCTCGTCCTTCTCGCCCTCGCCGATGACGACGACACCGCGCATGGCGACGGTGTCGAGCATGAGCCGCATCGCGTCGACCGCTGCCTGATCGGCCGCGATCTTGTCGCCGCGCCCGATCCAGCGCGACGCGAACGTGGCCGCCGACTCGGTGACGCGAACGAGCTCGAGCGCAAGGTTCCTGTCCGGTACCTCGCTCACGGCATCCGATCCTACATCCGCTCCGGAGCGTTCACTCCGACGAGATCGAGGCAGCGCGCGATCACGATCTTGACGGCGCGGACGAGCTCGAGCCGAAACGCCTCCTGCTCGGACTCGAGGACGCGGTGCTCGTGGTAGAAGCGGTGGAAGTCGTCGGCGACGCGGATCGCGTAGATCGGGATCGCGTGTGGCGCTCTCCTGTCTGTCGCCTGCGCGACGACCGCGGGAAACTCGAGGAGCCGCTTCACGAGCTCGCGCTCCTCCGACGCCAGCGAGGGTTCCGTTGCGGAGGTGTCAGACACCGTGTCAGACACCTCCGCGTTGCGCAGGATCCCCGCGATGCGCGCATGGGCGTACTGCACGTAGTAGACGGGGTTCTTGTTCGAGCGCTCCTTCGCGAGATCGACGTCGAGCTCGAACGTCTGGTCATGTCCGCGCGAAACGAGGTACCAGCGGGCGGCGTCGACGCCGATCGCATCGAGCAGCTCGTCGAGGAAGACGACGTCGCCTCGCCGCTTCGACATCTTCTTCGCTGCCCCGCCCTCGACGAGGTGGACGAGTTGGTAGACGAGCACCTCGAGCGTCTCGCGAGGATGACCGAGCATCTCGGCGAGCGCCTGCAGCCGAGCGACGTATCCGTGGTGATCGGCGCCGAGGACGTAGATCAGGCGGTCGAATCCGCGTGCGTACTTCCGCCGGATGTAGGCCGCGTCGGCCGCGAAGTACGTCGGCTCGCCACCGGAGCGGACGAGCACGCGATCCTTGTCGTCGCCGTGCGCGCTCGTGCGTGCCCAGACAGCGCCTGCTTCCTCGAACGTGTCGAGCAGGGCGACCGCCTCGGGGATCTCGTTCTCGACGCCGCTCTGTAGCTCCCACGTATCGAAGTGGACGCGGAAGCGCTCCAGCGTCGCCTCGATCCGCTCGAGCATGGCCGGCACGGGGTCGCCGGGAAGGGCCGCGAGCTCGGCGACATACTCGCCCTGGTAGCCGTCCTCGGGTGGCTCCTCCCCGCGCCGCACCGCCTCCACCGAGGCATGGAAGCGCTCCATCTGCGCCCCGGCGTCGTTGTAGTAGTACTCGCGCTCGACGTCGTGGCCAGCGAATGCCAGAAGCCGCGTGACCGAGTCGCCGTAGGCGCCGTTTCTCGCTGTAGCGACCGTGACAGGGCCTGTCGGATTCGCGGACACCATCTCGACCTGGATCCGCTGCCGCTCGACAGCCGAGGAAGACCCGAACGCCTCTCCCGCCTCGCCGATCTGCCGCACGCCGTCCGCGAGCCAGGCGTCCGGCAGCCAGAGGTTCACGAATCCGGGACCCGCGGCCTCGGCACTCTCCGCCAACCCCTCGGAGACGACGCGCTCCGCAATCTCTTCCGCGATCTCGCGTGGTGGGCGCCTCTGCAGACCCGCGAGCTTCAACGCGACGTTCGTCGCATAGTCGCCGTGCTCGGCGTCGCCTGGCCGTTCGAGCGTGACGGGAGAACCTGCGAGCTCCGTGAGCGCGCCGGCAAGTCGTGCAACGGGATCCGGGGCAGGCGGGCGCGTCACGCGCGCATCGTAGGCGGAGCGGACTACCGGCTCTTGGCCGAGGGTGCAGCGGTGATCGGAACCACGACGCCGTCACGATGGAGCGCGAGCTGTACTTCCTCGCGTGCCTTGTAGATCCGCCACTTCACGGTTGCGAGCGTCACCTCGAGCGTCTCGGCGATCTCCGTGTACGAGAGACCGACGATGTCACGGAGGAGCAGCGCCATCTTCAGGTCGGAATTGAGGTCCTCGATCGCGCGCCACACCGCGTCGATCGTCTCGGCGCGTTCGGCGGGCGCATCGACGACCTCGAGCGGTGGCACGTCCTCGATGTTGACCACGGAGCGCGGCCGGCGCTCGATCGCGCGGAGCTCGTCGAGCACGCGGTTCTTCGTGACCTGGAACAGCCACGTCGTGAACCGCGAGCGCAGCGAGAAGCTCGGAAGGCCCTGGAACACGCGGAGGAAGACCTCCTGCGTCAGATCCTCGGACAGGCTCCGGTCGCCCGTCAGCCGCAGCACGTAGTTGTAGACCGGCTGCTCGTACGTCCGGACGATGATGGAGAACGCACGCTCGTCGCCCCGCTGGGCCTTGCGAAGGACGCCGGGGTCTGGCTGTGGGAGTGGCATGCGCGCGGGGAGTATAGGGTCCGAGTTGTAAAGAGACCGAACCGGGCTGGTTACGACGGGGTTGCGAGCGCCGTGCCTGTCATGTCAACAGGAATCGGCACGTGGAGCAGCCCGAGAATGGTAGGTGCGATGTCCGATAGCTCGCCTTCGGTTCGGAGCTCCACGCGGGCGTCCGTGACCACGAGAGGGACGCGATTCGTCGTGTGCGCGGTGTGCGGGCTCACCCCGTCGGGCTCGAGCATGAGTTCTGCATTCCCGTGGTCCGCGGTCACGAAACACACGCCGCCGATCCTCGCGACGCACTCGACCACCTGCCCGAGCGCGCGGTCGGCCGCCTCGACGGCCGCGACGACTGCAGGGATCAACCCCGTGTGGCCGACCATGTCCGGGTTCGCGAAGTTCACGACCGCGAACGCGTATCCGTCGCCGATCGCGTCGCAGAAGCGATCCGCGACCTCGGCCACCGACATCTCGGGCTTCAGGTCGTAGCTCGGGACGTCGCGTGGCGAGGGCACGAGGATGCGCGTCTCGCCCTCCCACTCGCGCTCCTCGCCGCCGTTGAAGAAGTAGGTGACGTGCGCGTATTTCTCCGTCTCCGCGGCGTGGAGCTGGCGCAAGCCGTGTGCGGCGAGCACCTCGGCGAGCGTGTTCGATACCTCCTGCTCGTCGAACGCGACGGGAAACGGGAAGTCGGCGCGGTAGCGCGTCATCGTCGTCAGGTCCATGCCGGCCTCGAGGAGGCGTTGCGAGAGCTGGCGCGTCCGATCGGGGCGGAAGTTGAAGAAGATGGCTGCGTCCTGCGCATGCAGGCAGGGACGCCCCGACAGCACGATCGGCTCGATGAACTCGTCCGTGACGCCGATGTCGTAGCTCGCCCGGACCGAGGCGATGGGATCGTCGGCGATCTCGCCTTCTCCTAAGCAGATCGCACGGAATGCACGATCGGTCCTTTCCCGGCGGCTGTCGCGATCCATCGCGTAATAGCGGCCGCAGACCGTGGCAATCCGTTCGGCAGGGAGCTCCGCGAGGTCGCTTGCCCCTGCGTGTGGCGAGACGTCACGTCCGTCGGTGAACGCGTGCATCCACGTCCGCTCGGCCATCCCCTCCTGCTCGGCTAGGGCGAGCAGCGCGCGGAGGTGATCGATGTGCGAGTGCACGCCGCCGTACGAGACGAGCCCGAGGAGATGAACGTCTCCCCCACGCTCGCGCGCCCGTCTGAACGCGGACACGAGCGCGACGTTCTCGGCGAACGACCCGTCGGCGACGGCGGCGTTCACGCGGGCGAGATCCTGGAAGAGGATCCGCCCGGAGCCGATCGTGAGGTGGCCGACCTCGGAGTTCCCCATCTGCCCGGGCGGCAGTCCGACCGCCTCACCCGACGCGGCGAGCGTCCCGTGCGGGAAGCGCTTCCAGAGCGCGTCGAAAATCGGCGTCCGTGCGAGCTCGACGGCGTTTCCCGGGCCTGGCGGAGCGATCCCCCAGCCGTCGAGGACGACGAGTACGACGGGTTTCACAGAGGCTTGATGTGGGTTAGGGGTGCGTGCGGGGAGGGCATGCGCCAAGCAGCGGGCTCGGCGCGGTGCTCGCCGATACCCGAAGGTATCGGTGAGTGACGCGACGGGCGCGCTGCGCCGTGCGCAGGCCCCCATCCGTACGTGCCCATAACCCGCATCAGGCCTCTAGGAGTGGGCGCCCGCGCGGCAGACAGCCTCGAACGACGGGAAGTCGAGCGAGGCGCCACCGACGAGCGCGCCGTCCACGTCCGGCAACCCGAGGAGAACCTCGGCGTTGTCCGGCTTGACCGAGCCGCCGTAGAGCACGGACGACGCGTGCAGCGACTTCACGAAGGCGTGGGCCGCCTGCGCGATCTCCGGTGTCGCGGTTTTCCCCGTGCCGATGGCCCAGACGGGCTCGTACGCGACGACGAGCCGCTCGTGCTCGGGGATGACCCCGACCTGACGCGCGAGCACGGCCTCGCTCTCGCCCGCTTCGCGCTCCGCCTCCGTCTCGCCCACGCACGCAATCACGTGGAGGCCGGCCTCGAGCGCAGCCTCGGCGCGAAGACGCACGGTCTCGTCCGTCTCGCCGAAGTGCTGCCGCCGCTCGGAGTGACCGACGAGGGCACCCGTCACGCCGAGCTCAAGCAGCATCGGCGCCGAGACCTCGCCGGTGAACGCGCCCTCGAGCTCCCAGTGCACGTTCTGCGCGTAGACGCGAACGCCACTGTCGGAGCCAAGTCCTTGCAGCGTCGCCTCGAGCGAGGCGAACGGTGGGCAGACCACGACGTCGACTCCTGCTGTGTGCTCCGGGATCCGCCTGATCTGCGCCGCGAACTCGCGCGCCTGGTGAGCCCCCTTGAACATCTTCCAGTTGCCCGCGACGAGCACGGGGCGATCTTAGTTGTGCGCAGATCGAGGATCCGCGGACACGCGGATCCTCGATCGCGCGAGATCCCTGAAGCCGTCCGCTTCGCGGCCGGGGGTATCGACTCCTCGACCAGCCCGTTGGTAGCCTCGCCGCGATGAGCACGCCCGCGTGGGAACAACGCTTTCGAGCTCCCATCTCGTACCTCCCGGAGTGGTCGCCCTCCGCTCCGCGCAACGCCGTCTACGTCTCGAACGAGTCGGGCGTCTGGCAGGTCCACACGTTCGATACCGAGACCGGCGCGCGGCGGCAGGTGACGGACCATCCGGTGGGCCTCGTCGACGTCGTTCCGACGCTCGACGGTGAGGGTGTCGTCTGGTTCCAGGACGAAAGTGGCGACGAGTCCGGCCGCTGGCACGTGCAGCCGTTCTCGGGCGGCGAGACGAGACTCTTCCTCGACGGCGTCCCGCACGGATGGAGCGAGGGGCTCGCCCAGGCGCCAGGGATCGTCGTTGCGGCGATCTCCGACCGCGAGGGCTTCGCCGTCTACGTCTCGATCGCCGGCGGCACCGCACAGGCGATCCACCGCGTCGATCACTCGGTGCGGCTCGGGAGCGTCGAGTTGGAGGGATTCCTCCGCGGGGCGCTCTCAACGGACGGCACGCTGCTCTGCCTCGAGCATGCGGAGCACGGCGACCTCATACACTCAGCGCTTCGCGTGATCGACCCGCGCACGGGCGAAACGGTCGGCGAGCGGCTCGACGAGGCGATGTCGCTGGCCGCTCGCTGCTGGTCGCCCGTGCCCGGCGACCAGCGTCTCGCGTGCGACCACGAACGCGACGGCGACACTCAGCCGGCGATCTGGAACCTCGAGACGGGCGACTTCGAGCGGCTTCAGCTCGACCTCGACGGCGAGGTCTCCGCGGCCGACTGGTGGCCCGACGGCTCCGCGCTCCTGCTCCACAACATCCACGAGGGCCGGTCGTACCTGCACCGCTACGACCTCGCGACGGGAGGGCTCACCCCGATCTCGACCGAGCCCGGCTACATCTGGAAGGCGCGTGTCCGCCCGTACGGAAGCGTGTGGTTCGCGCATGAACAGGGCAAGCGACAGCGGCTCGTCCTCGACGACACGGGCACTGAGATCCTCGCGCTCGGAGAGCGCGCGCCAGCGTCGAGGCCATACGAGTCGTGGCACTTCGAGAACCCTCACGGGCAGCGCGTGCACGGCTTCCTCGTCACGCCGGACGACTCGGGCGGCCCGTTCCCGGTGCTCATGTTCGTCCACGGCGGGCCGACGTGGTTCGACCTCGACCGCTGGCAGCCGGAGGTGCAGGCGTACGTCGACGCCGGCTTCGCCGTCGGGATGGCCAACTACCGCGGCTCTATCGGCTACGGCCGGGTGTGGCGCGACGCGCTCATCGCGAACATCGGCGGCCCAGAGCTCGAGGACGTGAACGCAGGGCTTGCAGATCTCGTCGAGCGCGGGATCGCCGATCCGGAGCGTGCCGTCGTCGGCGGGCACTCGTGGGGTGGGTACGTCACGCTGCTGGAGCTTGGCAAGCACCCGGAGCTGTGGCGCTGCGGCATCGCGGGTGTCCCGGTGGGCGACTACGAGTCCGGATACGAGGAGCTCTCACCGCTCCTGCAGGAGTACGACAGGGCACTTCTCGGCGGCAAGACTCCGAAGGAGGTTCCGAACTTGATGCGCGACCGGAACCCGATCAACTTCGCCGACAACGTCGTCGCCCCCGTGCTCTTCGTCATCGGCCGCAACGACAGCCGCTGCCCGTACGCCCAGGCGATGGCGTACGTCGACAAGCTGGCGGCGAGAGAGCATCCGCACGAGGTCTACGTGTTCGAGACGGGGCACGGCTCGTTCGACGTCGACGAGCGAGTGCGACAGGTGCAGACGATCCTCGGCTTCCTCGCACGACACGTTCCGGGCATCCGCGTGCCGGACGCAGTGGCTACGCAGGCGGGATAGCGGACACGCCGGGGAGCTCCTTGCCCTCGAGGAGCTCGAGCGAAGCGCCTCCGCCCGTGGAGACCCACGACACGCGATCCGCGAGCCCGAGCTCGGTGAGCGCACGCACGGAATCTCCGCCGCCGACCACCGTGAACGCGTTCGCCTCGGCCACCGCCTGCGCAACAGCCCTTGTCCCCTCGGCGAAGCGAGGCCACTCGAAGACGCCCATCGCACCGTTCCAGAACACGGTGCGCGCGGAGCGGATCCGCTCGCTGAAGGTCTCTCGTGTCTCCGGGCCGATGTCGAGGCCGAGCCAGCCGTCCGGAACGTCGTCGTAGGGAGTGATGCGGCTCTCCGCATCCGCCTCGAATGCAGCCGCCGCGACGACGTCGGCAGGGAGCTCGGCGTCGTACGGCAGCGGGTTCTCGTCGCGTAGCTGCTCCGCCATCTTTCCGCCGACGAGGACGGTGTCGGCCCGACCGCCGAGGCTGACAAGCACGCCGACCTTGTCGTCTACCTTCGCGCCGCCGGCCACGAGGACGAACGGCGTCTCGACCTTGCCCAGCAGACGGCTGAGCATCGCGAGCTCGCGCTCCAGCAGGAAGCCGGCGTAGGCCGGCAATAGGTGCGCGACGCCCTCGGTCGACGCATGCGCGCGATGTGCCGAGCCGAACGCATCGTTCACGTAGACGTCCATCCCGTCGGCCAGCCGCTGTGCCGTTTCCGGATCGTTCTCGGTCTCGCCCGGGTCGAAGCGTGTGTTCTCGAGAACCTCGATCCGCTCGTCCGCCAGGAACTCCCGCAGTCGCGCCGCAACGGGAGCCATGGCGAACGCGGGATCGGCTCCCTCGGGGCGGCCGAGATGCGAGCAGACGGCGACGCGAGCGGCACCTCGGGCGAGCAGATCGATGAGCGTGGGAAGCGATGCACGGATGCGTGTGTCGTCAGCGACACGACCGTCCTCCAAGGGAACGTTCAGATCGGCGCGAACGAGGACGCGCTTGCCGGCGACGTCGGCGTCACGAACCGAGCGAGGCCGATGCATCGGCTACGGGAGGAGCTTGCCGATCAGGTCGACGAGCCGGCACGAGTAGCCCCACTCGTTGTCGTACCAGCCGAAAACCTTCACGGTCCGGCCGTGCACCATCGTCAGCTCGCTGTCGTAGATGCACGAGTAGGCGCTGCCTACGATGTCCGTCGAGACGAGCGGGTCCTCGGAGTACTGGAGGATCCCCTCGAGTGGGCCGTCCGCCGCCTCCTTGTAGGCGGCCTTCACCTCCTCCAGCGACGTCTCCCGACCGAGCGAGACGACGAGGTCCGTCACCGAGCCCGTCGCCACGGGCGCGCGCACGGAGATGCCGTCGACCTTGCCTTTGAGCTCGGGGAGCACCAGACCGATCGCCTTCGCGGCGCCGGTCGAGGTCGGAATGAGGTTGATCGCGGCCGCACGCGCGCGGCGGAGATCCTTGTGCGGCGCGTCCTGGAGGCTCTGATCCTGCGTGTACGCGTGGATCGTCGTCATGAACCCGGACTCGATCTCACCGAGGTCGTGCAGCACCTTGGCGAGCGGCGCCACGCAGTTCGTCGTGCAGGACGCGTTGGAGACGACATGGTGGGCATCGGGGTCGTACTGGTCGTCGTTGACGCCGAGGACGATCGTGATGTCGGGATCCGTCGCCGGAGCCGAGATCACGACCTTCTTCGCACCTGCGTCGATGTGCTTCTGCGCGCCTTCGCGATCGGTGAAGAAGCCAGTCGACTCGAGCACGACGTCGACACCCAGGTCGCCCCACGGCAGCGCGGCCGGGTCGCGCTCGGAGAGCATCTGCATCTCCTCGCCCGCCGCGCGGAGCACGCCGTCCGCGAGCTCCACCTCGCCCTCGAAGGGACCGAGATTCGAGTCGTAGCGGAGCAGATGAGCCATCGTCGCGGCGTCGCCGAGGTCGTTCAGCGCCACGATCTCGAGGTCAGAGCCGAGCGCGCGCTGCGCGCGGAATAAGTTCCGCCCGATGCGGCCGAATCCGTTGATGCCGACGCGAATGCCCATCTCTCCTCCGTCTCTCGATGCCCGGTCGCGGCCGAGTCTAACCCTGCAGTTCCGCGAGCTCCTCGAGGGTGCGGAGACGGCGATGCATCGCGGCCTTCGTCGCGGGCGGATCGGTTCGCTCCGCGAGCTCGCGGAGCGATGCGGTGGGATGGCGGAGCCGGAGCTCGGCAGCCTCGCGGAGTCGGTCTGGGAGGCCGTCGAGGTCGTCGCCGGCACGAAGTCGCTCTACTGCCGCCAGCTGGCGCTGCGCCGAGCGGCTGGTGCGCACGAGGTTCGCGTGGTCGGCGTTCGCGAGGCGGTTCGCCCGCGCGCGCGTCTCTGCCACGACCGCGCGCTCCTCCAGCGCGAGCACGGTCTCGGACGCTCCCATGAGCGCGAGCAGCGACTCGATCGCCTCCCAGCTCTTTGCGTACGCGACCGCGTGCGTCTCGCGATCGGCGAGCGCGAGCTCCGCGCCTTCCGCACGGGCCAGACGACCGAGCAGCGCCGCGGACTCGAGCGACGCGGTGCGCAGCTCGATGTGCGGCGAGCGTCCGAGAGACAGCGAGCCTGCGCCCAGGAACGCACCACGAAGATACGCGGCTCGACAGCAGCTCCTCCCGACGACCCGGCGCGGCGGTCGGTCGAGCGGGCCGTGCCTCCGGTCGACGACGCCAGCCGCGACGAGAACCCGCAGGGCGTCGTCGTCGCCCTCGACGTGCAGCTGGTAGCGCGTCGCCGTGTCGAAGGCGCGGCGACGATATGTGCGGATCTCCGAGCGGATCCCGCTGTCGCGCAGGAGCGCGAAGGCGCGCCGAGCCGAGGCACCGCTTCCGAGATCGAGGTGGAGCGCCCAGTGCCCGGCTCCGCGCAGGTGGAGGCTCCCGGACGAGTGGAACAGCGCCGACAGCTCCGCTCGCCGATCGCACTCCCGCTGCGGAGCGATCGTCGCGAGCTCCTCGCGAACGTCCTCGGACGTGATCACAGCGCGACTCCCTCGAGCGCGAGCAGCCGGCGCTTCACTTCGACGCCGGTCCCGCCGTAGCCGCCGATGCCGTGCGCGGCGACGACACGATGGCACGGGACGATGAACGCGAACCGGTTCGCTGCGCAGACGGCGCCTGCGGCTCTCGGCGCCCGCGGCCGACCCGCGAGCGCCGCGAGCTCGCCGTACGACACGACGTCGCCGCGTGGCACGTCCCGCAGCGCCTCGATCAGCGAGCGCTGGAACGGCGTCGCCCAGTCGAGATCGAGCGCCACGTCCGAGAAGGCCGCGTCCACACCCCTCAAGAAGGCATGGAACCTGGGAATCAGGTCATCGGAGCCGGTGTCAGACACCGTGTCAGACACCGGGCAGAAGTCGAAGTCGTGGGCGAGGACCACTCCGTCGCGTCTCCACAGCTCGCCGACGCCCCAACCGGGCACCGCGTAACGCGTCTCGACGATCGCCACTGTAGGACTGTAGAACGGAGTCGAGGTCAGACCCCGTGGGGTCAGACCCCGACCGTTTACACTCGCCGCCATGAACGCACACGGCTTCTTCACCCCGCCCCTGCACGACAACGAGCCCGTCAAATCGTACGTCCCGGGCAGTCCCGAGCGCGCCGAGCTGCAGGCTCGCCTCCAGTCGATGCAGACCGAGCGCATCTCGATTCCGATGATCATCGGCGGCAAGGACGTCCACACGAACGAGACGTTCGAGGCGGTGATGCCGCACCGCAAGAGCCACGTGCTCGCGGATGTCGCGAAGGGTGGCCCCGAGCACGTCGAGCAGGCGATCGCGGCGGCCAACGCAGCCCACGCCGACTGGTCACGGACGCCCTGGCACGAGCGCGCCGCGGTCTTCCTCCGCGCCGCGGAGCTCCTGTCCGGGCCGTGGCGCTCGACGCTCAACGCCGCAACGATGCTCAACCAGTCGAAGACCGCACACCAGTCGGAGATCGACGCCGTCTGCGAGATGATCGACTTCTGGCGCTACAACGTGGACTTCATGCTCCGCGTGTACGCAGAGCAGCCGCACTCGCCGACCGGGATCTGGAACCGCCTGGAGTATCGGCCGCTCGAGGGCTTCGTCTTCGCGGTGAGCCCATTCAACTTCAGCTGCATCGGCGGGAACCTCTCCTCGACGCCGGCACTCATGGGTTGCACGATCGTGTGGAAGCCCGCGTCGACCGCCGCGCTCTCCGCCTACTACTACATGCGCCTGCTCCAGGCGGCCGGCCTGCCCGACGGGGTCATCAACCTCGTCTACGGCTCCGGCGCCACGATCGGCAGCGCGGCAGTCGCGAGCCCCGACCTCGCAGGCATCCACTTCACAGGCTCGACCGAGGTCTTCAACGGCATGTGGGAGACCGTCGGCGCGAACGTCGCGAAGGGGACGTACACCGGGTACCCGTGCCTCGTCGGCGAGACCGGCGGGAAGGACTTCATCCTCGCGCACCCGTCCGCCGACGCCGAGGCGGTTGCCACCGCTGTCGTGCGCGGCTCCTTCGAGTACCAGGGGCAGAAGTGCTCCGCCGCCTCCCGGCTGTACGTCCCGTCGAACCTGTGGCCCGAGGTGAAGGAGAAGCTCGTCGCCGACGTCAAGACGATCCGCATGGGCGACCCGACCGACTTCGAGAACTTCATGGGCGCGGTAATCGACGCGAGTGCGTACAAGACGCACGCCGACGCCATCGCCGAGGCTCGCTCGGCCGGTGCGGAGATCCTCACCGGCGGCGAGACGGACGACTCGGAGGGCTATTTCGTCGAGCCGACTGTCATCACTACCGAGGACAAGGGCTTCCGGCTCCTGCGCGACGAGCTCTTCGGCCCGATCGTCACGACCTATGTGTACGACGAGAAGCGCTGGGACGAGACGCTCCAGCTCGTGGACGAGACCGCCCCCTACGCCCTCACCGGCGCGGTGTTCGCAACGGAGCGGTCGGCGATCGAGGACGCGCACGACAAGCTCCGCTACTCGGCCGGGAACTTCTATGTCAACGACAAGCCCACCGGCGCCGTCGTCGGGCAGCAGCCGTTCGGGGGCTCGCGGGCCAGCGGCACGAACGATAAGGCCGGCTCGATGTGGAACCTCATCCGCTGGGTGTCGCCGCGCACCGTGAAGGAGACCTTCGTGCCGCCGACCGACTACCGGTATCCGTTCCTGGCTCCGGACAGCTGATTGCGCAAGATCGGAAACCCGCTCGCGCGGGATTCCGATCGCGCGAGAATCCCTAAAGCGCGGCCGCGTTCGCGGCCGCGATGTGCGCGAAGGGCGACGAATTGGTAGTCCGAGTACTTGACGGCATCGATGCCTTCCTCGACCAGATCGGGTCGGTCGACTTCCTCCCGCTCGCGCTCGCGATCTGCGCGCATCTCCTCAAGATGGCGTGCACGAGCCGTGCGTGGCGCAACGTGCTCGGGGCCGCGTACCCGGATAGCCGCGTGCCGTGGATCTCGATCTACGCCGCCTACCTCGCCGGAGTAGGAATCAACGCGATCATTCCCGCGCGCGCCGGCGATGCCGTCCGGATCGTCCTCGCGCACCGGGCGATCCCGGGCAGCACGTACACGACGGTCGTCTCGAGCACGCTCGTCCTGAGCTTCTTCGACATGTTCGCGGCGAGCCTCTTCCTCGGCTGGGCGCTGAGCACCAATCAGCTTCCCGGTCTCGACGTCCTTGCACGCTTCGAGAGCTTCGACTTCGCGTGGATCCTCGCGCGGCCGCTCCTCTTCGACCTCGTGGTCGCCGGCGTCCTCGTCGCGGTCGGCCTGGTCGCCTTCTGGATCGCGGGCCACGTGGCGAACTTCCGCGAGCGCGTCGCCCAGGCGTTCCGCGTCATGTCACCGCCCACGCGCTACCTCGGGCGTGTCGTGACGTGGCAGGCCGCGGACTGGGGACTGCGCTTCGTGACGATCTGGTTCTTGCTCGACGCGTTCAACATCCCGCAATCGCTCGAGAACGCCGGTCTCGTGCAGGTGTCGTCGAGCATCGCGACGCTCTTCCCGATCACGCCTGCCGGCGTGGGCACGGAGCAGGCGTTCCTGCTGTACGTGCTGAGCGGCGTGGCGTCCGCCTCGGTTCTGCTCGCCTTCAGCGTCGGCGCGAAGCTCACGCTCACGCTGACGAACGTCGTTGCCGGCTTCACCGCGATCGCGCTCACGCTTCGCACTGTCCGCTTCAAGAAGGCGCTCGAGACGGCCGAGCCGGCGACTGACGGCGAGGCGGTGTGACCGTCCTGAAGATGCACGCAGACGAGGTGCACACGGACGACGCACTGGTCCGGCGGCTCCTCACGACGCAGCTTCCCGAGTGGGCGTCACTTCCGATCGCGCGTGTCGCATCCTCGGGAACCGACAACGCGCTTTACCGGCTTGGAGACGACATGGTCGTCCGGCTTCCACGTATCCACTGGGCGGTCGCCGGCCTCGAGAGGGAGCTCGAGTGGCTGCCGCAACTTGCGCCTCACCTTCCGCAGGGGATTCCCACTCCGCTCGCGACTGGCTCGCCCGCCGACGAGTACCCATGGCCGTGGGCTGTGTATCAGTGGCTAGCCGGCGACAACCCGCGCATCGGACACGTCGACGATCCGGAGTCCCTCGCGACGGACCTTGCAAACCTCCTGCTGGCATTCCGTCGAGTCGAGCTCCCCGGACCCGCAAGCGGCCGCGGCGTGCCGTTGTCACAACGAGACGAACCGGTTCGCGCCGCGCTGGCGGAGCTCGATGGAGAGATCGACGTCGCTGAGGCCACCTCTGCGTGGGAGACGGCGCTGCGAGCACCGCAATGGCCCGGCGCTCCGATGTGGCTCCACGGAGACCTCTTGCCTGGAAACCTGCTCCTCCGAGACGGACGCCTGATCGGCGTCCTCGACTTCGGAACCGCGGGCATGGGCGATCCCGCGTGCGATCTGATCGCCGGCTGGGGCGTCCTTCCAGTCCAGCCGCGAGACGTGTTCCGCGCGGAGCTCGAGGTCGACGACGAAACGTGGGCGCGAGGCCGCGGCTGGGCACTGTCGATCGCCCTCATCGCGCTCCCGTACTACAAGGCGACGAATCCCGACCTCGCCGGCACCGCGCGCCACCTCATCACCGAAGTCCTCGCCGACCTCTAGGAGGGACCGGCCTTGTGAAGCTGCGCATACAGCGTGCGCGCGGTCTTCTGGGGCAGGCCGGGAACACCCTCGAGCTCCTCCTGCGACGCGTCGAGGAATCGCTCGACCGAGCCGAAGTGCCGGATGATCGCGCGCCGCCGCACGGGCCCCACCCCGGGAAGACCCTCGAAGATCGTCTCCATCGACCGTGCGCCCCGCTTGCGCCGGTGGTAGCGAAGGGCAACGCGATGCGCCTCGTCGCGGATGCGTTGCAGGAGCTGGAGCGCAGGGCTCGAGCGATCGAGGACGATCGGCACGGGGAATCCCGGGACGAAGACCTCCTCCTCGCGCTTCGCGAGCGCGATGACGGCCACCCGCGGCAGGTCGAGCTCCTCCATGGCACTCAGCGCCGCAGCGAGCTGTCCCTTCCCACCGTCGACGACGACGAGGTTGGGCATGCGGGAGAAGCTCTCGTCGAGGTCGTCGGTCTTGAGGCGTGCGAAGCGGCGCGACACCGCCTCGCGCATCGCCCCGACATCGTCCTGTCCGTCGAGCCCGCGGATCGAGAACGTCCGGTAGTGCGCGTTCTTCGAGCGCCCGTCGACGAACACGGTCATCGACGCCACGATCGACTCGCCCTGGATGTTCGAGACGTCGAAGCACTCGATCCGCACGGGCAAGCTCTCCAGGTTGAGGACCTCGCGGAGCTCCTCGAGCGCGGCGATTCGTCTCGAGCGCGTTGCCTCCCGGATCGCGGAGTCGGACTCGAGCGCGAGCCGCGCATTCTCCGCGGCCAGCTCGACGAGCCGCCGCTTCTCGCCGCGCAGCGGCGTCCGGACGACGACGCGCGAGCCACGGCGGTCGCTGAGGAACTCCGCGAGCGCGGTGGTGTCGATCTCCGTCGACACGAGCACCTCCGGCGGCGCGCTCGGCGCCGCTCCGTAGTACTCGAGCACGAACGCCTCGAGAATCGACTGCGCGTCCTCGCCCGCGACGTTCTCGAGGTGGAACCCGTAACGGTCGATCATCTTGCCGTCGCGCAGGGGAAAGACCTGTACCGCCGCCTGGTCGCCACCGATCGCGAGCCCGATGACGTCCACGGAGCCCACGTCGCGCCGGTCGGCGGCCTGGCGATCGGCGAGGTGCCGGATCGAGAAGAGCCGGTTCCGGTAGCGCGCGGCATCCTCGAAGCGCTCTTCGGCGGCGGCCTCGCACATGCGCTCCGTCAGCTCGGCCTGGATCGTCCGCGTGTCGCCCGAGAGGAAGTCGATGACTCCGTCGATCACCGCGTCGTAGCCCTCCTTCGAGATTGCGCCGATGCACGGGGCGAAGCAGCGGTCGATGTGGAAGTCGAGGCAGGGGATCCCGGAGTGCCGACCCGGTCGCGGGCCCTCGCAGGGACGGAACCGGAAGACCCGGTTCAGCACGTCGAGCGTCTCGCGCACCTTCTTCGCGTTCGCGTACGGGCCGAAGTACACCGTCCCGCGACGGTGCCGCTCCCGCGTGAACATCACGCGCGGGTACTCGTCCGTGAGCGTCACCGCGATGTACGGGAACGACTTGTCGTCACGGAGCCGGATGTTGAACGGCGGCCGGTGGCGCTTGACCAGGTTCTGCTCGAGGTGCAGCGCCTCGGCCTCCGTCTGCGTGACGATGACCTCGACATCGGCGATGCGCCCCGCGAGCTGGGCCGACCCAAAACGCGTATCGCCGCGCTGGAAGTAGCTGCGAACCCTGGAACGGAGGGACTTCGCCTTGCCCACGTACAGCACCTCACCCGCTTCATCGCGAAACAGGTACACGCCGGCGCCGCGCGGAAGCGTCCGAAGCTTTCCTTCAAGGTTTTCTCGCATTCTCTGGCTAGCGTATCCCCGTGCGTCTTTCGCTTCTGGCGGCCCTCGGCGCCCTCCTCGCGCTCTTTGCGCCCGGTCTCGCGACCGCCGGGCCGGGGCTCGTGGTGGGCGCCGTCGAGGACGACCTGCGCGCGGCGACGCTCGTGGAGGCCGAGGCCAGGATGATGTCGTTCCGCCTCGCCGGGTTCCGCGCGGTGCGCATAACGAGCTACTGGCGGCCGGGTCTGACGAGGCCGAGCGACGACGAGCTTCGAATCCTCCGCAACGTCGGTGACGCCGCTTCACGGAACGGGGTGCGCGTCTACGTGACCGTCATGAGCCCTGGATCGGCGACGACGCCCCTCACCGGCGAGGCGCGGAGCGACTTCGCGTCGTACGCGGCCGCGCTCGTCCGCGAAGCGCCGTCGATCGAGCATGTCATCGTGGGAAACGAGCCCAACCTCAACCGCTTCTGGCTACCGCAGTTCGCATTGGACGGGACAAGTGCCTCGCCCGCGGCCTACCTGACCCTTCTCTCAGAGACCTACGACGCATTGAAGGCCGTGTCGGCGGGCGTCCGGGTTTACGGCGGCGCGGTCTCGCCACGCGGCAGCGACCGGCCGGGCGGCATCCGGCCGACGCACTCGCCGACGAGGTTCGTGCAGGAGCTCGGGATCGCCTATCGAGCGAGCGACCGGTCGCGACCGGTCATGGACGCCTTCGTCATCCACCCGTACGGCGACAACTCGAGCCAACCGCCCGCGACGGCCCATCCGTCGACGACGACGATCGGGATCGCAGACTACGGAAAGCTCGTCGCCCTGCTCGGCGCAGCTTTCGACGGCACGGCGCAGCCCGGTTCGCAGCTGCCGATCTTCTACGCTGAGTTCGGAGTCGAGTCGGACATCCCAGCAGGGAAGGCCTCCCTCTACACGGGAGCGGAGCCCGCTGTGACGCGTCCCGTGAGCGAGACGACGCAGGCCGCGTACTACGAGCAGGCGCTCGCGCTGGCCTTCTGCCAGCCGACGGTCGCCGGTGTCCTGCTGTTCCTGTCACGCGACGAGCGCGCACGCCCCGGCTGGCAGTCGGGGATCCACTACACCGACGGGACGCCGAAGACGAGCAAGCCCCGTGTGACGGAGTCGCTCGACCGCACGACCGGCGGGTCGATCACGCGCTGCCCCGGCGTGGAGCTGCCGGTGAAGGCGTCGTACCTCCGATTCGGGACACGCTCTGCGGCAAAACGCGGGGCTTTCCGCGTGAGCTTCCGCTGCGACCTCGACTGCCGCTACTGGGTGCGCCTCGAGAACGCCGCGACGCGCTCGACGAAGCTCGCGGGGAGGGGCTCGGCGGAAGTCGGCGAGCTCGTGCAGGCGGACCTCGGCACCCGTCGTCTCAAAGCGGGGACGTACCGCTACACGATCCGCCTGGTCCACCCCGTGAACCCTGCGCCCGCAACCGTACGCCGCGGCCCCGGCTTCCGGCTGCCCTAGTAGCGGTGCTCCATGCGCCAGACGCGGACGATGACGTACGCGCACGCGCCGAGCACGAGGACGAGCGCGAGCGCGTCGCGGCTGGCGGGCAGTCCGTAGCCGATTGCGAGGCCTATCGCCACCACCGCGAGAACGACGGCTGCGTAGAACAGCTTTCGATTCCAGTCCGACCACGTCTCGAGATCGCCGCGTCGCTCCCGCCAGACCATGAACAGGAACAGCGCGATCGCGAGGAAGAACGCGATCCGGAGGATGCCGCCGACGGTCGCGACGACAGGCTCGAGCGAGAGCACGACGACGACGAGCGCGATGACCGCGACGATCCCGAGCCCGCGCGCCAGTGGCGGGATGCGATCCCAGAGACGCCTCATGACCCCGACATGAAAGCGCGAACCGCGAGCGCGCCGGCGACGAGCGTCGTCGCCGCGAACCACAGCAGCCGCTTCCGGCCGACTCCCGGCGCATAGAACCACGGCGTCAGTGCGAGCCCGAGTGCAAGCGCGCCGTAGGTGTAGTGGAGCTTCTCGGGAGCCCGCCGGCCGTCGGACAGGAGCAGGAGCCCGATCGCCGCCTGTGCGATGAGCAGCGTCTGCGCGAGGACGAGCGCGTGCGAGACGAACGCGCCTCCACTCCCGCGGCGGCGGTACGCGACGAAGCCGAGCACGGCGGACGCGACACAGACGACGATGACCGCGACCCCGAGCACGACGTGCAGAGCGAGCATCGCGCCACCCTAGCGAGCGCGTTACGCTCGTTTCGAGACGGCCCGCACGCGCCGCTCCGCCGCTCTCGGGGGCGACCCTCATACCGCTCGTGACGGCCGGGAGGTACGTCGTCGTCTGCTACCTCCACTCGAACCCCGAGGAACGACTGGGCTCGGATGACATCCCGCGGCCCCAGCTGGATGTCACCGGGACGCCGTCCTATCCCGGCGTGAACGACTGACACAGCGCGCGACTCGCTGGGTGTCCGGCGGCCGAGGACCGCATGCGCGCAGGTACATGAAGGGCGGTTTCGACCGCCCAGGGCTTACACGTAGCTCTGAGACGGGGGGCCGACGATCTCCATTGCGTGCGCCGATGCGATGTCCGCAAGGTCCGCCTCGGAGACTTCCTCACGCTTCAGGGCCGCGGCGAGGTCGTCGAAGTAACCGATCATCCCGGCGGGGAAATAGAAGTTCAGCTTGCGGCTTGGCGCGCCTCCGGCGCGGAAGCCGTGACGCGCGCCTTGCGGAATGAAGATGAACGAGCCGGCTGGGCACACCACCTCGCGCTCGTCGAGGTACATCACGTACTCGCCTTCGAGCACGTAGAACGCCTCAGCGCAATCGTGATGCACATGCATGGGCGGCCCTAGGCCGGGCGGCTCCTCCGTTTCGAGGACGGAAACCACGCCGCCTGTTCCGTGCTCGTCTGCCTTGACCGTCACGGAGAAGTCGTCGCCGAAGTCGATCTGGCGTCCTTCGCCCGGGCCGAGAGCGTAAGCGTCCGGAGTCGCCACTACGCACGAGCCTGCCACGCGTTCTGCAGCGAGTCAACGAGCTCGATCCTGAAGCACCCCGTTGGGAGCTGATCAGGCGGGGGCGCGCGCGTTGCGCTCGAACTTGTGCCACGCCTTGTCGCCGCGGAGGAAGCGCCACGAGCCCTTGAGGCGCGCCCACACGATGATCGGGCGATAGAGCACGAGATCCAAGGGAGCGAGGACGAGCATCCGGACGAGGTCGCGGACGCGATAGGTCCGGGACTGCAGGTCGTCGAGCAGGATCGCGGACGCCGTCAAGGCGCCGTTGAGCGACGCGATCGCGCAGAGCAACACGAGGAAGACGACCGGGTCGAACAGGCCGAGCGCCAACGCGATCACGAACGTCACGATCCCGAGCATCTCGAATACGGGAGCGAGCACCTCGGTCAGGAGGTAGAACGGCGTGCCGATCATCCCGACGCTGCCGTAGCGCGGCCGGAGCCACATCTTCCGGTAGTGCCACACGGTCTCGTTGATGACCCGCTGCCAGCGCTCCCGCTGCGAGACGAGCTTGCGGACGGTGTCCGGACCCTCGGTCGTCCCGACGTTGTCCGGCAGGCAGTGGATCTCGTACTCGCGGCCCTCGCGGAGGAACTTCTCGTGCACGCGGAACGTGAGCTCGATGTCCTCGCACGTAAACGTGCGCGAGTAGCCGCCGACCTCCTCGAGCACGTCACGACGCCAGATCTGGAACGCCCCGACGGCGCAGAGCATGAAACCGAGTCGCGACCACGCGAGGCGGTTGTTGAAGAAGGCGCGCAGGTAGTCGAGATGCTGGTACGCCATGAACGGCCGCCGGTCGATCGGACGCCGGCCCTCGGGAGCGGCCATCGCGCGCGCCGGATCCTCGGCGATCGTCAGATGGCTCGTCACGCCGATGATGCGCGCCGGATCCTCGACGACCCGGCGCATGCCCTTGAGGAGCGCCTCGCGATCGAAGACGGTGTCCGCGTCGACGCCGCAGACGTAGCGGAAGCGAGCGATGTTGAGACCTGCGTTGAGCGCGTCCGACTTCCCACCGTTCTCCTTGTCGACGACGATGAGGCTCGGATATGCCGCACTGCGGTAGGTCGAGCGCACGGTCTCCGTCGGAAAGACGTGGCGGCCGAACACGTGGTACGGCTCGAGCTGGAACGCGTCGACGAGCTGCTCGAGGGTGCCGTCTACCGAGCCGTCGTTCACCGCGATCACCTCGAACTCTGGGTATTCGAGCCCGAGGAGCGAGTGGACGGTCGAGACGATCGCCGTCTCCTCGTTGTACGCGGCGACGATGACGCTCACCGGGATCGTGAAACGCGACTCGCCGAGCACATCGAAGTCCTGGCTCGCGTGCTCGTGCCGGCGCACGGCGTTCTCGACGAACGCGACGACGACGAGCGCGACGTAGGTCAGGTTCGTCAGCAAGAGATAGCCCAGGCAGACCAGCACGGTGACCTCGAGGAAGGTGTCGATCACGCCGCCCGCACTCCTTTGCCCGGAACACCCTCGAGGCGCGCCTCGGCGGCATCGCGGAACCGGTCGCCGCCGGCCGCGTAGATCCGCTCGAGGAGTGGGCTTCGTGGATTGTCGAGCGCGAGGAAGTCGACGAAGCCGATGTCCTGGAGCACCTCCGCCGCTCCGTTTCGCGCGAACGGGTCGTCATGCGTGAGAATCGCGAGGAGCGACGCCACGGCGTCGGACCCCATGCCGCGCAGCGCGTCCTTCGCTGCCGTTCGCACCCACCAGCGCTCCTCGGCGAGGTGGCGAGCGATCGTCGGCGCGGCCTCGGCTCCGAGGACGTGACCGGCGGCGCGTGCCGCGTGGACACGCACGAACCACTCGCCATCGTCCAGGCGTGCAAGCAGCGCGACCCCGACACCGTGCCCGCTGCGCGTTCCGAGCGTCTCGACCGCAGCGGCTCTCACGTTCGGATCCGAGTCCCAGGTGAGCTCGATGAGTGTCGCGTTTTCGAGCTCCGGATACGGGCGAAGCAGCGTCGCCCCCCAGAAACGGACGAGCGGGTCGGAGTCGCGCAGGAGCGTGAGGAGCTGCACTCCGGGGAGAGGCGCTAGCCGCTCGAGCTCGGCGGCGATCCGTGAGCGCTGGCCGTCGCCGCCCCGTAGTGCATCGAGCAGGAGACCGATCGCCCACTCGTCGCCGATGTCGCCGAGTGTGCGGATGGCAGCCCCGGCGATCTTCGGATCCCGATCGTCGAGGACGCGCGTGATCAGGCGCGGAACAGCCGGATGATGCGCTTGCTCGAGGCGCTGGAGCGCGGTCACTCGGCGCCACCTTCCCCACTCGGTGCGTGGACTTCCGGCCGCTCGCCTGACGAGCCGATCCGCTTCACGCCTGCCGGGTGGCGCTGCGGACGGGGCTCTGCGAACGCGTTCGTACCGCAACCGTCCGAGGACGATCACGCAGGAGAGCGCTATCCACGCCGGAGCGGAGATCGCGAGCACCAGGAGAGCAACGCGAAGAACGAGTGCGTCCACCATGTGGTCGTCGTCGTCCCTGAGTCGACTGACGTCCCTCGAACGAGGGATCCGCGACGGCGGCAAAGTTGGACTCCAACGCACCGCCCACGCGTGTTGGATGCGCGCGCAGCGCGCGTCGGTAGCTGCGATCGGCCGCGAATGCGGCCGCTTCAGGGATCTTCGCGCGAACGGAACTCCGCGCTACCGGTTTCCGTTCTTGCGCACAATAGAAGCCAGATGCGGATGAGAGGACTTGAACCTCCACGCCCTTACGGGCACACGGACCTGAACCGTGCGCGTCTACCAATTCCGCCACATCCGCGCGGCCTACCGATTCTAGCTTCGGGTCGTCTCAGTCTCCGATGACACGAATCGCGTCGCTGACCGTTGTGCTGGTCGCCGTTCTGCTCGCTTCGAATGGACCGTCGATGCCCGTGGAGCGCACGGAGGTCGTCGTGCTGCTCGAGTCGCCGCCGCTCGCGCTGGCACCGGGCGTCCATGCGGCGATCGCAGGCGAGCAGCGGGTGTTCAGGCAGGAGCTGGCTGCCCGACTCCCGACCGCGGAGATCGGCTGGCGCTACCGGCTCGTCGCGAACGGCTTCTCGCTCTCCGTCTTGAGCTCCGAGCTCCCGCGGTTGCGTACCCTTTCCGGTGTCCGCGACGTTCTCCCCGCCGGGAGCTATGCGCCGCAGCTGTCGGCGACACCGCAGCAGATCGGCGCACCCGCCCTCTGGGGTCAAACGCTCGACACTGCGGGGCAGGGCGTGAAGATCGGGATCATCGACTCGGGGATCGACGCCGGCCATCCCTTCTTCGACCCGACTGGCTACGCAATGCCGGCGGGATTTCCAAAAGGCCAGGAGCGCTTCACGACGGCGAAGGTGATCGTCGCTCGTGTCTTCGCGCCGAAGAGCGCGACTGCCGCGAGCGTGCGCGTCGCGTTCTCGGACGACGACTCCAGCCACGGCACGCACGTCGCGGGTATCGCCGCTGGAAATGCGGACACGCCGGCTGGAGGCGGCCGGCGGGTGTCGGGCGTCGCGCCACGTGCATACCTCGGGAACTACAAGGTGTTCGTCGAGACGAGCTCGGGGCTGAGCCCCAACGCGAACTCGCCTGCGATCGTGGCCGCTATCGAGGCCGCCGTCGCCGACGGGATGGACGTGATCAACTTCTCGGGCGGCGAGCCGGAGATCGAGCCCAGCCGCGACATCGTCGCACGCGCGCTCGTTGCGGCAGCCGTGGCCGGCGTTGTGTCGGTGGTCGCCGCGGGTAACGACTACAACGATTTCGGTGCGGGTTCCGTCTCGTCGCCCGCCAACTCGGAGGGTGCGATCGCCGTCGGCGCCGTTGAGATCGGTAGCAGCCCGACGACGAGAACTCACGCCGAGTTCTCGTCCGTCGGCCCCACGACGATCTCGCTGAGGCTGAAACCCGACGTCGCCGGACCTGGTGTGGACGTGCTCTCGTCCGTCCCGGGAGGCGGCTGGTCGGCATTCTCGGGAACGAGCATGGCCGCTCCTCACATCGCCGGATCCGCGGCGCTTCTCCGCCAGCGGCATCCCTCCTGGTCCGCGGAGCAGATCAAGTCCGCACTCGTGCAATCGGGTGTCGACGCACTCGAGGCGCGCAATCGCAGCGCGGGGCCGCGATTCCAAGGCGGAGGCGTCGTGGCGCTGGTGCGAGCAGATCAACCGCTGCTCTTCGCCCGGCCCACGGCGCTCTCCTTCGGGCTGCTCGAGCGCGGACGAACGTCGACGAGGGCCCTCGCACTCGAGGATGCCGGTGGTGGAGCCGGCGCGTGGAAGGTCGAGGTAGTGACACGGGCCAAGCCCCGTGGTGTCCGGGTAGTCACCGCTCCGACGGCAAGCGTGCCCGGGCCGCTGAGCGTCGCCCTGTCAGCGGCCGCGCGCGCGACAGCAGGCGACGTCGATGCATACATCGAGCTCCGCCGCGCCGGCGAGGTCAGGAGAATCCCGCTGTGGGGTCGCGTCTCGGCGTCCGCGCTCGCCAGGCATCGAGTCGGGACACTCCTCCGGCCAGGCGTGTACCGGAGCACCACGGCTTCCCGGCCCGCTCTCGTTTCGCGCTACCGGTATCCCGAGGCGCCGAGCGGCATCGGCGTCACGACGACGCTGCGGGGTCCGGAGCGCGTCTTCCGGTTCCGCATCGCGAAGCGTGTCGCAAACGCAGGCGTCGTCATCACACAACACCCGGGTCGCGTCCGCGTGGAGCCGCGCATGGTGGCGGCGCTCGACGAGAACCGCCTCACGGGCTACGCCGGTCTGCCGGTCAACCAGAATCCGTACATGGACGACTTCCATGAGTCCGTGCTCGCGGCGGGCGTGCTCTCACCGCTGCCGGGCGAGTACGCCGTCGTCGTCGACAGCGCAGCGCGTGCCGGCGCGGGTGCGTTCACGTTCCGCTACTGGGTCAACGACGTGAAGCCACCTGTCCTCCGCCTCCGTACGCCGAGCGTCTCCGCCGGGAAGGCCGTCCTCGTGTCGGCGACCGATGCGGGTGCCGGCGTGTACCCCGGGTCGATCAGGATCGCCGTTGACGGTTCGTCCAGGAGCGGAACGCTCCGCGGCGGCCTCCTCTCGATCTCGACGGGCGGCTTGTCGGCCGGGACGCATCGACTCCGCCTGCGCGTGTCCGACTATCAGGAGTCGAAGAACACGGAGAACGTCGCGCGCATCCTCCCCAACACTCGGACGGTCACCTTCACGTTCAGCGTTCGCTGAGCGCGGCAACCGAGAGTCGCAACGACCCGGCCGCGAAGCGGCCGGCTTCAGGGATCCTCGCGATCGCGGATCCGCGCGAGCGGATTCGTGATCTGCGAAGAGTCATGTCCTTCGATCGCGCTCTTCGATCGTCGGAAGCGCGTCGAGGTCACGCTGGACGGAGCGGATGAACTCCTCGTTCTCGTCGTCGGGAGTGACGACCCGGAGCTGCTTCTTGCGCTTCTGGCGATCCCGATCTCGCCGCGCCGCGGATCCGAAGCGCGCTTCCAGGCGCGGCTTCTCCACCGCAACTGCCAGGGCAGCCGCGAGGACGAGCAGGACGAGCCACGGCCAGCTCACGACCAGATTCTAGGCATAGTTGTGCGCGAGCGGAATCTGCGAATGCAGATTCCGCTCGCGCGAAGATCCCTGAAGTACAGCCTTGCGGCTGCGGTCGCGTTGGCGGGTCAGCCGCTGGCGCGAAAGACCTGCATCGGCAGCGTCGTAAGGGGCACACCGCCGTCCGCGGTGACGAGCCACGTGTCCTGCATGTACAGGCAGTCCTCGCCGTTCGCGGCGATCACGTGCGGGTGCATCGAAAAGACCATGTTCTCCGCGAGCTCGGTGTCGACGCCCTCGCCCACCTTCGGGAACTCGATCATCGTCATCCCGATCGAGTGCCCGGTGACGTGGCCGAGGTGGTAGCCGCTCTGCGTGAACCCGGCAGAGACGGCGCGGTGGACGTCGTGGCAGCTCGCGCCGAGACGCATCGCTCCGCGCGCCGCGTCGTAGTACTCGAGATACGCCTCGAGCATCCGCTCCGTGTCGTCGGAGAGCACCGCGTCGCGCGCGGCGATCGCGCGCGAGACCTCCACCCAGTGCATCCCCGGCCCGGCGACCTCGAGCGACGGGAGCAGGAAGTCACCGAGAACCTCGTCGCGCCGCGCGATCTTGAACTCCGGTCGCGCGAACGCGTCGGTGCCCGTGAGCACCATGTTCATCGTGAGGCGTCCGCAGCCCTCGGCGACGAACCACTCCTCGGCGGCGGCCATGACCTCGGCCGCGGTCTTCCCGGGCGCGTACGCCTCGACGAAGATCTCGAAGCCCCGCTCGTTGATGCGAACCGAATCGCGCACGGACTCGAGCTCGGCGTCGGTCTTCACCGCACGGGCGTGGTCGAACTCGACGTCGAACGGGACGAGGTCGAGCCCGTCGAGAGCGCGGTAGTCGCGCACGGCCATGATGTAGTCGAGCCCGAAGACGCCGACGCGCCGCCACCCGGCGTCACGAGCCCTCGACGCGATGAGCTCGCCGGGCCGGTCGTGGAAGACCTGCTCGAGCTCCGACGTTCCGTGCTCGCCGACGTAGCGCGCCTCGGACGGGAAGACGACCTCGGCGTCGCCGTCCGCCGGCACGACGACGTAGGCATAGCGATGGACGATCTGGAAGCCCGACATGTAGGTCACGGCGCCCTCGAACCCCGAGTACTCGCTGCCGGAAACGATCAGCGCGTCGAGGTCGTGGGCAGCCATCGCGCCGCGGACCTTCGTGTGCCGCCGCTCCAGCTCGGCGCTCAGCGTTCTACCCATGAGGCCTCCAGTCCCTTGACGAGTCGAGTGATGGCGTCGTTGAGCGGGGTCGGCACGCCGAGCTCTCGCCCGAATCGCGCAATGCCGCCGTTCAGGAAGTCGATCTCGGTCGCACGCCTGGCCTCGACGTCCTGGAGCATGCTCGCTTTGTGGTCGTAGGCGACCTCCGGCTTCGCGGCGTGGTCGATGAGGTCTTCGGGATCGGCGTCGAGCACGATCCCCTGCGCGGTCGCGACGGCCTTGCCCTCGTCCACGAGCGCACTCACGATCACGCGCAGGTCGGGTCGCTCGCAGATGCGTCCGTGCGTGAGCCCTGTGAGCGCGCCGATGGGATTCGTCGACGCGTTGAAGATGACCTTGCGCCACTGCGCGGGTCGCGCGTCGGAGACGGCTGACGCCGGCATCCCGCCGCGGGTGCACGCGTCCGCAAGCTGCGCGATCTCGTCCGCGCCGGCCGGCTTCGGCTCGAACGGGCCGAGCGTCGTGTCGCCCTTCACGTCCCATTGCACGACGCCGGGCTCGACGATCTTTCCAGCCGGGAACGTCGTGCCACGGATGACGCGCGCGACGTGCGCCGCGACGACCTCCTCGTTGCCCACACCGTTCTGCACGGTCGCGACTGCGCCGTCCGCGAACGCGTGTGCCGCGGCCGCGATCGCCCCTTCGGTGTGCATCGCCTTCGTCGCCACGATCCCGAAGTCGCATCGGGGCAGGTCGGCGGCGTCGGTCGTCGCACGCGGGCGGCCGAGCACGTCGCCCGCCCCCGTGAGCCTGAGGCCGTGCGCGTTGATCGCCTCGACATGCGCCCGGGAGACGTCGTAGGCCCACACCTCGACATCGTCCAGCTGCGCGAGGTTCGCCGCGAACAGCGACCCGACCGCGCCACAGCCGACCACGCAGACCTTCACTTCGCCACCGCCGGACGCAGCTTCGGCAACGAGAACTCGCGGCCACCGGTGAGCCCCCCCGGCCTCAGAATCAGCACGACTGCCATGACCGCGCTCACGACGATGATCCGCGAGCCCGACGGCAGGTCGATCGTGCGCCCGAGCAGCGTCATCCCGTCCTCCATCTCGGCGAGCATCGAGTCGAGCGCGCTGACGAAGAGCGCCCCCACGACCGCGCCCCACAGGCTCGTCGTCCCGCCGATCACGAGCATCGCGAGGGTGATGAACGTCAGGTCGAGATAGACCGCGTCGACGTTGATCGGGATGAAGTGGATGTACAGGCCGCCGGCGAACCCGGCGAGGAAGCCCGAGAGCGCGAACGCAGCGAGCCGCTGCCGGTAGATCGAGACGCCCACGGCACGTGCGGCTGCCGGATCCTCGCGCGTCGCGCGGAGCTGCCTCCCGAGCCGGCTGCGCTGATACGCGAACGCGGCGACAATCACGAGCACCGCACCGGCGGTCGCCTGCAGCAGGTCAGTCGTCTCCGGCACGGAGGAGAAGGTGTTCAGGCCAGGCCCGATCTTCTCGTAGTAGCGCAGGATGTTGTTCGTGATCCCGAGCACCGCGAACGTCGCGATGCCCGCCGCGAGCCCCGACAGGCGCATGAGCGGGAGCCCGACGAGGAGGGCGAAGACGCCTCCGACGGCCGCGGCAATGAGGAGCGACGGCACGTTCCCGACGGTCGTCGAGCCGAGGAAGTCGAAGAGGTATGGCATCGTCGCCGGCTTCTCGGCCTCGGGAATCGTGAGCACGCCGGCGGCCCACACACCGACGGCGAAGAAGCTGATGTGTCCAAACGAAAGCACGCCGGAGTTCCCGACGAACACGTAGATCGCGACCACGGTGGAGACCGAGATGAGCGCGGTGACGAAGTAGATCTCGGTCGCCTGCGAGACGAACGTGCCGAGGATCCCCGCCGCAACGACGAGCGCGGCAGGCGCGAGGAGCTGGACAGCGGCGCGGCGCGTCCTCATACGCGCTCCACGAGCCCGCGGCCCCGCGTGAAGAGCCCGTCCGGTCGCAGAAGCAGGACGAGGATGACGAGGCCGAAGATGAAGGACGGCAGGTACTGGCTCTGGGCCGACGGCAGCGCGCCGCCCAGCAAGCCCGACACGTAGCCGATGAGGAAGCCGCCGAGCGTGGCCGAGAGCAGCCGCGACATGCCGCCGACCACGACGCCCGCGAGCACGAGGATCGTCTCCTGCAGCGCAAATGTCGGGGTGACGGTCGGGAACTGGACGGTGAGCATCACGGCGACCACCGCCGCCAGCGCTCCCGCGATCAGCACCGAGACCGTGCTGACGAGGTTCGCGCGCACCCCGAGCAGGCGCGCCGTCTGCGAGTCGATCGCGGCGGCGCGCATGTGCAGACCGATCGACGTGCGGTTCAACAGGGCGACGAGTAGCAGGAGGCACACAACTGCGGTGACGATCGTGACGATCGTGATCTTCCTGACGTCCAGGCCGCCGATCTCGACCGGACGATTGAGCTGAACGAGCGACGACGCCGTCTTGCCGAGCGGCCCGAACCACAACAGGGCGATCGACTGGAGCAAGAAGGCGACCGCGAAGGTGGCGATGAGCATGACCGCCGCCGACTGGCCGCGGAGCGGGCGGAACACGACGCGCTCCATCGCGAGGGAGAGCGCGAGCACGACGGCGAAGCAGAGCGCGATCCCCACACCCACTGGCCAGTCGCGATCCGACGCGAACGCGATCGCGAACGCGCCGGCCATGATCAGCTGCCCGTAGGCGAAGTTGACGAGGCGCATCACGCCGAAGACGAGCCCGATCCCGACGGCCATCAGGGCGAAGATCGCGCCGAGCCCGATCGCGTCGACCTGCACCTGGAGATCGACGGCGTCGCGCAGAAAGTCCGTGAGGCCGCTCGCGATCATGAGAGGTAGGCGGCGACCATGCGATCCGTGTCGGCCGCATCGTCGGGCGTCAGAGTCAGCCTCAGCTCGCCGTTGGCCAGGACATGCGTCCGTGCGGCGAGCGCGACGGTGCGCTGCGCGCGCTGCTCGACCAGGAGGACGCCGATCCCGCGCTCGGCGATCGTCCCAAGGGTCGAGAAGACGAGGTCGACGATCGTCGGCGCGAGGCCGAGGGAGGGCTCGTCGAGAAGGAGGATCGACGGCTTCGCCACGAGCGCGCGCGCGATCGCGACCTGCTGCTGCTGCCCGCCCGACAGGGCCCCGGCATGGCGATGGCGGAACTCCTCGCACACCGGGAAGAGCTCGAAGACCTCCGCGAGGTCCTCGGCCACGCCCTCCGACCGAGCGCGGGCGGCGAGCCCAAGCCTGAGGTTCTCCTCCACGCTCAGCTCGGCGAAGAGCCGGCGGCCCTCGGGAACGAGCGCGACGCCGCTCCGCGCGATCGACTCGGGACTGCGCCGCCGAAGGGACCTGTCGCCGACGCGAATCTCTCCCGCACGCGCCGGGATCAATCCCATGATCGCGTGCAGCGTCGTCGACTTGCCGGCGCCGTTCGGGCCGATGAGACCGACGATCTCGCCCGGTTCCACCGTGAGCGAGAGGCCACGAACGGCAGCGACACTGCCGTACGCGACCTCAAGATCGACGAGCTCGAGCTTGCTCACTCGACCACCGCCGACTCTCCGAGGTAGGCGGCGGCGACGTCGATGTTGCCCCGAACCTCGCTCGGCGAGCCCTCGGCCAGCGTCGTCCCCTGGTCGAGAACCCGGATGCGATCGCAGACGTCCATGATCAGCGTCATGTTGTGGTCGATCAGGAGCACGCCCGCGTCGTGGTCGTCCCGCACGGACCGCACGACCTCGGCGAACGCGGGCACCTCCGCTTCGGGAAGGCCGGCCGCGGGCTCGTCCATGAGAACGAAGCGTGGCTCCGTCGCGAGCGCGCGCGCGACCCCGAGCCTGCGCTCGTCGCCGTGCGGGAGCGAGCCCGCGGGCGACTCTGCGTAGGGCTCCAGCTGGAGCGACTCGAGCAGCGCACCGGCACGCCGACGAGCGTCCTTCGGGGACGCCCCCACGCCGAGCGCCGCCACCTCGACGTTCTCGCGCACGGAGAGCCCGCGGAACGAGCGGCTATGCTGGAAGGTCCGCGAGAGCCCGGCCCGCCCACGCCGATGCGGCCGCCAGCGGGTGATGTCGCGGCCTTCGAACTCGACGGCGCCCTCGTCCGGGAAGTCGAAGCCGGTGAGGACGTTGACAAGGGTCGACTTCCCGGCGCCGTTCGGGCCGATGAGACCGACGACCTCGTGCCGGTGCAGCTCGAGCGTCACGCCGCGAAGCGCCTGCACGCCGTCGAAGGCGCGCGAGACGGCGGCGGCCCGGAGCGATGCTCCGGACCGCCGTGTCACCTCAGATTGGGCCTCTGACAAGGGCCTAGATCTTCGGGACGACCTTGGCCTTGATCGTCGCGACGACCCTCGGGGTGTTGTTCTGCACCCGGATGACGCGGTACTGCCGTCCGAACACCGTGTGCAGCTGCGGCGAGAAGCTCACGAGCCCCGAGAGGGTCGGGACGTTCTTGAACCTCTGCATCTGCGCCGCGAGCGCGGCTCCGTTGGTGTTGCCGCCCGTCCGCTTGAGTGCCGCGAGAATGCCGTCGATCGCGGCCGGCCCCGTGACGAACGCGCCGGTGCTGCCGGCCTTGGCGATCGCCGCCTGGTTCTTCTTGGCGAGCGCATTCACAGCCCGGACGGGGTCGTTGCCGAAGGCGGACGCAAAGGTGACGTAGTAGTAGTTCGTCACCTTCGGCTCCGGCGTGTACCAGTAGCTGCCGTCGCCGGCCCAGGAGTTGAGGAACGGCGTGTTGTTCCCGAGCGTCCGCAGGCCGTTCAGGATCGGGACCTGGGCGCCGAACGCAGCGGCCGTGGACGTGACGATGACGTCGGCGTCCTCACCGTTCAGCCGAGTGACGGTGCTCTGCCACGATGCCGGGTTCCCGCCGAGCGACTGATACGTCTCCTTCGTCGCGATCTTCCCGCCCAACTGCGCGAAGCGCTTCTCGAACGCCTGCACGACGTTGCGGAAGTAGACGATCACGGTATCGGTGGCGAGCGAGGCTGTTTTCCACCCCCGCTTCCACGCGTACTCGGCCATCGCTGAGCCCTCGTCCTGTGCGACGTTGCCGTAGGAGAACGCGAGCCGGCCCTTCGGTCCGAAGCGCTTCGGACCCATCTGATCGGTCCCGATGCACGCCGCGACAGTGAGCTTCCCGGCGTTGATCGCGGTCTGGACGACGGGCGCCGCGAAGTCGACGTCGCACGTCGTCATGACGATGTCCGCGCCCTGGCTCAGGAGCTTCGTCGCGCACGTCTTTGCGATCGCCGGCTTGTTGCCCTGCGTGTTGCAGGTGATCAGACGCAGCTTGATGCTGTTCGACTTGTTGACCTGCGCGATGTGCGTCTTCGCCGTTGCGAGCGCGGGCCCGTCGAACGGCGCCATCGCGCCGACGCCGTCGTAGGCCCAGCCGATCGTGACGGTCTTCGCCTGCTCGGATGCGGCTGTCCCGCCGCCCGCGACCGCGACCGCCGCGACCGCAACGGCCGCCAGCGCGAGCGTCGCTCTCCATACCTTCTTCATCTCTGCCCTCCTGTCGGTGATACCTGCCACGATTCTTCCTTGCCTCTCACAAGCGCGTAGAGGAGCGAGTGCAGCGGAACGGGCACCTCGTGCCGCTCCGCTTCACGAACGAGCGAGCCGGTGATGAGCTCGATCTCGGTCTGACGACGTGCGTCGACATCCTCGAGCATCGACGGGTAGTGCGCGGAGCCACGTTGCGTCGCGAGGACGTTCATCTCCCACGGGTCGTCGTGGAGCTCGATCCCGGCAGCGGCCGCCACGGCCTTCCCCTCGTCGACGAGCCCGTGGACGAGGTGTCCGAGCTCCCCGGGCTCATCCTCCTGCGCGAAGTGGAAGTCGTGCGGAAGCCCCGTCAGCGCAGCGGTCGCGTTGACCGACGCGTTGAAGATCAGCTTCGACCACTGCGCGGGACGCAGATCCGGGAGCGCCTCGGCCTTCAGGCCCGAGGCGACAATCATCTCGGCGATGTCCTGGACGACCGCGAACGGCGTGTCCTCGTACGGGCCGAGCCACGTCTCCGTGTCGAGGATGTACTCGACGTGCGTGTCCGAGTGCTTCGTGCCGCTCATGAAGGTCACGCCGGAGACGATCGGCCACTCGCCATGGGCACGGACGACGTCCTCCGCGCCGATCCCGTTGAGCACCGTGACGATCGTGGCGTCGGGGAAGCGACCTTCGAGTGCCTGCGCCGCGGGCTCGAGGCCCGAAGCCTTGGTCGCGATGATTGCGATGTCGAACGGCGCGAGCTGGGCAGGGTCGTTGGTGGCGGCCACATGCGCGTCGTTCGCGGCCTTTCCGCTGACACGTAGCCCCATCTCGTTCAACGCATCCGCGTGTTCGCGGCGTCGCGTGAGCACGGAGACCTCACACACGCGGGCCAGATGACCCGCGAAGAGGCTCCCGATGACGCCCACCCCGACGATGCAGACCCGTTCCACGCTGCCCCGCGAGTATCCCAGCACGGTGACATGTCAGTCAACCGCGAGCGGTGTCTGACACCGCGCTCGCGTGCAGAGGGCGCGATCCGCATGGTTGAGCGGCCAAATGTTGCGTTCTTAACATTCGGTGTCAGACACCGGGCTTCGCTGCGCTCTTCACGCGGGTCGCGAGGCGGCGAAACTCGGCGTCAGCGACGAGACCGCGCTTCTTCGTCCCCGCGCGCTTGACCGCGTCCAGGAGCGCCGCGTGCCGCTCCTCGGGAACGTCAAGTCCGAGCTCGGCCACCTTGATCCGGATCGAGTCGATCCCGCTCTTCTTGCCGAGCACGATGCCGCGCTCCGCGCCGACGAGCTCCGACGCATACGGCTCGATCGCAGGCGGGTCGTGGAACTGCGCGGCGACCGCGCCAGACTCGCGCGTGAACAGGTTGTCGCCCGTGATGGGCTTCCAGGGCGCGAGCGGCGTCCCGGACAGCTCCTGCACGAGCGCGCTCAGGGTGCGCGCGTGATCCAGACGGAGGCGAGTCGGGATGCCGTAAAGCGCCTCGAGCGCGAGAGCGATCTCGACCAGATCGGCGTTGCCGGCTCGCTCGCCCATGCCGTTGACGGTTCCCTGCACCCAGGTCGCTCCCGCCTGGACGGCCGCCACGGCTGCCGCGGTCGCGAGCCCGAAATCGTCGTGGCCGTGCCAGTGGACGGGTATCTCGTAGTCGAGCCGCTCGACGACCTCCGTCACGAGGAAGGCGGCGGCCTCCGGGGTTGCGATGCCGAGCGTGTCGACGACGACGACCTCCTGCGCCCCGGCCCCGACCGCCGTCTCGTATGCCTCACGGACGAACTCGAGCTCCGCACGGGTCGAGTCGACGCCGAAGAAGGCAACCTTGATGCCCTCCGCGACCGCGAACGAGACCGCCGCTGTGATGCGCTCGAGCATCGTCGCGCGCGAGACGCCGAGCGCGGCCAGCTTCCCGTCCGAGATCGGGCTCTCGATCACCGACGCCCGAAGGCCGAGTTCGATGAGCGCCTCCACGTCCGCCCGCACCGCCCGCGAGAAGCCCCAGATCTCGGCGTCGAGGCCAGCCTCGAGGATGAGCGAGATCGCGTGCGCGTCGTCGGCCGACACACGCGGGAAGCCGGCCTCGATGCGGTCGACCCCGGCCGCCGAGAGCGCACTTGCGATTTCTACTTTTTGCTCTGGCGTAAGTACGACTCCTACCGTTTGCTCGCCATCGCGCAACGTTGTGTCGTACAGGCCGACCGTGACACGCGGTTGTGGCTCGAGCGCCTTCGAGTTGAGATCGCCAGTCCACACCTTCGAGCGGTCGAGGGTCACCGCGTGACTATCGCACGCTCCGGCTGGATACTCGGGAGGTGTCATCCGCAGTCGCGGGCTTGGAGATCCATCCGGTCACCCCGGATCGGTGGCCCGACCTCGTGGATCTCTTCGAGCGCCCAGGCCCACGCGGCGCGTGGCCACGTACGAGCACCTGCTACTGCACGTTCTGGCGGCTCCCGCCGGCCGAGTACGAGCTCGGCTTTCGCCAGCAGTCGCTGGAGAACATCAGCGGCGGCCCCAACAAGCAGGCGATGGAGGATCTCATCGCGGGAGGCACGGTGCCCGGACTCCTCGCCTACCGCGACGGCGAACCGGTCGGCTGGGTCGCGGTCTCTCCGCGCACCGAGCTCGTCCGTCTCGAGCAGGTGCCGACTTTCGGCTCCGCCGAGGAACCCGGCGACGAGCGCACGTGGTCGGTCTCGTGCTTCTACGTCCATCGCTCGGACTGGCGCGTGGGCGTCGGCGCCGCGCTCCTCGAGGCGGCGGTCGTCCGAGCCCGCGAGCACGGTGCGACGGCGATCGAGGGCTACCCGGTCAAGGCGGGCAGCATCGATCCGTACACGGGCTACGACACGATGTTCGCCGCGTCCGGCTTCGAGCTGCTGCGTCCCGGCAGAGGTCGCGGCCGCGCGCTCTGGCGGAGAGCCCTCTCAGGCTGAGACGATGCCGTCCGGAAACGGCGAGAGCTTCTCGGCAGCCCCATCCGTGACGAGGAAGTTGTCCTCGACGCGGAGACCGCCGCCGCCCTCGATGTAGCATCCTGGCTCAATTGCAAGGACCATGCCGGCGGCGATCTCGCCCCCGCCCGCCTGGTGCGCGTAGGGCGGTTCGTGCGCGCGCGCGCCGACGCCGTGACAGATCGGATGAGACGGCTGGCCGAGAAAGCCCATCGCATCGATCCCGGCGCGAACGCGGCGGTCGAGCTCGGCGAGGCTCGCACCCGGCTGCGCAAACGAGATCGCGTCTTCGTAGACGGTCATGAGCCCGGCTTCGAGCTCGCGGTACTGGGACGTCAGCTCCCCCGGAACCAGATTTTTCGTGTGGTCGCACCAGTAGCCGTCCGCACACACCCAGATCTCGAAGAGCGTCGGCTCGCCTTCGACGACGGGCCGGGACGTCGTCGCCGTGAACGTCCTGATCCCCGGCCCGGACCACACGAGCGAGAAACCGAGCGCAAGATCGACCTTGCCCTCCCAGCCCGTGCCCTCGCCGTGGACGAATCCCTCCCACTCCGCGGCGATCTGCGCCTCCGTCATGCCCGGCTCGATGATCAGCTTGCAGTGCTCCATCGCCGCAGCTGCGATGTCGTTCGCGAGGCGCATGCGCTGGATCTCCTGATCGGTCTTCAGCGCGCGCGCGCTGGCGAGGAGCGGCGTCGCATCGGCGACCTCGCCGAACGCCGTGAACCAGTCGCGCGTGAAGGTGGTGGGCTCACCGACCATGCGATCCGCCGCCTGCGTGCCGAGCGAGAGTTCGAGCCCCACACGCCCGTGCTCGCTCGCGGCCTCGCGTGCAAGCTCGAGCACGCGCGCGGTCGGTGGGCGCGGGTCGATCGGGTCGTACCCCTTGAACAGGCGGATGCCGCTCGTCCACGCCGTCCGCGCAGCGTCCTCCTCGGACGCCTCGAGGCAGATGAGCACAGGGTCGCCCTCGCGGGGAAAGATGCATGCGTCATAACCCTTCATCCCCCAGAAGTTCGTCAGGTAGAGGACGTTGTCGGGCGCGCGCACGACGAGCGCGTCGAGCTCGTGCTCGGCCATGAGCGCGCGCACGCGCTCGAGCTTCGCGTCGTCCCGCGGCCAGCTCACGCCGATGCTCCTGACGTAGCCGGCTCGACCAGCCGCCTACGGGTGACTGCGATCGCGACGAGCCCTGCGGTGACGGGGATCGCCCCGGCGAAGAACAGCGTCCATCGAGCACCGAGCGCTGCAACGAGGAGGCCGCCTCCGATCAGCGCGACGAGCTCGGCGCCGTTTCGCAAGGCGTTGTACGCCGCGTAGGCGCGCCCGTGAACGTGCTCGGGCACGCGCTCATGGATCAGCGTGCGTACGAAAACGTTCTTTGCCCCGTGCGCGAGACCGCCGACGAGGTAGAGGGCGAAGGCGAATGCGGGCACGAGCCACAGCGTCGGCGCGGCAAGACCGAAGCCCTGGACGACGATCGCGACCAGAGCCGCCATGGCGAGCATGCCCGTCGCAACATGGCGTGGCACGAACGTCGCGCCCAGCGCCATACCGAGCGTCCACGACGCGATCAGCGCTCCATAGCCGATGTCCCCGATATCGAGGTAGTCCTTCGCGAAGAAGACTTCGGCGGTGGCGGAGGCCGTCATGAACAGCAGGGAGACGAAGCCGACGGCCATCACGATCGCGAGCACCCGATCCTGCCCGAGGTAGGCCGCTCCCGCCAGCGCTCGCTTCTCGCGCGTGTCGTGCTCGCCAGCGTCCGCGCGAGGCGACACGCGAACGACCACGGCCGCAACGCCCACGACGAGGAACGTGAGCGCGTTGACCAGCATCGCGATCCGCAAGCCTCCAGCCGCGGCGAGTACGCCACCGGCAAGTGGGCCGACGGTGAACCCGATGTACCGAGCCGTCTCGATTCGTCCGTTCGCGACTGCGAGTCTCGCCTTCCTGGCCACGCGGGGCACGAGGGCGAACTCGGCCGGCTGGCCGAGCGCGAAGCCGGTGCCGAGAAGCGCAGCCAGCACGAGCATCGCCGCAGTCCCACCGACGAAAGCGAGGCCGACGGCAACGACAGCCTGCGCCAGCGACGTGACCAGCAGGACGCGTCGCGGGTCGTAATGATCCGCGAGCAGTCCGGCGGGACCCGCGAAAAGGATCGCCGGCGACCAGACTGCGACGAACAACAGGGCAACGACGATCCCCGACTCGGTCGTCTCCTGCAGCTCGAGCGCGAGCGGGACGAGCGCCAGCCAGTCGCCGAGCGCAGACAGCCCGACAGCGCCCACGAGAAGGTTCAGGTCGCGGCCCACGCCTCAGTCGATCCGGGTCGCGCCGACTACCACCGCACCCGGGCCGGGGCGGGCTCGCCGTGCGCCTCCTCCCACGAGATCACGGGATTGCGCAGCACGCCGATCCGCTCGATCTCGCACTCCATGACGTCTCCGGGCTTGAGGTACAGAGACGCGGCGTCCGCGGACGCCGCGTCTCTGTACCTCAAGCCCGGAGACGTCATGGAGTGCGAGATCGAGCGGATCGGCGTGCTGCGCAATCCCGTGATCTCGTGGGAGGAGGCGCACGGCGAGCCCGCCCCGGCCCGGGTGCGGTGGTAGTCGGCGCGACCCGGATCGACTGAGGCGTGGGCCGCGACCTGAACCTTCTCGTGGGCGCTGTCGGGCTGTCTGCGCTCGGCGACTGGCTGGCGCTCGTCCCGCTCGCGCTCGAGCTGCAGGAGACGACCGAGTCGGGGATCGTCGTTGCCCTGTTGTTCGTCGCAGTCTGGTCGCCGGCGATCCTTTTCGCGGGTCCCGCCGGACTGCTCGCGGATCATTACGACCCGCGACGCGTCCTGCTGGTCACGTCGCTGGCGCAGGCTGTCGTTGCCGTCGGCCTCGCTTTCGTCGGTGGGACTGCGGCGATGCTCGTGCTGGCTGCGCTTCTCGGCACCGGCTTCGCGCTCGGCCAGCCGGCCGAGTTCGCCCTCGTGCCCCGCGTGGCCAGGAAGGCGAGACTCGCAGTCGCGAACGGACGAATCGAGACGGCTCGGTACATCGGGTTCACCGTCGGCCCACTTGCCGGTGGCGTACTCGCCGCGGCTGGAGGCTTGCGGATCGCGATGCTGGTCAACGCGCTCACGTTCCTCGTCGTGGGCGTTGCGGCCGTGGTCGTTCGCGTGTCGCCTCGCGCGGACGCTGGCGAGCACGACACGCGCGAGAAGCGAGCGCTGGCGGGAGCGGCCTACCTCGGGCAGGATCGGGTGCTCGCGATCGTGATGGCCGTCGGCTTCGTCTCCCTGCTGTTCATGACGGCCTCCGCCACCGCCGAAGTCTTCTTCGCGAAGGACTACCTCGATATCGGGGACATCGGCTATGGAGCGCTGATCGCGTCGTGGACGCTCGGTATGGCGCTGGGCGCGACGTTCGTGCCACGCCATGTTGCGACGGGCATGCTCGCCATGGCGGCTCTGGTCGCGATCGTCGTCCAGGGCTTCGGTCTTGCCGCGCCGACGCTGTGGCTCGTGCCCGCATTCGCCTTCGCCCTCTACCTCGTCGGCGGTCTCGCGCACGGGGCAAAGAACGTTTTCGTACGCACGCTGATCCATGAGCGCGTGCCCGAGCACGTTCACGGGCGCGCCTACGCGGCGTACAACGCCTTGCGAAACGGCGCCGAGCTCGTCGCGCTGATCGGAGGCGGCCTCCTCGTTGCAGCGCTCGGTGCTCGATGGACGCTGTTCTTCGCCGGGGCGATCCCCGTCACCGCAGGGCTCGTCGCGATCGCAGTCACCCGTAGGCGGCTGGTCGAGCCGGCTACGTCAGGAGCATCGGCGTGAGCTGGCCGCGGGACGACGCGAAGCTCGAGCGCGTGCGCGCGCTCATGGCCGAGCACGAGCTCGACGCGCTCGTCGTGCGCGCGCCCGACAACGTCCTCTACCTGACGAACTTCTGGGGGATGAAGGGTTATGACGCATGCATCTTTCCCCGCGAGGGCGACCCTGTGCTCATCTGCCTCGAGGCGTCCGAGGAGGACGCTGCGCGGACGGCGTGGACGAGCGGCATCCGCCTGTTCAAGGGGTACGACCCGATCGACCCGCGCCCACCGACCGCGCGCGTGCTCGAGCTTGCACGCGAGGCCGCGAGCGAGCACGGGCGTGTGGGGCTCGAACTCTCGCTCGGCACGCAGGCGGCGGATCGCATGGTCGGTGAGCCCACCACCTTCACGCGCGACTGGTTCACGGCGTTCGGCGAGGTCGCCGATGCGACGCCGCTCCTCGCCAGCGCGCGCGCGCTGAAGACCGATCAGGAGATCCAGCGCATGCGCCTCGCGAACGACATCGCAGCTGCGGCGATGGAGCACTGCAAGCTGATCATCGAGCCGGGCATGACGGAGGCGCAGATCGCCGCGGAGTGGGAGGGATTCGTCCACGGCGAGGGCACGGGCTGGGAGGGCAAGGTCGATCTTGCGCTCGGTTTCTCGCTCGTGTGGTCCGGGCCGGGGATCAGGACGTTCACGGCGACGACGTCCCGGCCCGTCGTCGAAGGCGAGCCGACGCTCTTCGAGATCTGGGTGTGTGCGGACGGCTACTGGTGCGACCACACGAAAAATCTGGTTCCGGGGGAGCTGACGTCCCAGTACCGCGAGCTCGAAGCCGGGCTCATGACCGTCTACGAAGACGCGATCTCGTTTGCGCAGCCGGGTGCGAGCCTCGCCGAGCTCGACCGCCGCGTTCGCGCCGGGATCGATGCGATGGGCTTTCTCGGCCAGCCGTCTCATCCGATCTGTCACGGCGTCGGCGCGCGCGCGCACGAACCGCCCTACGCGCACCAGGCGGGCGGGGGCGAGATCGCCGCCGGCATGGTCCTTGCAATTGAGCCAGGATGCTACATCGAGGGCGGCGGCGGTCTCCGCGTCGAGGACAACTTCCTCGTCACGGATGGGGCTGCCGAGAAGCTCTCGCCGTTTCCGGACGGCATCGTCTCAGCCTGAGAGGGCTCTCCGCCAGAGCGCGCGGCCGCGACCTCTGCCGGGACGCAGCAGCTCGAAGCCGGACGCGGCGAACATCGTGTCGTAGCCCGTGTACGGATCGATGCTGCCCGCCTTGACCGGGTAGCCCTCGATCGCCGTCGCACCGTGCTCGCGGGCTCGGACGACCGCCGCCTCGAGGAGCGCGGCGCCGACGCCCACGCGCCAGTCCGAGCGATGGACGTAGAAGCACGAGACCGACCACGTGCGCTCGTCGCCGGGTTCCTCGGCGGAGCCGAAAGTCGGCACCTGCTCGAGACGGACGAGCTCGGTGCGCGGAGAGACCGCGACCCAGCCGACCGGTTCGCCGTCGCGGTAGGCGAGGAGTCCGGGCACCGTGCCTCCCGCGATGAGATCCTCCATCGCCTGCTTGTTGGGGCCGCCGCTGATGTTCTCCAGCGACTGCTGGCGAAAGCCGAGCTCGTACTCGGCCGGCGGGAGCCGCCAGAACGTGCAGTAGCAGGTGCTCGTACGTGGCCACGCGCCGCGTGGGCCTGGGCGCTCGAAGAGATCCACGAGGTCGGGCCACCGATCCGGGGTGACCGGATGGATCTCCAAGCCCGCGACTGCGGATGACACCTCCCGAGTATCCAGCCGGAGCGTGCGATAGTCACGCGGTGACCCTCGACCGCTCGAAGGTGTGGACTGGCGATCTCAACTCGAAGGCGCTCGAGCCACAACCGCGTGTCACGGTCGGCCTGTACGACACAACGTTGCGCGATGGCGAGCAAACGGTAGGAGTCGTACTTACGCCAGAGCAAAAAGTAGAAATCGCAAGTGCGCTCTCGGCGGCCGGGGTCGACCGCATCGAGGCCGGCTTCCCGCGTGTGTCGGCCGACGACGCGCACGCGATCTCGCTCATCCTCGAGGCTGGCCTCGACGCCGAGATCTGGGGCTTCTCGCGGGCGGTGCGGGCGGACGTGGAGGCGCTCATCGAACTCGGCCTTCGGGCGTCGGTGATCGAGAGCCCGATCTCGGACGGGAAGCTGGCCGCGCTCGGCGTCTCGCGCGCGACGATGCTCGAGCGCATCACAGCGGCGGTCTCGTTCGCGGTCGCGGAGGGCATCAAGGTTGCCTTCTTCGGCGTCGACTCGACCCGTGCGGAGCTCGAGTTCGTCCGTGAGGCATACGAGACGGCGGTCGGGGCCGGGGCGCAGGAGGTCGTCGTCGTCGACACGCTCGGCATCGCAACCCCGGAGGCCGCCGCCTTCCTCGTGACGGAGGTCGTCGAGCGGCTCGACTACGAGATACCCGTCCACTGGCACGGCCACGACGATTTCGGGCTCGCGACCGCGGCAGCCGTGGCGGCCGTCCAGGCGGGAGCGACCTGGGTGCAGGGAACCGTCAACGGCATGGGCGAGCGAGCCGGCAACGCCGATCTGGTCGAGATCGCTCTCGCGCTCGAGGCGCTTTACGGCATCCCGACTCGCCTCCGTCTGGATCACGCGCGCACCCTGAGCGCGCTCGTGCAGGAGCTGTCCGGGACGCCGCTCGCGCCCTGGAAGCCCATCACGGGCGACAACCTGTTCACGCGCGAGTCTGGCGCGGTCGCCGCGCAGTTCCACGACCCGCCTGCGATCGAGCCGTATGCGTCGGAGCTCGTCGGCGCGGAGCGCGGCATCGTGCTCGGCAAGAAGAGCGGGATCGACTCGATCCGGATCAAGGTGGCCGAGCTCGGACTTGACGTTCCCGAGGAGCGGCACGCGGCGCTCCTGGACGCGGTCAAGCGCGCGGGGACGAAGAAGCGCGGTCTCGTCGCTGACGCCGAGTTTCGCCGCCTCGCGACCCGCGTGAAGAGCGCAGCGAAGCCCGGTGTCTGACACCGAATGTTAAGAACGCAACATTTGGCCGCTCAACCATGCGGATCGCGCCCTCTGCACGCGAGCGCGGTGTCAGACACCGCTCGCGGTTGACTGACATGTCACCGTGCTGGGATACTCGCGGGGCAGCGTGGAACGGGTCTGCATCGTCGGGGTGGGCGTCATCGGGAGCCTCTTCGCGGGTCATCTGGCCCGCGTGTGTGAGGTCTCCGTGCTCACGCGACGCCGCGAACACGCGGATGCGTTGAACGAGATGGGGCTACGTGTCAGCGGAAAGGCCGCGAACGACGCGCATGTGGCCGCCACCAACGACCCTGCCCAGCTCGCGCCGTTCGACATCGCAATCATCGCGACCAAGGCTTCGGGCCTCGAGCCCGCGGCGCAGGCACTCGAAGGTCGCTTCCCCGACGCCACGATCGTCACGGTGCTCAACGGGATCGGCGCGGAGGACGTCGTCCGTGCCCATGGCGAGTGGCCGATCGTCTCCGGCGTGACCTTCATGAGCGGCACGAAGCACTCGGACACGCACGTCGAGTACATCCTCGACACGGAGACGTGGCTCGGCCCGTACGAGGACACGCCGTTCGCGGTCGTCCAGGACATCGCCGAGATGATTGTCGCCTCGGGCCTGAAGGCCGAGGCGCTCCCGGATCTGCGTCCCGCGCAGTGGTCGAAGCTGATCTTCAACGCGTCGGTCAACGCGACCGCTGCGCTGACGGGGCTTCCGCACGACTTCCACTTCGCGCAGGAGGATGAGCCCGGGGAGCTCGGACACCTCGTCCACGGGCTCGTCGACGAGGGGAAGGCCGTGGCGGCCGCTGCCGGGATCGAGCTCCACGACGACCCGTGGGAGATGAACGTCCTCGCGACGCAACGTGGCTCCGCGCACTACCCGTCGATGCTCGAGGATGTCGACGCACGTCGTCAGACCGAGATCGAGCTCATCACCGGCTCGCTCGTTCGTGAAGCGGAGCGGCACGAGGTGCCCGTTCCGCTGCACTCGCTCCTCTACGCGCTTGTGAGAGGCAAGGAAGAATCGTGGCAGGTATCACCGACAGGAGGGCAGAGATGAAGAAGGTATGGAGAGCGACGCTCGCGCTGGCGGCCGTTGCGGTCGCGGCGGTCGCGGTCGCGGGCGGCGGGACAGCCGCATCCGAGCAGGCGAAGACCGTCACGATCGGCTGGGCCTACGACGGCGTCGGCGCGATGGCGCCGTTCGACGGGCCCGCGCTCGCAACGGCGAAGACGCACATCGCGCAGGTCAACAAGTCGAACAGCATCAAGCTGCGTCTGATCACCTGCAACACGCAGGGCAACAAGCCGGCGATCGCAAAGACGTGCGCGACGAAGCTCCTGAGCCAGGGCGCGGACATCGTCATGACGACGTGCGACGTCGACTTCGCGGCGCCCGTCGTCCAGACCGCGATCAACGCCGGGAAGCTCACTGTCGCGGCGTGCATCGGGACCGATCAGATGGGTCCGAAGCGCTTCGGACCGAAGGGCCGGCTCGCGTTCTCCTACGGCAACGTCGCACAGGACGAGGGCTCAGCGATGGCCGAGTACGCGTGGAAGCGGGGGTGGAAAACAGCCTCGCTCGCCACCGATACCGTGATCGTCTACTTCCGCAACGTCGTGCAGGCGTTCGAGAAGCGCTTCGCGCAGTTGGGCGGGAAGATCGCGACGAAGGAGACGTATCAGTCGCTCGGCGGGAACCCGGCATCGTGGCAGAGCACCGTCACTCGGCTGAACGGTGAGGACGCCGACGTCATCGTCACGTCCACGGCCGCTGCGTTCGGCGCCCAGGTCCCGATCCTGAACGGCCTGCGGACGCTCGGGAACAACACGCCGTTCCTCAACTCCTGGGCCGGCGACGGCAGCTACTGGTACACGCCGGAGCCGAAGGTGACGAACTACTACTACGTCACCTTTGCGTCCGCCTTCGGCAACGACCCCGTCCGGGCTGTGAATGCGCTCGCCAAGAAGAACCAGGCGGCGATCGCCAAGGCCGGCAGCACCGGCGCGTTCGTCACGGGGCCGGCCGCGATCGACGGCATTCTCGCGGCACTCAAGCGGACGGGCGGCAACACCAACGGAGCCGCGCTCGCGGCGCAGATGCAGAGGTTCAAGAACGTCCCGACCCTCTCGGGGCTCGTGAGCTTCTCGCCGCAGCTGCACACGGTGTTCGGACGGCAGTACCGCGTCATCCGGGTGCAGAACAACACCCCGAGGGTCGTCGCGACGATCAAGGCCAAGGTCGTCCCGAAGATCTAGGCCCTTGTCAGAGGCCCAATCTGAGGTGACACGGCGGTCCGGAGCATCGCTCCGGGCCGCCGCCGTCTCGCGCGCCTTCGACGGCGTGCAGGCGCTTCGCGGCGTGACGCTCGAGCTGCACCGGCACGAGGTCGTCGGTCTCATCGGCCCGAACGGCGCCGGGAAGTCGACCCTTGTCAACGTCCTCACCGGCTTCGACTTCCCGGACGAGGGCGCCGTCGAGTTCGAAGGCCGCGACATCACCCGCTGGCGGCCGCATCGGCGTGGGCGGGCCGGGCTCTCGCGGACCTTCCAGCATAGCCGCTCGTTCCGCGGGCTCTCCGTGCGCGAGAACGTCGAGGTGGCGGCGCTCGGCGTGGGGGCGTCCCCGAAGGACGCTCGTCGGCGTGCCGGTGCGCTGCTCGAGTCGCTCCAGCTGGAGCCCTACGCAGAGTCGCCCGCGGGCTCGCTCCCGCACGGCGACGAGCGCAGGCTCGGGGTCGCGCGCGCGCTCGCGACGGAGCCACGCTTCGTTCTCATGGACGAGCCCGCGGCCGGCCTTCCCGAAGCGGAGGTGCCCGCGTTCGCCGAGGTCGTGCGGTCCGTGCGGGACGACCACGACGCGGGCGTGCTCCTGATCGACCACAACATGACGCTGATCATGGACGTCTGCGATCGCATCCGGGTTCTCGACCAGGGGACGACGCTGGCCGAGGGCTCGCCGAGCGAGGTTCGGGGCAACATCGACGTCGCCGCCGCCTACCTCGGAGAGTCGGCGGTGGTCGAGTGAGCAAGCTCGAGCTCGTCGATCTTGAGGTCGCGTACGGCAGTGTCGCTGCCGTTCGTGGCCTCTCGCTCACGGTGGAACCGGGCGAGATCGTCGGTCTCATCGGCCCGAACGGCGCCGGCAAGTCGACGACGCTGCACGCGATCATGGGATTGATCCCGGCGCGTGCGGGAGAGATTCGCGTCGGCGACAGGTCCCTTCGGCGGCGCAGTCCCGAGTCGATCGCGCGGAGCGGCGTCGCGCTCGTTCCCGAGGGCCGCCGGCTCTTCGCCGAGCTGAGCGTGGAGGAGAACCTCAGGCTTGGGCTCGCCGCCCGCGCTCGGTCGGAGGGCGTGGCCGAGGACCTCGCGGAGGTCTTCGAGCTCTTCCCGGTGTGCGAGGAGTTCCGCCATCGCCATGCCGGGGCCCTGTCGGGCGGGCAGCAGCAGCAGGTCGCGATCGCGCGCGCGCTCGTGGCGAAGCCGTCGATCCTCCTTCTCGACGAGCCCTCCCTCGGCCTCGCGCCGACGATCGTCGACCTCGTCTTCTCGACCCTTGGGACGATCGCCGAGCGCGGGATCGGCGTCCTCCTGGTCGAGCAGCGCGCGCAGCGCACCGTCGCGCTCGCCGCACGGACGCATGTCCTGGCCAACGGCGAGCTGAGGCTGACTCTGACGCCCGACGATGCGGCCGACACGGATCGCATGGTCGCCGCCTACCTCTCATGATCGCGAGCGGCCTCACGGACTTTCTGCGCGACGCCGTCGATCTCCAGGTGCAGGTCGACGCGATCGGGCTCGGCGCGATCTTCGCCCTGATGGCCGTCGGGATCGGGCTCGTCTTCGGCGTGATGCGCCTCGTCAACTTCGCCTACGGGCAGCTGATCATGGCCGGCGCGTTCGCGATCGCGTTCGCGTCGGATCGCGACTGGCCAGTGGGTGTGGGGATCGCGCTCTGCTTCGCCGTCGTGCTCGCGCTCTCCCTCGCGATGGAGCGCGTCGTGTTCCGCCCGCTCCGCGGCCAGTCGGCGGCGGTCATGCTCATCGCCACCTTCGCGGTCGCCTTCTTGCTCCAGTCGATCGCCCTGTTGTGGTTCGGGCCGCTCGGCAAGACGGCGTCGTCGCTCGTTCAGCTCAATCGTCCGGTCGAGATCGGCGGCCTGGACGTCAGGAAGATCACGATCGTCACGATCGTCACCGCAGTTGTGTGCCTCCTGCTACTCGTCGCCCTGTTGAACCGCACGTCGATCGGTCTGCACATGCGCGCCGCCGCGATCGACTCGCAGACGGCGCGCCTGCTCGGGGTGCGCGCGAACCTCGTCAGCACGGTCTCGGTGCTGATCGCGGGAGCGCTGGCGGCGGTGGTCGCCGTGATGCTCACCGTCCAGTTCCCGACCGTCACCCCGACATTTGCGCTGCAGGAGACGATCCTCGTGCTCGCGGGCGTCGTGGTCGGCGGCATGTCGCGGCTGCTCTCGGCCACGCTCGGCGGCTTCCTCATCGGCTACGTGTCGGGCTTGCTGGGCGGCGCGCTGCCGTCGGCCCAGAGCCAGTACCTGCCGTCCTTCATCTTCGGCCTCGTCATCCTCGTCCTGCTTCTGCGACCGGACGGGCTCTTCACGCGGGGCCGCGGGCTCGTGGAGCGCGTATGAGGACGCGCCGCGCCGCTGTCCAGCTCCTCGCGCCTGCCGCGCTCGTCGTTGCGGCGGGGATCCTCGGCACGTTCGTCTCGCAGGCGACCGAGATCTACTTCGTCACCGCGCTCATCTCGGTCTCCACCGTGGTCGCGATCTACGTGTTCGTCGGGAACTCCGGCGTGCTTTCGTTTGGACACATCAGCTTCTTCGCCGTCGGTGTGTGGGCCGCCGGCGTGCTCACGATTCCCGAGGCCGAGAAGCCGGCGACGATGCCATACCTCTTCGACTTCCTCGGCTCGACGACCGTCGGGAACGTGCCGTCGCTCCTCATTGCCGCGGCCGTCGGAGGCGTCTTCGCCCTCCTCGTCGGGCTCCCGCTCATGCGCCTGTCGGGGCTCGCGGCGGGCATCGCGACGTTCGCGGTGCTCGGGATCACGAACAACATCCTGCGCTACTACGAGAAGATCGGGCCTGGCCTGAACACCTTCTCCTCCGTGCCGGAGACGACTGACCTGCTGCAGGCGACCGCCGGTGCGGTGCTCGTGATTGTCGCCGCGTTCGCGTATCAGCGCAGCCGGCTCGGGAGGCAGCTCCGCGCGACGCGCGAGGATCCGGCAGCCGCACGTGCCGTGGGCGTCTCGATCTACCGGCAGCGGCTCGCTGCGTTCGCGCTCTCGGGCTTCCTCGCCGGGTTCGCCGGCGGCCTGTACATCCACTTCATCCCGATCAACGTCGACGCGGTCTATCTCGACCTGACGTTCATCACCCTCGCGATGCTCGTGATCGGCGGGACGACGAGCCTGTGGGGCGCGGTCGTGGGGGCGCTCTTCGTCAGCGCGCTCGACTCGATGCTCGCCGAGATGGAGGACGGGATGACGCTGCTCGGGCGCACGATCGACCTGCCGTCGGGCTCGCGGATCATCGTCGTGAGCGCGGTCATGGCAGTCGTGCTGATTCTGAGGCCGGGGGGGCTCACCGGTGGCCGCGAGTTCTCGTTGCCGAAGCTGCGTCCGGCGGTGGCGAAGTGAAGGTCTGCGTGGTCGGCTGTGGCGCGGTCGGGTCGCTGTTCGCGGCGAACCTCGCGCAGCTGGACGATGTCGAGGTGTGGGCCTACGACGTCTCCCGGGCGCATGTCGAGGCGATCAACGCGCACGGCCTCAGGCTCACGGGGGCGGGCGACGTGCTCGGCCGCCCGCGTGCGACGACCGACGCCGCCGACCTGCCCCGATGCGACTTCGGGATCGTGGCGACGAAGGCGATGCACACCGAAGGGGCGATCGCGGCCGCGGCACACGCGTTCGCGGACGGCGCAGTCGCGACCGTGCAGAACGGTGTGGGCAACGAGGAGGTCGTCGCGGCGCACGTCGCGCGCGTCATCCGTGGCACGACGTTCCCGGCTGGAAAGATCGTCGAGCCCGGCGTCGTGCAATGGGACGTGAAGGGCGACACGACGCTCGGCCCGTTCGAGCCGAAGCCGGCCGGCGCGGACGAGATCGCGCAGCTTGCGGACGCGTGCACCCGCGGCGGGATGCCGGCGTCAGCCGTCTCCGACGCGCGACCCGCGCAGTGGCGCAAGGTCATCTTCAACGCGTCGACGAATCCCATCGGCGCGCTCACAGGGCTCACGCACGGACGCATCTGCGAGCGACCCGACCTGCGCGTGATCGTGAGTGCGCTCGTGGACGAGGGCAAGGCCGTCGCGACCGCGCAGGGGATCGTGCTCGACGCCGATCCCGAAGACCTCATCGACCACGCCGCGAAGCCGGAGGTCGCCTACGACCACAAAGCGAGCATGCTCCAGGACGTCGAGGCCAGGCGTGCGACCGAGATCGACTTCCTGAACGGCGGCATTGCGCGATTCGGGCGAGAGCTCGGCGTGCCGACCCCGCTCAACGACGCCATCACTCGACTCGTCAAGGGACTGGAGGCCTCATGGGTAGAACGCTGAGCGCCGAGCTGGAGCGGCGGCACACGAAGGTCCGCGGCGCGATGGCTGCCCACGACCTCGACGCGCTGATCGTTTCCGGCAGCGAGTACTCGGGGTTCGAGGGCGCCGTGACCTACATGTCGGGCTTCCAGATCGTCCATCGCTATGCCTACGTCGTCGTGCCGGCGGACGGCGACGCCGAGGTCGTCTTCCCGTCCGAGGCGCGCTACGTCGGCGAGCACGGAACGTCGGAGCTCGAGCAGGTCTTCCACGACCGGCCCGGCGAGCTCATCGCGTCGAGGGCTCGTGACGCCGGGTGGCGGCGCGTCGGCGTCTTCGGGCTCGACTACATCATGGCCGTGCGCGACTACCGCGCTCTCGACGGGCTCGACCTCGTCCCGTTCGACGTCGAGTTCGACCACGCCCGTGCGGTGAAGACCGACGCCGAGCTCGAGTCCGTGCGCGATTCGGTTCGCATCAACGAGCGGGGCTTCGAGATCTTCGTCGAGGCGTACGCGCCCGGGAAGACCGCGGCCGAGGTCATGGCCGCCGCCGAGGAGTGGTTCGTCGCCGAGGGCTGCGGACGCCTCACGATGAACATGGTGCTCACGGGCACCGACGCGTTCGCGCGACCGGAGTTCAAGATCGCGCGGCGCGACGAGGTTCTCGGTGACTTCCTGCTCCCGTCGCTCGAGGTCGCCGGGCCGGGGATGCACTGGGTGGAGGTCTCGCGCGCGATCGCCGCGCGCGACGCGGTGCTCTCCGACGACACGGAGCGGATGCTCGAGGCGTATCTCGAGTACTACGACGCGGCGCGCGGAGCGATGCGTCTCGGCGCGAGCTGCCACGACGTCCACCGCGCCGTCTCTGCCGGGTTCACGCAGAGCGGCTACCACCTCGGCCACGTCACCGGGCACTCGATCGGGATGACGATGATCGAGTTCCCGAAGGTGGGCGAGGGCGTCGACACCGAGCTCGCGGAGAACATGGTCTTTTCGATGCACCCGCACGTGATCGCCGCGAACGGCGAGGACTGCCTGTACATGCAGGACACGTGGCTCGTCACCGCGGACGGCGGTGTGCCCCTTACGACGCTGCCGATGCAGGTCTTTCGCGCCAGCGGCTGACCCGCCAACGCGACCGCAGCCGCAAGGCTGTACTTCAGGGATCTTCGCGCGAGCGGAATCTGCATTCGCAGATTCCGCTCGCGCACAACTATGCCTAGAATCTGGTCGTGAGCTGGCCGTGGCTCGTCCTGCTCGTCCTCGCGGCTGCCCTGGCAGTTGCGGTGGAGAAGCCGCGCCTGGAAGCGCGCTTCGGATCCGCGGCGCGGCGAGATCGGGATCGCCAGAAGCGCAAGAAGCAGCTCCGGGTCGTCACTCCCGACGACGAGAACGAGGAGTTCATCCGCTCCGTCCAGCGTGACCTCGACGCGCTTCCGACGATCGAAGAGCGCGATCGAAGGACATGACTCTTCGCAGATCACGAATCCGCTCGCGCGGATCCGCGATCGCGAGGATCCCTGAAGCCGGCCGCTTCGCGGCCGGGTCGTTGCGACTCTCGGTTGCCGCGCTCAGCGAACGCTGAACGTGAAGGTGACCGTCCGAGTGTTGGGGAGGATGCGCGCGACGTTCTCCGTGTTCTTCGACTCCTGATAGTCGGACACGCGCAGGCGGAGTCGATGCGTCCCGGCCGACAAGCCGCCCGTCGAGATCGAGAGGAGGCCGCCGCGGAGCGTTCCGCTCCTGGACGAACCGTCAACGGCGATCCTGATCGACCCGGGGTACACGCCGGCACCCGCATCGGTCGCCGACACGAGGACGGCCTTCCCGGCGGAGACGCTCGGCGTACGGAGGCGGAGGACAGGTGGCTTCACGTCGTTGACCCAGTAGCGGAACGTGAACGCACCCGCGCCGGCACGCGCTGCGCTGTCGACGACGACGGCGTACTCGCCCGGCAGCGGTGAGAGCACGCCCGCCGCGAGCACGGACTCATGGAAGTCGTCCATGTACGGATTCTGGTTGACCGGCAGACCGGCGTAGCCCGTGAGGCGGTTCTCGTCGAGCGCCGCCACCATGCGCGGCTCCACGCGGACGCGACCCGGGTGTTGTGTGATGACGACGCCTGCGTTTGCGACACGCTTCGCGATGCGGAACCGGAAGACGCGCTCCGGACCCCGCAGCGTCGTCGTGACGCCGATGCCGCTCGGCGCCTCGGGATACCGGTAGCGCGAAACGAGAGCGGGCCGGGAAGCCGTGGTGCTCCGGTACACGCCTGGCCGGAGGAGTGTCCCGACTCGATGCCTGGCGAGCGCGGACGCCGAGACGCGACCCCACAGCGGGATTCTCCTGACCTCGCCGGCGCGGCGGAGCTCGATGTATGCATCGACGTCGCCTGCTGTCGCGCGCGCGGCCGCTGACAGGGCGACGCTCAGCGGCCCGGGCACGCTTGCCGTCGGAGCGGTGACTACCCGGACACCACGGGGCTTGGCCCGTGTCACTACCTCGACCTTCCACGCGCCGGCTCCACCACCGGCATCCTCGAGTGCGAGGGCCCTCGTCGACGTTCGTCCGCGCTCGAGCAGCCCGAAGGAGAGCGCCGTGGGCCGGGCGAAGAGCAGCGGTTGATCTGCTCGCACCAGCGCCACGACGCCTCCGCCTTGGAATCGCGGCCCCGCGCTGCGATTGCGCGCCTCGAGTGCGTCGACACCCGATTGCACGAGTGCGGACTTGATCTGCTCCGCGGACCAGGAGGGATGCCGCTGGCGGAGAAGCGCCGCGGATCCGGCGATGTGAGGAGCGGCCATGCTCGTTCCCGAGAATGCCGACCAGCCGCCTCCCGGGACGGACGAGAGCACGTCCACACCAGGTCCGGCGACGTCGGGTTTCAGCCTCAGCGAGATCGTCGTGGGGCCGACGGACGAGAACTCGGCGTGAGTTCTCGTCGTCGGGCTGCTACCGATCTCAACGGCGCCGACGGCGATCGCACCCTCCGAGTTGGCGGGCGACGAGACGGAACCCGCACCGAAATCGTTGTAGTCGTTACCCGCGGCGACCACCGACACAACGCCGGCCACGGCTGCCGCAACGAGCGCGCGTGCGACGATGTCGCGGCTGGGCTCGATCTCCGGCTCGCCGCCCGAGAAGTTGATCACGTCCATCCCGTCGGCGACGGCGGCCTCGATAGCGGCCACGATCGCAGGCGAGTTCGCGTTGGGGCTCAGCCCCGAGCTCGTCTCGACGAACACCTTGTAGTTCCCGAGGTATGCACGTGGCGCGACGCCCGACACCCGCCGGCCGCCTCCAGCCGGCGTGTCCGCATTTCCAGCGGCGATACCCGCGACGTGCGTGCCGTGGCTGGAGTCGTCGTCCGAGAACGCGACGCGCACGCTCGCGGCAGTCGCGCTCTTCGGCGCGAAGACACGAGCGACGATCACCTTCGCCGTCGTGAAGCGCTCCTGGCCTTTTGGAAATCCCGCCGGCATTGCGTAGCCAGTCGGGTCGAAGAAGGGATGGCCGGCGTCGATCCCCGAGTCGATGATCCCGATCTTCACGCCCTGCCCCGCAGTGTCGAGCGTTTGACCCCAGAGGGCGGGTGCGCCGATCTGCTGCGGTGTCGCCGACAGCTGCGGCGCATAGCTCCCGGCGGGGAGAACGTCGCGGACACCGGAAAGGGTACGCAACCGCGGGAGCTCGGAGCTCAAGACGGAGAGCGAGAAGCCGTTCGCGACGAGCCGGTAGCGCCAGCCGATCTCCGCGGTCGGGAGTCGGGCAGCCAGCTCCTGCCTGAACACCCGCTGCTCGCCTGCGATCGCCGCATGGACGCCCGGTGCCAGCGCGAGCGGCGGCGACTCGAGCAGCACGACGACCTCCGTGCGCTCCACGGGCATCGACGGTCCATTCGAAGCGAGCAGAACGGCGACCAGCACAACGGTCAGCGACGCGATTCGTGTCATCGGAGACTGAGACGACCCGAAGCTAGAATCGGTAGGCCGCGCGGATGTGGCGGAATTGGTAGACGCGCACGGTTCAGGTCCGTGTGCCCGTAAGGGCGTGGAGGTTCAAGTCCTCTCATCCGCATCTGGCTTCTATTGTGCGCAAGAACGGAAACCGGTAGCGCGGAGTTCCGTTCGCGCGAAGATCCCTGAAGCGGCCGCATTCGCGGCCGATCGCAGCTACCGACGCGCGCTGCGCGCGCATCCAACACGCGTGGGCGGTGCGTTGGAGTCCAACTTTGCCGCCGTCGCGGATCCCTCGTTCGAGGGACGTCAGTCGACTCAGGGACGACGACGACCACATGGTGGACGCACTCGTTCTTCGCGTTGCTCTCCTGGTGCTCGCGATCTCCGCTCCGGCGTGGATAGCGCTCTCCTGCGTGATCGTCCTCGGACGGTTGCGGTACGAACGCGTTCGCAGAGCCCCGTCCGCAGCGCCACCCGGCAGGCGTGAAGCGGATCGGCTCGTCAGGCGAGCGGCCGGAAGTCCACGCACCGAGTGGGGAAGGTGGCGCCGAGTGACCGCGCTCCAGCGCCTCGAGCAAGCGCATCATCCGGCTGTTCCGCGCCTGATCACGCGCGTCCTCGACGATCGGGATCCGAAGATCGCCGGGGCTGCCATCCGCACACTCGGCGACATCGGCGACGAGTGGGCGATCGGTCTCCTGCTCGATGCACTACGGGGCGGCGACGGCCAGCGCTCACGGATCGCCGCCGAGCTCGAGCGGCTAGCGCCTCTCCCCGGAGTGCAGCTCCTCACGCTCCTGCGCGACTCCGACCCGCTCGTCCGTTTCTGGGGGGCGACGCTGCTTCGCCCGTATCCGGAGCTCGAAAACGCGACACTCATCGAGCTCACCTGGGACTCGGATCCGAACGTGAGAGCCGCTGCGGTCGAGACGCTCGGAACGCGCAGCGGGCACGGTGTCGGGGTCGCGCTGCTTGCACGCCTGGACGATGGCGAGTGGTTCGTGCGTGTCCACGCGGCACGCGCCGCCGGTCACGTCCTCGGAGCCGAGGCCGCGCCGACGATCGCTCGCCACCTCGCCGAGGAGCGCTGGTGGGTGCGAACGGCAGCGAAGGACGCGCTGCGCGGCATGGGGTCCGACGCCGTGGCGTCGCTCCTCGCGATTCTCACGCATGACGACCCGTTCGCGCGAAACGGAGCGGCGGAGGTGCTCCAGGACATCGGCTTCGTCGACTTCCTCGCGCTCGACAATCCACGAAGCCCACTCCTCGAGCGGATCTACGCGGCCGGCGGCGACCGGTTCCGCGATGCCGCCGAGGCGCGCCTCGAGGGTGTTCCGGGCAAAGGAGTGCGGGCGGCGTGATCGACACCTTCCTCGAGGTCACCGTGCTGGTCTGCCTGGGCTATCTCTTGCTGACGAACCTGACCTACGTCGCGCTCGTCGTCGTCGCGTTCGTCGAGAACGCCGTGCGCCGGCACGAGCACGCGAGCCAGGACTTCGATGTGCTCGGCGAGTCGCGTTTCACGATCCCGGTGAGCGTCATCGTCGCCGCGTACAACGAGGAGACGGCGATCGTCTCGACCGTCCACTCGCTCCTCGGGCTCGAATACCCAGAGTTCGAGGTGATCGCGGTGAACGACGGCTCGGTAGACGGCACCCTCGAGCAGCTCGTCGACGCGTTCCAGCTCGAGCCGTACCACGTGTTCGGCCGCCACGTCTTTCCGACGGAGACCGTGCGCTCGACCTACCGCAGTGCGGCATATCCGAGCCTCATCGTCGTCGACAAGGAGAACGGTGGGAAGTCGGACGCGCTCAACGCAGGTCTCAACATCGCTCGCTTCCGCTACGTCTGCGGCGTCGACGCGGACACCGTCTTCGATCGCGAGGCGCTCCTCAAGGGCATGCGCCGGGTCGTCGAGGATCCGGCGCGCATCATCGGCGTGACGAGCCATCTGACGATCGCCGAGGATCCGGCGCGCGCGATGGCCGCTCCCGAGGGCCGGCGTCCGATCGACCGGCGGCCGTTCATGGCGTACCAGCATCTCGACTACCTGCGCGCCTTCTTCAACAACCGCCTCGCGTGGTCGCGACTCGGTTTCATGCTCTGCGCCGTCGGGGCGTTCCAGATCTGGCGTCGTGACGTGCTCGAGGAGGTCGGCGGCTACTCGCGCACGTTTACGTGCGAGGACATCGAGCTCACGTTCCGCGTGCACGAGAAGTTCCTCCGCGAGGGCCGCGAGTACGAGATCCACTGCCTGCCGGACAACGTCGGGACGACCGAGGGTCCGGACACCGTCCGCAAGCTCGTCTCGCAGCGGGAGCGCTGGCAGCGGGTCATCAACGAGACCGTGTGGCACTACCGGAAGATGTGGCTCCGGCCGCGCTACGGCAGCGTCGGGATGATCGGCACGCCGTTCTACCTCCTGACCGAGGTGCTCGCTCCCGTATTCGAGATGCTCGGGATCGTGACGTTCGTGATCGCGTTGGCGCTCGGCCTGTTCGACCCGGTCGTCTTCCTCGTGTTGCTCTGCGCGATCGCGTCGCTCAACGGCGCCTTGACGGCGTCCGCGATCCTGCTCGACGACCTGCAGTCCCGGACCTATCGCGTCCGCGACCTCGTCCGGATGCTCGTCCTCGCTCCCTTGGATCTCGTGCTCTATCGCCCGATCATCGTGTGGGCGCGCCTCAAGGGCTCGTGGCGCTTCCTCCGCGGCGACAAGGCGTGGCACAAGTTCGAGCGCAACGCGCGCGCCCCCGCCTGATCAGCTCCCAACGGGGTGCTTCAGGATCGAGCTCGTTGACTCGCTGCAGAACGCGTGGCAGGCTCGTGCGTAGTGGCGACTCCGGACGCTTACGCTCTCGGCCCGGGCGAAGGACGCCAGATCGACTTCGGCGACGACTTCTCCGTGACGGTCAAGGCAGACGAGCACGGAACAGGCGGCGTGGTTTCCGTCCTCGAAACGGAGGAGCCGCCCGGCCTAGGGCCGCCCATGCATGTGCATCACGATTGCGCTGAGGCGTTCTACGTGCTCGAAGGCGAGTACGTGATGTACCTCGACGAGCGCGAGGTGGTGTGCCCAGCCGGCTCGTTCATCTTCATTCCGCAAGGCGCGCGTCACGGCTTCCGCGCCGGAGGCGCGCCAAGCCGCAAGCTGAACTTCTATTTCCCCGCCGGGATGATCGGTTACTTCGACGACCTCGCCGCGGCCCTGAAGCGTGAGGAAGTCTCCGAGGCGGACCTTGCGGACATCGCATCGGCGCACGCAATGGAGATCGTCGGCCCCCCGTCTCAGAGCTACGTGTAAGCCCTGGGCGGTCGAAACCGCCCTTCATGTACCTGCGCGCATGCGGTCCTCGGCCGCCGGACACCCAGCGAGTCGCGCGCTGTGTCAGTCGTTCACGCCGGGATAGGACGGCGTCCCGGTGACATCCAGCTGGGGCCGCGGGATGTCATCCGAGCCCAGTCGTTCCTCGGGGTTCGAGTGGAGGTAGCAGACGACGACGTACCTCCCGGCCGTCACGAGCGGTATGAGGGTCGCCCCCGAGAGCGGCGGAGCGGCGCGTGCGGGCCGTCTCGAAACGAGCGTAACGCGCTCGCTAGGGTGGCGCGATGCTCGCTCTGCACGTCGTGCTCGGGGTCGCGGTCATCGTCGTCTGTGTCGCGTCCGCCGTGCTCGGCTTCGTCGCGTACCGCCGCCGCGGGAGTGGAGGCGCGTTCGTCTCGCACGCGCTCGTCCTCGCGCAGACGCTGCTCATCGCACAGGCGGCGATCGGGCTCCTGCTCCTGTCCGACGGCCGGCGGGCTCCCGAGAAGCTCCACTACACCTACGGCGCGCTTGCACTCGGGCTCGCACTGACGCCGTGGTTCTATGCGCCGGGAGTCGGCCGGAAGCGGCTGCTGTGGTTCGCGGCGACGACGCTCGTCGCCGGCGCGCTCGCGGTTCGCGCTTTCATGTCGGGGTCATGAGGCGTCTCTGGGATCGCATCCCGCCACTGGCGCGCGGGCTCGGGATCGTCGCGGTCATCGCGCTCGTCGTCGTCGTGCTCTCGCTCGAGCCTGTCGTCGCGACCGTCGGCGGCATCCTCCGGATCGCGTTCTTCCTCGCGATCGCGCTGTTCCTGTTCATGGTCTGGCGGGAGCGACGCGGCGATCTCGAGACGTGGTCGGACTGGAATCGAAAGCTGTTCTACGCAGCCGTCGTTCTCGCGGTGGTGGCGATAGGCCTCGCAATCGGCTACGGACTGCCCGCCAGCCGCGACGCGCTCGCGCTCGTCCTCGTGCTCGGCGCGTGCGCGTACGTCATCGTCCGCGTCTGGCGCATGGAGCACCGCTACTAGGGCAGCCGGAAGCCGGGGCCGCGGCGTACGGTTGCGGGCGCAGGGTTCACGGGGTGGACCAGGCGGATCGTGTAGCGGTACGTCCCCGCTTTGAGACGACGGGTGCCGAGGTCCGCCTGCACGAGCTCGCCGACTTCCGCCGAGCCCCTCCCCGCGAGCTTCGTCGAGCGCGTCGCGGCGTTCTCGAGGCGCACCCAGTAGCGGCAGTCGAGGTCGCAGCGGAAGCTCACGCGGAAAGCCCCGCGTTTTGCCGCAGAGCGTGTCCCGAATCGGAGGTACGACGCCTTCACCGGCAGCTCCACGCCGGGGCAGCGCGTGATCGACCCGCCGGTCGTGCGGTCGAGCGACTCCGTCACACGGGGCTTGCTCGTCTTCGGCGTCCCGTCGGTGTAGTGGATCCCCGACTGCCAGCCGGGGCGTGCGCGCTCGTCGCGTGACAGGAACAGCAGGACACCGGCGACCGTCGGCTGGCAGAAGGCCAGCGCGAGCGCCTGCTCGTAGTACGCGGCCTGCGTCGTCTCGCTCACGGGACGCGTCACAGCGGGCTCCGCTCCCGTGTAGAGGGAGGCCTTCCCTGCTGGGATGTCCGACTCGACTCCGAACTCAGCGTAGAAGATCGGCAGCTGCGAACCGGGCTGCGCCGTGCCGTCGAAAGCTGCGCCGAGCAGGGCGACGAGCTTTCCGTAGTCTGCGATCCCGATCGTCGTCGTCGACGGATGGGCCGTCGCGGGCGGTTGGCTCGAGTTGTCGCCGTACGGGTGGATGACGAAGGCGTCCATGACCGGTCGCGACCGGTCGCTCGCTCGATAGGCGATCCCGAGCTCCTGCACGAACCTCGTCGGCGAGTGCGTCGGCCGGATGCCGCCCGGCCGGTCGCTGCCGCGTGGCGAGACCGCGCCGCCGTAAACCCGGACGCCCGCCGACACGGCCTTCAATGCGTCGTAGGTCTCTGAGAGAAGGGTCAGGTAGGCCGCGGGCGAGGCACTTGTCCCGTCCAATGCGAACTGCGGTAGCCAGAAGCGGTTGAGGTTGGGCTCGTTTCCCACGATGACATGCTCGATCGACGGCGCTTCGCGGACGAGCGCGGCCGCGTACGACGCGAAGTCGCTCCGCGCCTCGCCGGTGAGGGGCGTCGTCGCCGATCCAGGGCTCATGACGGTCACGTAGACGCGCACCCCGTTCCGTGAAGCGGCGTCACCGACGTTGCGGAGGATTCGAAGCTCGTCGTCGCTCGGCCTCGTCAGACCCGGCCGCCAGTAGCTCGTTATGCGCACCGCGCGGAACCCGGCGAGGCGGAACGACATCATCCTGGCCTCGGCCTCCACGAGCGTCGCCGCGCGCAGGTCGTCCTCGACGGCGCCCACCACGAGCCCCGGCCCGGCGGTCGCGAGACCGGGCGCAAAGAGCGCGAGGAGGGCGCCGAGGGCCGCCAGAAGCGAAAGACGCACGGGGATACGCTAGCCAGAGAATGCGAGAAAACCTTGAAGGAAAGCTTCGGACGCTTCCGCGCGGCGCCGGCGTGTACCTGTTTCGCGATGAAGCGGGTGAGGTGCTGTACGTGGGCAAGGCGAAGTCCCTCCGTTCCAGGGTTCGCAGCTACTTCCAGCGCGGCGATACGCGTTTTGGGTCGGCCCAGCTCGCGGGGCGCATCGCCGATGTCGAGGTCATCGTCACGCAGACGGAGGCCGAGGCGCTGCACCTCGAGCAGAACCTGGTCAAGCGCCACCGGCCGCCGTTCAACATCCGGCTCCGTGACGACAAGTCGTTCCCGTACATCGCGGTGACGCTCACGGACGAGTACCCGCGCGTGATGTTCACGCGGGAGCGGCACCGTCGCGGGACGGTGTACTTCGGCCCGTACGCGAACGCGAAGAAGGTGCGCGAGACGCTCGACGTGCTGAACCGGGTCTTCCGGTTCCGTCCCTGCGAGGGCCCGCGACCGGGTCGGCACTCCGGGATCCCCTGCCTCGACTTCCACATCGACCGCTGCTTCGCCCCGTGCATCGGCGCAATCTCGAAGGAGGGCTACGACGCGGTGATCGACGGAGTCATCGACTTCCTCTCGGGCGACACGCGGACGATCCAGGCCGAGCTGACGGAGCGCATGTGCGAGGCCGCCGCCGAAGAGCGCTTCGAGGATGCCGCGCGCTACCGGAACCGGCTCTTCTCGATCCGGCACCTCGCCGATCGCCAGGCCGCCGACCGGCGCGACGTGGGCTCCGTGGACGTCATCGGGCTCGCGATCGGTGGCGACCAGGCGGCGGTACAGGTCTTTCCCCTGCGCGACGGCAAGATGATCGACCGTTACGGGTTCCACCTCGAGAACGTCGCGGGCGAGGACGCGCAGTCGATTCTCGAGGCGTTCGTGCTCGAGTACTACGGAGCGGCGCCGAGCGCGCCGCCGGAGGTGCTCGTGTCGACGGAGATCGACACCACCGCGCTCGCGGAGTTCCTCAGCGACCGCCGTGGCTCGCGCGTCGTCGTCCGGACGCCGCTGCGCGGCGAGAAGCGGCGGCTCGTCGAGCTGGCCGCGGAGAATGCGCGGCTCGCGCTCGAGTCCGACTCCGCGATCCGGGAGGCAACGCGCTCGAGACGAATCGCCGCGCTCGAGGAGCTCCGCGAGGTCCTCAACCTGGAGAGCTTGCCCGTGCGGATCGAGTGCTTCGACGTCTCGAACATCCAGGGCGAGTCGATCGTGGCGTCGATGACCGTGTTCGTCGACGGGCGCTCGAAGAACGCGCACTACCGGACGTTCTCGATCCGCGGGCTCGACGGACAGGACGATGTCGGGGCGATGCGCGAGGCGGTGTCGCGCCGCTTCGCACGCCTCAAGACCGACGACCTCGACGAGAGCTTCTCCCGCATGCCCAACCTCGTCGTCGTCGACGGTGGGAAGGGACAGCTCGCTGCGGCGCTGAGTGCCATGGAGGAGCTCGACCTGCCGCGGGTGGCCGTCATCGCGCTCGCGAAGCGCGAGGAGGAGGTCTTCGTCCCGGGATTCCCCGTGCCGATCGTCCTCGATCGCTCGAGCCCTGCGCTCCAGCTCCTGCAACGCATCCGCGACGAGGCGCATCGCGTTGCCCTTCGCTACCACCGGCGCAAGCGGGGCGCACGGTCGATGGAGACGATCTTCGAGGGTCTTCCCGGGGTGGGGCCCGTGCGGCGGCGCGCGATCATCCGGCACTTCGGCTCGGTCGAGCGATTCCTCGACGCGTCGCAGGAGGAGCTCGAGGGTGTTCCCGGCCTGCCCCAGAAGACCGCGCGCACGCTGTATGCGCAGCTTCACAAGGCCGGTCCCTCCTAGAGGTCGGCGAGGACTTCGGTGATGAGGTGGCGCGCGGTGCCGGCGAGGTCGGGATTCGTCGCCTTGTAGTACGGGAGCGCGATGAGGGCGATCGACAGTGCCCAGCCGCGGCCTCGCGCCCACGTTTCGTCGTCGACCTCGAGCTCCGCGCGGAACACGTCTCGCGGCTGGACTGGAAGGACGCCCCAGCCGGCGATCAGATCGCACGCGGGATCGCCCATGCCCGCGGTTCCGAAGTCGAGGACGCCGATCAGGCGTCCGTCTCGGAGGAGCAGGTTTCCAGGCAAGAGGTCTCCGTGGAGCCACATCGGAGCGCCGGGCCATTGCGGTGCTCGCAGCGCCGTCTCCCACGCAGAGGTGGCCTCAGCGACGTCGATCTCTCCATCGAGCTCCGCCAGCGCGGCGCGAACCGGTTCGTCTCGTTGTGACAACGGCACGCCGCGGCCGCTTGCGGGTCCGGGGAGCTCGACTCGACGGAATGCCAGCAGGAGGTTTGCAAGGTCCGTCGCGAGGGACTCCGGATCGTCGACGTGTCCGATGCGCGGGTTGTCGCCGGCTAGCCACTGATACACAGCCCACGGCCATGGGTACTCGTCGGCGGGCGAGCCAGTCGCGAGCGGAGTGGGAATCCCCTGCGGAAGGTGAGGCGCAAGTTGCGGCAGCCACTCGAGCTCCCTCTCGAGGCCGGCGACCGCCCAGTGGATACGTGGAAGCCGGACGACCATGTCGTCTCCAAGCCGGTAAAGCGCGTTGTCGGTTCCCGAGGATGCGACACGCGCGATCGGAAGTGACGCCCACTCGGGAAGCTGCGTCGTGAGGAGCCGCCGGACCAGTGCGTCGTCCGTGTGCACCTCGTCTGCGTGCATCTTCAGGACGGTCACACCGCCTCGCCGTCAGTCGCCGGCTCGGCCGTCTCGAGCGCCTTCTTGAAGCGGACAGTGCGAAGCGTGAGCGCGATCGCGGTGAAGCCGGCAACGACGTTCGTCAGCGTGAGCGTGAGCTTCGCGCCGACGCTGAAGGCGAGCAGAACCGAGGCGGACGCCACGCCGCTCAGCACGTACAGCAGGAACGCCTGCTCCGTGCCCACGCCGGCAGGCGTGATCGGGAAGAGCGTCGCGATGCTCGACGACACCTGCACGAGACCGGCGTTCTCGAGCGATTGCGGGATGTTGAACGCGTCGAGCAAGAACCAGATCGTCACGAAGCGCAGTCCCCAGTCCGCGGCCTGCCACGTCACGACACGCCCGAGGTAGCGCGTGGGCGGTGACATGACGCGGAACGCCTGGGCGACGCGCTCGCGGAAGTTCGCCACGTGGCCCGCGATCCAGAAGGCGACCAGGCCGACCGCGACGAGGACGCCGGCGACCACGAGGTCGAAGAGGAGCGGCCGCGCGAGGATCCACGCGAAGTCGAAGCTCTCGAAGCGTGCAAGGACGTCGAGACCGGGAAGCTGATTGGTGCTCAGCGCCCAGCCGAGGAAGAGGCTCGCCGCGAACATGTCGAAGAAGCTCAGGACGAGCGTGCTCGAGACGACCGTCGTGTACGTGCTGCCCGGGATCGCCCGGTGCGCGAGGACGATCCGGACGGCATCGCCGGCGCGCGCGGGAATGATCGCGTTGATTCCTACTCCGGCGAGGTAGGCGGCGTAGATCGAGATCCACGGCACGCGGCTATCCGGGTACGCGGCCCCGAGCACGTTGCGCCACGCACGGCTCGTGCACGCCATCTTGAGGAGATGCGCGCAGATCGCGAGCGCGAGCGGGAGGAAGTCGACCGACCCGATCTGGTCGAGGAAGGCATCGATGCCGTCAAGTACTCGGACTACCAATTCGTCGCCCTTCGCGCACATCGCGGCCGCGAACGCGGCCGCGCTTTAGGGATTCTCGCGCGATCGGAATCCCGCGCGAGCGGGTTTCCGATCTTGCGCAATCAGCTGTCCGGAGCCAGGAACGGATACCGGTAGTCGGTCGGCGGCACGAAGGTCTCCTTCACGGTGCGCGGCGACACCCAGCGGATGAGGTTCCACATCGAGCCGGCCTTATCGTTCGTGCCGCTGGCCCGCGAGCCCCCGAACGGCTGCTGCCCGACGACGGCGCCGGTGGGCTTGTCGTTGACATAGAAGTTCCCGGCCGAGTAGCGGAGCTTGTCGTGCGCGTCCTCGATCGCCGACCGCTCCGTTGCGAACACCGCGCCGGTGAGGGCGTAGGGGGCGGTCTCGTCCACGAGCTGGAGCGTCTCGTCCCAGCGCTTCTCGTCGTACACATAGGTCGTGACGATCGGGCCGAAGAGCTCGTCGCGCAGGAGCCGGAAGCCCTTGTCCTCGGTAGTGATGACAGTCGGCTCGACGAAATAGCCCTCCGAGTCGTCCGTCTCGCCGCCGGTGAGGATCTCCGCACCGGCCGAGCGAGCCTCGGCGATGGCGTCGGCGTGCGTCTTGTACGCACTCGCGTCGATTACCGCGCCCATGAAGTTCTCGAAGTCGGTCGGGTCGCCCATGCGGATCGTCTTGACGTCGGCGACGAGCTTCTCCTTCACCTCGGGCCACAGGTTCGACGGGACGTACAGCCGGGAGGCGGCGGAGCACTTCTGCCCCTGGTACTCGAAGGAGCCGCGCACGACAGCGGTGGCAACCGCCTCGGCGTCGGCGGACGGGTGCGCGAGGATGAAGTCCTTCCCGCCGGTCTCGCCGACGAGGCACGGGTACCCGGTGTACGTCCCCTTCGCGACGTTCGCGCCGACGGTCTCCCACATGCCGTTGAAGACCTCGGTCGAGCCTGTGAAGTGGATGCCTGCGAGGTCGGGGCTCGCGACTGCCGCGCTGCCGATCGTGGCGCCGGAGCCGTAGACGAGGTTGATGACCCCGTCGGGCAGGCCGGCCGCCTGGAGCAGGCGCATGTAGTAGTAGGCGGAGAGCGCGGCGGTCGACGCGGGCTTCCACACGATCGTGCAACCCATGAGTGCCGGCGTCGAGGAGAGGTTCCCGCCGATGCAGCTGAAGTTGAATGGGCTCACCGCGAAGACGAAGCCCTCGAGCGGCCGATACTCCAGGCGGTTCCAGATCCCGGTCGGCGAGTGCGGCTGCTCTGCGTACACGCGGAGCATGAAGTCCACGTTGTAGCGCCAGAAGTCGATCATCTCGCAGACGGCGTCGATCTCCGACTGGTGTGCGGTCTTCGACTGGTTGAGCATCGTTGCGGCGTTGAGCGTCGAGCGCCACGGCCCGGACAGGAGCTCCGCGGCGCGGAGGAAGACCGCGGCGCGCTCGTGCCAGGGCGTCCGTGACCAGTCGGCGTGGGCTGCGTTGGCCGCCGCGATCGCCTGCTCGACGTGCTCGGGGCCACCCTTCGCGACATCCGCGAGCACGTGGCTCTTGCGGTGCGGCATCACCGCCTCGAACGTCTCGTTCGTGTGGACGTCCTTGCCGCCGATGATCATCGGAATCGAGATGCGCTCGGTCTGCATCGACTGGAGGCGAGCCTGCAGCTCGGCGCGCTCGGGACTGCCCGGGACGTACGATTTGACGGGCTCGTTGTCGTGCAGGGGCGGGGTGAAGAAGCCGTGTGCGTTCATGGCGGCGAGTGTAAACGGTCGGGGTCTGACCCCACGGGGTCTGACCTCGACTCCGTTCTACAGTCCTACAGTGGCGATCGTCGAGACGCGTTACGCGGTGCCCGGTTGGGGCGTCGGCGAGCTGTGGAGACGCGACGGAGTGGTCCTCGCCCACGACTTCGACTTCTGCCCGGTGTCTGACACGGTGTCTGACACCGGCTCCGATGACCTGATTCCCAGGTTCCATGCCTTCTTGAGGGGTGTGGACGCGGCCTTCTCGGACGTGGCGCTCGATCTCGACTGGGCGACGCCGTTCCAGCGCTCGCTGATCGAGGCGCTGCGGGACGTGCCACGCGGCGACGTCGTGTCGTACGGCGAGCTCGCGGCGCTCGCGGGTCGGCCGCGGGCGCCGAGAGCCGCAGGCGCCGTCTGCGCAGCGAACCGGTTCGCGTTCATCGTCCCGTGCCATCGTGTCGTCGCCGCGCACGGCATCGGCGGCTACGGCGGGACCGGCGTCGAAGTGAAGCGCCGGCTGCTCGCGCTCGAGGGAGTCGCGCTGTGATCACGTCCGAGGACGTTCGCGAGGAGCTCGCGACGATCGCTCCGCAGCGGGAGTGCGATCGGCGAGCGGAGCTGTCGGCGCTGTTCCACTCGTCCGGGAGCCTCCACCTGCGCGGAGCCGGGCACTGGGCGCTCCACCTCGATCTCGGAAGCGGTGCCTCGGCTCGGCGCGCCTTCGCGCTCCTGCGCGACAGCGGGATCCGCTCGGAGATCCGCACATATCGTCGCCGCGCCTTCGACACGGCGACGCGCTACCAGCTGCACGTCGAGGGCGACGACGACGCCCTGCGGGTTCTCGTCGCGGCTGGCGTCGTCGACCGGAGGCACGGCCCGCTCGACCGACCGCCGCGCCGGGTCGTCGGGAGGAGCTGCTGTCGAGCCGCGTATCTTCGTGGTGCGTTCCTGGGCGCAGGCTCGCTGTCTCTCGGACGCTCGCCGCACATCGAGCTGCGCACCGCGTCGCTCGAGTCCGCGGCGCTGCTCGGTCGTCTGGCCCGTGCGGAAGGCGCGGAGCTCGCGCTCGCCGATCGCGAGACGCACGCGGTCGCGTACGCAAAGAGCTGGGAGGCGATCGAGTCGCTGCTCGCGCTCATGGGAGCGTCCGAGACCGTGCTCGCGCTGGAGGAGCGCGCGGTCGTGGCAGAGACGCGCGCGCGGGCGAACCGCCTCGCGAACGCCGACCACGCGAACCTCGTGCGCACCAGCCGCTCGGCGCAGCGCCAGCTGGCGGCAGTAGAGCGACTTCGTGCCGGCGACGACCTCGACGGCCTCCCAGACCGACTCCGCGAGGCTGCCGAGCTCCGGCTCCGCCATCCCACCGCATCGCTCCGCGAGCTCGCGGAGCGAACCGATCCGCCCGCGACGAAGGCCGCGATGCATCGCCGTCTCCGCACCCTCGAGGAGCTCGCGGAACTGCAGGGTTAGACTCGGCCGCGACCGGGCATCGAGAGACGGAGGAGAGATGGGCATTCGCGTCGGCATCAACGGATTCGGCCGCATCGGGCGGAACTTATTCCGCGCGCAGCGCGCGCTCGGCTCTGACCTCGAGATCGTGGCGCTGAACGACCTCGGCGACGCCGCGACGATGGCTCATCTGCTCCGCTACGACTCGAATCTCGGTCCCTTCGAGGGCGAGGTGGAGCTCGCGGACGGCGTGCTCCGCGCGGCGGGCGAGGAGATGCAGATGCTCTCCGAGCGCGACCCGGCCGCGCTGCCGTGGGGCGACCTGGGTGTCGACGTCGTGCTCGAGTCGACTGGCTTCTTCACCGATCGCGAAGGCGCGCAGAAGCACATCGACGCAGGTGCGAAGAAGGTCGTGATCTCGGCTCCGGCGACGGATCCCGACATCACGATCGTCCTCGGCGTCAACGACGACCAGTACGACCCCGATGCCCACCATGTCGTCTCCAACGCGTCCTGCACGACGAACTGCGTGGCGCCGCTCGCCAAGGTGCTGCACGACCTCGGTGAGATCGAGTCCGGGTTCATGACGACGATCCACGCGTACACGCAGGATCAGAGCCTCCAGGACGCGCCGCACAAGGATCTCCGCCGCGCGCGTGCGGCCGCGATCAACCTCATTCCGACCTCGACCGGCGCCGCGAAGGCGATCGGTCTGGTGCTCCCCGAGCTCAAAGGCAAGGTCGACGGCATCTCCGTGCGCGCGCCCGTGGCGACGGGCTCGGTGACGGACCTCGTCGTCTCGCTCGGTCGGGAGACGTCGCTGGAGGAGGTGAAGGCCGCCTACAAGGAGGCGGCGGACGGCCCACTCGAGGGGATCCTCCAGTACTCCGAGGACCCGCTCGTCTCGACGGACATCGTAGGCAGCGCCTACTCGTGCATCTACGACAGCGAGCTGACGATGGTGCACGGCCGGACCGTGAAGGTTTTCGGCTGGTACGACAACGAGTGGGGCTACTCGTGCCGGCTCGTCGACCTGATCGGCAAGCTCCTCCCGTAGCCGATGCATCGGCCTCGCTCGGTTCGTGACGCCGACGTCGCCGGCAAGCGCGTCCTCGTTCGCGCCGATCTGAACGTTCCCTTGGAGGACGGTCGTGTCGCTGACGACACACGCATCCGTGCATCGCTTCCCACGCTCATCGATCTGCTCGCCCGAGGTGCCGCTCGCGTCGCCGTCTGCTCGCATCTCGGCCGCCCCGAGGGAGCCGATCCCGCGTTCGCCATGGCTCCCGTTGCGGCGCGACTGCGGGAGTTCCTGGCGGACGAGCGGATCGAGGTTCTCGAGAACACACGCTTCGACCCGGGCGAGACCGAGAACGATCCGGAAACGGCACAGCGGCTGGCCGACGGGATGGACGTCTACGTGAACGATGCGTTCGGCTCGGCACATCGCGCGCATGCGTCGACCGAGGGCGTCGCGCACCTATTGCCGGCCTACGCCGGCTTCCTGCTGGAGCGCGAGCTCGCGATGCTCAGCCGTCTGCTGGGCAAGGTCGAGACGCCGTTCGTCCTCGTGGCCGGCGGCGCGAAGGTAGACGACAAGGTCGGCGTGCTTGTCAGCCTCGGCGGTCGGGCCGACACCGTCCTCGTCGGCGGAAAGATGGCGGAGCAGCTACGCGACGAGAACCCGCTGCCGTACGACGCCGAGCTCCCTGCCGACGTCGTCGCGGCGGCTGCATTCGAGGCGGATGCGGAGAGCCGCATCACTCCCTACGACGACGTTCCGGACGGCTGGCTCGGCCTCGACATCGGCCCGGAGACACGAGAGACCTTCAGCGAGCGGATCCGCTCCGCGCGCACCGTGTTCTGGAACGGTGCGATGGGCGTCTTCGAGTGGCCTCGCTTCGCCGAGGGGACAAGGGCTGTTGCGCAGGCGGTGGCCGAGGCGAACGCGTTCACGGTGGTCGGCGGCGGAGATTCCGTGCGTGCGCTCACCGAGCTCGGGCTCGCGGATCGCGTGTCGTGGGTCTCCACGGGCGGAGGCGCTTCGCTCGAGCTCCTCGAGGGCAAGGAGCTCCCCGGCGTGTCCGCTATCCCGCCTGCGTAGCCACTGCGTCCGGCACGCGGATGCCCGGAACGTGTCGTGCGAGGAAGCCGAGGATCGTCTGCACCTGTCGCACTCGCTCGTCGACGTCGAACGAGCCGTGCCCCGTCTCGAACACGTAGACCTCGTGCGGATGCTCTCTCGCCGCCAGCTTGTCGACGTACGCCATCGCCTGGGCGTACGGGCAGCGGCTGTCGTTGCGGCCGATGACGAAGAGCACGGGGGCGACGACGTTGTCGGCGAAGTTGATCGGGTTCCGGTCGCGCATCAAGTTCGGAACCTCCTTCGGAGTCTTGCCGCCGAGAAGTGCCCTGTCGTACTCCTGCAGGAGCGGTGAGAGCTCCTCGTATCCGGACTCGTAGTCGCCCACCGGGACACCCGCGATGCCGCAGCGCCACAGCTCCGGGTGCTTGCCAAGCTCCAGCAGCGTGACGTACCCACCCCACGAGTGCCCGCCGACGACGGCACGCTCCGGATCGGCGATCCCGCGCTCGACGAGATCTGCAAGCCCTGCGTTCACGTCCTCGAGCTCTGGGCCGCCGATGTTCGCGATGAGCGCGTCGCGCCACACCCGGCCGTAGCCGATAGAGCCGCGGTAGTTGGCCATCCCGACGGCGAAGCCGGCGTCGACGTACGCCTGCACCTCCGGCTGCCAGCGGTCGAGGTCGAACCACGTCGGCCCGCCGTGGACGAACATGAGCACCGGGAACGGGCCGCCCGAGTCGTCCGGCGTGACGAGGAAGCCGTGCACGCGCTGCCCGTGAGGGTTCTCGAAGTGCCACGACTCGTATGGCCTCGACGCTGGCGCGCGCTCTCCGAGCGCGAGGATCTCAGTGCCCGTGTCGTCGAGGACGAGCCGCTGTCGCTTGCCCTGTTCATGCGCGAACCACACGCTTCCGTACGGGCGGACACGCGCCTTCCAGATGTAGCCGGGCTCGGTCGAGATCGGGGTGAGCCCTCCCGTCGCGAGGTCGTAGCGGTGCAGGTACGACCGGCCCTCGTGGATGTTGTGGAGCAGGAGCGCGGAGCCGTCGGGCCACCAGTCGGCCGCGGAGACCTCGCCGTCGAGGTCGAGCTGAAGCCGCTCGAAGTCGCCCGTCTCGAGGTTCCAGATCGCCGGCTGAGTGTCGCCGTCGCGTTCGTGGTCGCACGCGAGACGCTGGTCGCCGGGCACGGGCGACCAGCAGCGAGCGGCCAGCGACATCGCCTCGTCGAGCCGCTCGCCGACCGTTTCGCCCGTGCGCGGGTCGATCACGCGAAGCGCTGAGTGTATGAGGTCGCCGTGCTCCGCATGCTCGAGGCAGAGCAGCGTGCCGTCCGTTGAGAGCGCCCCGCGGAGGAATCCCTCCAACTCGACGCTCCCGAGCCGCACCGAGTGATCGACGCGGTGGATCGCCTGTGCGGTGCCGCCGGCGATCGAGACGTAGACGGCGAAGCCCTCGCGGTCGGAGATCGCCGCAACGACGATCCCTGGCGCCTGGGCGAGCCCCTCGCTCCATCCGTGCGGGACGCCGTCGAGGAAGAGTCTCGTCTCGCCGCCCGAGAACGGCTGCACGTGCCAGCGGCCGGACTCGTCGCCACTTTCGTCCTGGAACCAGACGACACCCTCACCGTCGAGCGTCGGAACGACGTCGACGAGGCCCACCGGATGGTCCGTCACCTGCCGCCGCGCGCCGGTCTCGGTATCGAACGTGTGGACCTGCCAGACGCCCGACTCGTTCGAGACGTAGACGGCGTTGCGCGGAGCGGAGGGCGACCACTCCGGGAGGTACGAGATGGGAGCTCGAAAGCGTTGTTCCCACGCGGGCGTGCTCATCGCGGCGAGGCTACCAACGGGCTGGTCGAGGAGTCGATACCCCCGGCCGCGAAGCGGACGGCTTCAGGGATCTCGCGCGATCGAGGATCCGCGTGTCCGCGGATCCTCGATCTGCGCACAACTAAGATCGCCCCGTGCTCGTCGCGGGCAACTGGAAGATGTTCAAGGGGGCTCACCAGGCGCGCGAGTTCGCGGCGCAGATCAGGCGGATCCCGGAGCACACAGCAGGAGTCGACGTCGTGGTCTGCCCACCGTTCGCCTCGCTCGAGGCGACGCTGCAAGGACTTGGCTCCGACAGTGGCGTTCGCGTCTACGCGCAGAACGTGCACTGGGAGCTCGAGGGCGCGTTCACCGGCGAGGTCTCGGCGCCGATGCTGCTTGAGCTCGGCGTGACGGGTGCCCTCGTCGGTCACTCCGAGCGGCGGCAGCACTTCGGCGAGACGGACGAGACCGTGCGTCTTCGCGCCGAGGCTGCGCTCGAGGCCGGCCTCCACGTGATTGCGTGCGTGGGCGAGACGGAGGCGGAGCGCGAAGCGGGCGAGAGCGAGGCCGTGCTCGCGCGTCAGGTCGGGGTCATCCCCGAGCACGAGCGGCTCGTCGTCGCGTACGAGCCCGTCTGGGCCATCGGCACGGGGAAAACCGCGACACCGGAGATCGCGCAGGCGGCCCACGCCTTCGTGAAGTCGCTGCACGCGTCGTCCGTGCTCTACGGCGGCTCGGTCAAGCCGGACAACGCCGAGGTTCTCCTCGGGTTGCCGGACGTGGACGGCGCGCTCGTCGGTGGCGCCTCGCTCGACTTCCCGTCGTTCGAGGCTGTCTGCCGCGCGGGCGCCCACTCCTAGAGGCCTGATGCGGGTTATGGGCACGTACGGATGGGGGCCTGCGCACGGCGCAGCGCGCCCGTCGCGTCACTCACCGATACCTTCGGGTATCGGCGAGCACCGCGCCGAGCCCGCTGCTTGGCGCATGCCCTCCCCGCACGCACCCCTAACCCACATCAAGCCTCTGTGAAACCCGTCGTACTCGTCGTCCTCGACGGCTGGGGGATCGCTCCGCCAGGCCCGGGAAACGCCGTCGAGCTCGCACGGACGCCGATTTTCGACGCGCTCTGGAAGCGCTTCCCGCACGGGACGCTCGCCGCGTCGGGTGAGGCGGTCGGACTGCCGCCCGGGCAGATGGGGAACTCCGAGGTCGGCCACCTCACGATCGGCTCCGGGCGGATCCTCTTCCAGGATCTCGCCCGCGTGAACGCCGCCGTCGCCGACGGGTCGTTCGCCGAGAACGTCGCGCTCGTGTCCGCGTTCAGACGGGCGCGCGAGCGTGGGGGAGACGTTCATCTCCTCGGGCTCGTCTCGTACGGCGGCGTGCACTCGCACATCGATCACCTCCGCGCGCTGCTCGCCCTAGCCGAGCAGGAGGGGATGGCCGAGCGGACGTGGATGCACGCGTTCACCGACGGACGTGACGTCTCGCCACACGCAGGGGCAAGCGACCTCGCGGAGCTCCCTGCCGAACGGATTGCCACGGTCTGCGGCCGCTATTACGCGATGGATCGCGACAGCCGCCGGGAAAGGACCGATCGTGCATTCCGTGCGATCTGCTTAGGAGAAGGCGAGATCGCCGACGATCCCATCGCCTCGGTCCGGGCGAGCTACGACATCGGCGTCACGGACGAGTTCATCGAGCCGATCGTGCTGTCGGGGCGTCCCTGCCTGCATGCGCAGGACGCAGCCATCTTCTTCAACTTCCGCCCCGATCGGACGCGCCAGCTCTCGCAACGCCTCCTCGAGGCCGGCATGGACCTGACGACGATGACGCGCTACCGCGCCGACTTCCCGTTTCCCGTCGCGTTCGACGAGCAGGAGGTATCGAACACGCTCGCCGAGGTGCTCGCCGCACACGGCTTGCGCCAGCTCCACGCCGCGGAGACGGAGAAATACGCGCACGTCACCTACTTCTTCAACGGCGGCGAGGAGCGCGAGTGGGAGGGCGAGACGCGCATCCTCGTGCCCTCGCCACGCGACGTCCCGAGCTACGACCTGAAGCCCGAGATGTCGGTGGCCGAGGTCGCGGATCGCTTCTGCGACGCGATCGGCGACGGATACGCGTTCGCGGTCGTGAACTTCGCGAACCCGGACATGGTCGGCCACACGGGGTTGATCCCTGCAGTCGTCGCGGCCGTCGAGGCGGCCGACCGCGCGCTCGGGCAGGTGGTCGAGTGCGTCGCGAGGATCGGCGGCGTGTGTTTCGTGACCGCGGACCACGGGAATGCAGAACTCATGCTCGAGCCCGACGGGGTGAGCCCGCACACCGCGCACACGACGAATCGCGTCCCTCTCGTGGTCACGGACGCCCGCGTGGAGCTCCGAACCGAAGGCGAGCTATCGGACATCGCACCTACCATTCTCGGGCTGCTCCACGTGCCGATTCCTGTTGACATGACAGGCACGGCGCTCGCAACCCCGTCGTAACCAGCCCGGTTCGGTCTCTTTACAACTCGGACCCTATACTCCCCGCGCGCATGCCACTCCCACAGCCAGACCCCGGCGTCCTTCGCAAGGCCCAGCGGGGCGACGAGCGTGCGTTCTCCATCATCGTCCGGACGTACGAGCAGCCGGTCTACAACTACGTGCTGCGGCTGACGGGCGACCGGAGCCTGTCCGAGGATCTGACGCAGGAGGTCTTCCTCCGCGTGTTCCAGGGCCTTCCGAGCTTCTCGCTGCGCTCGCGGTTCACGACGTGGCTGTTCCAGGTCACGAAGAACCGCGTGCTCGACGAGCTCCGCGCGATCGAGCGCCGGCCGCGCTCCGTGGTCAACATCGAGGACGTGCCACCGCTCGAGGTCGTCGATGCGCCCGCCGAACGCGCCGAGACGATCGACGCGGTGTGGCGCGCGATCGAGGACCTCAATTCCGACCTGAAGATGGCGCTGCTCCTCCGTGACATCGTCGGTCTCTCGTACACGGAGATCGCCGAGACGCTCGAGGTGACGCTCGCAACCGTGAAGTGGCGGATCTACAAGGCACGCGAGGAAGTACAGCTCGCGCTCCATCGTGACGGCGTCGTGGTTCCGATCACCGCTGCACCCTCGGCCAAGAGCCGGTAGTCCGCTCCGCCTACGATGCGCGCGTGACGCGCCCGCCTGCCCCGGATCCCGTTGCACGACTTGCCGGCGCGCTCACGGAGCTCGCAGGTTCTCCCGTCACGCTCGAACGGCCAGGCGACGCCGAGCACGGCGACTATGCGACGAACGTCGCGTTGAAGCTCGCGGGTCTGCAGAGGCGCCCACCACGCGAGATCGCGGAAGAGATTGCGGAGCGCGTCGTCTCCGAGGGGTTGGCGGAGAGTGCCGAGGCCGCGGGTCCCGGATTCGTGAACCTCTGGCTGCCGGACGCCTGGCTCGCGGACGGCGTGCGGCAGATCGGCGAGGCGGGAGAGGCGTTCGGGTCTTCCTCGGCTGTCGAGCGGCAGCGGATCCAGGTCGAGATGGTGTCCGCGAATCCGACAGGCCCTGTCACGGTCGCTACAGCGAGAAACGGCGCCTACGGCGACTCGGTCACGCGGCTTCTGGCATTCGCTGGCCACGACGTCGAGCGCGAGTACTACTACAACGACGCCGGGGCGCAGATGGAGCGCTTCCATGCCTCGGTGGAGGCGGTGCGGCGCGGGGAGGAGCCACCCGAGGACGGCTACCAGGGCGAGTATGTCGCCGAGCTCGCGGCCCTTCCCGGCGACCCCGTGCCGGCCATGCTCGAGCGGATCGAGGCGACGCTGGAGCGCTTCCGCGTCCACTTCGATACGTGGGAGCTACAGAGCGGCGTCGAGAACGAGATCCCCGAGGCGGTCGCCCTGCTCGACACGTTCGAGGAAGCAGGCGCTGTCTGGGCACGCACGAGCGCGCACGGCGACGACAAGGATCGCGTGCTCGTCCGCTCCGGTGGCGAGCCGACGTACTTCGCGGCCGACGCGGCCTACATCCGGCGGAAGTACGCACGCGGATTCGACCGCCTGATCTACGTCCTCGGCGCCGATCACCACGGATACGTCGCTCGGCTGCAGGCGCTCGCCGAGATGCTCGGTCATCCTCGCGAGACGCTCGAGGTGCTCGTCTACCAACTCGTCCACCTCGTCGAGGGCGGGGCAGCGAAGAAGATGTCGAAGCGGCGAGGCGACGTCGTCTTCCTCGACGAGCTGCTCGATGCGATCGGCGTCGACGCCGCCCGCTGGTACCTCGTTTCGCGCGGACATGACCAGACGTTCGAGCTCGACGTCGATCTCGCGAAGGAGCGCTCGAACAAGAACCCCGTCTACTACGTGCAGTACGCCCATGCGCGCATCGCGGGGATCCTGCGCAACGCGGAGGTGTCTGACACGGTGTCTGACACCTCCGCAACGGAACCCTCGCTGGCGTCGGAGGAGCGCGAGCTCGTGAAGCGGCTCCTCGAGTTTCCCGCGGTCGTCGCGCAGGCGACAGACAGGAGAGCGCCACACGCGATCCCGATCTACGCGATCCGCGTCGCCGACGACTTCCACCGCTTCTACCACGAGCACCGCGTCCTCGAGTCCGAGCAGGAGGCGTTTCGGCTCGAGCTCGTCCGCGCCGTCAAGATCGTGATCGCGCGCTGCCTCGATCTCGTCGGAGTGAACGCTCCGGAGCGGATGTAGGATCGGATGCCGTGAGCGAGGTACCGGACAGGAACCTTGCGCTCGAGCTCGTTCGCGTCACCGAGTCGGCGGCCACGTTCGCGTCGCGCTGGATCGGGCGCGGCGACAAGATCGCGGCCGATCAGGCAGCGGTCGACGCGATGCGGCTCATGCTCGACACCGTCGCCATGCGCGGTGTCGTCGTCATCGGCGAGGGCGAGAAGGACGAGGCGCCGATGCTCTTCAACGGCGAGGAGATCGGGGACGGCTCCGGCCCCGAGGTCGATGTCGCAGTCGATCCACTCGAGGGGACGCGGCTCACCGCACTCGGGATGCCGAACGCGATCTCGGTCATCGCGGTGTCCGAGCGCGGGACGATGTTCTTCCCGGGAGCTGCGCTGTACATGGACAAGATCGCCGTCGGCCCGGAGGCGGCGGACGCGATCGATATCACCGCGACGCCGACCGAGAACCTCGAGCGCGTTGCCGAGGCCAAAGGCGTCGCCGTCAACGACCTCACCGTGGTCGTACTCGAGCGCGATCGCCATGACGACCTCATAGCGGAGCTCCGCGACGCCGGAGCCCGCGTGAACCTCATCCGCGACGGAGATGTCGCGCCAGCCATCGCCGCCGCACAGGCCGGCACAGGGGTCGATCTCCTCATGGGGATCGGTGGCACTCCGGAGGGCGTCATCTCTGCGGCCGCGATCAAGTGTCTCGGCGGCGCGATGCAGGGCAGGCTATGGCCACGAAACGACGACGAGCGCCGGAGCCTGGTCGACGCGGGCTTCGACCTCGATCGTGTCCTGACCGCCGACGATCTCGTCCAGGGCGACGACGCGTTCGTCGCGGCGACGGGCGTCACGAGCGGTGCGCTCCTGCGCGGAGTGCGCGTCGTCGGCGACCGGGTCGAGACGGAGTCGATCGTGATGCGCTCGCGCTCCGGGACGTTCCGCCGCATCGTCGCCTCGCACCCGCTGACGAAGATCCAGAGCCTGATGAAAGGAGCGCGCTAGATGGAAGCGCATGAGCTACACGAAACCGCCCGCGCGATCGTCGCCGACGACAAGGGCATCCTTGCCGCCGACGAATCGACGGGAACGATCAAGAAGCGCTTCGACGCGATCGGCGTGGAGTCGACGGAAGAGAACCGGCGGTACTACCGACAATTGCTCTTCGCGGCATCCGGGATGGAGGACTTCATCGGCGGGGTGATCCTCTACGACGAGACCCTTCGCCAGTCCGCCGACGACGGGACTCCGTTCTCAGAGGTACTGGCGTCGAAGGGCGTGGTGCCAGGCATCAAGGTCGACACCGGCGCGCACGACCAGGCGGGTTTTCCGGGCGAGAAGGTCACGGAGGGCCTCGACGGCCTTCGCCGACGACTCGAGGAGTACCGCTCTCTAGGGGCGCGCTTCGCGAAGTGGCGCGCGGTCATCACGATCGGTGACGCCATCCCGACCGTCGCGTGCATCCGCGCGAACGCGCATGCGCTCGCTCGCTACGCCGCACTGTGCCAGGAGGCCGGAATCGTCCCCATTGTCGAGCCCGAGGTGCTCATGGATGCCGACAATACGATCGAGCGTTGCTACGACGTCACATCACGCACGCTGAAGTGGACGTTTCACGAGCTCCACGTCCAGAATGTGGATTTCCGCGGGACGCTGCTGAAACCGAACATGGTGATCTCCGGGAAGGGCTGCCCCGAGCAGGCGTCCTCCGATCGAATCGCCGAGCGCACCCTCGAGTGCTTTCTGCATCACGTGCCGGCCGCGATCCCGGGGATCGTCTTTCTCTCCGGCGGGCAGTCCGAGGTCGAGGCGACCGCGAACCTGAACGCGATCAACCAGCTCGGCGGCCCGTGGCCTTTGTCGTTCTCGTACGGGCGAGCGCTGCAGGCGTCGGCGCTCGAGGCATGGGGCGGCGACACCTCCAACACCGAGACCGCGCAGACCGTGTTCGTCCATCGCGCTCGCATGAACGCCCTCGCGGTCGCGGGCGAGTGGAACGCGGAGATGGAGCAGCCGGTCGCCGCGTAAGGGCGAGGCTCGCCTCGCCCATGTCGACCGGAACGGCAGTCGAGCTCGACCCGCTCGAGGAGCACCTCCTCGCAGCTCTGCGAGCCCTCGAGCCGAGCGTTGCGCTGCGCGCCGCGCCGCCCGAGGTCGAGGAGATCTGGCGGGCTCAGGTGGACAGCCGGCAGGCGGACTACGCCGCACGCTGGCTCCAGCAGCACGGGCGGAGCTTCTACACGATCGGCTCCGCCGGTCACGAGTCCAACGCCGCCGTCGCGCTCGCGCTACGCGTGGACGACCCGGCGCTCCTGCACTACCGGTCGGGCGCGTTTTACCTTGCTCGAGCCGCCCAGGCCGAGATCGACGGACTGCGCGACATCATGCTCGGCGTCGTCGCGGCCGCGGTCGAGCCCATCGCGGGCGGACGGCACAAGGTGTTCGGGCGGAAGGAGCTCGCCGTCCTGCCGATGACGTCGACGATCGCGTCGCACCTGCCGCGCGCGGTCGGAATGGCGCTCGCGATCGACCGTGCAGCACGGCTTCACGTAGCGAGTACCTGGCGCGACGACGCCGTCGTCTACTGCTCATTCGGGGACGCCTCACTCAACCACGCGGCTGCACAGGCGGCGCTCAACACCACCGCGCAGATCGCGTATCAACGTCTGCCGCTGCCGCTGCTGTTCGTGTGCGAGGACAACGGGCTCGGGGTCAGCGTCCCGTCTCCGCCAGGCTGGGTCGAGTCCGCGCTCACGGCTCGCGAGCAGATCCGCTACGAGATCGCGTACGGCCACGACCCCGCCGAGGTGCTCGGCGTCGCGAGAGAGCTCGTCGGGTGGGTGCGCGAGCGGCGGCAACCGGCCGTTCTCCACCTGCGGACGGTGCGTTACCTGAGTCACGCGGGCGCTGACGCGGAGATGGCGTATCGCACGCCGCCGGCGATTCGCGCCGACTACGAGCGCGACCCGATCCTCGGCACCGCGCGCTGGCTCGTATCGGCGGGCAGCGCGACCGGCGGGGAGCTTGCCGCCGACTACCTCGCGGTGCGTGACGAGGTGCGAGAGGTCGCGCTCGAGGTTGCAGCGCTCCCGCAGATGTCGACGGCGGAGCAGGTCGTCGCGCCGCTGGCGCCGCGTTCGCCTGGCGTGGTCGCCGAGAAGGCCGGTCGTGTTCACCTCGCCGGAGACGAGCCGCTCACGCTCGCGCAGGCGATCAACGCCGGGCTCGCAGCCGTTCTCGACCGCCACTCGAACGCGCTTCTCTTCGGCGAGGACATCGCCGTGAAGGGTGGCGTCTACGGCGTGACGCGAGGGCTGCACGCGCGCTTCGGCGCCGGGCGCGTCTTCGACACGCTGCTCGACGAGACGTCGATCCTCGGCCTCGCGCTCGGCGCGGCGGTCAGTGGCTTCCTCCCGGTACCCGAGATCCAGTACCTCGCGTACCTCCACAACGCGGAGGACCAGCTGCGGGGAGAGGCGGCGACGCTCCAGTTCTTCTCGCAGCGCGCGTATCGCAACGGGATGGTGATCCGGATCGCCGGCTACGGCTATCAGCGCGGGTTCGGTGGGCACTTCCACAACGACGACGCAGTCGGCGTTCTCCGCGACATCCCGGGGCTTGTGATCGGGTCTCCCGCCCGCCCTGACGATGCCGCGGCGATGCTCGTGACCTGCGCCGAGTCGGCGCTCGTCGACGGAACGGTGTGCGTCTTCCTGGAGCCGATCGCGCTGTACCACTCGCGCGATCTGCACGAAGACGGCGACGAGGGCTGGGTCGCCGCGCTCGGCGCCGAGCACGTGCCCGTCGGCTCGGCGCGGACCTATCTCGACGGCACGGATCTCACGATCGTGACCTGGGCCAACGGGCTCCACCTCTCACTGCGCGTCGCGCGCAAGCTCGCCACGCAAGGAATCCACGCACGCGTGCTCGATCTGCGCTGGCTCGCGCCCCTTCCGGTCGAGGATATCCTGCGCGAGGCGACGGCGACCGGACGGGTGCTGGTCGTCGACGAGACGCGGCGGACGGGCGGCGTCTCGGAGGGCGTGATCGCCGAGCTCGTCGATGCCGGCTACGAGGGTCGTATCGCGCGCGTCACGAGCAAGGACTCCTTCGTCCCGCTCGGCGACGCCGCGCGACTCGTCCTCGTCTCGGAGGACGAGATCGAGGCCGCGGCGCTCGTGCTCGTCGAATACGCGGCCTGATACTTCGACTTCGCCAGCACGCGAGCTGTACGTCGCGATGTCGGCGGCGAAGCCGAGACCGACCACGAGTCAGCCTATGCCGCTGACGCCGTTCGAACGCGCTCGCGGCTAGCTCCTAGTCCGAGCTCACTTCCTGTGTCTCCGGAACTCCCGTGCCCGAGTCGTTCCGTGGAGTGATCGTGATCGCATGTGGCGCGTCATCGCACGGAACCGAGATGTCGGTCGAGCCGCTCGGCCCGAATCCCGTCGGGGCGGCGGTGTCGAGCGCGATCTCGACGGCGGTCGTATTCTCCGTCTCCCAGGACACGCTGACGGGCACGTTCGCCGCGGTCTCGCAGGTGAGGTCACCGATGTCGAAAGAAGTGACCTCGGCGACTGACGTCGTCGTGTCGGTCGTGCCGGACTCCGGGCAGCTCGTGTCGTCGACGGCGCCGTCCGTCCGGAACGTGCCGCAGAGGGTTGCGCCGTCGAGGCTCGTGCCAGAGATGGTCGCGTTCGTGAGGTTCGCACCCGTGAGGTCGGCGCCGAACAGGTCGGCGTCGACGATCAGCGCGCTGCTCAGGTTGGCCTCTGTGAGGTTGGCGCCGCTCAGGTTCGTGCCCTCGAGGTTCGTGCCCGACAGCGTCGCGCGGGAGAGGTCAGCTCCTTCGAGATCCGCCCCGGAGAGGTCGACGCTTGCACACGACGTCGACGGCTCGATGACGCAGCCGTTCACGGTCTCTGGCCCATCCGATCCACCGCAGCCGGACAGCATGGCGGCGGCGAGGGCGACGGTCAGCGTCGAGTGCAGGGCGAGTCTCACGTGTTCTCCTCCTCGTCGGTCTCGATCGACCGGGGATCATGACGAGAGGTACGAGAGGATGTCGCGATGACCGACACACCGTCTGTGACCTTCCTGGTGGACGTCGACGACTGCGACTCGAACCAGCCCGCCACGTCGACGCCGAGGAGGTGGAGGAGCTCAACTGCCGAGTCAGGCGGCCACGACGACCGCGGCCGCACGGGCGTCAACCCTCGACCCAGAAGCGAAAACCGCCGAGGAACGCGTCCTCGTTGTGGCCGAGCCGACAGTTCGACGGCAGCTCGCCGAGATCGCGCGCGTTTCCACCGCCGAGCACGACGTAGTCGGGTAGCAGGGCCGCCGAGAGGTATCCGATGGTCTCGAAGACCGCCTTCTTCCAGCGCTTGTGCCCGTCGCGCTCGAGTGCTGCCTCCCCGAGGTAGTCCTCGTAGGTCGCCTTTCGGAAGGGAAGATGGCCGAGCTCCATGGGTGCGATGACGCCGTCGATGATCAGCGTTGTCCCGAGCCCGGTGCCGAGGCCGAGAAAGAGCATCCGTCCTCCGTCGTAGCTACCGAAAGCCTGCATCGCTGCGTCGTTGACGACCTTCGTCGGCTTCCCGAATGCCTTCTCGAAGTCGAATCCGACCCAGCCCTTGCCGAGGTTGACCGGCTCGCGGACGACCTTCCCGTCGATCACGGGTGCCGGAACGCCGACGGAGATGCCCACGTACGCCCAGTCGGCCGTCTGCTCGAGAACGCCCGCGACCATCTGCTCGGCCGTGAGCTTGTGGCCGGACGTGAACCGCCGCCGCTCGTCCACTCCGTTCAGAAGCTCTTTGACGTGGGAGCCGCCGACGTCGACCGTGAGCACGGCCGGGGCGCGGGGCTCCACCGGGTACTTGCGCTCCTTCTCCTCGCTCATGACCCGGATCCTGCCGCCGCCGCGTCGGCGACGACGAGCGCATTCGCGGTCGAGATCCGGGCGGCGGGGATCGACTGATCGCCCTTGCGCAGCCGCCGCAGCGCATCGAGCTTGTCCTCGCCCGTCACGAGCCAGACGATCTGCCGCGCGCGGTTCAACGCGGGGTACGTCAGCGTCATACGCGTCCGCCCCTGGTACACGCCGGTGACCGCGACGTCGCGATCCAGCGTCGCCAGGACGGGATCGCCGGGCACGAGCGAGGCGGTGTGCCCATCAGGGCCGAGCCCGAGGTGCACGAGATCGAGCTGATCGGGAAGCGCATCGGCATACACCGCGGCAGCAGCGTCGAGATCCTGTGCCCAGACGGGCATGGCGCGGACGTCGACGACTCCGCCGGGCGGCAGGCTGAGCTGGAGCTGCACGAGGTTTCGATCAGCGTCGCCATCAGGCGCGATGCGCTCGTCGACCTGGAAGATCGTGACCTTCTCCCACGGCATGCGCCCGTAGAGATTCGCGAACATCGCCAACGGCGTTCGCCCGCCCGAGACCGCCAACGTGAATCGGTCGCGGGCGGCGACCGCGACCGCCGCAGCCGCAGCGACGATCTGAGCGCCGCGTTCGGCCACTGCGTCCACGTCCGGCAATACCTCGACCTCGAGCGTCATGCAATCGTCTTCTCGTCGTGCCCGCCGAACTGCTTCCGCATCGCGGACAGGAGTCGATTGGCGAAGTCGTCAGCGCCGCGCGACGAGAAGCGCGAATAGAGCGCGGTCGTCAGCACCGGCGCGGGTACGCCTTCGTCGATGGCCGCGATCGAGGTCCACCGGCCCTCGCCCGAGTCGGACACGCGGCCGGCGAACGCCTCGAGGGTCGGGGATTCCTGGAGCGCCTGGGCCGTGAGGTCGAGGAGCCACGAACCGACGACGCTGCCTCGCCGCCACACCTCGGCGACCTCCCGCGTGTCGATGTCGTAGCGATACAGCTCGGGATGCGCGAGCGGTGCGGTTTCGGCGTCCATGGCACGCTCACTGCTTCCCACGTTGGCATTCGAGATGATGTTGAGGCCTTCCGCGTACGCAGCCATGAGGCCGTACTCGATCCCGTTGTGCACCATTTTCACGAAGTGGCCGGCACCGTTGGGCCCGCAGTGGTAGTACCCGTGCTCGGCTGGGCCGGGATCACCCGAGCGTCCCGGCGTACGTGCCGCGGATTCGACGCCCGGCGCGATGGACGCGAAGATGGGGGAGAGGCGTTCGACGACCTCGTGTTCGCCGCCGATCATCAGGCAGAAGCCGCGGGCGAAACCCCAGACGCCGCCACTCGTTCCGACGTCGACGTGGTGGATGCCCTTCTCGCCGAGCTCGGCTGCGTGCCTGATGTCCTCGACGTAGTGCGTGTTGCCGCCGTCGATGATCGTGTCGCCGGGCTCGAGCACCTCTGCGAGCGCCGTGATCGTCTTCGACGTGAGGTCGCCGGCGGGCACCATCACCCAGACCGCGCGAGGCTTCTCGAGCTTCGCTGCGAAGTCCTCGAGAGACGACGAGCCCGTCGCGCCGTCGGCCTCGAGCGCCTTCACGGCGTCGGGCGAGACGTCGTAGCCGACGCAGCGATGGCCGTCGCGCATGAGCCGCCGGACGATCCCGGCTCCCATTCGGCCGAGCCCGACCATTCCGAGCTGCATGGGAGTGTCCGTGGCCATCGTCAGCCTCCTTGTTTGAGAACGAAGCGTTCGACGGCCTGCGCGAAGCCGTCCTCGTCGTTGGTCGCGGTGACACGCCTTGCGGCGCGTTGTACCTCGCGATCCGCGTTTCCCATCGCAATGGACAGGCCCGAGCGCGCGAACATGAGGACGTCGTTGGGCATGTCCCCGATGGTCGCGATCTCGTCTTCACCGATCTCGTAGCGCGCAGCCAGATACGTGACGACGCCGCCCTTGTTCGCCTCCGGATGCGTGACGTCGAGGTAGTACGGCTGCGAGCGCGACGCGGCGACGTGGTCGCCGAGCTCGTCGTGCGCAGCGAGTGCAGCCGATGCGACTGCGTCGTAGTCGTCGCTGACGCCGACGATCTTCGCGACGCTCGCGGCACCGTCGAAGCTCTCCACGACGCTCGGCTCGAACTGAACGGTGTGCGACTCGCGTGCGACGTGCGGGCCGTCCGGGTCACGGACGAGCCAGTCGGCGCCCCGGTAGACCCAGACGGAGAGCTCGAACGACTCGAGCAGCTCGATCGTCGGCGCGACGAGCTCGTCCCGGATCGTGCGCTCGACGAGCACCTGCATCCCGGGCTCGACGACGAGACCGCCGTTGAATGCGGCGAGCGGCGTTCGGAGGGAGAGGGGCTCGGCGAGCATCTCCATGCCGCGTGGCGGGCGACCGCTCGTCACGGCGAAGTGGATTCCCGCGTCGTGTAGCTCGTCCACGGCCCCGATGGCGCGAGGCGTCAGCTCCTTCTTGGGCGTGACGAGCGTTCCGTCCACGTCCGACAGCAGCAGCTTGATCACTTCGTGGCCCGGTAGCGGCGGATGAGCGCGTTCGTCGAAGAGTCGTGCGCAAGCTCGGGCTCCGACGCACTCGTGAGCTCCGGGATGATCCGCTGCGCGAGCGCCTTGCCGAGCTCGACGCCCCACTGGTCGAAGGAGTTGATCCCCCAGATCGTCCCCTGCACGAAGACGCTGTGCTCGTAGAGGGCTACGAGCGCGCCGAGCGCGTGAGGGGTCAGCTCCTCGGCGAGGAGCACGTTCGACGGGCGGTTCCCCTCGAAGATCCGGTGCGGCACGACCGCCTCGGCCGTTCCCTCTGCGCGTACCTCCTGCTCGGTCTTCCCGAACGCAAGCGCCTCGGCCTGGGCGAACACGTTCGACATGAGGATGTCGTGGTGGTCGCCGAGCGGGTTGAGCGTCCTTGCGAAGCCGATGAGGTCGATTGGGATGAGCCTCGTCCCCTGGTGGATCAGCTGGTAGAAGCTGTGCTGGCCGTTCGTCCCGGACTCGCCCCAGAAGACCGCGCCCGTCTCGTAGTCGACGGTGCCGCCGTCGAGCGTCACGTGCTTCCCGTTCGACTCCATCGTGAGCTGCTGGAGATAGGCGGGAAAGCGCTTCAGGTACTGGCTGTACGGCATGACGCCGACCGTCTGGGCGCCGAAGAAGTCCGCATACCAGACGCTAAGTAGGCCCATGAGCGCGGGGAGGTTGCGCTCGAGGGGCGTCTCGCGGAAGTGCTCGTCCATCGCATGAAAGCCGGCGAGCATCTCGCGATAGGCGTCAGGCCCGATCGCGAGCATCGTCGACAGTCCGATCGCCGAGTCCATCGAGTAGCGGCCGCCGACCCAGTCCCAGAAGCCGAACATGTTGTCCGGGTCGATGCCGAACTTCGTGACCTCCCCCGCGTTCGTGGAGACGGCGACGAAGTGCTTCGCGACCGCCTCCTCGTCGCCGAGCGCAGCGAGCGCCCACGCGCGTGCGGAGTGCGCGTTCGTCATCGTCTCGAGCGTCGTGAACGTCTTCGAAGAGATGACGAAGAGCGTCTCGTCGGGCGCGAGGTCGTGCGTCGCCTCGACGAAGTCGGTCGAGTCGATGTTCGAGACGAAGCGGAAGGTGAGGTCGCGGCGCGTGTAGTGACGGAGTGCCTCGTAAGCCATCACCGGGCCGAGGTCGGACCCGCCGATGCCGACGTTCACGACGTTGCGGATCGGCTTGCCGGTGTGGCCCTTCCAGTCGCCGGAGCGGATGCGCTCGGAGAACGCGGCCATCCGGTCGAGCGTCTCGTGCACCTGCGCGACGACGTCGACGCCGTCCACGACGAGCGAGCGCTCGCGTGGCATGCGCAGCGCGATGTGGAGGACGGAGCGGTTCTCGGTCGTGTTGATCCGGTCGCCCCGGAACATCGCATCCGTACGCTCCGGGAGGCTCGACTCGCCGGCCAGCTGCACCAGCAGGCGCAGCGTCTCGTCGGTGACGCGGTTCTTCGAGTAGTCGAGGTAGATGCCGGCACCCTCGGCGGCGAGCCGCTCGCCGCGCGTCGCGTCCTCGGCGAAGAGGTCGCGCAGGTGGAGATCGCGGATCTCGGCGAAGTGGTTTTCCAGCGCACTCCAGACGGGCCGCTCTCGGAGTGGAGCGGTCATCGGACCACTCCTCGCGCGACCTCGGTCACCGCGTCGGGCGTGAGTCCGAACTTCTGGACGGGTTCTTTGAGGGCGTCCTGACCGTGGGCGGAACCACGGCGTCGCGGCACTCCTGCGGCTGGCGGTCGACGAGCTCCGAGCACGTCTCTCGGATCGCGAGCACGACGAGCTCGTACGTCGTGCTCTTGAGATCGCCGCGATCGACGGCAGCTGGTGCGCTCTCGCTCACGCACGCGAGGTTCGTGGCGGCGCGGTGAAAGCCTGCCGTCACGAGCTCAGGGCTCGGGCGAGTATCTCTCGGATCACAGCCGACTTCGCGTCCGCGTAGTTCTGCACGTACTTCCACTCGCGCGTCGCGAGCTCGCGTTTCGCGCTGAGGTAGAGGTCACGGTCGTCGTCGTGCGTGCGGAGCCAGTCGCGGAACGCGAGCATCCGATCGACCTCCTCGCATCCCTCCGAGAACGTGTGGAGGTTGACGTTCGTATCGGGGCCTTTGAAGAGCCGATGCTCGAACCAGTCAGGCTCGCGGATCTGAAGCACGTACCCCGCCGCCTCGAGGGTTGGCACGTACGCGCCCTCGTCGCGCGTGTCGGCGACGACGAGCATCATGTCGATGACCGGCTTCGCGGCCAGGCCCGCAACCGAGGTCGAGCCGCCGTGCTCCAGCTGCAGCACCCTCCGCCCGAGCGCGTCTCGGATCCGCCCCGCTTCGCGTTCGTACAGCCGCGCCCACTCCTCGTCGTACTCCACAAGCTCGATCGTCGCGTTGTGCTCTCTCAGCTCGCCGACGAACGCCGCGGCGATCTCGTCGTCACTGAGCGGAGCGGTCATGCGAGCGATGGTAACGCCGGGCCGACCCCAGTCCTCCCCGGGGGAGGGGAAACGGAGGACGCCACGTCGGCCCGGCATGCCTGGCTTCGCGCTCGCGTGTCGAGTCCCTTCCCCCGGGGCCGCGCGTTTCGACCGAGGCAACGCATGGGTACATCCAGACACCGACGAACGAGGAGGTGGCAGGCGGAATGTCAGCAGTGGAAGAGAGACCCGCGGACGAGACCGGCTACGGCGCGGCTGTCACGGGTGACATGGACGACGCACCCGAGCAGGATCAGCCGCAGACACGCGAACCGGCGTCCGACGAGATAGCCGAGCAGGACAACTACGCGAACACGGACGACGAGGAGTCGTGATGGGACGCGAGGGAGGAATGGCCGGCCTGACAGTCGGCGGCGTGATCGTCATTGCGGGGATCGTGATCGCGATCTTCTGGAGCGTGATCGTCGGGATCATCGTCGCGCTCGTCGGCCTGCTCGCGTTCGGCGGATTCGTGCGCGGTCGCTGGTTCTAGCGATTCGTGAATCCCATTTGGGTCATCGTGCTCGTAGCTGTGGTCGCGATCGTCGCGATCTTGGCTATCGCGCGATAGGCCGCGACATAGGCTTCATGAGAGCGGACGATGGGACTCGGCAGCGAGCTCTGAACGTCACGCCTCGCGAGATCCTGCGATCTCCGCGAAGTCCTGGCGCCGTGGCGAGCGTTCGGTCATACCGCTCGAGCCACCGCATCGCCGCCCGCTCAACTTCGGCGACCACGCTCGGCGTAGAGCTGGACGAGCTGTAGCGGGTCCTCCAGCGGGAGGTTCGGAAGCGACTCCGACAGCGTGGCGCGACGGGGAGAACCCGCCGCGCCACGCTCTCTGACCCGATCAGCTGTCGTCGCTGAACGAACCCCCATAGATGCTCGACCCACCGAATGTTGGCGGGCACTGGTTGTTCGGTCCGGGCCGTAGCGCATCGGAGGGTGCCCCCGGCAGCTCGCCCGCCGACGCTCGGTCGCGCGGACGATCGGCGACGATCGGCTCGGCCCCGCCCCCGGTGACGTCCTCGAAGAACGCCTGACGGTAAGCGTTGATCGCCGGGCACACGGCGCCGTCGCGCATGTCGTTCCACACCGCGGTCGCGACGTCGCGCGTCGCCACGATGTAGTTGTAGTCGCCGAGGAACTCCGACGTGAGGCCGTTGGCGCTCGCTGCTCGCCCGTCGCCCACGGGACCCCGTAGGAGCGTCGTCCACGGGCCGAGGACGCCGCCGCCTCCGATCTCGGCGTGCCGCACGACGCCCAGCACACGCCGCGGCGAGGACGTCTCGCTTCGCCACGGGTCGAGCCACGCATTGTAGACCAGCCAGGCGTCGGTGCCGTCCGGCGAGATCGCAATGGCCGGGAAGTTGGCCCGGTCGGAGCCGTCGTTGGCGTTGATTACCGGCGAGTAGCTGTCGCCGCCGTTCGTCGAGGAGATGACGTATGCGCGCTCATTGTTCGTGCCCGCGCGATCGTCGGACCAGGTGATGAGGATCTGGTCGGTTGGATCAGCACCCGAGGGTGCGCCGTTGGCGATGTCGATGCTCGGGAACGTGTTGGTTCGCGCCCCGGCAATTCCGTCGATCGTGAACCGCCCCTGCACCGGGTCGAACTGGCCGATGCCTGCGACGCCTACGATCGCCCTTGCCCGCTCGAAGTTGGCTCCGCCGTCCCGCGACCTCGCCTGGAAGAACACATCCTGGCGAGTCTGGATGTCCGTGCCTTCCCAGATCACGTACACAACGCCGTCGCTGTCGGTGCGGATCGCGCAGCCCTGGCGGCCGCCGGTCTGGCTGTTGTTCGTTGCCGCACTGAGCTGCCGCACGGTCCACGTGTCGCCGCCGTCGGTGGAGCGCGAGAAGAGGACGGGCTCGGAGCCGGCCGCACCGCGGAACCCGACGTTGCAGACGTAGACGTTGCCGAAGTGCGGGCTGGACTCGGCGTTATCGGCCCAGAGTTGCTCCTTGTCGCTGAAGAGCGCCGAGTTCTGGCGCGTGACGACCACAGGGGCAGACCATGCGCTGTTGGCCCCGGCGATCGCGCCGGCGAGGTTGAGGGTGTACGACACCGCGATCGCGCCGCTGCCATTAAAGCCCGGGTTGCCGGGGAACGGCGTGGCGATATTCGCGTAGTACAGCCGTTGTCCGTTAGCCCAGGAGAACTCGCCGCTGGAGTCGGGTGCCGGTCCGAAGACCAGCTCGGGGTCGCCGTTTGAGACCATGCCGCTCTGGAAGTAGTTCGGGAGGGTGCCGATCGGGCCCGCCGGGTCGGGGACGCAGCCGGTGTCGCCGGCCGGGGGCTGTCCGAGAGCGACGTCCGGCTGGCCGAGGCAGCTCGGTGCCACCCGCGCCGAGTAGCCCGTATAGGTCGGCTGGATCCAGGTACGTCCGCTGTCTGTCGAGAATTGAACGCCCGACACACCAACGCCCCGCGTGAACGGGCAGGTGCGATCGTCGCCGGCGTTGCAGGCTTCGAGGTCGATGTTGTCGTTGGCCCCGGCCGCGAGGATGGCCGGATTGACCGGGTTCACCGCGACGCCGGGCTCGTTCTGCTTGTTCTGCGAGAAGAGGGCGTCGTTGCTGCCGACAGTAACCTCAGTTGAACCGCCGGGAGTGATCGGCGCGGCGCCGGCTAGCGCCGTTAGCGCCAGGAACAGCGCGATCGCGGCGATGGCGAGCGCCGCGAGCGGCGGCCGCAGCCGATTGACTGGCAGCCGAGATGGCTGGACGTTCATTGTCGTCTCCCCTTCGAGTCGGGGGGCGACTCGCGAGCCGTCCCGAGTTGTGGGATCCTAATCAGTCAAGCCCTCCGCGTCCACAAGATGGAGAGGAAAGTCGACGGCGAAACGGCTGCACGCGAGGATCGGCCAGAACGTCACACTCGTCGAAGAGCGTGGACGCGAGCGCAAGGGCGCGGGCACGGATGCGCTCCTCGACGTCGAGAACATCGGCGTTCTCTTCGTCGTGGTCACCATCGCCGAGAACGGCGGTCGCCCGATCTCGATGACCGACCGTGGCATCCTGAAGCGCCCCGAAGGCGACGGAAGGCTGCCGGCGCTTCCGATCAAGGCGCTGTCGCAGCTTCGCCGCAGCAACTTCCTCACCGTCGAACGCGATGGTTGTGTCAAAACGTTGATATTGCCAGCTATCTGAGGCGGTTCGCGCTCTCAAGCGAGAGCACACTCGCGCATGCGAAGCGTGCGCACTCTTGCTCGATTGAGCGCGACGCCACCTCGGATACGGTGCGCGGATGAGTGGTGAGGTGCCCGCTGGCGTCGGTCCCGACCTCGATCGAACGGCAACTCGATACCGCTGGCGGTAGCCTTCGCGCGCGCGTGCGTGTGTGTAGCAGTCGCCCGCCCGCAGGACTAGAAGCCGCCCACTGCGGTCTCCTCGTCGGAGATCACCGGTGGCCGACTACTCTCCGAGCGTCATCCGGACGATCACCGACGGCGACCGCCCGGCGCCCTCACGTCCGTTCGCAGGATCAGGGAGGTGTTGCATGTCGGTGGGAGCAGAAAAGCTGACGTTCGGCAAAGGCGGAGCGTTCATGCAGGAGACCCGCTTCGAGGTGGAGCAGTATCTCGCGCACGGCCGTACGCGACTGACAGGGTCTCTCCTTCTCTTCGCCAAGGCCCCCCTGGCGATCGGGCTCACCGCCGCGTCCTGGGCGGTGCTCGTGTTCGTCCAACCCGGTGTGATGGGAGGACTGCTTTGTCTCACCGGGCTCGTGCTGGGCGCGCTGCTAACGGCGTTCTGCGTGCAGCACGACGCCAACCACGGCGCCTACTTTCGGCGACGGCGCTACAACCACCTGCTCGGTTGGACCGCGGATGCGCTGCTCGGCTTCTCGAGCTACGCATGGCGCGTGAAGCACAACGTGGCGCACCACACCTACACGAACATCGACGGGTTCGACGACGACGCCAGACAGGTGCCGCTGGCCCGCTTCGCGCCGTCCCAGGAACCAAGGCCGTGGTACCGGTTCCAGCATCTCTATATCTGGCCGATGTACACGCTCATGGGGTTGCGCCTGCAGGTCTTCGGCGACCTCGCTGCGTTTGCGCGCGGCACTGTCGGCGAGAGCACGTTGAAGGCACCTAGGGGCTGGAACCTGGTAGGCCTGATCGCCGGCAAGGCGATCTTCATCACGTGGGCGATCGTGATCCCGCTGCTCGTGTACCCGTGGTGGGTCGTACTCGTCGCTTACCTCGGCTTCGCGATGATCACCAGTCTGATCATGGCAACCACTTTCCAACTTGCACATTGCGTCCAGGAGGCCGCGTTCAGCTCGCCGGAGCAGGCGCGTGCCGAGCGGCCCGTCTGGGCGGTGCACGAGGTTGAGTCGACCGTCAATTTCTGCCCCCGCAACCCCGTGCTCGCCTGGGCGCTCGGCGGACTCAACTTCCAGATCGAACATCACCTGTTCCCGTTGTTGCCGCACACGCATTACCCCGGGATCGCCGAGATCGTGCGGCGCAACTGCGCCAAGCACGGAATCCGTTACACGTCGCAGCCGTCTCTACGCGCCGCGCTGCGCTCACACTTCGCGCACCTTCGCACGATGGGCCGGCTGGGGATTCCGGCCGAGATTGAGATGGGGTAAGCGAATCTCTCCGGTGCCGGAATCTTGTCGGTCACGAAGGAGGGTGAGGTGAGCGACGCTGGCGGGTCAGCTGGGGCGAGGGGGCGCTCAAGATCGCGACTGAGGCAGGGGTGAACCTCCCGCCAGCGGTAGCCGCGAAGCCCGTCGTGACGCGCAGCTGAACTGCAGGGACTGCCTATACCCCCCTCGCATCCCGCCCGTGGATGACATCCTGAGGCGCTTCTGGCTCAAGCGGTTCGGCGACGACGAGATCACCGAGAGGCGTCGCTGATGTTCGGGAGGCCAGGCTCCATCGAGGCTGTCGCACGTTGGCGGGCACGGCTTTTTGCGACCGCGACGAAGGCGGCGTGAGACTCTAAGCCCAGATTCGGTGCGGAGGCGCCTATCTCGACGAGCCACCGCGAACCGGCAGCTTCATTCGATGGCGATCGGCTCGTCCACGACGACACCCGAGCACGCATCCTCCAGGCGCAGGAGCTGGTACTCGACCCGACCGTCCTCGATCGCGTTGCGGCACACACGCTCGCGTGAGGCCAGGCTCGCCGTCCCCGTCTTCACCTCCACAAATACGATGCGCCTAACCTCTCCCTCGTCCAGGCCGTCGAAGACGACGACAGTGTGGGCCAAAGACGACGACAGTGTGGGCCAGTTGTGGGCCAGACGATGCCTCGGTCAGGCGATTTTGAGCGATCCCAGCGGGTGACGAAGTTTACCGCCAGCGGTACCGCGCTCCTTTATTAGAGCGCGATTACGCGGAGTAGAGCCGAAGCGGACGATGGGACTCGAACCCACGACACCTGGCTTGGGAAGCAGCGCCGGGGCTTCCCGAGCGTCCCCGGGTGTCTGCGAATCGGTCTAGTGAGGCTGTTCCTTGTCGCAGCGGCACGTAGCGCTTCCCGCCTTTGCCCGCCTCTCCGTTCCATCTTCGTTCCAGATTCGATGCCTGCGGACGGACTACCCGCTTGAACTCGCCGGGTTGTGACGATCCTGGCTCGACCTCCGCGACGTGGAGTCCACGGCGAAGCGGATCGCGGGCGAAGGCCGCGCCCCGGTGAGTAGCGGCTGACAGACCGTCACAAAGCCGGGTGCCCAAACGCCTAGCTTCGCTGCCAAGTCTGCTCGGCTACGCGGGTCTGCATCGGCGCACCTGGGATCGAACAGCCCTGCTATCGACGTCTTTCAGAGCGCCAGGGGGGCACGGCAGTTATGAAGGGACTACCGCAGGATCGCGAACGAGTCGCTGCCTCCGACATGCTCCGGGAGTTCCACGGTCTTGAGGGCGAGTCGTCGCTGGCCCGGCCGCCAGACGGCAACGACGTTCTCGCCGTTGCTCTCGCCAAGCAGGAGGAGGCGACCATCATCCGTCCAGGCCATGCTCGTGCGCTTGAGCGACACGAACGCAGGCATGCCCGGAACATGGCTCAGCGTCCCGGTCTTTGTGTCGAGCAGCCACACGTCGAGAACCTGGAAGCCCCCCGACCCCTTCCAGCCGGGAGGGAGAGTGCGCATGGGCCAGCTCGGAACTGCGAACGCGAGTGCGACGTAGCGCCCTTGCGGGTCGACCGCGGGCTGGTCGAGTCCGGCACTGCTGGGCAAGCGCAGACTTCGTGAAGCGCCGGTCTTTCCGTCGAGCAGCGTGAAACCGTCCGATCGGCAAGTACGAGCTTCGTTCCGGCTACCGCCCAAATACCGCCGCGCGTCTGGAGAATCACGCGACCCTCGGGGTTGAGCACGCGCTTACGCCCCACGATCACTCCCAGGGTGCCTCCGGCGGGATCGTTGATACCCGCGCACGGAAACGCTCGGGGGAGACGGATCTGCCGACCGTCCAGCCCCATCTGGCGGAGGGTGCAGCGGGATCGGGAAGACGCCGTCTGAATCCACACAGTGCGCCCGTCTGCGGCTGGCCACACGTTCGTCCCCCGTCCGAGCGGCGAGAACCGCGCGTCACGATCGCGCACGGCGTAGATGTCGGTGCGCTTCAGGACTGAACGTGCCAGGACCACGGCTGCCCGCCCGCCGACTCCGACCACCCCGTGCGTCCCGCGGCTCAATGCCGGAATTCCGGACGGAATCACCGTACCCGTGTCGACATCAAGGATGAAGGGCGGGTTGTCAGCGACGAGGAGCCGCAAGCTAGTTCCGCCCGCAAGGGCAGCGCCCCGAAGAGGCACCGGGTCGCGTGCGGCAAACAGCGTAGCCTACGCTGCACTAGCCGTCAGACCGCTGCTCACTGTGAGGGCAAGTGCAAGGGCAAGGATCGGGGCTGCGATCCGCATACGCACCATCAAGCCTTTCTACACCTATCAGAGCCCGTGCGTTCCCCTCAACGACGCCGAGGTCGTCGCCGGTCGTGTCGTGGACTCGATAGGTCGGCACCGGCCGAGTGTCGCATGGGGGCCGATTCAGGGTGCGTTACAGGGACGCTACGGGTGGCTCTGGTGCCCCATCGCGATGTCTCACGGGTCGCGACCGTTCCATCCCGTTCCAATCAGGCTGTTCCAGGCTAGGACGGTGTTCGTCGAGGTTCGCTGAGGTCGCGCGATTAGCAGGTCTTTCGTGAGAGCGGACGATGGGACTCGAACCCACGACACCTGGCTTGGGAAGCCAGTCAGACGTCTACGACACTCGACGACTGAGGACTACGATCCCGGACAGCCATGCGGGTTTGCGGCACTCGCCAGTCCGTCGACCCGCATGGCTACGTGAGCCGGTTTCGCGACGTTATGGCCACGAGTTGGCCACGGAGCTGAGCCCGTCCGCGATCTCGAGCAGCTCGTCGACCGGAGCCCGGACTCCCAGACCCACCACGCGAGGTACTTCTCGCGCTCCTCGGCGGTCAGCTTCGTGCTCGGGCGCCGGCACGTCGTACACAGCGGCGTCTTCCCCGACTTGCGGTAGGCGTACTCGCGGCGCACCGACAGCTCGAAGACGTCGCCGCACGAGCCGCATACGACGTCGACGCCGCGGTGGATCCGAACCGCTACCGCCGTCGCTCGCCCCTCGCTTCCTTGCGTAAGAGCTCCGCGAGCGGGTCCGTTCTGGGTGCCGTGCCTGAGATGCCTTTCGAGATGACAGGCAAGCCACGTCGACGATCGGAGCGGTGGCCGTAGGCACTTCTGCGAAGTGGAACCCCAGCCTCGTTCTCGACCTCACCACCCTCGAGGATGATCTGCGCAAGTCGTCTCTCGTCTTCGACTCGCTGCGCGAAGACGTAGAAGCGCGGCAGGAGCTCCGGCACGCGCGGAGTCTTGCACATCGCCAGTGCGCTCTACGAGTTTTGCGATCCGTGCAGCTTGCTAGGATCTAGGCATGGCTACGCAGACGCAGGAACGCGAGCTCGTCACCGCCTGGATCGACCGCTCATCAAGTTCGCGCCCCTGCATACGCTCGAGCGGCACAACGACCCCAGTGGAACTGTCCCGGGCGTTCGCTGTACGAGAGCGGCTCGCTCAGGTTCGCGCCCGGAGTCGAGGAAATACCGCTGCTCGTCGATCACCAAGACAACCGCCAGGTCGGGGTCGTCCACCGCATTTCCCGCATGGAGTGGACAGACGGTCCCTGGATGTTTGCCAGCGCCACTGTCCACGACGCACCTGCATGGCTCCGCAAGTACGAGACGCGGGCATCGTTCGGGTTCTCTACGTTGAGCCGCCGCACGTTCAGCGAGGGAGAGTTGATCGCAAAGGCGTTCGTGAGTGAGGTGAGCATCCTCTCGCCCGGAGTCAAGCCCGCCGAGCCACTGGCCGAGGTGCTGTTGTTCCGCCCTGCCGAGGCGCTGCGTTCGCCGGCGACGGGGTCGGGGCCTTCCTCCGATCGCGCCTCGTCGTCGGCGGAGTCCTCTTACAAGTACCGCCCGCGCGTGTGGGACGAGCTCGAGCAACGCGTCGGCTATCGGATCACGGACGAGAACTTCGAGGCTGCGATCGTCCAGGCGAACCGCAGCCCGATCGACAAGGCGTACGACGAGCTCGTGGCTGCGAAGCAGCTCTCACCGCAGCGGATCTACCGCCCGAACATCGGCCAGGTTCTCGGGGTGCGCTAGATGCGAGTAGCTACGCCGAGCCGAGGACGGCGATCACCCTGTGAATCTCAACGTCACGACGTCGAGCGGCGGCCCGACGATCTGCATCCCGCGATCCTCGAAGATCGCGTTCGCCTCCTCGGGGGTCGGCAGGCGGCCCATCGCCGAAGCGTCCTGGACGAATCCGTCGAAACCGCCCGCCGGTTGGAGCGCGAAGATCATGCTGCATGGGTCCCGGCCGAGAGGTGCCCACGTGTGCACGACCTTGCGCGGCGCCAACAGCGAGTCACCCACCTTCGCCTCGTACTGCACGCCCCCGACCTCGATAGCGAACGAGCCCTTCGTGACGAAAAACCACTCGTCCTGCTCGTGATGAAGATGGCGCGGCGGACCGAAGCCGGTCACGTCCCGAATCTCGCCGACGAAGAGCTGCCCATCGGAGTCTTCGCCCGACACTTTCGTCTCGAACAGGTTTGCGCCCCACATCTGGACCGTGGCCCCGAACCGGTGCATCCCCGCCGGAACGAACAACGCGGTCATCGCAGCCTGGCCTCCTTGACTCGACCCGCCAACAGTAGGTCGGCTGAAGTACATGGATGCTAATGGAGTGCTGACGTCGACGAGACGATGTGCGGCCATGTGGCGGGCCGTAGGCCTATCGGTCTAGCGCGTCTCGCCCTCTCGCGGATCGTCGCGGCCGTCCGAGTCGACTCTGCGCTCACGGAGCCCCCGCTTCACCTCCTCGACGATCGCATCGGCCGCTGCGTTCACAGCGTCTCGACGACCCTCCCCGTCGATCCTCCACGCATCGGCGAACGCATACGCGAGTCGACCGAGGCGCAGCTGGAACTGATCTCGAGCAACGTCCTCCGCGACTTCAGGAGGCGGCGGCTGAACGCTGGAGTGACCGGTCGTCCACGGGAGTCCTGAGACGAGCCACTGGCGCAGCCCGGAGCCGTCGGTCGCGAGGCTCTCACTGAGCCGGATCAGCTTGTCATCGGGAGGCGTCAACATGTGCGCCGGCACTGCGCGGAGCGCCTCGGTTATCGCGAAGGCATCTTCAAGCGACACGCCTGTCTTTCGCTTGCCGTTCTCTCGCGAGCATTACATCCGTTACGGAACCGCTCACCGCCGGCTGCGCAAGCAGTGGGCCCGGAAGGTCGAGCGCGGCGACGTGGAGTGCTGGCGCTGCGGCAAAGTCATCGACCCGCGCGACGCCTGGGACCTCGATCACGTCGACGGCGGCGGGCCGATGGACTACTACGGCCCGAGCCATGCCCGCTGCAACCGCGCGACGAACCGCCGATCCCCCGAACCTCCGCCGTGGGATCCGAACTCGAGGATCTGGTGAGCTCGATGTCCGAGCTAGGACTTGTCCGGCGGGCCGTCTTCGAGATCCGGCGTAGCTCCCGGAGGGCCGACGTCCCCGCTCTGGTCGCGGGACTCGCTCAGCGCTTCGGCCGGCTCGAGAGGGTGCTCATCGTCCTTCGCCGGCCACGCCACCTTTTCCGGCGCCCCGCTCTCATCTTCCTCTTCAACGTCGCGCCTGATGGCGTCCGCGTCCTCCGGGCTCCATGCCTGTGTGTCTTCGGTCGGTTCCGTCATAGGGGACCGAGTGCCCAGCCGTGCTCACAAGCAAACCGGCTCCGTCTAAACGAGCCCCTCTCGAGTGGGAGAAGGCGTATCGGCGCCTCGCGTCGGAGCGCCAAGCGATGGCTCGTCGCGTTCAGCGACGCTCGGCAGCTTTGGCGTGACGCACGCACCTTAGACCTCGATGATCGTCTCCAAGAAGATCGACTCATCGCCCAGTGGCGTCGGCTTGATCACGGGCCCGTAGTGCGCTTGGTCTTCAGGCGAAGCAGGCTCAAGGACGACGGCTTCAGGCTCTCGCCTGCGGACGCGCCACAAGGCTCCGCGAGACCGCACGAGGACGCCAACAGGGAGCTCGTCGGTTGTCCAGCGAATCTCGACGTCCCCGTCGGGGAAGCGAAGTCTCAGGATCGATTGTTCTGGTGGGTGCTCGTCGGCGGACATAGGGACTGCAGCGTATCCGGTATCCCCGAACGAAACGACGTGCTGCCTTCCGCTTCCTAGCGCGAGACGTGGTTCGAGCGTTCGTCAGCAAGCACGACCCGCATTACGACCGGCTTGCCATCTGTCGTCGCCGTGACTCTCCACAGCTTGCCTTTACGTCGGATCGTGTCGCCGAGCGACGGAGGAGGGTCCTGAGACGCATCGATCTCGAAGTCGCCATTTGGATAACGGACTGTGAAAATCCGACCGAGCATGGAGCACCTCCTCGTCTCGCTGTCCAACGGGTGCCCCGTCTGGGGGAGCTAGAAACACCTCCGACTAGCCGCAATCGATCCGCTCTATACGAGCCCCTCGACGCGGCTGGATGGTCGGAGCCGACTCCGATCGCTACCGGCATCGCCGCAGCAAGCCGCCCGCTTTCGGGTCGGCTCCGAGTTCCCTCCCCCGGCTCAAAGCTAGCCTCGCTCCTGGGTACCGGACACTCATCGAAGGTCTAAAAGAACCCCGTCCTTCGGGCCGACTTGGGCTAGCCGAGCTACACGAGCCCCTCGCGCACCCGCCCCTCGTGCTCACGAGAGCAGAATGCCGGGCAGGCTTACGAGCGTCGGCACTAGACGCCACGCTCGCTCGTCTGGCCGCTGAACTCGATCCTGAGCACTTCGAGGTGCTCAAGCGTCGGTCCGCTGAGGCCGACTGCCTCAAGCGGCCCGCCGAGATGGCGGCCGAAGTTCGTGTGCGCTTCGTCGTTGGGGAAGACGTTTACGACGACAAGTTCGTTGCCTTCCTCTCCTCGCGCGACGATCGTGTCTGGCGCTGTGAAGCGGTCACCGAACTCCTGCTTCCAAAGTTCTACGGCACGCTCCCACTTCGGGAAGAGCTCGTCGGGATCGCCGGCGTACCGAATCGTCACCAGGACGGGTGCCATGGCTCGCCTCCTTTTGTCTGGCGGGCGATCCTAGACGAGCCCCTTGCGCACGCGCCACTCGTGCTCTCGCAGGAGCACGCCGCGGAG